>ERZ840371.881-NODE-881-length-34504-cov-14.174345_pt1 | contig 34504 bp, 29 predicted proteins | sample MGYA00519937_ERZ840371 | MGnify/ENA primary metagenome ERZ840371 (study PRJEB31850, sample SAMEA3708873) | human gut metagenome | biome: human gut; feature: human-associated habitat; material: faeces | place: China | collected 2014 ... | reverse complement strand
TGCATAGGAACCTACCGCCTCAAACATGGAAGAGAGGCTGCGCTTTTTGCCCTGTACATGTCCGGCAAGCATCGGTCCGCCTGACACGAACACTGTGGGTACATTGATGCGCGCTGCAGCCATCAAAAGTCCCGGGACATTCTTATCGCAGTTCGGAACCATGACGAGCGCATCAAACTGATGTGCAAGCGCCATACATTCCGTGGAATCGGCAATCAGATCACGCGTCACCAGCGAATATTTCATACCGATATGTCCCATCGCAATTCCGTCGCAGACCGCGATCGCCGGAAATACCACCGGCACGCCGCCTGCCTCGGCAACACCAAGCTTTACCGCGTTGACAATCTTATCCAAATTCATGTGGCCGGGAACAATCTCGTTGTAGGAGCTCACAATGCCGACCATCGGCTTGTTCATCTCCTCCTCGGTAAATCCCAGCGCGTTAAACAAACTTCTATGAGGTGCCTGCTGCATCCCTTTTTTTACATTATCACTCTTCATCTATCTTAACTCCGTTTCTGTCATTCTATCTGATCCGCTCGCAGATCAGATCTCCCATCTGTGCCGTGCCGACCTGGGTTACCTTTTCCTGCTGCTTCTCCTGCGGCATGATGTCGATCGTCCGGTAGCCATCCTTTAAGACCTGCTTCACCGCCTGCTCCACTGCATCCGCCTCCCGATCCAGATCAAAGCTATAACGCAGCATCATGGCTGCACTTAAGATCGTTGCGATCGGATTCGCAATTCCCTTTCCGGCAATGTCCGGTGCCGAACCGCCGCTCGGCTCGTAGAGTCCGAACTTTGTATCATTTAGGCTGGCGCTTGAGAGCATACCGATCGAACCGGTCACCATGCTCGCCTCATCCGACAAAATGTCGCCGAACATGTTCTCCGTCACGATCACGTCGAACTGGCTCGGGTCGCGGATCATCTGCATGGACGCGTTGTCGACGTACATGTGGCGCAGCTCCACGTCCGGATACTCCTCCGCCACGGCGCTGACCGTCTTTCGCCACAGGCGGGACGTTGCGAGGACGTTCGCCTTGTCGACGGACGTCACGATCTTGCGGCGCTTGCGGGCCGTCTGGAACGCGACGTGCGCGATGCGCCGGATCTCGTGCTCGGTATAGGGCATGATGTCCTGCGCGGCGGGCTCGCCGTTCTTTTCATATAAGGTATGCTCACCGAAGTAGACGCCGCCGATCAGCTCGCGCACGACGACGAAATCCACGCCCTTCGCGGCGATATCCGCGCGCAGCGGGCAGGCGCTCGCAAGCTCCTGGAACATGTGCGCCGGGCGGATGTTGCTGTAGAGGTTCATTGCGCCGCGCAGCTTCAGCAGGCCCTTTTCGGGACGGTTTTCCGGCGGCTGCGCGTCCCACTTCGGGCCGCCGACCGCGCCGAGCAGCACACTGTCGCTGGCAAGGCAGATCTGGCGCGAGCTCTCCGGCAGCGGCACGCCGAACTCGTCGATGGCGCAGCCGCCCATGGGTGCCTCGGTATAGCAGAAGCTGTGGCCGAATTTCTTGGCCGCCGTGTCGAGCACGGCGATGGCCTGCTCCACAATCTCCGGGCCGATGCCGTCTCCCCGGATCACGGCGATGGTCTTTTCCATGTCAGTGCCCCTCCTTTTCGCGCAGGGAGGCCATCAGGCCGCCGCTGCGGATCATGTCCTTGATGAACGGCGGAAACGGCTCCGCCTGATACGTCTCGTGCTTCGTGACGTTCGTGATGACGCCGGTGTCGAAGTCGACGGACACCTCGTCGCCGTCCGCGATGCCGTCGCTCGCCGCTGGGCACTCGAGGATCGCAAGGCCGATGTTGATGGCGTTGCGATAGAAAATGCGGGCGAAGGTCTTGGCGATGACGCAGCTGATGCCCGCGGCCTTGATGGCGATGGGTGCGTGCTCACGCGAGGAGCCGCAGCCGAAGTTCCACCCGGCGACCATTAGGTCGCCCTCGTTGTGATTCTGTACGAACGCCGCGTCGATGTCCTCCATGCAGTGCGAGGCCAGCTCCTTCGGATCCTGCGAGGCCAGATAGCGGGCGGGGATGATGACGTCGGTATCGACGTGGTCGCCGAACTTGCGCGCGGTGCCGTGTGCTTGCATACTCATTACTTCATAACCTCCTCAGGATGGCAGATGTGGCCCGCGATGCCGGATGCCGCGGCCACGGCGGGCGAGGCGAGATAGACCTCGCTGGTGACGTGACCCATGCGGCCCACGAAGTTGCGGTTGGTGGTGGAGACGCAGCGCTCGCCCGCGGCGAGAATGCCCATGTGGCCGCCGAGACACGGCCCGCAGGTCGGCGTGGAGACGATGCAGCCCGCGTCGAGGAAGATGTCCGTATAGCCGCGGTGCATGCACTCGCGGTAGACGCTCTGCGTCGCGGGGATGATGATCCCGCGCACGCCGGGGGCGAGGTGGTGACCCTTCAGGACAGCCGCGGCGGCGGCCATGTCGTCGATCTGGCCGTTCGTGCACGAGCCGATCACCACCTGATCGATGGCGACGTCCGCGCCGTCGCGCGCGCTGTGTGCGTTTTCCGGCAGATGCGGCCACGCGACGGTACAGTCGATCTCATCGAGGTTCAGCTCGATCGTGCGGGTATACTCCGCGTCGGGGTCGGCCTCCACCGCCGTCCACGGGCGGCTGACGCGCCCGGCGACATACGCCCGCGTCACGTCGTCCACGGGGAAGATGCCGTTCTTCGCGCCCGCCTCGATGGCCATGTTCGAGATCGTCAGCCGGTCATAAATCGTCAGCTCCCCGATCCCGTCGCCGCAGAACTCGAGCGACTGGTAGAGCGCCCCGTCCACGCCGATCCTGCCGATGAGCGTCAGAATAACGTCCTTGCCGCTGACGAAGGGCTTTTTCTTTCCCGTCACCACCACGCGGATGGCGGAGGGCACCTTGAACCACGTCTGGCCCACGGCCATGGCCGCGCCCATATCCGTCGAGCCGACGCCCGTGGAGAACGCGCCCAGCGCGCCGTAGGTGCAGGTGTGCGAGTCCGCGCCGATCACGGCCTCGCCGGGGGCGACGAGCCCCTTCTCCGGCAGCAGCGCGTGCTCGATGCCCATCTCGCCCACGTCGTAGTAGTTGTCGATGTCGAACTTCCGCGCAAATGTGCGGCACTGTTTACACTGCGTCGCGGCCTTGATGTCCTTGTTCGGCGCGAAGTGATCCATCACCATCGCGATGCGGCTCTTGTCGAAGACCTTTTCAAAGCCCGCGGACTCAAACTCGTTGATGGCCACGGGGGTCGTGATGTCGTTGCCGAGGACGAGGTCGAGCTTTGCCTGGATGAGCTGGCCCGCGCGCACGCTCTCAAGTCCTGCGTGCTTGGCGAGAATTTTCTGCGTCATTGTCATGCCCATGTCGCGTTTCTCCTTTCAGTTGCCGGATTCCATGATCTTGTTGATGCCGTTGACGTAGGCGCGGATCGACGATTCGATGATATCGGTCGAGAGGCCCGAGCCGGTGTACGAGCGCCCGTCGGGGCCGGAGACCTTGACCACGGCCTCGCCGATGGCGTCCTCGCCGTCCGTGACGGCGTTGAGGCTGAAGCTCTCGAGCTTCACGTCCATATGAAGCATGCGGTTGATAGCCTTGAACGAGGCGTCCAGCGGGCCTGTGCCGATGGCGACGTCTTCGATCTGCTCGCCGCCGCGCTGGAGCTTGATGCACGAGATGTTCGGCACGCCGTGGCCCGTGTTGACCACATGACTCACGAGCTGGCAGCTGCCCTGCACCGCGGCCTGACGGTGGAGCACGAGCGCCTCAATGTCGCTACTCGTGATGTTCTTTTTCTTGTCGGCGAGATCCTTGAAGCGGGTGAACACGCTTTCAAGCTCCTCGTCGCTCAATTCGTAGCCCATGGATTCGAGCTTTTCGCGCAGCGCGTGCTTGCCGGAGTGCTTGCCGAGCACCATCGTGTTCTGCGGGATGCCGACGTCGGTGGAGTTCATGATCTCGTACGTTCTTGCATTGGCAATGACGCCGTGCTGATGGATGCCCGACTCGTGCGCGAAGGCGTTCGCGCCGACAATGGCCTTGCTCGGCGGGATGGGCACGCCCGTGATGTTGCTCAGCAGTTTGCTCGAGCGGTAGATCTGCTTGGTGTTCACGCCGGTCTCGGCGTCGTAGAAGTCCTTTCTCGTGCGCAGCGCCATGACGATCTCTTCAAGGCTCGCGTTGCCCGCGCGCTCGCCGATGCCGTTGACCGTGCATTCGACCTGCGTCGCGCCCGCGCGGACGCATTCGAGCGAATTCGCGACCGCCATGCCGAGGTCGTTGTGGCAGTGGACGGAGATGTCGACGTGCTCGACGCCCTCGATGTTTTCACGCAGGTAGGTGATGAGGTCATACATCTCCTGCGGCGTGGAGTAGCCGACGGTGTCGGGCACATTCAGCGTCGTCGCGCCCGCGGCGACGGCAGTGGAGTAGCAATGGGCCAGAAACGACCAGTCGGAGCGGGAGGCGTCCTCGGCGGAAAACTCGATGTCATCGCAATAGCTCTTGGCGTAGGCGACCATCTCGCGGATGCGGTCGATGACCTGCTCGCGCGTCATCTTGAGCTTGTACTCCATGTGGATGTCGCTCGTCGCAAGGAAGACGTGGATGCGGGGGTGGTTGGCCTCCTTCACGGCGTCCCACGCCGCGTCGATATCGCCCTTGGCGCAGCGCGCGAGCGAGGCGACCGTGCAGTTCGTCACCGCGGCGGCGATGGCCTGCACGCTCTTGTGGTCCATCGGAGACGCGATGGCGAAGCCCGCCTCGATCACGTCGACGCCCAGCTTTTCAAGCTGGCGGGCCATTTCGATCTTTTCCGTCAGATTCATGCTGCAGCCGGGGGACTGCTCGCCATCTCTCAGGGTCGTGTCAAAAATTTTAATGCGTTTCATGGGGTGTTCCTCCTGCTCTTTTTTCTCTCGCATAGCAACAAAAAAAGCCTCCGTCTCTTCCCTTGAAGAGACGAAAGCTCAAAACTTCCGCGGTACCACTCTTGTTGGCATAAAATATGCCCGCTTTCTGCATCGGCTTAAAATCAAGCGAATGCGCCTCGTTGGTAACGGTGAGGAGATCCGGCTGCGCCTAAACGAAAATCGTCTCAGCGGAGCTACTCAGGGGCCAGTGACATCATCCCGCTCTGCATTGCCTCGCAGCGACCGGCAACTCTCTGAAGCGTCTGTAGGACGAATTTTTCCCCGTCATGGTATTTGTGAACTATGAGATTGAATGATGCTACTATAATCGCCCGCCCCCGCTTTGTCAAGCAGGGAAAAAGAAATTTGCGCTTTTGACAAAAAAACGCGCGGCGGAAAAACATATTTTGCGTACTTTGAACGGAGAAAAAGGCGGGAGAGCAAAAGAAAAGAGAACGCGCAAGCGTTCCCTTTTTTGCCAAAATTCTTACCTGCCGCCGAAAATCAGGCTGCCGAGCCCCGTGGAGGTCAAAAACAGAATGAGCATGACAACGGGCACGACATACTTCATCATCACGCTGTAGAGCTTGGCGCGGCCGAAGTGTTCGCCGTTTTTCTCGACCTCGGCAATGATCCATTTCGGACCCACGACCCAGCCGACCAAAATGCTCGTGAGCAGGCTGATAAACGGCATCAGGAAGCTGTTGCTGATGTAGTCCATCACGTCGAGCAGCTGCGCGGTCGAGCCGTTGGGCAGCGGAAGCTCAAAGTAGAGCACATTGTAGCCCATGCAGATGAGCACAGCCGTCACGAGCGAATAGACGCCCACGGCGGCGCACATCTCCTTGCGCGACTTGTGGAAAATCTCCATGCAGTTGGCGACGAGCGTCTCCATGACGGACACGCAGCTCGTCAGCGCGGCGAAGCCGAGCGCGAGGAAGAACACCGCGCCGATGACGCGGCCCACGCCGCCCATCGCGGCGAAGACCTTCGGCAGGCTGATGAACGTCAGGCTCGGGCCGCTGGCCATGCCGTCAGTGCCGAGAAAGACATAGACGGCGGGGATGATCATGAGGCCCGCGAGGAACGCGACGCCCGTGTCGAAAATTTCGATCTGGTTGTTGGCCTTGTTGAGGTCGACGTCGTCCTTGACGTAGCTGCCGTAGGTGATCATGATGCCCATGCTGACACTGAGCGAGAAGAAGAGCTGACTCATCGCGTCGAGCGCGATGTTCAAAAAGCGCTGGACGGTCAGGCCCGTGAAGTCGGGCTTAATGTAGACAAGGAAGCCCTCCATGCCCGTGCGCGTCACGCCGCTCTCGTCCGTGTAGCTGAGCGTGAGCGAGAAGATGGCGATGCCGATGATGAGAAGGAGCAGACCCGGCATGATGTAGCGGGAGTATTTTTCAATGCCCTTTTCAACGCCGCAGTACACGACCCACGCCGTCAGCGCCAAAAAGATCAGCATGAAGACGATGGGCGAGACGGGGGAGGTGATGAACGAGGTGAAGAACCTGTCCTGCGCGGCGGCATCGCCGCTTGAGACGAGGTAGAGGGTAAAATACTTCGTGATCCAGCCGCCGATGACGGAGTAATACGTCATGATGAGCGTGGGGACGAGAAAGGTGAGGTAACCCAAAAACTTCCACTTCTTGTTGAGCGTTGCAAAGGCATTGAGGGCGTTCTGCTTCGTGCGGCGGCCAATGGCTACGTCAGTCGTCAGCAGGGTGAAGCCGAATGTCAGCACCAGCACCAGATAGACGAGCAGGAACAGTCCGCCGCCGTCCTTGGCACAGAGATAGGGGAAGCGCCAGATATTGCCGACGCCCACCGCGCTGCCCGCCGCAGCCAGCACAAAGCCGAGCGAACCGCTGAAACTACTGCTTTTTTTCATGTTCGATTCTCTCTTTTTTTCATGTAAATGGAATGACTAATGCCCCATTATAGCAGAAGAAACCGAATTGACAAGGGGAAAAGCACTGAAAATGCAGGAATTCTTGCGAAAATGTGAAAAAATATCTCACCAGCGGCTTGCTGATGAGATATTTTATTCATAGCAGGATTAGGTTTTGTCATGGCCGGCGGCTTCGTCGGTGAAGACGGCCTCGAATTCCTCAGCGCTCATCGTCTCGTGCGCAAGCAGGAATTCCGCCACGGCGATGAGGTGCTTCTGATCGCGCGAGAGGATGTCCTCGCAGCGCTCGTAGGCCGCGTCGACGATGGACTTGACCTCCTCGTCGATCTGTGCGGCGACCTGCTCGGAATACGGCTTGGCCTGCGCCATCGAGCGGCCGATGAAAATTTCATCGTGGCCGGATTCAAACGAGATCGAGCCAAGCCTGTCGCTCATGCCGTACACCGAGACCATCTTGCGCGCGATCTGCGAGGCGCGCTGGATGTCGTTCGACGCGCCGGTCGAAATGTCGCCGAGCATCAGCTTTTCCGCCACGCGTCCGCCAAGCAGCGAGACGATCTGCTCTTCCATATAGCGCTTGGACTGGTACGAGCGGTCCTCCGTGGGCAGCGAGATCGTCATGCCGCCCGCGCCGCCGCGCGGAACGATCGTGATCTGGTGCACGGGATCGTGCGTCGGCAGCGCGTGCATCACGATGGCGTGACCGGCCTCGTGATAGGCGGTCAGCTTGCGCTCGTGCTCGCTGACGACGCGGCTCTTCTTCTCGGGACCTGCGATGACCTTGATCTCCGCCTCGGAGAAGTCGGACATCGTAATGAGCTTGCTGCCGCGGCGCGCGGCGAGCAGCGCCGCCTCGTTCGAGAGGTTCTCGAGGTCCGCGCCCGTGAAGCCGGGCGTTCCCTTGGCGACGGTGGAGAGGTCCACATCCTCGGCAAGGGGCTTATTCTTGACATGGATCTTCAGGATCTCCTCGCGGCCGCGGATGTCGGGAAGCCCCACGTAGACCTGACGGTCGAAGCGGCCCGGGCGCAGCAGTGCGGGGTCGAGGATGTCAGCGCGGTTCGTCGCCGCCATGACGACGACGCCCTGATTCGTACCGAAGCCGTCCATTTCGACGAGCAGCTGGTTGAGCGTCTGCTCGCGCTCGTCGTGGCCGCCGCCGAGGCCCGTGCCGCGCTGACGGCCCACGGCGTCGATCTCGTCGATGAAAATGATTGCGGGGGCAACTTTCTTCGCCTGTTCGAAGAGGTCGCGCACGCGGCTCGCGCCGACGCCGACATACATTTCGACAAAATCAGAGCCGGAGATCGACAGAAACTGCACGCCTGCCTCGCCCGCGACCGCGCGGGCCAGCAGCGTCTTGCCCGTGCCCGGAGGGCCGACAAGCAGCACGCCCTTGGGGATGCGCGCACCGAGGTCGATGAACTTGCCCGGCGCTTTCAAAAAGTCGACGATCTCCTGCAATTCCTCTTTTTCCTCATCCGCACCGGCGACGTCAGAGAACGTCGTGGGGCGCTTGTTGTCCCCGCCGGTCTTAAACGACGCCGTGCCGAATTTCGCCATGCGGTCGCCGCCGCCTCCGCCCGCGGAGCGGACGGAGAGGAAGTACCAGATGGCGAAAATGCCGAGCACCGCTAAAATATAAGGCGCGAACATCGCGACATAGTTGATCGAGTGGTCGGCGGTGAAGTCGTAGTCCTCGATGATGCCGTCGGCCTTCTGCTGCTCGATGAGCTCGCCTAAGTCGTCATAGAAGAGCGTCACGCTGAAAAGGTCCTTTTTGAGCTCCGTTTTGCCGTCGATGGGCTCGCGCAGCTTCATGCGCAGCGTGGTGTCCGTCACCGTGAAGGCCGAGACCTGCTCGGATTCGAACAGCTCGCGTACCTCGGCATACGACGGTTCGGCCTCCACCGGCTTGTTCATAAAGCCGTAGACGCCGACGAGCACCAGCAGCACCAGCAGATACGGCAAAAGATTGGGACGCTTGGTCTGTTGAGTCAATGGGTGTTCCTCCTTGCTGATTCAAAAAAAGAGGCAAGGCCTTTTTTTTTGAGAAAGATTCGCTGCGTTTTGTGCCTCGGTTGTCCGCTGAAAGCGAACAATTCGACACAACACTCCGCGCAAGGTGTTTTCTGCCACGCACATGTCGCGGCAGAAAACAGATTTGAATTGATTTCGTGCCGTGCGCGGCACGAAACTCTGCGAGGCTTTTTGAGGAGCCAGAAAGATCAATTTTCAGAATAAACCTCCGGCTTGAGCACGCCGATGTACGGCATATTGCGGTACTTCTGGGCGTAGTCGAGGCCGTAGCCGACGACGAATTCGTCGGGCACTTCAAAGCCTGCGAGGTCGGCGGCGATGGGCTTGGTGCGGCGGGCGGGCTTGTCGAGCAGCGTCACGACGGTCACGCTGGAAGCGCCCTTGGTCATAAAGTAATTCTTGAGGAAGTAGAGCGTGTTGCCGGAGTCGAGAATGTCCTCGATGACGACGATATCGCGGCCCGTGATATCCTGCTGGAGATCGCGCGTGATCTGCACGACGCCGGACGAGGTCGTCGCGTTCTGATAGGACGAGACGGCGATGAATTCAATGTCGCTCTTGAGCTGGCAGGCGCGCACGATGTCGGCCATGAAGATGAAGGAGCCCTTCAGCACGCCGAGAAACAGGGGATTTTTGCCCTTGAGGCGCTCGTAGAGCTCGTCGCCCATCTCCTGCACGCGCGTTTTGAGCTGCTCCTCGGAATACAGTACCTTCAGGATGTCCTGATCCATATTGCTCTTAGCCATAGCTTTTTTCTCCACTTTCTTTTTATTCGTATTTGTTGTATCTGATGCGGCATTCCGCCGCAGGTCGCACAAATTGGCGTTATCGGGGGATGACGCGCACGAAGCACGCCATGTTCCCGCCTTTCGGCAGGAAAGTAACGTCCGTCCCCAGCCGCCACACGGCGGCGAGCCGGCCACCCACGTAAAGGGCGGGGAGCGCGTCGCGCTCGGTGAGGGAGAGTTTTCGGTCGACGCACAGCCGCTTGACGCTGCGCGCGCCGTTCGCGCCTTGAAGCATTAAGCGCGCGTTCAGGTCGCACGGGGCGACGGTGATGATCTCACCGTCTTCCGGCACGCGGAGCGAAATGCCCTCGCCGTCGGGCTTATGCAGCAGCGTCAGCTCGAAATTGCCCCATGGGAGGGGAACGTTTTCCACAAGCGCCGCCTTTGGCAGCGCGGCGGGGGAGAACGCCATCGTCAGCGCGCCGTCCGCGATGCGGACAGTCGCGCTCTGCGGCAGCGTATAGCGCCGCTCGGCGCTGCCGCCTCTCTGTGCAAGGGCGCAGATCGCGTCGAGCTGCTTGCGCCCGATGTCCTTGCGCCCGAGGCCGAGCGCGTCGGCCAAGTGCAGCAGGATACGTGGCTGCACGACTTCATCGGCGGCAAGAAAGCAGTCCAGCGACAGCGAAATACCGCCGTCCTGCGCTTTTGCATGGGAAAGTGCGGCTTCCGCCGCCTGCTCAAGCGCATCGTCGAGCGCAGTCAATGAACGCGCCGTTGTGGCGATATGCTGAGGCGCGCGGGGATTGAGCTCCCTGAGCCGCGGCAGAATTTCAAGCCGCAGGTAGTTCCGTGCGGCGGCGTTCGGGTCCGCGTTCGTGTGATCCTCGACATGCGGGATGTTGTGAGCGCGCGCATAGGTGACGAGCTCTTCTCGCGTCTGCTCTAAAAACGGGCGGACAATGTCGCCCTGCTTGGGCCGCATACCACACAGGCCGCGCAGATCCGTCCCGCGGACGAAGTTTAAGAGCACCGTTTCCGCGTTGTCGTCCGCATGGTGTGCCAGCGCGATCTGGGCGCCGAGCATTTGCGCTGTTTCACGGAGAAAGGCGTAGCGCAGGTCGCGCGCAGCTTCCTCTTCCGATTTGCCGGTTGCGCGCGCGTGGGCACGCACGTCACCGGTGCCCAGATAGAAAGGAATGCCCTCTTTTTCGCACCACGCGCGGACGAAGTCTTCGTCACGCGCAGCCTCTTCGCCGCGAAGCTGGTGGTTGAAGTGCGCACAGGAGACGTCATACCCCTCCCCGCGCAGAAAATGCAGTAAACACATCGAGTCCAAACCACCGGACACGGCGGCGAGCACGGGCCGGTTCTTGTCGAGATAGCGCGCGCAGAGTGCTTCCGCGCGCGGCAGCTCAGTCCTCTTCATGCCGGTAGTCGAGCGACGAGAACGTCGTATACTGCGGCGACCAGGCGAGCTCGACCTTGCCGGTTTCGCCGTGGCGGTTCTTGGCGATGATGCACTCGGCGATGTTGCGCTTTTCCGAGTCCTCGTTGTAATAATCGTCGCGGTACAGGAACATGACGATATCCGCGTCCTGCTCGATGGCACCCGATTCACGAAGGTCGGAGAGCATGGGGCGCTTATCCTCGCGCTTTTCGTTCGCACGCGAGAGCTGGGAAAGACACAGCACGGGAACCTGAAGCTCCTTTGCCATGATCTTGAGCATACGGGAAATATCGCTGACCACCTGCTGGCGGCTCTCGCCGCTGTAGCCCTTCGTGCCGGAGGACGCCATCAATTGCAAGTAGTCGATGACTACCAAACCTAAATTGTCGATACGGCGGCACTTGGCGTTCATGTCCGCAACGGTGAGCAGCGGATTGTCGTCAATGAGAATGTCAAGCCCCGAGAGGACAGATGCGGCGTTTGCGATGTTGACCCAGTCCTGCTCACGCAGGTTGCCCGTCACGAGACGCTGGTTCTCGACCGTCGCCTGATTCGATAAGATACGCGTCACGAGCTGCTCGCGCGACATTTCGAGCGAGAACACGGCCACGGCCTGCCCGCTTGAGCGCGCGACATTCAGCGCAAGGTTCAGCGCCATACTCGTCTTACCCATACCGGGACGTGCGGCCAGCAGCACAAGGTCCGATTTGTTGAGACCATTCATTTTGTCGTCCAGTACGCCAAAGCCCGTGGGGAGGCCGGGCAGCGTTTTGCCGCCGTTGGCGCTCAGCTCGCTCAAATGGTCGAGAACGCCCTGCAAAACAACGCCGATGCTCGCCATGCTCTGCGCGCTGCGCCCGCGGCGCACGGCGTAAATTTTCTGCTCCGCCGCGTCGAGCACGCTGGACGCGCCGCCTGTGCCGTCCTGCACCATGGTGGAAATTTCCCCCGCCACGGTATAGAGCGCGCGCAGCAGCGCCTTGTCGCGTACGATGCCGACGTATTCCATCACGTTTGCGCTTGTGGGCGTCACGTCCATCAGTTGGGCGAGGTACGGGCGCGTCGTGCTTTCCTCATAGGTGCCGTTTTTCTCCATCTCGCCCGCGACGGTCACGCCGTCGATGGGCTTGGAGTAGACAAACATGGAGTAGATCGTCTCGAAGATCTCGCGGTTCTGCTTTAAGTAGAAATCATCGGGACGGAGCTGCTCCATCACGTCCTTGACGCAGTTTGCGTCGATGAGCATCGAGCCGAGCACCGACTGCTCGGCCTCGAGCGAATGAGGCATCTGCCGGTAGAAGATATCTTCCACGAGAAGACCTCCTTAATTGCGTAATCTTGCGCCTTACTCCTCGCTCACGCTGACGGAGAATCTGGCGCTCACTTCGTAGCCGAGCTTGGCCTTGACCTCGTAGGAGCCGAAGGCCTTGATGGGCTCGTCGAGCACGATCTTCTGCTTGGGCACGTCGAGCTGAAACTGGCTCGCAAGGCCCTCGGAAATTTCCTTGCTCGTGATAGCACCGAAGAGCTTGCCCTCCTTGCCGCCCTTGGCCGTGAGCTTGACGGTCACGTTCTTGAGCTTGCCGCCCATTTCGACGGCGGCCTGACGGTTCGCGGCCTCCTCGGCGCGGCGGGCCTTTTCCTTCAGGTTCATGGTGTTGATGGCGTCAGCCGTGGCGAGCACGGCGAGCTTGCGGGGCAGCAGGAAGTTTCTTGCATAGCCCTCGGCTGCGTCGATGAGCTGGCCCTTTTTGCCCTGACCTCTCACATCCTGCGTTAAAATGACTTTCATATCTGTTTCCTCCTTGTGGGGTGATTTACGTTGTGGGGAAGAGCGTCACTCTTCCATATATTCGTCGATGGCGTTGAGCAGACGCGCCCGCACCTCGTCGACGCTGGCATCGGCCACCTGGCCGCCGGCGGTAGTAGAGTTGCCGCCGCCGCCGAGCTTTTCCATGATGAACTGTACGTTGATCTCACCGAGCGATCTCGCTGAGAGGTTCACGCCCGTGCCGTTCTTGAACAGCACGAACGAGGCGTGAATGCCGGAGAGCGTCAAAAGCTCGTCGGCCGCCTTGGCGGCGGTCACGCGGTCGATCTCCTTTTCAACCGCGGCCACGGCGATGTCGCCGTGCACGAGCTCGGCGTGACGAATGATGTCATAGCGCTCGACCATGCCGGCAAGGTCGCTCTGGAAGAGTCGCTGTACGTCCGACGTGTCCGCGCCCGCGCGGCGCAGGAACGCGGCGGCCTCAAACGTGCGCCCGCCGGTGCGCATCGTGAAGTTCTTCGTGTCGAGCACGATGCCCGCGAGCAGCGCCTCGGACTCCGCGCGAAGTAAATCGGTCGGGTCGGCGAGGTATTGCAAAAGCTCCGTCACGAGCTCGGACGCGCTCGAGGCGTAGGGCTCGTGGAAGTTGAGCGCGGCGGATTCGATATAATTCGCGGCTCTTCTGTGGTGGTCGATGACCGCCACGCGGTTGCACGCATCAAGCAGCTGCTCGGATTCGACAAAGTCGGGGCGGTTCGTGTCCACCACGACGAGCAGCGCGCCCGGCTGGGCGGAGATGAACGCGTCGTTGCCGGAGATAAAGGCGTCCTTGTATTCCGGCAGGGCCGCAAGCTTACTGAGCAGCGGCTTTGCGACGTTGTCCTCCATGTCGATGACGATCTGCGCCTTTTTGCCGCGCTTGCGCGCGATGCAGCAGATGCCGGCCGCTGCGCCGACCACATCCATGTCCGCGTGCGCGTGGCCCATGACGAAGATCTGGCCTGCGTCGGAAATGAGCTCGCCGAGGGCGTTGGCCATCACGCGGGATTTGACCTTCGTGCGCTTTTCGGGGGACTTGGCCTTGCCGCCGTAGAATTCAAAGTCAAGGCGGTTGCGCACGACGACCTGGTCGCCGCCGCGCGAGAGCGCCATTTCGATCGAGAGCATGGCGTTCTGATAGAGCGTTTCGTAGTCATCCACGTCCTTGCCCACGCCGATCGAGAGCGTTGCGGCGACGCCGTCCTCAGTGACGACGCTTCGCACCGCGTCGAGCACGGAGAATTTACCCTCAAGCAGCTTTTGATACTCCTGCTCGGTCGTGACGAGCACGTAGCGGTTACGATCGAATTTGCGCAGCAGGCTGTGCGAATCCTTGAGCCATGTGCTGATCTTTTCGTCGATGGCGGCGAGCACCGCGCTGCGCGACGCCTCGCTGCCAGCCTTCATCAGCTCTTCGTAGTTGTCGATCACGATGACCGAGACGATGGGGCGGCGGCTCTCGTTCTCCTCGCGCAGCGAGTCCTGCTCGGTCACGTCCGTCCAGTACGTTGTGGCAAGAAGGCTCTGTCCGCCGCGGCGGGAGGAGGGATGGCTCAGATTGCCGAACACGCGGAAGTGGCGCCCGCCCATCACCACCGTTTCGGGGCACTCGCTTTTACCCTCGAGCAGCCAGTGTGTCGGAAAATCGGGGAGAATATCGTCGATGCGGTTGTCAAAGATATCCTCGCGCACGCCAGTGAGCTGCATGAAGCTGTCATTGCTCCATAGGATCTCCTGCGTGTCGGGGCGGAAGACCATCATCGCGAACGGGGCCGAGAGCATCGAGGCCTTGTCGGCGGTGGTCATGTCGTCGGTCACGTCGTCGATGTACTGGCGGATGCCCTCGCGGCGCTTCTGCGCCGTGTGGCGGAAGTACCACCAGAGAAACGCCATCGCCGCAGCCTCGCAGATCGCGAGCGGGATGCTCACGCGCACCGTGACGGCGGCAAAGAGAAAGCCGACAAGAAAGTAGAGCCGGAAGCTGGGGTCTACCAGTTTGCTGATCTTTTTGTTCCGCATAATGAAGCTGCCCTCCCGTTATGATCGACATTACTGCGGCAAACCGCGGGAATAATCCATTTCATTATAACACGGCGGGGCGGGCGGATACAATATCAATATTTTATTTTTCGGCGTCGACAAAAAATGTGGTATACTTTTGGTGGAAAACGTGCTATACTATCCCGTAATAGCGGATGGCCGCGCTGGAAAAATACGCGCAAAAGCCTCCGCGACAACGGGTTTTGACCGCATTTTCGCGGTTCTCATAGAAAGTCCATAGGGATCCAAAAGGCGCCGCAGGTGCGATCGCTTCGTGAAGCAGGGCGAAGTGAGAGTACGGACGTCTCCAATGCTTTGCGCTTTTTGGCCCGGACGCACATGACAAAATCAAAACAAATCTATCGTTATTCTATTGTGAAACGAATCAAAAGGAGTTGATCCAGCATTGGCTGAACAGTTAAAAATCATCCCCCTCGGCGGTCTCAATGAGATCGGCAAGAATATGACCGTTTACGAATACGGCGGCGAGATCATCGTGGTCGACTGCGGCATGGCCTTCCCCGGCGACGACATGTACGGCATCGACTGCGTCATCCCCGACGTGAGCTATCTTGTCAAGCACAAGAACCGCATCCGCGGCATGTTCATCACCCACGGGCACGAGGACCACATCGGCGCCGTGCCCTACATCCTCAAAAAGGTGAATATTCCCATCTACTGCACGCGCCTGACCGCGGGCCTCATCCGCTTAAAGCTCGAAGAGCACGGCCTTCTCAAATCGACGAAGATCGTCACGGTGGAAAGCGGCATGACCGTCAAGGCCGGCAAGTTCAGCGTGGAGTTCATCCACGTGAACCACTCGATCGCGGACTCTGTCGCGTTTGCCATCCACACGGGGCTTGGCACCGTTGTCCACACGGGCGACTTCAAGATCGACTCGACGCCCATCGACGGCGAGGTCATCGACCTTGCCCGCTTCGGCGAGCTTGGCAAGCAGGGCGTTTTGGCGCTGCTCGCGGATTCGACGAACGTTGAGCGCCCGGGCTACACGATGAGTGAGCGCACGGTGGGCAGGACCTTCAACCGCCTGTTCCAGGGCTGCAAACAGCGCATCATCGTCACGACGTTCGCCTCCAACGTCCACCGCATCCAGCAGATCATGGACGCCGCGGCGGAGTGCGGGCGCAAGGTCGCTGTGACGGGCCGCAGCATGGAAAATGTCACAAAGGTCGCCATGGACCTCGGCTACATGAAGCCGCCGAAAAACACCGTGGTCGACATCAACAAGATCAAGTCGATGCCGCTTGAAAAGCAGGTCATCGTCACCACCGGCTCGCAGGGCGAGGAGATGTCCGCCCTGTACCGCATGGCGTTCTCCCAGCACAAGCAGATCGAGGTCGGCCCCGGCGACCGCGTCATCATCTCGGCGAGCGCCATCCCCGGCAATGAGAACACCGTCTCGCGCGTCATCAATGAGCTCTTCCGCAAGGGCGTTGAGGTCATCTACGACCGCGCGGACATGCTGCACGTTTCGGGCCATGCGTGCCAGGAGGAGCTCAAGATCATCCACGCGCTGACAAAGCCCAAGTATTTCATCCCCGTGCACGGCGAGCAGCGCATGCTCCAGCTGCACAAGGATCTCGCTCTCCAGATGGGCATGGACCGCAAGAATATTGTGATTTGCGACAACGGCGACGCCGTCGAGATCGGCGCGCGCTCGATGAAGTGCGTGCCCGGTTATGCGCCCGCGGGCGAGGTGTTTGTCGACGGCTACGGCGTCGGCGACGTCGGTGCGGTCGTGCTGCGCGATCGCAAGCATCTGGCGGAAGACGGCATGGTCGTCGTCGTGCTGCCGATCTCCGCGCAGAACGGCGACCTTCTGGCCGAGCCGGAGATCATCACGCGCGGCTTCATCTACGTCAAGGATTCCGAGGAGCTGCTGCAAGACCTCAGAAACCTCACGATGTCCACGGCGGAGGCCTACCGCGGCAAGCGCGGGCGCGACCTGAACGAACTCAAGGGCGCGATCCGCAGCGCGGTGAGCAACTATCTTTTTAAGGCGACGAAGAGAAGCCCGATGGTGCTGCCGGTCATCACGAGGCTTTAAGCCTTCCAAAAAGCGGCGAAGGTCTGCGACATATTGAAAGGGGCAGGGAGTGCAAATTTTGCATTCCCTGCCCCTTTTTTCTATTGACAGACTGCGCGCGGTGTGATAGTTTATCGGTAGACGATATATCGGTTTACGTTATAACGGAGGCCGAGGAAAGAAGGGTACCACATGGGAACGACGGCGCTGACCGAGGCGGTCTTTTACATTTTGCTTTCGCTGGATACGCCGCTGCACGGCTACGGCATCATGCAGAACGTAGAGCATTTGAGCGGCGGGCGTGTGCGGCTCGCCGCGGGCACGCTCTACGGCGCGCTCGCAACGCTGACCGAGCGCGGCTGGATCGTCTCGCTCGGCGACGAGAGCGAGGGACGCAAAAAGGAGTACCAGATCACGCCCGAGGGCCGCGAGGCTGTGCGCGCGGAGCTGAGAAGACTGCATGAGCTGACGCAAAACGGCGACAAGCTGACAAGCGAATGGAACTGAGAGGGGGGTGCACAATGCTGAAACAAAAATTCTGCCTCTGGTGGATCTGGTATCTGCTGTTTGACAACGCGCATTTTCAGCGCTGGCTCGCATGGCACCGCAGGCGCGGGTGGGAACTGGCGCACGTCGGCGGGCTGTTTTTCCACTTTACGCGCGGCGACGGCACGGATTACCGCTACTATGTGCAGGTGATGAAGGACTTCCCGTGGACGGAGCAGGGCAGGGCCTGTATTGCGGGCGTGGAGGAGCTGGGCGTCACCTATCTTGGCTGCTTTCTGCACCGCGCGTACTTCCGCTGGGTGGATGACGGCAGGCCGGAGGAGATGTTTTCCGACCTTGCGTCGCAGGCGCAGGAGGCAAGGTGCGTGCGCAGCGCGCAGATTTTTGCGGCGGCGCTGTGCGCGCTCGGCGCGGCGATGCAATTTTATACTGCGTGGGAGTATCTGTACGCGGCGCAAATTTATGAAGAGCTCTATGCCGAGCTGATCGCCGCGGGCGGGCCGAGCGTTGTGGCGGCCTGGATGCCGCGGATCGCGCTGGAGGCAGTGCTCGGCCTTTCGTGGCTCGCCCTCGCCGTATGGGGCGCGAGCGCAGCCGTGCGCACGCACAAAAAGTGGAAGAAGATCAAAGACGAGCAGTGTATCTGCGAGTGAAAGGAGAATCGCCATGGTCAAGGACAAGAAGGTGCTGCCGCATTTGTCAAGCTATGCCAACGATCCCGAGCGGATCGAGGAGCAGGCAAACCGAATGGCAAAAGAGGGCTGGATTCTTGAAAAGTTCGGCTCGCTGTTTTCCACCTATCGACGCGGAAAGGCGGGCGAGTACGAGTACCGCGTGCAGGTGAAGGAAGCGGGCATAGACCGTCTTACCTACATCGCAGAGCTTACAGAGTTTGGCATTGAAGAGGTCGGCGGCGTGGGAGACCTGCTCGTTCTGCGCAAGAAGGCGGACGGCACGCCTTTTGATCTGTACTCAGACCTCGATTCCCTCATCGCCCAGCAGAAAAAAGCCGTGCGCTACCTGCGCGCAGGTCTGCTGCTGAGCCTTGGCTGGATGAGCATCACGCTGATGAATATTCTAATGACGCTGATGAATGCGAACGTGATCGGCAAGTATGCGGGTATGGCCGCCATAAGCTTCCGCTCGTCGCAGGTATTTCTCCTTGCGGCGTCGGCACTGCTCCTGCCCATTTGCATCGTGGGGATTGTCGACTGCCCGCGGGGACTGCGCCGCGCGAAACAGAAGATCGCGGCGCTCGAAGCCGAGCGCGTGATTCAGGAATGAAAGGAGAGCAGAAATGGCAAAGACGATGACGAAGAAGTGGAACAGAGCGCCGTTTGGCCCCGAGCGAGTGGAAGAGATGGAGCGCTATCTCAACAAGATGTCCCACGAGGGCTGGCAGTGCTGTGAGATCGTGCGCGATGAGCTGCGCTTTGTGCGCGGGGAACAGGACGAGTACATCTACCGCGTACAATACTTTTACGAATCGCGCGACGGCGAAAAGGACGACTATCTGCGCACGCTCGGCGAGACGGGCGCGGCGCTGGTGGGCGAGTACGGCGAGGTGCTGATCCTGCGCAAAAAGACGGCGGACGGCGCGTTTGAGCTGTACTCTGACTTGGACTCCAAGATCGCGGCGCTGGAAAAGCGGCGCTCGCATTACCGCAGCGGGATGCTCGGCGCGCTGGTGCTGGTGCTGTTAAGCGGGAGACATGCTTACAAGGCAATCTCGCAGTACGGCTTTTCAAGCTGGCTGGACACACAGCTTGATTCACCTGTGTATATGGTGCTGACCGTCCTGATCGTGGCGGGACTGCTGGCGGGCGGTATTGCCGGTATGATTTCCGTGCGGCGCGAGGGGAAAAGGATCGAAGAGCTGAAGCGCAGGCGCATGATCGAGGAATAAGCCCCGCTTGCAAATCCCTTTGATCCGTTGTAGAATAGTCCTGCGAAAGAACAAACACGCGGGAGGAAAGCCGACATGATCCAGGATATCGAGCCGAAACATCTTTACAACGAGTGGAAAAAGAACGCCGTGCCGAAAAAGAGCAGCGCCGTGGTGCAGTTCCGCGGGCAGGACCTTTTGTGCCGTATCGACGACAACGGCCTCAAGTTCCCGTCGCGCGCGCAGTTTACCGAGCCCGACGAGGCGTTCACCTATCTTTTTGAGCTCGACGGGCGGGAGTATTACCTGCTTTTTGACGAAAATGAGCGCGCGCTCGACGGCTACTCCTACCGCAACATCGGCCTTTTCCGCACGGAAAAGCCCAAGGAGCTCGCCTATGCGGCGGTCAGCGCGTGGCACCTTTGCTCATGGTACCGCGACGCGCGCTACTGCGGCCGCTGCGGGGAAAAGCTCGTCCACGATGGGAACGAGCGCATGATGCGCTGCCCGAAGTGCGGCAACATGATCTTCCCGCGCATCAACCCCTCGGTCATCGTGGCCGTGACGCACGGGGACTATCTGCTTTTGACCAAGTACGCCAACCGTCCCGGCGCGCAGCGCACGGCGCTTGTCGCGGGCTTCACCGAGTTTGCTGAGAGCTTTGAGCAGACCGTACACCGCGAGGTGATGGAGGAGGTCGGATTAAAGGTCAAGGACCTGCGCTACTATCGCTGTCAGCCCTGGGGCATCAGCGGCAACATCATGATGGGCTACTGGTGCAGGCTCGACGGCGACGACGATACGATCCATCTCGACAACTTTGAGCTGGCGGACGGCGCGTGGGTCAGCCGCGAGGAGCTGCGAGAGAACTATACGGGCAACGGCATCGCCCTCACCTCGGAGATGATCGCCGAATTCGCCGCGGGACGGGACCCGTACAGCTTGGAGAAAAACAAGTGAAAAAGGAAAAGCGGCTGCCTCTGTCGAGACAGCCGCTTTTTTCATATGAAACCGATCGACAGCAGGCGCATGTTGTCCCACTGCGCGAGCTCGCGGAACTCTCCGCCCTCGTACTCGTACAGCGTGCACGGGTCCCACCAGTTGACGTTGAGCTTAACAAAGGCAAAGTAGCGCTGGCCATTCACGACGATGATCTGAAAATCGAAGATCGCATGGTCGATCTGGTCTGCGGCGGCGTGCATCATGGCGATCATCGTTTCGTTGGGTTCAACGACATTGCCGACAGAATCATAGAGCGTGGTGGCGACAAGTGTGTTGACCCTGTGCGAGCGAAGCGCGGAGGTGTCAAAGTCTGCGTAGTCGGCAGTGTAAAAGACGCAGGTGTCGGGTGTGAAAGCATTGCAGCGGCGGCTTTTGCCGCTTGTGTAGACCGTTTCGTAGACGTAAGCGGCGTCCTGCTCGCCAGATGATTTCAGCGCGACGTGCAGGATCGGCTCGTCAGACTTATTTCGGACGAAGAAAAGCAGCGCGAGACACAGTGCGAAGCTGAGCAGCGAGGCAAGTATGCGTTTCATCGTAAGCCTCCTTGCACTCCGGCGCTCAGAAGAGCGCGGGGACATAGTCGACTGCGTCGGTGATGCCGCCCGCCTGACCGGCGAGCGACAGCTCGAAGCGGTAGACCGGTTGATAGAAGCCCTTGGAATCGGAGAGGTAGTCGAGCGTGCAGGAGCGCACCTCGATGCCCTGGACGCTCTGCGCGAACCACGCACTCTCGAAGCTCTTGCCCGATTGCAGCGCGGCGAGCGCCTGCGTGGGGGAGAGAATAGGCTCTTCGCGCACGGGCGCGAGCGTGGTGATGCGGTTTTCGAGCTGCGAGAGCGTCGATTGACCGTCGCCTTGTGTTCTCAGATCACAAGTGAGCGTGCCGTGGAGGAAGCCGTCCTCCGCAGGGAGAAGATCGGCGGAGAACACCGCGCGGTAAGAGGTCTCGCCATACGGCGAGAGCGTGAACGCAGCGTCGGCGGGGATGGAAAAGCCAAACTTGTCGAGCTCTTCGCGCAGCATGTCCTCTGTGACACCAGACGCGGGCGCATCGAAAACGGGCGTGTGATCGCGCCCAAAGCTGTATTCCCACGTGCCGTCGTGCAGGGTGACGTCGAGGAAGTCGCCGGAAGAGTGGTTGGCGTAGATCACAAGGTCATCGTAGTAGTACGCATCCGGAAATTCGACGCCGTGCGCGGCGGCGAATTCCGCGGCGAAGCGGTCGGCGCCCGCGTTGTCGAGCGCCTGTGCCTGATAGACCCAGGAGGTTTTGCTGTCTTCGTCGAGCGCAAAGTCGACCGACCAGCGGACGCCGCTCAGGTCCGCCGTCGTGACGGAGGCGTCGCGCAGGTTGCCGTAGGGCTGCGCGGCGTAGGAAATGAAAATGGCGGATAGTGCGAGTGCGAACGCGGCGGGCAGCGCGCAGTAGCGCGGCCACGTCCTGCTCTTTTGATGCAGCGCGAGCACGAGCATTGCTGCACACCAGCCGAGCATCGCGCCGAGCGTATTGGTGAAGAGGTCGTCCACATCGCACATGCCGCGCGCCGTCAAAAGCTGCGCCAGCTCGATCAGGAGCGAAACGCCGAAGCCCGCGCCCAGCGCGGCATACCACTTGCGAAACGGTTTCCACAAGAGCGGCAGCAGCACGCCGAGCGGGACGAAGAGCGCGATGTTGAGCAGCACGTTGAGCCAGATTTGCAGCGTGAAGCGCTGGTACGCTTCGCGCCAAGCAAGGAAAAGCTGCAAATTGCACTGCCGCGCGGCAAATTCATTCGGCTCGCTGCGCAGCAGCGTGACGAAGACCGTGACCGCCGCCCAGCCAACAAGCAGCACCGCGCAGACCGCCTTTCCCCACGGGAAGCGGCGGCCTTTTTTGCGGCAGACGGCATAGCAGACGGCCAGAATAAGGCCGCAGATAAGCGCAGCGGGCACGGCAAAGCGCATCCCGCGCTGCAGCAGATAAAAAAGATAGGAAACAAAGTCGTGCATGAACTCCCTCCCGATTTGATTTATCAGTTGGTTTCGCCGTTCGCGGTTTTGTCCTCTTCGATGCGCGCGCTCACGTCCTCGCGGAAGGCGAGCCACGCATCCTCGTTTTCCACGTAGTATTTGGGGCAGATCTTGCCCGTCACGTCGTAGTGGCGGATGACGTCTTCGGCGGGGTCGAGGTCGAAGGTCTCGCAGAGCCACGCGACGAGCGCTTCAAGGCTCTCCATCGTCGCGTCATCAAACTTGCCTGTGTCGTCGGGGTGGCAGACCTCGATGGACACGGTGTAGTCGTTCGCGGTATTGGAACAGTAGGCGATCTCCGTCAGCGGCACGCACTGCAAGATCTCACCATCCAGCCCGACGACAAAGTGGGCGCTTGCATAGGTCTCGTGCGTCAGCGCGAGATTGGCGAAAAAGCTGCGGTTCGCCGCGGCGGTCGTGCCGGGATTGCCGACATAGTGCACCACCACGCCGGAGATCTCCCTGAGCGGCGTGCCGGGACGGGAATATTCGTTGAGGGGGAGATAGTCGACCGTGACAAAGTCCGGCGCGCTGACATTCGAACCGGGGAGCCCTCGGTGGGCGAGCGCATAGCGCAGCTTCACGCCGCCGAGAACGAGCAAAACGAGCGCGAGCAGGACGAGAAAAGCTTTCTTGTTCCCGGTGCGGCGGCGCCTGCGCCGCCGCTTTGCGTTTTCTGCCATGTCAGTTCACACTTTCCTCGGTGGAAACGTCCTCTGTGGCGGGGAGGGTGTGAATGCCGTCGTCGCTGGGCGGCGTTACGGTGTTGGATTTCAGCTCGGGCAGCAGCTCACTGAGTACTTGCAGGGTGTTGGGCGTCGAGCCATTCACATGGGGGCTGAGCGTATACACCTCCGGGCGGCCTTTTTCATTGGTGGACTCAAAGTACAGCTCGAGCCAGAAGGAGGGGGGATCGTACTGGTATTCCTGCACGGCGAAGATGTCGCTGCCGCCATTATCGGAATCCTGAACGTCCTGCATCAGCGCGGCGTAGACCTGTTCAGCCTGCGCGGCGGTGAGGGCATAGTCCTTTGTGTTGGAGTTCTCATCGTAATAGTAGCAGTAGCTGTCGAGGAAGCGCGGCGTGTCGCCGAGGTGATCGCAGCCGTAGCCGAGGACACGGCGGAGCACGGACTCTCTGCACATATAGAGCGCGTTCACGCGCGCCGTGGCGGACGAGGGCACGGTGAGGTCACTTCTCCGCAGGTAGAGCGAATAGGAGCGCGAGAGCTGCGAGCCGTCCTTGAGGTAGTAGGTCAGGCGCAGGGAGAAGTGTTCGATGTCGTCATGATCGCTCTGGGAGAGCGTATCCGCGTCCCATGCGTCTGCGATGCGCGCCTGCTCGTTCCGGTTTTTGACGATGGCCTGGTGTGCCGCGGTGAGACGGCGGATGGTGTCGGCATCGTCGGTCGTGACGTTCGTCATGCCGGAGAAGGTGTAGTAAACGGATTCGATCTCGCTCTCGTCCGGCACGTGCTTTTCATAGCCCGTGAGGTCGAAGCTCATCGCAACGCCGAGCAGCACAAGAGCAAGCGCGACGATGGCCGCGCCCTTTGCGCCCGCGCGGAAGACGCGGAAGCTCTTTCTGATGAGCATCTCGGCGGCAAAGTAGCCCACAAGCCCCGCCGCCACCATGCAGAGGATCGTGCCGGGCAGGGAATCGTTGCCGCCCGAGCGGTACTGGCCGAAGAGGAAATAGTAGAGGAACTGCCCGAGGGCAACGGCGGTGCAGAACGCCACGCCGTACTTGAAGATGGGCGTCGCCCACGGGAAGGCGACCGTCGAGCCGGTCATCTCGCTCTTGCGCGTGCGGTAGAGGAGCAGCGCGATGAGGGCGATGACAAGTCCCGCGAGCGCGTAGGCGGCGAGGATCATGAAAGAGCGGTGCTCAAGCGCGTAGGCAGTCACATAGTACGAGTCGCTCTCGCAGGTCTCGATCGAGGCGATGTCCACCTCGGGGTACATATAGAGGGGCGGGGAGAGGAAACCGAGCGCAACGTCGGTGTACCCACTGTAGCCGTAGAGGAAATTGCCCGCAAAGTTGCGCAGCAGATATTCCATTCCCGGAACGAGAATATTGCCGACGAAATAGAAGACGGGCGCGGCGAGGATCTGCCCCGTCATCATCATGCACAGCGCGGCGAAGGAGTAGAAAAAGACGGCTTCGAGCATGGCGCTGCCCATGGCCGCGCCGGTGACGCTCCAGAAGCTTAAGTGCAGCGGGGCGGAGACCGCCGCGCCGAGCAGGAACGTGACGAGAATGGTGGAAAGCTGGCAGAACAGTCCCGTGAGGTAGGCGGTCATAAAAATCGTCTCGCGCCGCACGGGGAGCGCATGGAAGCCGTTCGTCGCGCGGCTCTGCGTCAGGTGCGAGAAGGAAAGCATCGCAAAGAAAAGGCCGAAGAAGAAGGAAATAAAGATGCCGCCGCGCACGCCGGTATTGAGCAGCAGGTAGGATGCATCCGCTGCGCTGTAACCGCCCTGATAGGCGGAAAGCGCTGAAAAGAGCATGACCGGCACGAGGAAGAGCCACAAGGCGGTGTAGCCGAGCCAGAGCGGCCAGGTGTGCTTGAGCTGGCTGCGGAATAAAGTCTTATCAAAGAACGATGTCGCGGATCGCATAGTCCTCACCTCCCAGTTCATAGATGAAAATTTCTTCAAGTGACAGCGGCACCGCGTCGATAAAGATCGGGTGCAGCGCGGCGAGCTGCTGTTCCAGTTCCTCTGCACTGCCGCGGCAGATGAGCGTGTGGACGCGCCCGGTCTGCGCGTGGTGCAGCACCTTGATCTCCTGCGGCAGGGCGGGCAGCTCCGCACCCTCAAAGGCGAGCTGGAGCTTGACGGTATAGTCCTGCAATTCGCTCAGCGAATGCTCAAGCAGGAGCTTGCCGCGGCTCATCACGCCCACGTGGTCGCACACGTCCTCCAATTCGCGCAGGTTGTGCGACGAGACAAGCACTGTCGTGCCGCGCTCGGCAACGTCCTGCAAGATGAGACTCCACACCTGACGGCGCATCACGGGGTCAAGGCCGTCTACCGGCTCGTCGAGAATGAGGTAGTCCGGCATCGTGCACATGGCGAGCCAGAAGGCCGCCTGTTTCTGCTGGCCCTTGCTCATGCGGCGCAGCGGCCGCGTTTCGTCCAGCGCAAAGACCTCTTTGAGCTTTTCGTAGCGCTCTAAATTGAAATTCGGGTAGAACCCGCGGTAAAAGCGCATCATATCGCGCAGCCCCGCCTGCATAAAGTAGAACCAGTCATCGGGGATGGAGGCGATGCGCGCCTTCACGCCCGCGTTTTCCCAGACGGGCTGGCCGTCAAAGGTCACGCTGCCCTCATCCTGACGGTAAACGCCCGTCAGGTGGCGCAGCAGCGTCGTCTTGCCCGCGCCGTTCGGCCCCACAAGGCCGTAGACCGCGCCGCGCGGCACGCTCAGATCCGCGCCGTCGAGCGCGGCAAAGCCGTCAAAGGTCTTTTTAAGACCTCGTACTTCGATCATTTCTCTTCTCCCTCCCTGCACAATGCTTGAATGTCTTCCTCGCTCACGCCCATGGCGCGCAGCTCCTGCAAAAGCTCTTTGAGCTGATGCTCAAGCGATAAGCGGCGCGCGTCGTCCTGCGCGCGGTAGGTGTGCACGGCAAAGCAGCCCTTGCCGGGCACGGAGCAGCAGTAGCCGCTCGTTTCCAGCTCGTTGTAGGCGCGCTGGATGGTATTGGGGTTGATGGCAAGCTGCGTCGCCAGCGCGCGCACCGAGGGGAGCTTATCCCCGTCGGCGATCGCGCCCGAGACGATCAGCCGCCGCAGTCCGTCGCACACCTGCTCGTAGATCGGGCGCGCGTCGCGGTAATTTAAGGTGATCATGGCATTCCTCCTGCATTCATCGGCTGCACAGCACGGCGAGCAGCAAAATGCCGAGCAGCAGTACAACAAGAACCGGGATCAGAAATATCAAGTGGAACATAGGCGCCTCCTGCTGTATTAAGTGTGTTAGTACAGTTAGGATAGCATGGCGGACACCGGTTGTCAAGCGGAGAATGCAAAAATTTTCCACCGTTTTGCCGTGCAAATCACTAAATGCAGGTAAAGAATGCATCAAAATTTATGCAGAATGTATGATTTGCCATGCGCGCACGACAAAAAACGACACTTGCCCCGTTGACAGCGGGCGGCCGATTTGGTATTCTCTGAGATATGAAAGAAATTCATCAAACGTTTTACGGAATGTGATTTTTGGAAAGGGGAAGTGTATGGAACAGTTTATGAAGATCAACACTGCGGTCAACGGCTTCGTCTGGGGACCGGTGATGCTGGCGCTGCTGGTCGGCACGGGCATCTACCTGAGCATCGCTGTGGGCTTTATCCAGTTCACCAAGATCGGCTACTGGTGGAAAAACACCATCGGAAAGATCTTTAAGAAGGGCGAGGCCGGCGACGGCGAGATCACGCCGCTGCAGGCCGTGTCCACGGCCCTTGCCTCCACCGTCGGCACGGGCAACATCGCGGGCGTCACGGGCGCGATCATCTTAGGCGGCCCCGGCGCCGTGTTCTGGATGTGGGTGTCGGCGCTTTTCGGCATGGTGACCAAGTTCTCTGAGGTCACGCTCGCCGTCAAATACCGCGAGCGCAACGAAAAGGGCGACTGGTGCGGCGGACCCATGTACTACATCAAAAACGGCCTTGGCCCCAAGTGGAAGTGGCTCGGCGGTGTGTTCGCCGTGCTCGGTGCCATCGCGGCGTTCGGTATCGGCAACATCGCACAGGTGCACTCCATCGCGGATTCCGTCAAGTCCGTTGCCGTCGCGTTCAATGAAAACGCGGCGAGCAGGGAGACGATGATCTGCCTCATCACCGGCATTTGCGTCGCCATCTTCGTGGCGCTGGTGCTGCTCGGCGGCGTCAAGCGCATCGGTCAGGTCACGGAAAAGCTCGTGCCCGGCATGGCCGTCATTTACATCGTCTGCGCGCTTATCGTCGTGTTTGCGAATGTCAGCGCCGTTCCCGGCGTGTTTGCCTCCATCTTTAAGGGCGCTTTTAACCCCGCTGCCGTCACCGGCGGCGCGGCGGGCATGTCCATCAAGCTTGCGATGACCAAGGGCGTCGGCCGCGGCGTCTTCTCCAACGAGGCGGGCCTCGGCTCCGCGCCGATCGCGCACGCCGCCACGTCGGAAAGAAACCCCGTCAAGCAGGGCCTTTACGGCATCTTTGAGGTCTTTATGGATACCATCGTCATCTGCACGCTGACGGCTCTCGTCGTCCTCTGCTCCGGCGCGGCGGACGGCAATTACGGCAACGCGGCAGCTGCGGGCGTTCCCACGGCGGTCGCGGGCTTTGCCACAGTCTTCGGCGACAAGGCGGGCTCTCTGATTCTTGCGGTCGGCCTGCTGCTGTTTGCCACGTCCACCATCCTCGGCTGGGCGCTCTACGGCACGCGCTGCGCGGAGTTCCTCTTTGGCAGCAAGATCATCCGCCCCTATCAGATCATCTTCTGCCTCGTCGTTGTGGCCGGCGCGGTCGCGGACCTGACGCTCGTGTGGGATATCTCCGACACGCTCAACGGCCTCATGTCCATCCCGAACCTCATCGCGCTGCTGCTGCTGAGCCCCGTGGTCATCAAGGTGACGAAGGAGCATTTCGCGGGACTGAGAAAATAATCGAAACAGCGGCGAGGCCGCTTTTTGAGTGAGAACGCATGTGCTGAAAAGAGACGGCCTTGGCTGTCTCTTTTTTCTTCTGTTTTGCCGCGAGGGACGGGAAAAAGCAAAAAAGCGGTATCATTTCACAGGTTTTGCTTTACAATAGGAAAAAGCTGTGCTATCATAATTCAGCACGATTATCGTGCGCATTCCCGCACTTAGGACGTGGAGGATTCACCGACCCGCCGCTCAGTGTTGGGAGAATTTATGAAAGGTGGATATCACACTATGATGCTCAAAGACCAGAAGACGGCTATCATCGAAGCCAACCGCACCCACGAAGGCGACACCGGTTCTCCGGAGGTTCAGGTCGCTATCCTCACCGAGCGAATCGCTCAGCTCACCGAGCACCTCAAGCAGCACCCGCAGGACAACCACTCCCGCCGCGGCCTGTACAAGATGATCGGTAAGCGCCGCAGCCTGCTCGACTACCTCATGAAGAAGGACATCGAGCGCTATCGTACCCTGATCGCCAAGCTGGGTATCCGTAAGTAAGTTTGAAAACAGGGTGGTGTGCATGCGCACCACCCTTCTTTCACACTTTCGCCCTTGGCACTTTCCCCGCGCGTATGAGAGCCTGCTATGCTTTAGCAGTTGAAAAAGCGGCGGCGTGACCGACGCTTTTTCAAGTGCTAAACGGTCGGCTCCCATACGGAATTTTACAAAAAAGGAGATCGACAAATGTCTACCATCATTACCCACAGACAGTTCCCCAACTACCACAAGTACGAGATGGAGCTCGCTGGCCGTCCCCTCACGCTTGAGGTCGGCAAGCTTGCTGAACTCGCCAACGCCGCCGTCATGGTCGGCTACGGCGACACCCGCGTGCTCGTCTGCGCCACGGCTTCCGCCCGCCCGCGCGACGGCATCGACTTCTTTCCCCTCTCCGTTGACTTTGAGGAGAAGCTCTACTCCGTCGGCCGCATCCCCGGTTCTTTCAACCGCCGCGAGGGCCGTCCCGGCGAAAAGGGCATCCTGACCAGCCGCGTCATCGACCGCCCCATCCGCCCGCTCTTCCCCTCCGACTTCCGCAACGACGTCTCCATCATGGCGACGGTCATGAGCGTCGACCATGACTGCTCTCCCGAGATCGCGGCTCTGATCGGCACCTCCGCCGCGCTCGCCATCTCCGATATCCCCTGGAACGGCCCTGTCGGCGCGCTCAAGGTCGGCCTTGTGAACGGCGAACTCGTGCTCAACCCCAACTCCGAGCAGCGCAAGGTCAGCGATCTCGACGTCACGGTCGTCTCGACCGGCAAGAAGGTCGTCATGATCGAGGCCGGTGCGAACGAAGTCGACAACGACACCATGTACAAGGCCATCGAGCTTGCCCACAACGAGAACCAGAAGCAGGTCGAGCTCATCAACCGCATGGTCGCCGAGATCGGCAAGCCCAAGTTCGACTACCCGCACGCGAGCTTCAATCAGGAGCTGTTCGACAAGATCGTCGAAAACTTCATGGACGAGGCCAAGGCCGCGATGGATACCGACGACAAGAACGTCCGCGAGGCCCGCTGGAACGAGATGATCGAGCACTGGCACGAGAAGTTCCTCGAGGAGTATCCCGATATGGATCAGTTCCTCGACGAGATCACCTATAAGTTCCAGAAGAAGATCGTCAAGGCGTGGCTGCTCGAAGGCCACCGCGTCGACGGCCGCCAGAAGAACGAGATCCGTCCTCTCGCTGCCGAAGTCGGCGTCCTGCCCCGCGTCCACGGCTCGGGCCTGTTCACCCGCGGCCAGACGCAGGTGCTCTCCGTTTGTACGCTTGACACGCTTTCCGCCGCCCAGAAGCTCGACACCATCTGGGAAGAGACCGAAAAGCGCTATATGCACCACTATAACTTCCCCGGCTACTCCGTCGGCGAGGCCAAGCCCTCCCGCAGCCCCGGCCGCCGCGAGATCGGCCACGGCGCTCTCGCTGAGCGCGCGCTGCTGCCGGTCATCCCGTCTGTCGACGAGTTCCCGTATGCCATCCGCGTCGTGAGCGAGGTCGTCTCCTCCAACGGCTCGACCTCTCAGGGCTCCATCTGCGGCTCTACGCTCGCGCTGATGGACGCAGGCGTTCCCATCAAGGCGCCCGTCGCCGGTATCTCCTGCGGCCTCATTCAGGACGGCGACGACTTCACCACGTTCATCGACATTCAGGGTGTTGAGGACTTCCACGGCGAAATGGACTTCAAGGTTGCCGGTACCAAGAAGGGCATCACCGCCATCCAGATGGACCTCAAGAACGACGGTCTGACGATGGCCATCATCAAGAACGCCCTTGAGATCACCTATGACGCGCGCGTGCAGATCCTCGACCAGATCATGCTGCCCTGCATCTCCGAGCCGCGCGCCGAGGTCAGCCAGTATGCGCCCAAGATGATCACCATGCACATCGACCCCGAGCGCATCCGCGAGGTCATCGGCAAGGGCGGCAGCGTCATCCAGAAGATTGTTGCCGATACCGGCGCCAAGGTCGACATCGACGACGACGGCACCATCCACATCGCCTCCGCCAACGCCGCCGCGTGCGACGCTGCGAAGAAGTGCATCGACGATATCGTCTTCGTGCCCGAGGTCGGCAAGCTCTACTATGGCCGCGTCGTGCGCCTGATGCAGTTCGGCGCGTTCGTCGAGATTGCCCCGGGCAAGGACGGCCTGGTCCACATCTCCAAGCTCGACCGCAAGCGCGTCGAGAAGGTCGAGGATGTCGTCACCGTCGGCGATATGATCTGGGTCAAGTTCATGGAGATCGACGAGAAGGGCCGCTGGAACCTCTCCCGCAAGGACGCCCTCATCGAGATCGAAGCCCAGCAGGCCGCTGCAAAGGCCGCCGAGCAGCAGTAATTCAAATTCCCAAAAGAATCAAAAAGCAGCGCCAACCGGCGCTGCTTTTTTTGCGCTTGCGGCGAAATCGGCGGCATGGTATGCTGGATGTGAAAAAGTTGAAAGCGTTACGGGGAGGAAACTTGCCCTATGAGAAGCGATAGTATGTTTGTCGAGGCGGCCAAAGAGGATGTGCCGGAGATCATTGCCCTGCGGCATCAAATTTGGGGCACTACTTACAGAGGGATCTACCCCGATGATATGATCGACAACTTTGATTGGGCGTGGCATCAGGAGAAAGAACTGCTACGGATCAATGATCCGGCGTATTCTGTGTATCTGCTCCAAAAAGACGATCAAAATATCGGCTATTTGACGATAAGCAGAACCGACGGGATCGTCTTGCAGTCACTGTATATTCTCTCTGAATATCAGCGGCAGGGGATCGGTCGGGCGGCATTTGATTTTATCAAGGCGTATTGCAGGGAACACGGGGCGAAGTTTTTTACCTGCCACTGTGTTCCCGAGAATCTGAATGCCCGAGCATTCTATGAGAAGATGGGCGGCGAGGTGATCAGGACGGACTTGGCAAACGAGGAGCCATGGCAGAACTCGGTCACCTATCGGTTTGCGGCGGCGTAAGCAAATCTGAAAGATCGACAGCTGTCGGGCTGAGAAGTAAGGGACGGCGCCCGCAGGGTGCGGAGAATTTATGAAATATCCGGGAGGTTCTTTCGATGGACTATATCCGAATCACCGATGATAATATTGAGAAAGAGCACATCTGCTGTGCGATGTCCGGCAAGCAGGGCGTCATCAAAAAGGAGTGGCTCAAGCAGCGCTTTAAAGAGGGGCTGGTCTTCTGCCGGAGCACGGAGCGCGGCAAGTGCTTCATTGAGTATATTCCGGCGGAAAACGCGTGGGTCCCTATTCAGGCGGACGGGTATTTTTATATTGACTGCCTGTGGGTCTCCGGCTCGCTGAAAGGGCACGGATATTCCAATGATCTGCTGGAAGAGTGCATCCGGGACGCAAAGGAGCAGGGACGAAAGGGGCTGTGCATTCTCTCGTCCGAGGGGCGAAAGCGGGAGTTCCTCTCCGACCCGAAGTATCTGGCATATAAGGGATTTGCCGTTGCCGATACATCGGAATGCGGGATCAATTTGATGTACCTGCCGCTTGCACAGGATGCAGAGCCGCCGAGGTTCAAGGCCTGTGCCAAGCACCCTGCGGTGGAAGAGAGCGGCTTTGTCCTCTATTATACCGACCAGTGCCCGTTTACTTACTACTGGGTGTCGCGTGTGGAAGAGGCCGCGAGAGCGTACCACGTGCCTCTGAAGGTCATCCACGTCACCAGCAGGGAGCAGGCACAGAGCGTACCCGCCCCGGTGACGACCTACGCGCTGTTCAAGGACGGCAAGTTCCTGACCCAGAGCATTCAAACGGACAAAAAATTTCTGAAGCTTGCGGGAATACAGGTGGAGCAGTGCTCGGATACAAAATAAAAGCACGGTAAGGGGCGCGGCATGGCCGCGCCCCTTTGCAAATTCCATGCGGCTATGCCGAAGCGGAAGGGAAAATAAATTTCACGGCATATTTACAGGCTGTGGGGGAATTTGGTATAATATGGCATCCGACAGGATACAAAAGACAAAAACGTGATTTTCTTCCCTGAAAGGAGAAGTGCTGTAATGCGTGATTATATCATTATGACCGATAGCTGCTGCGATCTGAGCCAGCAGGAGGTCGAAGAGCTCGAGTTGACGGTCCTGCCGCTCTCGTTCACCATCGAGGGCAAGACGCTTTTGAATACCCCTGACCACGCGGACATGTCGCCCGAGGAATTTTTCGCCAAGATCGCCGCGGGCGCGGACTGCACGACCGCCGCGGTCAACGTCGGCCAGTTCACCGACGCGATGGAAAAGGTCTTGCAGGAGGGCAAGGACATCCTCTGCGTCTGCTTTTCGAGCGCGCTGTCCACAACGTATCAGTCCGCCTGCATCGCGGCGGAAGACCTGCGCGAAAAGTACCCCGAGGCGAAGATCTTAGTCATTGACTCGCTGTCCGCCTCGCGCGGGCAGGGCATGCTGCTCTATCGCGCCGTGCGCGAGCGCCGCGAGAAGAATTTGACCATCGACGAGCTGGATGCCTACGTCCGCTCCATCATCCAGAGCCAGTGCCACTGGTTCATCGTCGACGATCTGAACCACTTAAAGCGCGGCGGCCGCGTGAGCTCCACGGCGGCGCTGGTCGGCACGATGCTCGGTATCAAGCCCGTCATGCACACGGACAGCGAGGGCCGCTTGACCCCCGTGAGCAAGGCCCGTGGCACGAAGGCGGCGCTGCGCGCGCTTGTCGACAAGGTTGGCGAGATCGGCGTCGAGCCAGAGAAAAACCAGCCCATGCTCATCTGCCACGCCAATTGCCCGGAGTCCGTCGAGTACGTCAAGGGGCTGCTCAAGGAGCGCTTCGGCGTGACGGACGTGCGCGATGACTTCATCGGCCCCGTCATCGGCGCGCACACCGGCTGCGGTACATTGGGCCTGTTCTTTGTGGGGACTGAGCGATGAAGTGGCTGGAATTACACCTTGACACACAGCCCGCGGGCATCGAACCCGCGACAGAGCTTTTGAGCGAGTACGGCATCGACAGCCTGATGATCGACGAGGAGGGCGACTTCAAGGACTTCCTCGAAAATAACCACCAGTACTGGGACTATGTCGACGACGAGCTGATGGAGCAGATGCACGGCAAGAGCCGCATCACGTTTTATTTGGAGGACAGCGCCGAGGGCTATAACACCCTCGCGCAGTTCCGTATCGGTCTGTCGGCCTTCAAAAAGCAGCATCCCGAGTACGCGCCGCTGATCCTCAGCATGGAAAATGTCGAAGACGCGGACTGGGAGAACAACTGGAAGCAGTTCTACAAGCCCATGGAGATCGGCGAGCGGCTGCTCGTCGTGCCGGAATGGGGGCAGGCGCAGGAGGACGGGCGCGTCAAGCTTGTCTTAAATCCCGGATTGACGTTCGGCACCGGCAGCCACGCCACGACGCGGCTGTGCTTACAGGCGCTTGAGCAGCATATCCACGGCGGGGAAAAGGTTTTAGACCTTGGCTGCGGCAGCGGCATTTTATCCATCGCCGCGCTGCTGCTCGGCGCAAAGGATGCTTTTGCCTGTGATATCGACGACAAGTGCGTCGGCGTCGCGTATGAAAACGCCGCACTCAACGGCGTCGGCAAGGAGCATTACACCGTCCGCGCAGGCGATGTGCTCAGCGACAAAAGGCTCCAGAAGGAGTTCGGCGGCGACTATGACGTGATCGTTGCGAACATCGTCGCGGACGTCATCATTGCGCTCGCCCCGCAGGTGGGGAAGCTCCTCAAAAAGGGTGGCATTTTCCTCTGCTCGGGCATTATTGATGACCGCGCAGAGGAGGTGCGCGAGAAGCTCGTCGAAGCGGGATGGACGATCGAAGAGACACGCAGCAGCGAGGGGTGGTTTTCTTATCTTTGCAGATAAGAGGAGACTTTTCACGCTGCGCGTGGATGGGGAATAGCAGTGCCGATGGCACTGCACGGATAAAGGGGGCCATTCTCTCACGTGAGAGAATGGCCCCCTTACACCCCCAAGAGAAC
>ERZ840371.878-NODE-878-length-34544-cov-4.129288_pt1 | contig 34544 bp, 29 predicted proteins | sample MGYA00519937_ERZ840371 | MGnify/ENA primary metagenome ERZ840371 (study PRJEB31850, sample SAMEA3708873) | human gut metagenome | biome: human gut; feature: human-associated habitat; material: faeces | place: China | collected 2014 ... | reverse complement strand
CCTTCTTATACATGCGCAAGCCCCGGCTCTCCGATCGGAGAGCCGGGGCTTGCGCATGGGCGGCGGGGAGTGTAAAATAGGCCCAAAAGGGGGCGTTTTCCGTGAATTACAAGGACATCGAAGTCTTTCTGGAGCTGGTGCGCTGCCGCAACATCACGAAGGCGGCGGAGAACCTCTACCTGTCCCAGTCCGCCGTCAGCAACCGTCTCAAAAGCCTTGAGGACGAGCTGGGCGTCCAGCTCTTTCTGCGCGCCAAGGGGCACCGCATCGTCGAGTTGACGCGGCAGGGCGGCGAGTTCATCCCCGTCGCCGAGCGGTGGAAGGCGCTCTATGAGGAGACGGAGCTCATCCGCAGCTCCGCCCTCTCCGTCGTCCGCATCGCCACGAACGAGAGCACCTTTGACCGGATCGTCACCCCCATGCTGCAGGGCTATATCCGCCGCAACCCGGATAAGAAGGTCTGCGTCAAGATCTGCGACTCGCGCGAGACGTATGACCTCGTGTCGAAGGATCTGGTTGACTTCGGCTTTGCCGCCTACTCCTCGAACCTCGGCGGCGTCGTGGCCCGCTGTATCGACAGCCAGCCGCTGTGCCTTGTGCGCGCCATCGGCGCGGGCGATCCGTCCGTTCCCGTCCACCCGGGCGAGCTGGATCCGGAGATGGAGGTGCAGTCCGTCGGCGGCGACTTCAACGGCATCACCCGCTGGCGCGAGAAGTGGTTCGGTACGAGCCACCGCGCACATATCGAGGTGAACACCGCCTCCGGCGTCATCACGTTTCTGAACGACCCGGCCTACTGGGTGCTCCTGCCGCAGGCCTCGGCGGAGCTGCTGGTGCAGCGCGCCCCGCTGCAGATCTACGAGCTGACGGACCCGCCGGAGCTCTGGAACATCTATCTGCTGCGCAGTCAGCGCAGCCAGACGCGCAGCACCGCCGTCTGCCGCGCGTTTGAGCAGGAGCTGACGGATTTTCTCGCAGGCAGAGCGCAGCCGTGACTTCTCCATTTGGGGACAAATTAAAGTCCGCCGCACCGGTTGAGAAGGCTGTCTCCTGCCTCTCCCTTTGGGAGAGCCAAGAATATGAAAAATGGAGCGTATCGTTACCGATACGCTCCATTTCTCTTTTACGACCACACGCCAATCGGTGCGGGATCATTTTTTGCGGTTTTACGCCTTTTTCTTCTTGCCGCCGATCACGGCCGCGGCGGTGCCTGCGCCGCAGAGCACGGCGAGGGAGATCCAGACAGTCATCTGGCTGTGGTCACCGGTGCTTGCGCCGGGCTGCGCAGGGTCAGCGGGCTGATCGGGAGTCACCGGCTCGACGGGGTTCTGGGAGAACTGCGCCGTGACGGTGATGACGCCGTTTTCATCGGCCTGCGCGGTCAGGCTGCTGTCGAGAACAATCTGCGCGCCCGCCTCGAAGGTCTGCTCGCCGATCACCCAGCCGGCGAAGGTATAGCCGCCCTTCTCCGGCGCGGCGGCGAGGGTGACCGTGTCATCCTCCTCATAGGAGGCGGCATCCACGGGGGCCTGCGCGCCATCGACGCTGTAGCTCAGCGTGTAGGACGCGGCCTCGGTCGGGACATAGGCCTCGCTGCTGAGGACGGAGGAGAAGAGGAAGTTGCTGATGAAGGCATACTCGTCTCTCTGGTGGACCTTGTTGGTCAGGGAGTTGGCGAAGAGGACGACGTTGACCTGATTGCCCTCCGTATCGGCGCCCTGATACTGGATAGCCTGCACGGAGTTATCGAGGTAGGCGTTCATCTTCTCCTTCCCGCTGTCGGTGTTGGCCTTGATAAAGCCCTCGGTCGGGGTCTTGGAGCCGTCCATCTGGACGAGCACCTGCGCACCCTCGGGGATCTCGGAGAACCAGCCAAGACCGTAGCCGTAGAGGATGTCATCGCCGTCCACGACATAGCTGGCGTTCACGAGCGTCGTCGTGGGATAGGTCACAAAGCCGAGACAGTCCATGCCGCTGGCGCTGCTGCGTGCGGCGCAGATCAGCTTGGCGACGGTGGAGGAATTGCTGCCGTAGCCGATGTAGGGCGTGCCGCTCTGGATGGCGGCGAGCGCGTCGGCGTTCGGTCTGGACGCGCCGATGATGCCGGTCGCGGCGCTGAGGTCGGTGGTCGTCTCGAAACCCATCAGCTCCATGGCGCAGCGGTCATAGTTCCAGTTGGCCGCGCTGCTGACCTGGCTGGTATAGACGAAGCCGGAGGAGTTCTTGCCCGCCGCGCCGGTGATGTAGACGACGGGGGCCTTGCTGATGGTGGTCGCGGCGGGATAGCCCGCGTCCTTCTGGGAGATGCCGGCGGCGCTCACGGTGAACTTGTCCGCGACCGTCAGGAAGTCGGCATAGGAGCAGATGAAGTCGCCGTAGAAGCCGCTCTGCTCATCCGTCACCATGCCGACGGTCTTGCCCGCCTGCAGCAGGGCGTTGACGGCGGCGGTGGAATCCTCGGAGGCGTTGGAGATCACGACGTCGGCGCCGTGCTTACCGGTGAAGTAGGTGCCCTTGTTCGCGGCGACATACAGCTTGCAGTCGTCATAGCCCATCCAGCTGCCGCAGGCGGCGCTGACGGTCTGGTAGACGGCGGGCTTGGTCACGGTGACCATGTCGAAGCCTCTCGTCGCGGCGAAGGAGGTGATGCCCTCGGAGTAGAGGTCGGTCCAGTCGGTGATGAACGTGCCGTCATAGAGCGCGCCATTGGCGACGGAACGCTTGGCCTGATACATGGAGATGACCATCGTACCCGCGGGATAGGTGACACCGTCAACCGTGACGGGCTGCTCGGTGACGAGGATCTTCACGTCGTTCCGGCTCAGCCAGGTCATCATGTCGTAGGCGGCCTGGAGATTGCTCTGGTTCGCGCCGTCGAGGGGGATGATGTAGCACTCGGGATAGAAGTTGCCGTTTTCGCCCTCGCCGGTGTACTCGGGCCGGAAGAGCCCGGCCTCCGCGCCCTCGACGTCGTACTGGTTGCACAGCCACTGGCCGACCATGTCATACGCATCGGAGTTCGCGTTCGTGACACCTCTCTCGTAGATCTGCACCTGGCAGGTCAGGATGGAGTTCTTCTCGCCCGCGACGTAGACGCTCTGGCCCAGGCAGCCGTACTGGACGGCCTGCACGGTGTCGTCGTTATAGGCGGGCAGCTCGACGGTGAAGGCGATGGTGCCCTGCAGCATTGCGAACTGCGGCGTGTAGGAGGTGGACATATCGTCCCACGGCTCCCAGTACGTCTCATCCGCGCCGTCGGCGGTCTTGTTGCCGGTGTAGTACAGATAGTCTCTCTGCGGGGTGACGTAGCTGTTGTAGCCGTCGTTGTTGGCCACGGCGGCGATGCCGAGAGCCTCGCCCGCGCTCAGCAGGTGCTTGGCCAGCAGGTCATACTCGAAGTTCGGCTCGTGCGGCGGGTCGCAAGGCTCCACCTGGAAGCCCTTGATCCGGCCGTGGAACTCGGCGAGAAGGGTCGGATTGAAGGTAGCGATGAGGTGCTGCATGTTCTGGGTCTCGGCGGTGGTCTGGAAGGAGTTGTCCCGGTTCAGGTCATAGCCGCCGGAGGGGTGCCGGGTGACATACGTTCTGCCCTCGACGTTCTCCTCGGGGACGAGGATGAAGAACACATCGTCGAGCAGCTCGTCAACGGTCAGGCTGACGTCCTCGCTGGTGTAGTACTTGTCGAGGTCGATCACGCCGGAGCCCCGGTTGCCCGCGGTCAGATAGCCGAGATAGGTGGCGGTGTCCTTGACGAGGTCGGGGACAGCGGTGCTGCCCGCCGCGCCCACGGGGCCCATCTCGGCGGCAAGCTCCGCCTTGCCCTCGTCGGTAAAGCCGGTGAGCTTCGTGTAGTCGAGCTTGCCGTCCGCGGCGGCGCTCTCGATCAGCATCCACGCAAAGGCCATGACGCCGTCGGTCGCGGCGACCTCATTGGGGTGGATGTTCGAGTACATGACGGGGATCTTCAGGTCATCGTACTTCCCGGCCGCGATGTCCTTGAGCGTGCCGGTCGGGTCGGTCTCCGCCTTGTCGCAGAAAGCCAGCCATTCGGACACGGCCTGCGCGTTCTTCGCGAGGATCATGTAGGGCATATCCATCGGGTCGTAGATCACGCCGGAGGATTTACCCATGGAGAACTTCTTGACATAGAGGTTCGTGTTCTCGGCGGCGTAGGTCACCATGTTGTCGAGATCCTCATAGATCTCCTGCATGGTGTGGAAGCTGTCGTAGGGGACAATCTTCACGGCCGCGGAGCCGAGCGCCGTCTCGCCGAGTTTGGCGGTCAGGTTGAAATAGCCGCACACGTCGAGGTACGAGCCGCCGTTGCTGTGCGGGGCGCTGGGGTCGCTGCCCCAGTAGCAGACGCTGCTGAAGCTCAGGCAGAGGTAGGTCGTGCCGTTCTCCTCGGCGAGCGTGCAGCTCTCCACGGTGAACAGCGGAGTCTTCTTGCTCGTCTGCCAGGTGCTCAGTTCGCCGCCCTTGGTCTGGTTGGGATACTGATCGGCGTCAACATATTCTTTCGTCTCGTCCTTGTCCATGGACCAGACGATGCTCGCAAGGTCGTTTTCCGTAACGGTCACGCCCTCAGGCAGGGGGATCTTGGCCAGGAAGTGGCCGTTCTGGGTTAGCGCGATGACATCCGCGCCGTCGTCGGTGCTCTGGAAGGAGGCGGCGGGAGCGGCGGCCGGCTCGCTCTCAGTGACAGGGGTGGTGGTCTCGCCCGCGGCCGCGAGCTGGTCGGTGACGGACTCGATAACCGTCTCGGGGTCTGCGGCCTCATCGGCCCAGACGGTAGGGATCGTCGGCAGCAGCAGGCTCAGGCTCAGAATCAGCGCCAGAACGCCGGTGAGCACCTGATGCTTGGTCTTGTGTGAATAGTGCATGATTTTCTCCTCTCAAATATTTCCGTCAGGTTGGCAGGTACTCGGGGAGAATTCGTCGCTTACGCATGTGGATCGCCTCGCATGTGGCTCGGATATTATGCATCGTTTTCGCTGTTCTGTAAATAAATATACACGATTCACGTATATTGCGCAATAAGAAAGAATGACAAAACTCTCCTCCCCCTCCACACTGCCGTTTGTAATATTATACATATATATAGCTATATGCGCATAAAAATACAGAACCCGGTATAGACCGGGTTCTGTATTTTCGCTTAACAGGAGCTTATTTCTCGGTTTTCTTCAGCGCGCAGATGACGCCTACCGTAATCAGCACGGCGCCGATGATGCTCATGAGCGACACCGGCTCGCCGAGCAGGAGCCAGCCGACGATCAGCGTCACGAACGGCGAGGCATAGAGATAGTTGTTCGTAATCACGACGCCGAGCCGCTGGAAGGCGATGTTCCAGATGGCAAAGCAGATGGCGTTTCCGAACACGGCGAGAAATATCCACGACAGCAGTACCTTCGGCTGCGTAAACAGCGGCGCGAGGTTCGGCATACCGTCCGTCATGAGCATGAGAGGAATGGCCGTAATGAATGCCCAGAAAAAGACGCGCCGCGTGACGAGAAAGCTGTCATATTGTTCCGTGTAGGGCTTGATCAGGATGGAATAAATCGCCCACAGCAGCGCCGCGCCCAGCGCCAGCAGGTCGCCCACGGGGCTGAGGTGGAAGGTGAGCGTACCGTTGAGGACAACCATCACCACGCCCGCGATCGCGATCACCGCGCCGATGTAGACCCACTTGCCGAGCCGCTCGCCCTTGCGCGAGAAGAGCTGCGCGAGGATGACCGTCAGGATGGGGCTGAGCGCGATGAGGATACTGACGTTCGCGGCGTAGGTATGCGCGAGGGCGCTGTTTTGCAGGAAGAAGTAGACGCTGCCGCCGGTAATGCCGATCAGGATGAACATCAGCTCGTCGCGCAGGGGCAGGCGCATGAAGCGCGGCCGCATCACCAGCAGCGTCACATACGCCAGAATCATCCGCAGCGGGATAATCTGGACAGCGGTGATCCCCACGGCCAGCAGGTTCTTCGTCAGCACAAAGCAGCTGCCCCAGACGAGGATCGTAAACATGGCATACAGATGCCCCACGAGCTTCTTGGAATCGCGCATGAAAACCACTCCTATATACTATATGTTGATACAGAACCAAAAAAAGCGCCCGGCTGTGCCGGGCACTTTTCAGTTGGTGCGGGGTCAGTTGGAATCGGACGAGGACGTCGTCGGCACCTCGCCGTTGATCACCTGCTGGATCATATTCTTGGCGGTATTGACCTTGGAGGAATCCTTGATCATCACCCACGCCTTGTCGCCGAGGGCGTAGCAGTATTCCGTGCTGCCCTCGCCGGAGACGGCATAGGTTGTGATGTTCCAGTCCGCCATGTCGCCGAGCTGCATCTGCACGAGGGAGCTGATGTCGGCATAGGGCATGTTCGTGATGAACGCGTCCGAGGCCGCCTTGAGCAGCTCCTGATACTTCGTGAGCACCGCCGAGGAACAGGCCTTGTTCACGATGGCCTTGATGACGGTCATCTGATGCTGACCGCGGCGGTTATCCCCATCGGCAAAGGCCTTGCGCTCACGGGCGAAGGCGAGCGCCTGTGAGCCGTTGACGTGGTTGATGCCCTTGGTGAAGGAATATTTCTGATAGGTATAATCGCCGTTTCCGTCGGGCGTCTCCATCGGAACACAGGAGAAATTCGCATCGGACTCAATATCCACGCCGCCGAGCGCGTCGACAATCTTCACCAGTCCCGCGAAGTTCACACGGACATAGTAGTCCGCCTGCACCCCGTAGAGGTTGCCGAGCACCTTCATCGACTCGTCGATGCCGTAGAGTCCGGCGTGGGTGAGCTTGTCCAACTCTCCGTTGCGTGCCAGCGGCAGGTAGTAGTCGCGCGGCGTATTTACCAGCAGGATCTGCTTGGTCGTCGGATTGACAACGGCGAGAATGTTCACGTCGCTGCGGCTCTTGGCCGAGATGTCATCCACGCGCGCGTCGATGCCGCTGCAGTAGACCACGAACGGCTCCTTCGTGATGGAGGTATTCGGCACGATCGGGTCGACCTCGTGGGTCGTGGTGTAGGTATAGAGCACGCGGGTCTGGTCGCGGAAGTCGGTGTACCCGTCCTTCTCCGTGAGCAGGTCGACATAGCCCTGGTTGATCAGAATCGCGTCGACCTCGTCGTCATAGAGCGCGTCGGCCAGCGCGGTCATCGAGCTGTACTCCTTGGACTTGATCGTGCCGAAGCTCTTGCTGATCTCATCGAGGATGTTCTGCGTGTTCTTCGTATCGGCGTCGGCAATGTAGCCGAAGGTATAGCCCTTCGTGTCTCCCATGCTGGTGGCGGGGTTGTCGTTCATGACGCGCACCTCGGTGATCTCCGTCTCCGTCATCTTGCCGACGATCTTGCTCAGCGCGGACTGGACGGAGTTCACGGCAACCACGCCGTAGAGCATCGCGCCCGAGAGCAGCAGCGACACGATGCCCATGATGAGCTTCCCTGCCTTGTTGCGCCGCAGGGGCAGCTGCACAATCACGCTCACGGCGTTGAGCACGATCAGCACCACCATCAGGATAATCAGATACAGGTTCGAGAGCATGCCCGTCGCCATCAGGCGGATATACAGTGCTAGGCTCGCGGCCAGCAGCAAAAACAGCGTAAACAGGCCGAAATGGTCGGCACCCGTTCGCTTACGCGGACGCGCGGCGCCGGAATAGCTGGATGACTTCATCGGAAATTCTCCTTTTTTCGGTTTCGGATTCTTTGTCAGAACTGGCATACGCCGGAACATATGCAATATAGGCTTATTATTATAAACCCATGCCGCCGGAAAATCCACTACAAAACTGTTACCTTTTTATAAAATGTCGAAAAAATGTGCATTTGCGCTCTAAAAGCGGCCGCACATACCGCAAAATGGGCGGTATACGATCGGTATTTTGCCGGAATTCCGGGAATCCGTCTTGAAGCGCGCGGCAAAATGTGGTATACTCGCGGTGCATAACCGCCCCCGACGGCGGAAAAGGAGGAAAAGAAATGAACGCAGCCCTTGTCATCATGGCGGCGGGTCTCGGCTCGCGCTATGGAGGAAATAAGCAGGTCGACGGCGTCGGCCCGAACGGTGAGGTGCTGATGGAATACTCCATCCACGACGCCATCCGCGCGGGCTTTACGAAGGTCGTCTTTATCGTCAAGCCCGAGATTCTCGGTCTGGTCAGGACCCTCTGCGGCGACAGTCTGCGCGGCAAGACCACCCGCGGCGGAAAGCCGCTCGAGATCTGCTACGCATTTCAGGATTTCGAGAGTCTGCCCTCGTTTTATACCCTGCCCGCCGGGCGCACGAAGCCCTTCGGCACGACGCATGCCGTGCTCTGCGCGCGCGACTATGTAAACGAGCCCTTCTGCGTCATCAACGCCGACGACTACTACGGTGTCGACGCCTACCGCGCGATGTACGACGAGCTCTGCCGCCTGCCGCAAAGCGGCCGCGCCACGATGGTCGGGTATCTGCTCAAAAACACCGTCAGTCTCAACGGCACTGTCTCGCGCGGGATCTGCCGCGTGGAAAACGGCGAGCTGACGGGCGTGAAGGAAGCGCTGAAGATCCAGCTCTACCCCGACGGACACATCGCCGACATCGCGGACGGCACCCCACGCCCGCTCGACCCGGACACGCCCGTCTCCATGAACTTCTGGGGCTTCACCCCCGCGATTTTCGACGAGCTTGAGACGTATTTCGAGGCATTTCTCCGCTCGGACGATGCAAAGACCAACATCAAGGCGGAGTGCCTGCTGCCGAACATGGTCGGCGACCTGCTCGCGCAAGGCCGTCTGCATGTGTCGGTGCTGCACTCGGCGGATCGCTGGTTCGGCATGACGTACCACGAGGACCGCGAGACCGTCGCCGCCGAGCTCCGCCGCCTGCACGAAACAGGCGTCTACCCCGCCAAGCTGTAACCCCCCCAACGTCTCACAGAGTTCGCGCCGCGCACGGCGCGAATAAGATGAAATCCGTTTTTTGCGGCGGCGTACACGCCGCAAAAAACACTCTGCGCGGAGCAGAGTGAAATCTTCTACTTAAAAAGAGCTGCGCTCTTTTTAAGTAATAAAAGGTTGGCCGCAGCGGATGCTGCGGCCAACCTTTTAAATACGTGTTACTTCTGGTTCTGATTCTGCTGGTTCTGTTTGTTCTGCTTATTCTGCTTGTTCGTCTCCTGCTGCTGGTTCTGATTCTGATTGCGGTTCTGGTTCTGGTTTTTGCAGTTCTCCATGGAGCGCACCTCCTCTCCGTACCGTTCGTACTGCGCTTAGTGTGGCCGCGAGCGTGCCGAATATGCACGCTTTGGGCAAAAAATTCCGTGCAAATACGTCAAAAAAGCATTGACAGCCCGCGTCCGGAGTGATATAGTATTTGAGAAAACAAAGAAGGTCGGTGCATCCGCCCTCACCTCCCGCCCCCGGCAAAGAGGTTAACAGCAGACCATCACGCAGAGTTTCCGCGAAGAATGCGGGTGCTTTGCGCTGCGGCGCGGATGCAGAGTGCATTCGCGTTTTTTATTTTAGAATGGAGGTGCTTCGGTTATTAGCAAGCTACAGCATGAACTCAATGAAGAGATCCGTGATCCGCAGATCCGCCTGATCGGCGAAACCGGCGAGCAGCTGGGCATCGTTTCCTCGGCGGAGGCGCTGCACATCGCTGATGAAAAGGGCCTGGATCTGGTGAAGATTTCCCCCCAGGCGACCCCCCCTGTCTGCAAACTGATGAACTACGGCAAGTATAAGTTCGAGCAGAGCAAGCGGGAGAAGGAAGCAAGAAAGAACCAGCATGTGGTGGAGATCAAGGAGATCCGGATGTCTCCGGGCATTGACGTGGGGGATTTCAACACCAAACTGAAAAATGCCCAGAAGTTCCTGACGGAGGGGAACCGGGTGAAGGTCTCTGTTCGCTTCCGTGGCCGTGAGATGGCACATACCGAGATCGGCCGGGAGCTTCTGAAGAAGTTTGCCGAACAGTGCGCCGAGGTCGCCACCATGGATAAGGCCGCCAAGCTGGAGGGCCGGAATATGTCGATGTTCCTCTCTCCCAAGACCGGCAAGTAAACAAAAGTTCTGCTTGCCCCCGGCAAGAGAATAGATGGAAGGAGTAAAAATTATGCCTAAACTGAAGACTCACAGCGGCGCCAAGAAGCGCTTCAATCTGACGAAATCCGGCAAGGTCAAGAGAGCTCACGCTTTCAAGAGCCACATCCTCACCAAGAAGGACACCAAGCGTGGCCGTCGCCTGCGGTCCGGCACCTACGCCGACTGCACCAACGAGGCGACCATCCGCAAGATGATCCCCTACAAATAAGAGACGGAATCGTTAGAATAGGAGGCAATTAAGATATGGCACGTGTAAAAGGCGCTATGATGGCGCGTAAAAGAAGAAATAAGACGCTGAAGCTGGCCAAGGGCTACTGGGGCGCTAAGTCCAAGCACTTCAAGATGGCCAATGAGCAGGTCATGAAGTCTCTGACCTACGCCTATGTGGGCCGCCGCCTGAAGAAGCGGGACTTCCGTCAGCTGTGGATCACCCGCATCTCCGCCGCCTGCAAGATCAACGGCATGAACTACTCTACCTTCATGCACGGTCTGAAGGTGGCCGGCATCCAGATCAACCGCAAGATGCTCTCCGAGATGGCCATCTACGATGCCCCGGCGTTCGCCGCCCTGTGCGACATCGCCAAGAAGGCGTAACTGTCTTAAAAAGCACGTCGCATATGCGGCGTGCTTTTTCCTGTGGCAAAGGGCGGAAATATCTGGTATACTATCAGGGAAACACATCATCGATGGTACCAAGAGAAAGGAGCATTTCCATGTACTGCACGAGAAAGGTAAATGACGATTACACGTGGGTAGGCGCCGACGGGCGGCGGCTGGCCATGTTTGAGGGTGTGTTCGATGTACCCAACGGCATCTCCTTCAACAGCTATCTGCTGAGGGATGAAAAGACCGTACTGTTTGACACGACGGATGCGGCGGTGCGCCGCACCTTCCGGGAAAATCTCCTCCATGCGCTGGAGGGGCGGTCGCTGGACTGCGTGGTGGTACACCACATGGAGCCGGATCACACGGCGGAGCTGGAGGAGCTGGTGCTGCGCTTCCCGGAGGTGCAGATCTATTGCAGCGCTATGGCCAAGACCATGATGACCCAGTTCTTCGGCCCCGGCCTTCAGGAGCGCATCCATGTGGTGAAGGAGGGGGATACCCTCTGCACCGGGCGGCACACGCTGCGCTTTATTGCGGCTCCCATGGTCCACTGGCCGGAGGTACTGATGACCTATGATGAGACGGATCGTCTGCTGCTGACGGCGGATGCCTTCGGCTGCTTCGGGGCCTTGAATGGCCGGCTGTTTGCCGATGAGGTGGACTTCGACCGGGATTATCTGGACGAGGCCCGGCGCTACTACACCAATATCGTGGGCAAATACGGCTCTCAGGTACAGGCGGTGCTGAAGAAGGCGGCAGAGCTGGACATCGCCATGCTGCTGCCCCTCCACGGCTTTGTGTGGCGGAAGGAGTTGGGGTATCTCCTGCACAAGTACGACCTCTGGAGCCGCTACGAGCCGGAGGAGCGGGGGGTGCTCATCGCCTATGCCTCCGTGTATGGCAACACGGAGAACGCCGCCAACATTCTGGCCTGCCGACTGTCGGAGCGGGGCGTGAAGGTGCAGATGTTCGATACCTCCGTGACGCCTACCTCTTACATTCTGTCGGCAGCCTTCCGTTACAGCCATCTGGTGTTTGCTGCCACCACCTACAATGCCGGGGTGTTCATCACCATGGAGGAGCTGCTCCATGATATCGCTGCCCACGATTTCCAGAATCGCCGGGTGGTGCTGCTGGAGAACGGCTCCTGGGCCCCGGCCAGCGGCAAGGAGATGCAGAAGATCCTCCAGCCTCTGAAGGGGTGGCAGCAGATGGAGGACACCTTTACCATCCGCTCCGCCCTGCGGGAGGATCAGACCATGCAGCTGGAGCGGCTGGCGGCCATGCTGGCGGCGGACGTACAGGCTGCGGCCCCGGCGGAGGAAAAGCCGGAGGGGCAGCACCGCTATGTGTGCAAGGTCTGCGGCTATGTATACGAGGGGGACTCCCTGCCGGAGGATTATAAATGCCCCCTGTGCGGCGCCGGTGCGGAGTATTTCAAGCAGGAGTCGTAAAGAGCGCTTTTCCCCATGAAAAAACAGCAGGATGGCCATGCCGTCCTGCTGTTTTTATATTATTCCTCGGAAGAAGCTTCCACCGGAGCAGCCTCCGCAGGTTCCTCCTCCGGCTCTGTCCATGGCTCCATGGTAGCCACGCAGCGGTTGATGTTCTTCCCCAGCTCATAGAACTTGGCCTCGTAGTCCGTCATGACTCCCACGGGGCCGTTGGCGTGGAGGTTACGGGTCACCTCCGACAGGGTAAAGCCATACTGGGGGATCTCCTCCACGGACCACTGGAACAGCTTGTCGTTGTCCGTCTTAAAGTGGATCTGCCCGCCCATAGGCAGCACCTGCCGGTAGCACTTGAGAAAATTGCCGTGGGTCAGACGGCGGCGCTTCTGGTTGCTCTTGGGCCACGGGTCGCAGAAGTTGATGTACAGCCGGTCCACCTCCGTTGGGGCAAACATATCCGGCAGCAGGGCGGCGTCCCCCACCACGAAGAATACGTTGTGCAGCCCCGCCGCTTGCGCCCGTTCCATGGCCACCACCATGGCGTCCGGCACCTTCTCCACGGCGATGAGCAGAACATCCGGCTCCGCTTGGGCCGTACCCACGGTGAAGCGCCCCTTGCCGCAGCCCAGTTCTACCCGCAGCTCACGGGCATCGGGCATCAGCTCCCGCCAGTGGCCCCGCATGGCGAAGGGGTCCTGTACCTGACAGGCCCGGCAGGCCTCCATCCGGGGCAGTAGATTCTTCTTTTTCCGCATACGCATGGTGTCGTTCCTCCTGAAAAACGCCGCATGGCGATGGTATCCGACTACCCAATATACCGGTTTTCCGGTGAAAAAGCAAGAGGAAACGCCGGAAAATCTCTCCCGACAAGGGAGAGCCGCCGAAGCGACGTTTTCGTAGCACGGCGCATCGAAGAACAGGTGCGGCAAAAAGCTGGAAAAGTACGCAAAAAATCCGACGAAATTTGTGACTTCCTCTAAAAAGCAAAAAGCCGGGTGAGAAGTGCTTGATAAATTTTAGACGAACGTCTATAATGGATAAGGTATATGAGAAGGCGCATTTTGCGGGTGAAACACCCCTGTAGAAAGCGCTTTTTCCCATGACGCTGCCGCTGCTTCGGCGGCGGCTGCCACAGTAAGGAGGAACCATTGTGACGAACGTACTGTTGGAGAAAAAAGGTCCATATGCCGTGGCCACCATCCACCGTCCGGAGGCGCTGAACGCCCTGAATTCTCAGGTGCTGGCGGATCTGGCGGAGTTGCTGGACACCGTGGAGGCCGACGAGGAGATCCGTGCGCTGGTCATCACCGGCGCAGGGGAGAAAGCCTTCGTGGCGGGGGCCGACATCGGAGAGATGAGCACCCTCACCAAGGCCGAGGGCGAGGCCTTCGGCAAGAAGGGCAACGACGTATTCCGCCGGCTGGAGACGCTGCCCATCCCCACCATCGCCGCTGTCAACGGCTTTGCACTGGGCGGCGGCTGCGAGCTGAGCATGAGCTGCGACATTCGCATCTGCGCCGACACCGCCGTGTTCGGCCAGCCGGAGGCCGGTCTGGGTATCACCCCCGGCTTCGGCGGCACCCAGCGGCTGGCCCGTCTGGTTGGCCCCGGTATGGCCAAGCAGCTGATCTATACCGCCAAGAACATCAAGGCCGACGAGGCCCTGCGGATCGGGCTGGTGAACGCCGTCTATCCGGCGCAGGAGCTGCTGCCCGCAGCGGAGAAGCTGGCCGGGACCATCGCCAAGAACGCCCCCATCGCCGTGCGGGCCTGCAAGAAGGCCATCAACGACGGCCTGCAGGTGGACATGGATCGGGCAGTGACCATCGAGGAGAAGCTGTTCGGCAGCTGCTTCGAGACGGCGGACCAGAAGGAGGGCATGGGTGCTTTTCTGGAAAAGCGCAAGCACGAGCCCTACCAGAACCGGTAAAGCTCTGTCAGAACGTTGTTTTCCGGACATAACGTCCGGTGGGCAAACCAAGGACCCTATATATTCTAATTAGGAGGAATCATTATGAAGATCGCTGTTTTTGGTGCAGGTACTATGGGTAGCGGTATCGCTCAGGTGTTTGCCGGCAAGGGCCACACCGTTCTGCTGTATGCTTCCAGCACGGCCAGTGCGCAGCGCCACAAGGATAAGCTGGCTGCTTCTCTGAATAAGCGTGTGGCCAAGGGCAAGATGGCGCAGGAGGCCGCTGACGATCTGATGAGCCGTGTGCTGGTAGAGGAGTTTGAGGCCGCCGCTGACGCCGATCTGGTCATCGAGTGCGTGGCTGAGAACATGGCCGTGAAGAAGGAACTGCTGGGTCGTCTGGACGCTCTGTGCAAGGACGAGGCCATCTTTGCCTCCAATACCTCCTCTCTGTCCATCACCGAGATGGGTCAGGGTCTGAAGCACCATCTGATCGGTATGCACTTCTTTAACCCCGTGCCTGCCATGAAGCTGGTAGAGGTCATTGCCGGCGGCAATACCCCCGCTGAACTGGTGGACTACATCAAGAACCTGTCCACCGAGATCGGCAAGACCCCCGTGGTGGTCAACGAGGCCCCCGGCTTTGTGGTCAACAAGATCCTTATCCCCTATTGCAACGAAGGCGTTTGCGTTCTGCAGGAGGGCGTTGCCTCTGCGGAAGATATCGATATTGCTATGCAGCTGGGCTGCAACCACCCCATGGGTCCCCTGCATCTGGGTGACCTCATTGGCTGGGACGTGGTGCTGAACATCATGGATGTGCTGTTCAATGAGACCCACGACAGCAAGTATCGTGCAAACGTATTGATTCGGAAGATGGTTCGCGCCGGCAAGTTGGGCATCAAGTCTGGCGAGGGCTTCTTTAAGTATACCAAGTAAAATTTCGTAAAGGAGAAAAGAGTATGGACTTCCATCTGACTAAGGAACAGCTGCTCGTTCGCAAGATGTACCGCGAATTTGCAGAGAACGAAGTGAAGCCCCTGGCCGCCGAGATCGACGAGGAAGAGCGTTTCCCCATGGAGACCGTCGAGAAGATGGCGAAGCTGGGCATGATGGGCATTTACTTCCCCAAGGAATACGGCGGCGCCGGCGGCGACGTCCTGTCCTATGCCATGTGCGTGGAGGAGCTGGCCAAGGTCTGCGGCACCACTGCCGTTATCGTTTCCGCTCATACCTCTCTGTGCTGCGCTCCCATTTTCGAGCACGGCACCGAGGCTCAGAAGCAAAAGTATCTGCCTGACCTGCTGTCCGGCAAGAAGATCGGTGCTTTCGGCCTGACCGAGCCCGGCGCCGGTACCGACGCGCAGGGCCAGCAGACCACTGCTGTACTGGACGAGTCCGGCGAGAACTACATCCTCAACGGCTCCAAGTGCTTCATCACCAACGGCAACGTGGCTGATACCTTCGTCATCATCGCCGTCACCGGTAAGACCACCGACAAGCGTGGCCGTGCCATGAAGGAGATTTCCGCCTTCGTGGTGGAAAAGACCGACCCCGGCTTCACTCAGGGTAAGCACGAGAAGAAGATGGGTATCCGCGGCAGCTCCACCTGCGACCTGATTTTCGAGGACTGCGTCATCCCCAAGGACCGTATGCTGGGCAAGAAGGGCCAGGGCTTCAAGATCGCCATGCAGACGCTGGACGGCGGTCGTATCGGTATCGCCTCTCAGGCTCTGGGTCTGGGCGAGGGCGCCGTGGAGGAGGCCGTCAAGTACACCAAGGAGCGTGTCCAGTTCGGTAAGCGTATCTCCCAGTTCCAGAACACCCAGTTCCAGCTGGCCGAGATGCACACCCGGATGCAGGCTGCTCAGTTCCTGGTCTACTCCGCTGCCATGAAGAAGCAGAACCACGAGCCCTACTCCATGGATGCCGCCATGGCCAAGCTGTTCGCTGCCGATGCCGCTTCCGACGTGACCCGTCGTGCCGTGCAGCTGTTCGGCGGCTACGGCTACACCCGTGAGTATCCCGTGGAGCGCATGATGCGTGATGCCAAGATCACCGAGATCTATGAGGGCACTTCCGAGGTCCAGCGCATGGTCATCGCCAGCCATCTGGGCGTTAAGTAATTGAGGAGGTATAAGGCAAAATGAAAGTTATTGTTACTGTGAAGCAGGTTCCCGATACCTCCGGTAAGGTGGCTGTGAACCCCGATGGTACTCTGGACCGTGCGTCCATGCAGACCATCATCAACCCCGATGATATGAACGCCGTCGAGGCCGCTCTGGCCCTGAAGGACGAGCTGGGCTGCAAGGTCGTGGCCTTCACCATGGGTCCCCCTCCCGCCGAGGGTATGCTGCGTGAGCTGATGGCCATGGGCGTGGACGAGGGTGTCCTGATCACCGCCCGTGAGTTCGGCGGCTCCGATACTTACGCCACCTCCCAGATCATCGCCGCCGGCATCGACACCTACGGTGTGGATGAGGACGACGTCATTCTGGCCGGCCGTCAGGCCATCGATGGCGATACCGCTCAGGTCGGCCCCCAGATCGCTGAGAAGCTGCATCTGCCTCAGGTCACCTATGCCGGTGAGATCAAGAAGGAGGGCAACACCTTCATCGTCAAGCGTATGCTGGAGGATGGCTACATGACCGTTAAGGTCAACACCCCCTGCATGATCACCTGCATCAAGGAGCTGAATCAGCCCCGTTATCTGTCCGTTGGCGGCGCCTTCGAGGCTTACAGCAAGCCTCTGGTCACCATGACCTACGAGACGCTGAAGGATCACCCCCTGATCGATGCCACCACCATCGGTCTGAAGGGCTCCCCCACCAACATTCTCACCTCCTTTACGCCTCCTCAGAAGGGCGCCGGCATGATGCTTGAGGGCGCCGGCAAGGAGACCACCGACAAGCTGGCTGGCATTCTGGCCGCCAAGCATATCATCTAAGGAAGGAGATAAGAAAATGGCTTTTAATAGTGCTGATACCGCTGCCTTCAAAAACGTCTGGGTTTTCTGCGAGCAGCGTCAGGGCAAGATGATGCCCACTACCTTTGAACTGATCTCCGAGGGCCGGAAGCTGGCTGACGAACTGGGCGTTGAGCTGTGCGGCATTCTGCTGGGCGACAACGTGGACGGCATCGCCAAGGAGCTGGGCGGCTACGGTGCCGACAAGGTCTATGTCTACAACAGCCCCCTGCTGAAGGACTACACCACCGATGCCTACACCAAGGTCATCACCGACGCTGTGGAGGAGATCAAGCCCGAGATCCTGCTGTTCGGCGCTTCCAATATCGGCCGTGATCTGGCCCCCCGCTGCGCTGCTCGTCTGCACACCGGTCTGTGCGCTGACTGCACCCATCTGGACATCGATATGCCCATCTACAAGAACTTCCTGCGTGAGGCTTCCACCCTGGCTGAGGAGCGTATCGAGAAGCTGGGTACCGTGAAGATCAACGGTCAGGATCACGATGTCTCCCGTGACATCAAGATGACCCGTCCCGCTTTCGGCGGCCACCTGATGGCCTCCATCTTCTGCCCCCGCTTCCGCCCCGCCATGGCCACCGTGCGCCCCGGCGTTATGAAGAAGCGTGAGTTCTGCGCCGACTGCGCCGAGAAGGTTGAGATCCTGCATCCCGCTTTCGAGCTGTCTGCCAGCGACATCAAGACCGAGGTCGTGGAGACCGTCAAGGCTGCCAAGAAGCTGGTGGACCTGATCGGTGCCGACTTCATCGTGTCCGTGGGCCGTGGCATCAGCAAGGATGTCGAGGGCGGCATCAAGTTGGCTGAGGAGCTGGCCGAGGTTCTGGGCGGCGTCGTGGGCTCCTCCCGTGCCTGCGTGGACGCCGGCTGGATCACCGCTGACCATCAGGTCGGCCAGACCGGTAAGACCGTCCATCCCAAGGTCTACGTCGCCCTGGGTATCTCCGGCGCCATCCAGCACAAGGCTGGTATGCAGGACTCCGAGTGCATCATCGCCGTGAACAAGAACGAGAACGCTCCCATCTTCGAGGTGGCTGACTACGGTATCGTTGGTGACCTGTTCAAGGTCGTTCCCGAGCTGATCGAGTCCATCAAGGCTGCCAAGGCTGCTCAGTAATCGATCCCCTTTACGAATCAAGAAGGGTTGTCCCGCTGTGGGACAGCCCTTCTTTCATTGCTTGGATCATGGTCAGATGGTGATGTGCCAGTAAGTAACGGTATCCTCTATATCCATTTCCGCCAGATAACCACCTACTCCGTCAGAGCAGAATACCGTGGGCCAGTTTTGATAGGTGGCAAAGTCGTTGATCACAAGGGGATCGGTCCGCTGCGTATCTGGATAGAGGATATGGGCAGCAAAGGCATCGTCCACGTACATACAACTGCTGCCGCTTCCGGCCAGACGCCACAGGGACACTGCGGAATCGGCGGTGGCTACCTTTCCGTCGCTGATGCGGATCGTCACATAGGAAAATTTTTGAGTCTCCGGGTCACCCAAACCGCACACCATGTACTCGCCCGTTATGGCAAAGGTCGTGACCTGCTGCGAAAGCTCCTTCTGGTACAGAATACCGGACGCATTGCAGAGGAACGCCGTCCAGTAGGCGTCGTCATTGGTAGAGGCCAAAAAGGCGAATTGCGTACCATTGGTGCAAACGGTCACATCGGACATGGTGTAGTCGGGGATGTTCAGCACGCTGGAAACGGCACTGCCGTCCACACGATATACGGATATGCCGGTATCCTCTGATTGCAGATACATGGGCTGACCGTTCAGGCAGAACAACGCAGGGACCTGATCATAGGAAGCGGCTTGACCGGAGGCGAGAGTGCTTTTCCCTGTGTCCGTGGAGCGGATCAGAGACCATTTGAGGCCGGAATCCACGGCTTCATAGTCCACGTACAGAACATCGGACCCGTCCAGAACGGCGGAGATGATATAGGCCGGGGAGGAAACGGGAAACTGCTTGGTGGTCCCGTCCGAATAATTCCAGTAAAGCAGATAGTCGGTATTATAAAGGGGGCCGGTCTGAGCCGTATTGCGATGCCCGACAGCCAACAGGACGCTGTTTTCCCCGCAGCACTGTATAAGGGTGGCGGCCTCATCCTCGGAAAGCTCCAATGGCGAGGTGAGCCGCTGCACCGTGGGGGCGGGAATCTGTTCCGGCGCCTTGGAGCAGGCGGAGAGGGGAATGGCGCATATCAGGAAGAAAAGAATGATAATTTTCTTCACGTGGGGGCCTCCTTTCGTTAGTGGGCAATATAGAGACCGGCATTTGCGTTGATGGCAGAATTCATTTCAGTGTAAGTGCAAGTATATCGGCCATAGTATTTGGAAACATTATTGGGATCATTAAAGGTGAGAATGGTTTCCCGCCCGCCAGTGGAGCCGCCCTGTGCCCAAGAATAGCCGATCACTACAACATAATGACCGCTTGCATGCCCATCATAGTGCGGCAGCTTCTTTGTTTGTGTATGGCATACGATCGGGTAGCCGGCATCAATACTTGGAACTATCTTTGTACCGAAGGATAGCTCCGATGTGTAAATATATGCGTATTTCCCGCTTCCGAGATAGGAATTAAGACCATTTGCAATTTGATAGACATAAGTTCCATCTGAGGAATTTGTATTCATTATGCTACCCAACTTGCTTTGTGTGGCAGTATACCCAAAGTACTTTAGTACCATCTGCACGCTGGCCGGTCCGCAGTAGTAGTTGTTTTCCTGCTTATACAGCGGTACACTTAGAGTCTCTGAGCCGCTGCTGCAGGGAGCATAGGTATTGTTGATAGCGTCATTCGTTTCAGCAATGATACGCTGAATTTGCTGCAAACGTTCTGGGTCATTTCGGTCTGGGGTATGTTTGTCATAAAGGTCATCCGCAAAGGCAGGAGAAGCGATAAGAGAGAGCGCCAAGAGGAAAAAGACGAAACGATAAGCAATTTTCTTCATGTGAACGAGTTCTCCTTTCTGTCTGTGTGTTTCTACCTGTATGGTTCGCGAAGCGAAATGGAAAACCTCCTTTCTCAGTTGTGGCCACATTATATAAAAAACATTTATATTTGTCAATCGTTTTTGTGAAATACATATTCCATTGCAATTAAACATAACGAAATTGTATGCAAAATTGTACAAGAGAGGCCGCCATGTGGGGCGCCCCCTCTCTTTTACCACGAAGCTCTCCAGCCCTTCGGTCATGCGGATGTGGAAGAACATGGAAAATGATAAAGAATCTGCAAAGAAATAAAAATTCATAATTTAATAACACTTCCATAGTGCTCCGGGGTTGCAATTCCCGAAACGGAGTGCTACAATAGGCGTCGCTTGAAAGATAGAATCCTAAAAAGAGGCGAATTTCCTATGGTAGCTGAAATTGCAGCGTTGGTAATTTTTGTCATCATGTTCCTGCTGATCGTGCTGGACCGCATCCCCCGCCAGTGGGTGACGCTGGGCTGCGGCGCACTGATGCTGGTGCTGGTATTCGGCATCTGTATGCACGACGGCGGGGCCATATGGGATACCCTGAACCTGTCCGCCTTCGGCCAGAGTACCTTCTGGTACGGCGCATCGGAGTCCTCCGGCGGCATCAACTGGTCCACCATCGTGTTCATTGCGGGTATGATGGTGATGGTGGAGGGCATGGGCCGTGTGGGTATCTTCCGCTGGCTGTGCCTGAAGCTGGCCAAGGCGGTTCATTACCGCACCGTGCCGCTGCTGGTGTGCTTCATGGTTATGGCAGCCGTGCTGTCCATGTTCATCGACAGCATCACCGTCATTCTGTTTCTGGCCGCCGTCACGGCGGAGCTGGGCCGCACCCTGCGCTTCGACCCGGTTCCCATGATCCTGGCGGAGATATTCTGTGCCAATCTGGGCGGCAGTGCCACCATGTGCGGCGATCCCCCCAACATCATCATCGGTACCTCGCTGGGTATGACCTTCTTCGATTTCCTCACCAACACCGGCGTTATCGTGCTGATTTGTCTGGTGGCCACGGTGGTGTACTTCTACTTCTGCTTCCGCCGCATCCTGCGGGAGAGTGAGAGTCAGCGCCCCACGGATATCACCTATCCAGACGCCGCCTCCGCCATCACGGATCGGCGGGCCTTCATCGCCTGCGGCGCCGTGTTCCTGCTGGTGGTGGTGCTGCTGGTCACCCACGCACAGACGGAACTGACGGTGGCCACCATCGGCTGTATCGCCGCCGTATTGATGGCGCTGGCCACCCTCTGCACCTCCGGAGGCCATGCGGCAGCGGGGCTGTTCGCCAAGGTGGACTACCACACGCTGCTGTTCTTCATCGGCCTGTTCGTGGTGGTCAGCGGTTTGGAGGACACCGGCTGTCTGGATGTGCTGGCCGGCTGGATCAGCCGCATCAGCGGCGGACACGCCGCTGTGATGGTGGCCATCATCCTGTGGCTGTCGGCTGTGTGCAGCGCCTTTGTGGATAACATCCCCTTCTCCGCCACCATGGTGCCGGTGATCCAGTCCATGTCACAGTCGCAGGGGGTGGATCTCTCCCTGCTGGCGTGGGCGCTGTCCATCGGCACGGATCTGGGCGGCAGTGCTACCCCCATCGGAGCCTCCGCCAATGTGGTGGGTACCTCCGTGGCCGCCAAGAACGGCCACCCGGTGACATGGGGTACCTACTGCAAGTACTGCGCCCCGGCCACGGTGCTGGTCATCACCATTGCCATGGTCTGCCTCTTCGTGCGGTATCTATAATATAATGGGTATTATAAAAGCATCCCAGGCCTGTTTTACAGACCGGGGATGCTTCATGATGCAAATCAGAACTCCGGATAGCCGTCCTTCAGATGCTCGTCGTAGATGGCACGCTCGCCGCCGATGAACTTGGGCCGCACACGGGCCGCCAGCAGGATGGCGCTGCCGATATGGTTCTGGGGCAGGCGCACCGGCACCGCCACTTTCTTCAGGTGCATCCCGATGAGGGTGCCGCCGATGTCCAGACCGGCGTCGGCCCGGATCTCCTCCAGCGCCACCGGATGCCGGAAGCTCTGATAGGCGGCGGTGGCGAAGGAGCTGCCCGCCTTGGGTTGGGGCAGCACATTGACGATCTCCGCTCCCGGCACCGCCTCATGCTCCACGATCAGCGCCCGGTTCAGGTGCTCGCAGCACTGGGCGGCGATGTAGACGCCCATGGGGGCAAACACGCTGTTGAGTCCGTCGAAAATGGCCTGTGCGATCTGGGGCGTGGACCAGCTGCCCACCTGATGCCCCACCACCTCGCTGGTGCTGCAGCCCACCACCACAATGTGGCCCCGCCGCAGCCGGGCTGCCTCCGCCAGCTGCCGTGCGGCGTCCGCCGCCTCCTGCCGCACCTGTTCCAGCAGGTCGGTGCGCTCTACCTCATGAATGATCCCAGCCATAGCTATCTTCCTTTCCTCGCATGAACGAAAAGCGGCGGATGATCGCTCCGCCGCTTTTCGCAAAAGCAATTCTGCACCTTCAGTGTACCACGTCCGGCGCCATTTTGCAACCGTTCTTACGCCAGCTTTTCCAGCGCCTTACTGCGCTTGAGTACCACCAGCAGCACCAGACCGATGACCATGCCCATAGCACCCTGCACCAGATTGCCGGGGATGCTGGCCGCAGCGCCCCAGCCCTTGCCCAGCAGCAGGGAGGCGTAGCCGAAGTAGCCCAGCACCATGATGGCCTCGCTGACCACGGCGCTGATGACGTAGGAGGCCTTGCTCTCCTTCATGGCCTTGACGATGAGGGCCGCCACCAGAGCCATGCAGCCCTTGATGATCAGCGTGCCGGGCGCATAGTGACCGTAGCCGCCCAGCAGGTCCACCAGCATGGAGCCGATGCCGCCAGCCGCAGCGCCCCACCACGGGCCGAGGATCCAGCCGCTCAGCAGCACGATGCAGTCACCCAGATTCACATAGCCCTGCATGGGGGAGGGGATCTGCACGATGGAGGTGGCCACATAGGTCAGTGCGGCCATCAGGGCCGCCAGAACCAGTTTCTTGATGTTCGCATCTCTCATGGGAAAAATCTCCTTGCTTTTATGTAATGTCTGTATTATAGTAGAAATTGGTATTATTAAAATGCCCATATCGATATTATCGGATAATACCAGATGGAGGAGCTATGCTGACCTATCCCCTGAGCAAAGAGAGCGGCCGGAGCCTGTATGAGCAGTTATATGAGGGCATCCGCCGGGATATCCTGTCCGGGACGCTGCCGGCCCACCAGCGGCTGCCCTCCAAGCGGGCGCTGGCCCAGCATCTGGAGGTCAGCATCATCACCGTGCAGAATGCCTATGAGCAGCTGGCGGCGGAGGGCTACATCTACTCGCAGGAGAAGCGGGGCTACTACGTCAGCCCCGTGGAGCGCCCCTTGCAGGCGGCGGCCCGGCAGCCTGCCCCGCTGCCGCCGGAGCCGGAGCAGAAGACCTATTTTCTGGACCTTGTGACCAATTCCATCGACCGGGCGTATTTTCCCTTTACCGTCTGGGCCCGCCTCATGCGGGAGACGCTGCTGGAGCGGGACAAGGCCCTGCTGCAGGCCGCCCCCTACAACGGGGCGGAGGAGCTGCGCCGGGCCATCAGCGACTATCTGCGCCAGTTCCGTGGCATGAACGTGGACAGCGGCCAGATCATCGTCGGCGCCGGTACGGAGTTTCTGTATTCGCTGCTGATCCAGCTGCTGGGCCGGGAGAAGTGCTACGCCGTGGAGGACCCCGGATACAGCAAAATTGCGGAAATTTACCGCAGCCATCAGGTGAATCTGCGGCAGGTGGGACTGGATGAAAAGGGCCTCTCCACCCGGCTTCTGCGCCGTCAGGAGGCGGATATCGTCCACCTCTCGCCCTCCCACCACTATCCCACGGGCATCGTCATGCCCATCGGACGGCGGCAGGAGCTGCTGCGCTGGGCGGAGGAGCAGGAGGGACGCTGGATACTGGAGGATGACTACGACAGCGAGTTCCGCTTCGTGGGCCGCCCCATCCCCACGCTGTTCTCCATCGATGAGGCCCAGCGGGTCATCTACCTGAACACCTTCTCCAAGACCATCGCCCCCTCCATCCGCATCAGCTACATGATCCTGCCGCCCCGACTCATGGAGGTCTATCGGGAGAAGCTGGGCTTCTACGCCTGCACGGTGTCGGGCTTCGAGCAGTATACTCTGGCCAAATTCATGGCGCAGGGCCGCTATGAGCAGCACCTGAGCCGCATGAAGGCCCGCTACCGCCAGAAGCGGGACGCCGTCATCGCCATGCTGCGCTCCAGCCCGCTGGCGGACCGGGTGGAGATCATGGAGCAGGACGCCGGTCTGCACTTTCTGGTGCGGCTGGATACCCGTCTGCCGGATGCGGCGCTGCGGAGCCGGGCGGCGGAGCAGGGGGTGCGTCTGGCGCTGCTGTCGGACTATTACAGCGTCCCGGAGACAGCGCCCCAGCATATCGTGGTGGTAAACTATTCCGGCATCGACCTGGAGCGTCTGCCGGAGGGACTGCGCCGTCTGGCGCAAGCTTGGGAGGAATGACGATGTACGATGAATTGACCCGTGGCGACGTGCAGAAGATGCAGGAGGAGATCGACTACCGGACGCAGGTGCTGCGCCCCAAGCTCATCGAGGACGTGCAGACGGCACGGGCCTTCGGTGACCTCAGCGAGAACTTCGAGTATAAGTGCGCCAAGCAGGAGAAAAAACGCAATGACAGCCGCATCCGCTACCTGCAGCGGATGATCAAGACCGCCCGCATCATCGACGACCGCTCCGGTCAGGACACGGCGGGCCTCTACGACACCGTGGAGATCTTCATGGAAAACACCGGCAAGAGCCGGAGGATCCAGCTGGTCACCACCCTGCGGCAGGATGCACTGAAGGGCCTCATCAGCAAGGAGTCCCCGGTAGGGAAGGCCGTGCTGGGCCGCCGGGCCGGGGACCGGGTACAGGTGGATATGGGCGGCGGCCGCAGCTACTGGATCACCATTCGTTCCATTGAAAAAGGCACTGACGACGGCTCCATCCCCATCGGCAGCTTCTAAAAATGTATCCAATATTGTCCTGTATACTTCTTTTGGATTTTATTCAGAATGCCACAAAACATGTCGTTATGCACATAAAATACATGAAATATCAGACAAAATGCATATTGATTTTGAACACAATAAAATATATAATGAAGATACAACTTAGAAAGGAGGATCCTAAATGAAATCTTTGCACAAATTCACTTCCCTCGCATTGCTCATGCTGTTTGTTAGTATGTTCTTTGTCGAAGACGCATTTGCGTGTAGCGGAGCATACTATGGATGGAAATGGGCAAACAACAAGAACGCAACAGGACTGACGGCAAAGATGTGTTCAAGAGATTTTTACTATAACTTGGATGCATCAAAGAGTATTTTTACTTGGAACAATATTTCGTCAAAAGTAAAAATCAGCCAGTACACTTTCTCAGGAGATTCGGATAACACAGGGGACATTAATTTCCATTCGGTTGAGTTGACGGGTACTACGATTGGGCGAGCACATTTGTATAAAAAGAATGTACTTGGAGGATATAGTGAAATTGATATTAGTTCCTCCAGCGCGCAAGTTGTTCAGGCTCGCATAGATTTAGACCCGTCACTCTTAGATGCGAGTAATTCCACGCAAAAAACAAAGACGGTAATTCATGAAACAGGACATGCGTTAGCTTTGATGCATCCACTTTTGAATAATTGTACAGCCCGTGCGGTGATGCAGCAATCCTCCAGTGGTTACGCAAATACAACGGTCAATCAGCATGACAAGAATAATTTGATTGCGAAATGGGGGTCTTGAGTGATGAAAAAGAGTCTCACGTTTTGTTTGCTTCTCCTTCTCCTGATCACTTGCACCGCCTGCGGCCAGCGCCAGACAGTACAGCAGATGGCGGCGGACCGCATCACACAGGCCGAGAGTGTTGCTCAGCTTCAGGAGGTCAGCGACCTCATTGTGGTGTTCACACCGGAGCGTCAGGAGAACATCCTGTCCTATTTCAGTGACGGCAATGTCTCCGGCGGCTATACGAGGACCACCGGCACGGTATCGCAGGTGCTGAAGGGGGAGCCCCCGGAGCAGCTGGTCATCACTGAGGAGTGCTATCTGGCGGACAATGTCCTCTGGACGCAGGGCGGCTACCTCCCCATGCAGGAGGGCGAGTCCTATCTGCTGTTCCTCACCGCCTACGACAGGGACTCCGTCTACGCCGGGATGTACTTCCCCACGGAACTGGAGAAGGGCAAGTATCCCCTGACGGACGAACCCCTTACCGCCTCCGACTCCGCTGATGCGTGGGAGGTATATGTGATCGAGGGAGACGACCTGCACGACTATCAGAACTGGTATCAGCAGATCACCGCCCTGTATCCGGAGCTGTTTTAACGACCCCAAGTCCTCTATATATGATAATGTAAAAGCCCGTCCGGCCCGCATTCAGCGGGCCGGACGGGCTTTCTGAAATTCTACGCTGCTTCTCGGTGCTCTTAGCCCGGAGGCCAGGTCATATCCCGGCCGGACAGCACATGGAAGTGCAGGTGGTGGACGCTCTGCCCCGCCTGCTCCCCGATGTTGGATACCACCCGGTAGCTCTCCAGCCCCTTCTCCCGGCACAGTCTTGCGATGACCTCGAAGATGTGGGCCACCACGGCGCTGTTGCCGCCATCCACCTCCGCCACGGAGGCGATGTGGGTCTTGGGGATCACCAGAAAATGGGTGGGCGCCTGAGGGGCGATGTCATAAAAGGCATAGCACAGCTCGTCCTCATACACCTTGTTGGAGGGGATCTCCCCACCGGCAATGGCGCAGAACAGGCAATCGTTTTTCATAGGATGCTCCTTTCGTCTCAGCCCAGCTTCTCGGACACGAAATCGTCCACGGAGGCCAGCGCATCGTCCACCTTCAGGGGATCGCTGCCGCCGCCCATGGCGGAATCCGGCTTGCCGCCGCCCTTGCCGCCGCAGATGGCGGACACGTGCCGCACCAGATCACCGGCCTTGATGCCACGGGCCACCGCCTCCTTGCCGCACACGGCCAGGAAGGTGATCTTTTCGCCGTTGATGCTGGCGATGACCGCCACGGCCTTGGGATCCTTATCCCGCAGGAAGTCGCCCATGGTCCGCAGCTCGGCGGTGTCCACGCCGTTGCGGGTGGTGGCGAGAACATGGAGGTCCTTCACCGTCTTGGCGGAGGCCAAGAACTGCCGGGCCTCGCCCAGAGACGCCTCGGCCTTGAACTTCTCCAGCGCCTGACGCAGCTGCTTCATCTCGTTGGCCTGCTGCTCCATCCGCTCCAGCAGCCCGGAGGGGGCGGTTTTCAGGAACTGGGCCGCCCGGCTCAGCACGCCCTGACTGCTCTCCATGGCCTTCAGGCTCAGCTTGCCGCAGGTGGCCTCGATGCGGCGCACGCCGGAGGCGACGCTGCTCTCACTCTTGATGCGGAAGGGACCGGCCTTGGCGGTGTTGTCCACATGGGTGCCGCCGCAGAACTCCGCGGAGAAGTCGCTCATCTCTACCACCCGGACGGTCTCGCCGTACTTCTCACCGAACATGGCCACGGCGCCCTTCTTTTTGGCCTCCTCGATGGGCAGTATCTCCGTCACCACGGGATAGCCCTCCAGAATGGCGTCGTTCACCAGTTCCTCCACCTGCCGCAGCTCCTCCGGGGAGATGGCCTCAAAGTGGGTGAAGTCGAAGCGCAGGCGGTCCGGCTCCACCAGAGAGCCCGCCTGATGGACGTGGTCGCCCAGCACCTTCTTCAGCGCCGCATCCAGCAGGTGGGTAGTGCTGTGAGCACGCTGGATGGCCTTGCGGCGCTCCATATCAATGGCGGCGTGAACGGTGTCTCCCACGTGGAGCACACCCTGTGCCAGATGGCCGTAGTGCATGAACTTGCCGCCCTTGTTTTTCTGTACGTCCGTCACGGTGAACACCACGCCGTCGGCGGTGATGGTGCCGTGGTCGGCCACCTGACCGCCCATCTCGGCGTAGAAGGGGGACTGATCCAGCACCACCACGGCCTCGGCTCCGGCGGCTACCTCTTCCCGCAGCTCCTCATCGGCCACGATGGCCACGATCTTGGCGTCGTATTCGTTGTGGTCATAGCCCACGAATTCCGTGGCCGGCACGTCCTTGCCGAATTCCACACCGGCCCAGCCCAGATCGCCCAGAGCCTTCCGGGCCTCACGGGCTCGCTCCTTCTGCTCCTTCATCAGCTTCTGGAAAGCGCCCTCGTCCACGCTGAGACCCTCATCGGCCGCCATCTCCATGGTCAGGTCGATGGGGAAGCCGAAGGTATCGTACAGCCGGAAGGCGTCGGCGCCGGAGAAAATTTTCTCCAGCTTCTGCTTGTGCTCTGCCAGCAGGTCGGAGAAGATCTTCATGCCGCCGTCGATGGTGCGGCCGAAATTCTCCTCCTCCGTGCGGATGACCTTGGTGATATAGGTCTGCTTTTCCCGCAGATCGGGGTACTGCCCCTCGTTCTCATGGATCACGGTGTCCACCACCTGATACAGGAAGGGATCGTTGACGCCCAGCAGCTTCCCGTGGCGGGCGGCCCGGCGCAGCAGACGCCGCAGCACATAGCCCCGCCCCTCGTTGGAGGGCAGGATGCCGTCGCAGATCATGAAGGTAGCGGAGCGGATGTGGTCGGTGATGACCCGCAGGGACACATCCCGCTTCTCCGTCTCGCCGTAGTGAGCGCCGGTGAGCTCAGACACCTTGTGGGTGATATTCATCACGGTGTCCACGTCGAACAGGCTGTCCACGTTCTGGCACACGCAGGCCAGACGCTCCAGACCCATGCCGGTGTCGATGTTCTTCTGCTTGAGCTCCGTGTAGTGGCCGTGGCCATCGTTGTCGAACTGGGAGAACACGTTGTTCCAGATCTCGATGTATCGGTCACAGTCGCAGCCCACGGTGCAGCCGGGCTTGCCGCAGCCGTACTCCGGCCCACGGTCATAGTAGATCTCGGAGCAGGGGCCGCAGGGACCGGAGCCGTGCTCCCAGAAGTTGTCCTCCTTGCCGAAGCGGAAGATGCGCTCGGCGGGGATGCCCACCTCCTTGTTCCAGATGTCGAAGGCCTCGTCGTCGTTCAGATAGATGGAGGGGTACAGCCGGTCAGGCTCCAGCCCCACCACCTCAGTCAGGAACTCCCAGCTCCATGCGATGGCCTCGTGCTTGAAGTAGTCGCCGAAGGAGAAGTTGCCCAGCATCTCGAAGTAGGTGCCGTGGCGGGCGGTCTTGCCGACGTTCTCGATGTCACCCGTGCGGATGCACTTCTGGCAGGTGCAGACGCGGCGGCGGGGCGGCTCCTCCTCGCCCTTGAACCAGGGCTTCATCGGCGTCATGCCGGCGTTGATGAGGAGGATGGAGTTGTCGTTCTGCGGCACGAGCGAGAAGCTTGGCAGACGCAGGTGGTCTTTCGTCTCAAAGAAGCTCAGGAACATCTCCCGCAGCTCGTTGAGGCCATAGTAGGGATGGCTCATAGTGGTTTTCTCCTTTATCGTTCAATTTATTGCTTGTTTTGGTTACGATGTTGTGTTATTTCTCCTGCGAGCGCAGCAGCTTCACCAGCTCGCGCAGCTCCTTGTCGAGACAGCTGTAAAACTGCGCGATGTGCAGCCCGTCGGCGAGCGCGTGGTTGACGAAGATGGAGACGGGCAGCGTCACGCGGCCGCCGCGCTCGGTATAGCGGCCCCAGCTGATGCGGGGATTGCTGTCGTCCGCGGAGACGACGGGGTGCTTGACCTGCAGATAGTCGAGCCACGGCAGGCACGAGACGAAGAAGTTCCCCAGCGGGTCGCCGTCCTCGGTGAGCGTCCTGCGGTCGAGCGAGAGCGTCTGCTGCCGCTGCCCCTCGGCGATGAAGTCGCCGTAGGTGCGCTCGCCCTCGATCAGGCTGTAGACATACACGCCGTCGGGCTTCATGAGCGTGTACGACGGGCTGCACCAGTCGTATTCCACGACGCGCCCGTCCAGAATCCGCCGCCGCAGCTGCGGCACACGGTTGGCCGCGCGCGTCACCGCGTACAGCAGGCTCAGAAAAAACGGCCGCCCGTCGAGCGCGGCGAGAAAATCTGTGATATCCACCGCCGCCGTCACCCCCGCGAAGGGGTCAACCATCTGCCGGAAATAGGCGAACTGCCCGCCGCGCGGATCCGCCGCCATATCCACCTCATGCCAGGACATAACCAGGGAACTCCTTTCTATCCACCGGGAACCGGAAAAAACAAAAACGCCCCGCCCCACGCATAGGGGCGAAGCGCTGCTTCACGGTACCACCCTAATTTGACGGGCAAACCGTCCGTCATCTCAAGTCATTCTGTAACGGGAATGACCCGTCCCGCTCGTCGCGGGCCGCTGGGAGGTGGCTGTCCGCCTGCCGATGCCGATGGGCTTGCACGCTCCCCATCTCGCTGCGGGCCGGTGTGTGGCGAACTCTTCTCCGTCGCTGCATTTGATTATAGCCCATTTTATCACAAATTTTCCGCTTGTCAACGGTTTTCTGCATCCGAAACCAGATGGAAATTTATACACTTTTCCTCTTGCGAAAGCCGCAGAAACTGGTATACTGATAGATGTTTTTCCCCGGATTCTGACGAAATCGGACGGTTTTGACGATATGCATAAGCTGAAAAAAATAGATTTTTGCAGGCATCTCTCCTTTGCCGTGGTGGGCGGCTTTTTCGCCGCGTATGCCATCCTCTGCCGCAGCGGCGTCATGGGCAACGCCCAGACGGTGAACCTGCTCGAGCTGCTGATCGACGCGCTCTTCGGGCGGGGGCTGAACGTGCTGCTGCACCTCGGCGCGCTCGCGCTCTATGTCCTCGGCACGATGCTCACGGTGCTTCTGCCGCACTGGTTCCGCCTCGACATCCGCCGCACGGCGCCGGTGGTCGACGCGCTGGCGGCGGTCGTGCTCGGTTTTCTCCCGGCGGAGATGCCCGTTACGCTCGCGCTCTATCCGATTTTCTTCGCCATGAGCGTGCAGTGGGGCGCGTTCAACGGCGCGCAGGGCTTCAACAGCTCGACGATTTTCTCCACGAACAACACCAAGCAGACCTCGCTCGCCCTCGCGCACTATCTGTGCGAGAAGGACCCGATGTATCTGGCCAAGTGCTGGTTCTACGCCGCGACGCTGCTGTGCTTCCACCTCGGAGCGACACTGTCGTTCTTCGCGGTGAAGCTGTGGGGCCTGCGCGCGAGCTGGTGCGTGATTCCGCTCGCGGCGTGGGCGTATTACATGGTCTGCTGCGAGGAGAAATCCGAACAGCGCACGCCCGCCGAGCTGCGCGAGCGCGAGGTCACGGGCGAGACGATCGAGGAGCTGCACGAAGCCGAGGACGTCCTCCTCGAAGAAAAAAAGAAGTAATAGCCCAAAGCACAAAACACATCCGGCGGACATTGTCCGCCGGATGTGTTTTTATCTCAAAGGCCTCGCAGAGTTCGCGGCTCGGAAGCCGCGAAAAAAGTGAAATCCGTTTTTTGCGCGGAGCGGAGTGTCGCAGCCCCGCCCATGGCGGGGCAAGGCACGGAGCGCAGCGAAACCCCTTTTCCTGCGAGTTTTTATGTGTTCTCCCGGCTGATCGGCCGCCGGTGCAGGAGAGCGCGGAGCTTCTTGCCGTCGTAGGGGATGAGCGGGTAAAGATACCCGCGCCCGACGAGGGGTTTTGTCGTCGCGATGAGCACGAGAATGCCGACGATCCCGAGCGCGAAGCCCCACCAGTCGAAAAGCCAGATCATCACCAGCAGCGCCATGCGGCAGAGTTTGCACGCGTAACTCATCTCAAAGCTGTGCTGCGTGAAGTTCGCGATGGCGACGAACGCCATATACACCAGCACCTCCGGCACGAGCCAGCGCGACTGCACCGCAAAGTCACCGAGGATGAGCGCGCCGAGCATGCTGAAGGAGTTGCCGAGCACGTCGGGCGTGTTGAGCGAGGCGAGCTTGAGCACGTCGATGATGAGCTCCACGAGCAGCAGCTGCAAAATGAGCGGGACGGGGCACTCTCCCTCGATGAGCAGGAAGTGGAGGTTTTCGTGGAGCGTATCGGGCGACTTGACGAGCAGGTACCAAAGCGGCGTGACGAAAATCGTCAGAAACAGCACGACGAGCCGCACGATCCGCAGATACGACCCGACGAGCGGCGGGAAGTAGTAGTCGTTGATCTCCTCGGCAAAGCGCAGGATCGAGACGGGAAAAATCATGACCGCGGGCGTGTTGTCGATAAGCAGGAGCACGTCGCCCTCCATGACGCAGGCGGTCGCCGTGTCTGGGCGCTCGGTGTAGCGTACCTTCGGAAAGGGGTTATACCACTGCCTGGGCGCGATGGCCTCGGCGATGCTCTCCTGACTCATGGCGACGGAGCCGACGTCCATGTGCGCGAGCTTTTCGCGCAGCTCGGCGATGAGCGTCTCGTCCGCCTGCCCGCGCATGTAGCACAGGGCCACGTCCGCGCGGGAGCGCCCGCCGACCTGCAGCCGCTCGAGCGTGAGCGCCGGGTCGCGGATGCGGCGGCGCAGGAGCGCGGCGTTTTTCATGATGCTCTCGACGAAGCCGTCGTGGCTGCCGCGCAGCACCTTGCTCGAATTCGGCTCCTCGACCGAGCGCAGCGGGAACTGCTTGGCGTCCATGAGCAGCCCGCCCTCGTAGCCGTCGATGATGAGGAGAGTCTTGCCCGCAAAAACGGCCGTCACCGCGGTCAGGCGGTCGCGCTCCACCGCGGCGTCGCAGACACTGACACAGCGCTCGAGAAACGCCTGCAGATCGGGCGTGTCCGCAAGACTCACAATGGGCCGCCACGCGGAGATGGCGCGCTCGAGCAGCGCGTCCTCGGCGTAGCCGTTCACGACCCAGAGCCGGGCGCGACGCCCCGCGATCGTGAGCGGGCGGGTGACCATGTCAAAGCTCCGCCCCGTTCCCAGCAGCTCGTCGAGCGCCGCCGCCCGCGCGTCAAATGTATCCTTCGTCGGTTCCATGAGCAGCCTCCCCATACAGAATCACTTGCAGTATGGCAGAAAACGGAAGATTTTATACGCAGGAGGGCTGCGCGGCGCGCACGCACAGCAACAGAGCCCCCGGAGCGTCAGCTCCGGGGGCTCTGCGAAATGACTTATGCGGGTGGATCAGGTTTACGCTCAGGTACGCTCTTTTTTGCGGGTGACCACAACGGCGCTGCCGCCGATGGCCATGACCGCGAGACCGACATAGAGCAGGACGCCGCTGTCGCCGGTCGTGGGCGGCTTATAGTTCGGGTCCTTCGCACCGCAGACGGTGCACACGCCCTTGTCATAGTGGTGCTCGCCGGTGGCCTTGATGACCGCGCCCTTGCTCTGAACCTCGCCGCAGCCGGCGCAGACCACATCGCCGGTGTAGCCGTCATCGACGCAGGTGGCGTCCTTGGCGTTCACAAGGCGGAAGTCGTGGCTGCCCTCGGTGCAGTTGGCGATGGTGATGCGACCCTGCGGCTCGGCATACTGCTCGCCGACCACGCCGCCGAGCTTCTCGGTGATGTACTCCATCAGAACCTCATCGAGTGGACGGCCGGTGTCGAACTGGCTGCTCGCCGCGGCGAAGGCATAGTAGGTATCGCCGCCGGCGGCCACGAAGTTATTCGTGATAACGGCATACCTCGCGTTCAGGTCGAAGGGCTTGCCGTTGATGCTGTTGATGACCACGCGCTGGATGCTGTGCGGGCCATAGTAGGTCGAGCCGGGATATTTGTCGGTGTTCGCATCGTAGGCCTTGTCGGTAAAGATGGTGAAGTCGATACCGGCCACCTGCGGGAAAGCGCCGACCGCACCGGGCGTGCTGAAGGTGGAGGCCTCGAGCGCCTCGAGCAGCTCCGCGCCGGTCACATAGACCACGGCCACGGTGTTGCCGAAGGGCAGGACGGTGTTGATGTCCTTCTTGGAGATGTCGCCCTGGTGGATCCACGCGCGGATGCCGCCGCCGTTGGTGAGAGAGATGATGTTGTCGGGGTCAACCTCGGTGATGCTGCCGGGGTTCTGCTCGGTGAGCGACCAGAGCATCGCGTCGGTGATGAGGTCGCCGAGGTTCGTCTCCTCGGTGCGGTTGCCGGGGTCCTTGTCGCCGTTGAGCTCCACGTCGCTGCGGGCGAACACCTCACCGTACTCGGCGTTGACGCGATCGATGATCTTCTGTGCGGCGGCGGCCACGGTGGGATCGCCCGCCACGCCGTCCAGCTCGACGAGTGCGTTGCCGAGGATCTCCTTGCTTTCGCTGTCGATGAGAATCATGCCGACGTATTCAAACGCGGTGCCGGTGGACTGGATGGGTTCACCGTTCGCACCCTCCACCATCACGGTGTGGGAGTGGCCGTCGATGATGAAGTCGAGACCGGTGACATTGGCATAGAGGTCGGTGGAGCGGTTGGGGGCGGATTCCTTGTCCACGCCGAGGTGGGCGAGGCAGACAACGATGTCCGCGCCGTTTGCGCGCAGCTCGTCAATCTGCGCCTGCGCGCAGGCATAGAGCTCCTT
>ERZ840371.867-NODE-867-length-34868-cov-3.544423_pt1 | contig 34868 bp, 20 predicted proteins | sample MGYA00519937_ERZ840371 | MGnify/ENA primary metagenome ERZ840371 (study PRJEB31850, sample SAMEA3708873) | human gut metagenome | biome: human gut; feature: human-associated habitat; material: faeces | place: China | collected 2014 ... | reverse complement strand
AATCAGGCCGAAGTGCTGGCCTACAAGGTGGACGAGGCCTTGTCCAAGTGCAAAAAGGAGCTGGACAAGGACGAAAAGAACCGCATCAAGGCCGATGTGGCCAACCTCCGCCGCTGCCTGCGGAAGGACAAACCTGAAAAGATGAACGAGACCGAGGAAGCAAACCTCCGGCAGGCCAAAGAGCAGCTGGAAGCTTCGGCCAACCACCTGATGATGCTCTACACGAGCGAAGAACAGGAAGAACAATAATGGCGGAATATGACGGATAAAACAAGGCATATCGGGGCATGCCAAGGGTGTACAGGCATCATTTCATTATAGAGAAGGTGAATGTGACACCGCCGCCGGGATTGTTCTTTGCCGTGATTGTACCTCCGTGCATGACTACCGCGTTCTTGACTATTGCAAGCCCGAGTCCCGTGCCTCCCAGCTTACGGCTGCGCCCTTTGTCTACACGGTAAAAGCGTTCAAAGATACGGGGGAGATGTTCTTCGGGTATGCCGCACCCGTTGTCAGAAAAAGAGAAAAGCCATCTGTTGCCCCGGTCCTCGGCAGAAAGTGTCATGACCGTATCCTGTCCGGCGTATGCAATGGCATTGTCTATAAGATTGCGGAATATGCTGTAAAGCAAGGAATGGTTGCCACGGACAACGATACCGCCGGGTATGGCATTGCGGAACGTCATTCCACGTGCCGCCACCTGCAACGCCGTCTCCTTCTCTATGTCTGCAACAATATGCGAGATGTCTGCTTCATCAAACTTTATCATTCCTGAAACATCGTCCATGCGGTTGAGCAGCGATATGTCCTGAAGCAGCGACTTGAGCCTGCATGCCTGCACCTTGCAGCGTTCAAAGAACTGCATCTTGGTGTCATTGTCCATGTCCGGGTTCTCGGTTATAGTGTCAAGATATCCCAAAATGCTTGCCACGGGCGTCTTGAGCTCGTGCGCCACATTCTGTGTCAGCTGCCTCTTCAGCATGTTCTGTTCTTCTTTTGTACGTTCAAGGCGCTTGTATATCTTTATTATCCGCTCTGCTATTTCGCCAAGCTCATCGCCGGGAAAGTCTACAAGGTCCTCCGTATCGAGGCTCTCATTCCTGTCTGCACGCTCGGCAAAGATGCGCAGCTTCGTTATATTGACACCCAAACGGTTTACAAAACTGTATATGACGGCAACAAGTACAAGCATTGCCGTGAATGCAAACCAAAGATAATGCGAGTCGGACTTCAGAGATTTCAACAGGCTGTTGTTATAAGGCAATGCCGTACGGATGATTATCTGCTGTTTAGGAAAATAGGTTGCGGAATAAAAACAGTCGTTGTTCATAGTCCGGCTCATCCTGCTTATGTTCATCCCCGTTCCATTCTTCAGCGCATCGGCAATCTCTTTTCTGTCTGCATGGCTGCCAAGTGAGGCATAGTCCTTATACTCGTTGTCAAACAGCACACGCCCGCCTTTATCCACAATAGTCACGCGCAAGTCGGGAACATGGTGCTTCACGACGTACTTGTCCATAACTTCTTCCGAGATGGTACCGGCATAAGCCAACGACTCTGCCATGCGCACATTATAGTCTTGCAGCTTGGTGTTAAGCATATCAGCCTTGTATTTCTTCTCACGCGACTGCTGGAAGAGCACAAACAGTGCCGCAAAGACCAAGAAAACAGCCAGCACTCCCATATAAAGCCTTGCCCCTACAGATGTTCTTTTCATAGATTATAAACATTAGATTTAATACTGCGGCAATCCTGACAGGCAATGAACCGGTGCCATATCAAACCATAGGACATGCCATACAATGACATTTGGCATGTCACTCCTCAAACAAATAGCCAAATCCCTGCCGTGTAACGATGCAACGCGAGAAACGCCCTACCTTACGCCTTACCCTCGTTATGTTCACGTCTACCGTCCTGTCAAGTACTATAACGTCCTTACGCCAGATACGGTCGATAAGCTGCTGGCGTGAAAAGACCTTCCCGGGTTCGGACAATAGCAGGCGCAATATCTCAAATTCGGTCCGCGTAAACGGTATGTCCGTACCGTCTATGCTTACCGTCTTGCGGTTCATGTCAAGGACAAGCCCCTTATATTCAATCAGATCCGGATGCGTCTGGTCCTGTCCCTGACATGTACGCCGCAGCACGGCACTTACCCTCGCCATGACCTCACGCAACGAGAATGGCTTTGATATGTAGTCGTCGGCACCTATGTTAAAGCCTGTAAGCATGTCTGCCTCCGTGTCCCGTGCCGTAATGAATATCACAGGCAGGTTCTTTGTCGCGATGTTTTCTTTCAGTTTCTTAGCCATTGAATAGCCGGACATTCCGCCCATCATCACGTCAAGCAGCAGCAAGTCGAAGCGTCCGGGACCCTTTTCCATTGCCTCTTCAGCCGATGCTGCCGTCTCTACGTCATATCCTCCGGCTTCAAGATTAAATTTCAGGATACCACACAGGTCTTCTTCGTCATCGACAACAAGTATTTTATACCTCTTCTCCATTTTAGTACACTATTGTAAGTCAGCACTACAAAATTACATATATATATTGTGAAAGATATTACAATATTATAAAAAAACGGTTACAATATTTCTTTTAGCATGAACAGGAGTGAAAGGACATACATCGACAGGGTAAGTTCCGAACGTTTTCCCGCAAAAAGCTTTATTACGACAAACGATATCATGCCAAAGCAGATGCCGTCGGCAATGCTGTAAGTGAGTACTATCATCATTATTGTAACAAACGCAGGCAATGCCTCTGATATATCTTCAAGGTTTATATGGGGTATCGATGCTATCATGTACACTCCCACAAGAACAAGGCATCCGGATGTGGCGGCAAGCGGAATGAGAAGGAAAAGGGGCGAAAGAAACAGCGCAACAAGAAACAACAGACCGGTAACTGCCGAGGATACGCCCGTGCGCCCGCCGGCTGCGGCTCCCGATGTGCTCTCTGCCATGACCGACACTGCCGACAAGCCGAACACGCTGCCCACGAGAGAACCTATGGAGCATGCCGCCAAAGCTCCCTTTACACGTGGTATGGTGCCGTCTTTTTCTATGGTCCCGGTGTTTGACGACACTCCTATGATGGAGCCGAGGGCATCGAACACATTGATTATTAGCAACGTAAAGATGACAATCACCACCTCGATGAAGCGCGTATTCATGAAATTAAAGTGAAAATGTACGGGCATGACAAAATCGGGCAAAGAAAGCGGAACAAATCCATCGGGTATTGCCGTAACGCCCATTGGCAGACCGATGAGCGTGCATGCGGCTATGCTGTAGAACATGGCACCGTTAACCTTGCGGGCTGTCAGTATGCCGCTGAGCAATATGCTCAGTATTCCGAGCAGTGCGGCAGGCGTCAGTTCGCCAAGCTGTACAAGCGTGCTTGGGTTTGCCACGATGATGCCTGCGTTCTTCAAGCCGATAAAGGCAATGAACATGCCAATGCCGGCAACAAGCGCATGGCGCAGGCTGAGCGGAATAGAATCTATTATATACTTGTGTACGTTTGCCAGAATAAGGCACAGGAAGATGGCACTCTCTACAAAAACAATGGCAAGAGCTTCCTGATAAGAATATCCCAATGCCTGTACTATTGTGAAAGCAAAGAAGGCATTAAGTCCGAGACCCGGTCCCTGTATTAACGGCTGTTTTGCCCAAAAGGCACCCAAAAGGGTTGTCAGCCCTGTAACAAATGCCGTGGCGGTGAATGCTCCAGCCTGTTCAAGCCCCGTCGTGGCAAGTACCGACGGCACTACGGCAAGGATATAGCATACCGTAAGGAATGCCGTAACTCCTGATGTCACTTCCGTACGCATGCTGTGCAATGCGTTGTCAAAACCCAATAAAGAAAGTATCTTCATAGCACTTCGCATATATTTATCATTCTTCTATTTCAGGAACAGGATGTCTGGGGTTTTCCTTTGCTCCCATCTTTATCAGTTCCTTTGCCGGAACAAACAGGCTCTGATTGCCTTTGAGGACAAGGCTTGCCTTGTCGAACGAAGCAGATGCCGTCGTCAGGTCCTTGCCTATCTTCTCAAAACGCTCGGCAAACAGTCCGACACGCTCAACCAGTTTGTTTGCCAAACCGAAAACATGTTCCTGGTTTTCAGCCTGCCGTTGCTGCGTCCATGCTATCTGGAACATGCGCAACAGAGCAAACAGGTTCTGTTCTCCTGTTATCAGCACCTTGCGCTCAAAGGCATAGTTCCACAGCGCGGCATCGCCGTATACGGCAAGCTGCATGGCTGCCTCATGCGGAACAAACATCACCACGAAATCGAGAGTCGTACCTCCTTCCATGGAATACTTACAGTAATTTTTCGCCGCCAGTTCATCAACATGCCGCCGCACGCTCCTCACATGTTCGTCCAGCCATTGCCTGCGCTCGCCTTCGTTCTCGGCGTTCATGTAGTTTATAAATGCCGTCAACGACGCTTTGGAGTCTATGACTACATCCTTGTGGTCCGGATAATGAAGCACGACATCGGGGCGCATCATGTCGTTCGTGTCATCATTTCGTATCACGTTTCCCTTTGCATCGCGCATGGTATACTGCACGTCATATTCTATTCCTTTGGTAAAGCCGAACTTGTCAAGAAGGTCGTTCAGCTTCATTTCGCCGAAGTCTCCCTGCATCTTAGGTCCTGCCTGCAACGCTTTCGAGAGCCTTTCTGCCTCAGCTCCCAACGTTGCCGTTGTCTCATACATCATCTTGAGCTGTTCGCCGAGCGATGCCGTGCTGCGGGTAAACGACTCGCGGTTGTCGTCCATCGACTTCTTCATTTCCGCCATCACAGCCCTGAGCGGAGCTATTATCGCACCCATCTGAGTGCGATTTGTAACGTCCAGTTCCTCCGTACGCTGCTTCAAGAGCTGCTCCGTTGCGGTTTTGAGACGTTCCTGCACAAGGTCTAGCCGTTCTGTTAGCTGCTTTTCAGCAAGGTTACGGTGCTCCGCAAGCTCACGCTCATGCCGCGCGGAGATGTCTGCAATCATCGTGTCGTGCTGTTCCTTCAGTCCGGCTATCTGCCGTCCATGCCGGCAATCGATGTCAGCAAGCTGTGCGGCATGCGCTGCCCTGAGCTCAGCCAGCTGCTTTTCATATCCGTTTCTCATCTCCTCCACACGTATGTTTGCAGCGTCTGCCCTGCCCCTGCACTCAACGATATCACTTTTAAGACGCGAGTTGTCGGCATTTGCCTGCGCAACACGGCGCTGATAGAAGGCAGCACATGCCAGAATGCCGGCAAATGCGCCACAAATTAAGTATAATAGTACTTCCATAATCATTGTCAATATTCTTTTTTTAATTAAACATATATATATCACTGCCCGCTGCCAGTACCGTCATTGTCGGTCTGCCGCGGGCTCCAGTTTATGAGAAAAAGTTTTTCCGATGCTCGTGTGAACGCCGTATAAAGCCAGTGTATGTACGCAGGTGTGAGCATGTCGTCCGTCATGTATCCCTGATCTATGTAGACATGCGCCCATTGCCCGCCCTGTGCCTTATGGCACGTTACGGCATAGGCGTACTTAACCTGAAGCGCATTGTAGTATATGTCGTGCTTTATGCGGTCCATTCGTTCCGCCTTGCGCGGAATGTCCGAGTAGTCTTCAAGCACTGATGCGAAAAGGCGTTCACCCTGTTCGCGCGTAAGTGCCGCCTCCTCACTGCCAAGAGTGTCGAGGATGACGGTTGTCTGCAGCTCGCAATCATCATAGTCGGGGAAAGACATTCGCACGTCGGCGAACCTGAAACCGTGCATCTCCCTTACATTTCTTACACGCCGCACAACGGCGCGGTCGCCGTTGGCGATGAACGAAAGCCCGCCGGATTTCTCACGCTCCGCCCAATAGTAGTTGTTGCGTACAACCATGAGCATGTCGCCCGAAGACAATTCCTCTTCACAGTCAAGCACCATGGCGCGTATTCCACGGTTGTAGATATTGGCTGTCTTATTGCTCCTCGTAACTACTATTGTCTCGTCTGTTCCCACCTCCGCATAGCTGTCTGCAAGCTGCTCTATAAGCACGTCGCCCAGTACCACGCACACATCCGCAAAGCCGCGGAACCTTATTTTTGGCAACGCCGTAACCTCATCGTGCGTAATCAGGCCCCTTATGCGCGCGGCATTCCACAGTATACCGGAATGCTCTGCCTGACGCATCACCATGGCAAGGTCTGCCCTGTAAACCTCAAGTCCGTAGCCTTCTATCACGGCGGTGCTCAGTGCAGGCGACTCCTCCTCGCCTACCGGCGGCAGCTGTGCCTTGTCTCCAATGAACATAATACGGCATCCGTGCCCGCCGGCATAAACATACTGCATGATATCGTCAAGCAGGCACCCCGAGCCGAAAGCAGCAATGCCGGAGCCTGAACCGTTGGATATCATGGACGATTCGTCAACAATGAAAAGGGTATCGCGGTGCAAGTTATCACCGAGGCTGAAACCTGTCATATCGCCTGTAAACGCTTTCTGCCTATAGATTTTGCGATGTATGGTAGATGCCGGAGCACCGGCATTGAGCGACAACACCTTTGCCGCCCTGCCTGTAGGCGCAAGCAACACCACGCGGCGTCCAAGCATCAGCATCGTACGTACCATGGCTCCCGCCAGCGAGGTCTTTCCCGTACCCGCTGAACCGCACAGTATCATGGCTGAACGCGCAACGGTGGAAACAACAAAGCTGCTGAACACACCGACAGCTGCCGCCTGATCAGGCGTGGGTTGAAATCCGAGGGCAGACGTTACGAGGCGTGACAGTTCGTTGGCAATCATCAGTTTTTGGAATAAAGGTTTGATTTTACGGATTATTTGATGTATTTTTGCATACATCTTATGCCGCCTTTGGCTTATGCAAAGATAAGAAAAGAAATCAAGAGGACAATGAAAAAGCACATTAATAATTATATACTCGCCGCGTTTGCGGCGATACTTGTCTTCGTATGCATAAGGAGCATATACGCGCCGGTGCACTTCGACGGCGAGAGAGAGGCGAGGGAGCGGGAGGTAAAGTTGCGCCTTACTGCGATAAGGCGGGCTCAGGAGGCAAACCGCAGGCTGACGGGCACGTACAGCGGAAGTTTCGAGGAGCTGACGACGCGCGGACTGCTGGCTGACTCGCAGAAGTTCATCCCCTACTCCGGTGGTATGGTATTTCACCTGCGCACTGCCACACTGACAATGGCATCGGGCAGGGAAGTGCCCGTCATGGAATGCAGTACCACGTTCGACGAATATCTTAAGGGACTGGACGAAGCCTCGATAGCGGAGCTTACAGAGGAGGCGGGAAACGCCGGAATGTTTCCCGGACTGAAAATAGGTGATATTGAAAAAAACAACGATAATGCAGGAAACTGGGAATAGCACGGCAACGTGCGGACAGAGACTCACGGTGAGGGCAGGACTGGACAGCCTGTCGTTCTCGATTGCCACAGCCGACGGAAACAGCGTGAGATACGAGCCTTATAGTGTGAAAAACGGTATGGCGATGGCTGCAAACCTGCGCGAGGCACTCAAGGTACTGCCTTTCGCTTTGGAACAGAGACGGCGGGCAACGCTCATTGCCGACACGACACCCTTGTTCATACCTGCCGACGAGTTTGCGGAAGACAGCGCAGCAGCTCTCTACACAGCCACGATAACGGGACAGGAGGGCAGCGCGGTGCTCTCCGCACACATCCCCGAACTGAACGTCGTTGCGGCGTATCCTGTAAGCAAGGACATGAAACTGGTAATGGAAGACAACTTCGAGGACGTGAAGTTCACGCACACCTCCGTGGCAGTTCTCAAAGTGCTCCACCGCAGGAGCTTTGCAGGCACGGGACGCAAGCTGTTCTGCCATTTCCACGACAGGCGGCTTGACATCTATGCTTTCAGGCAAAACAGGATTAGATTTGCCAACAGCTACGATGCGTCATCGCCCCGCGATGCGATATACTTCATACTACACGTGTGGCAGCAGCTGGCATTCGACAAGATAAAAGACGAGCTGCACATCACCGGCTCAGCCTCCGACGTGGACATGATTGCAACAAGACTGGGAATATATGTGAGGAACGTATGCAGGAGAAGTCCCAGAGCGGAGTTCAACCGCTCACCGGTGACCGCCGTAGAGGGAATGCCATACGACCTGATGGCATACTACCACAACTCGCAGATACGCTGAACACACGAAGAAAAAGACAATGAGGATTATCACGGGAATATACAAGGGGCGCCACTTTGACGTGCCCCGTTCGTTCAAGGCAAGGCCTACGACCGACTTTGCCAAAGAAAACATCTTTAACGTACTCAACGGATACATTGACCTTGAGGGAACAGCCGCCCTCGACCTGTTTGCCGGCACGGGCAGCATATCTTTGGAGCTGGTGTCACGCGGATGCAGGCAGGTGACGGCAGTAGAGGGCGACCGCGCGCACCACGCCTTTATATGCCGGTGTCTCAAGACACTGGACACAGAAAAGTGCATGGCTGTGCGCGGCGACGTGTTCAGGTTTCTTAAAAACTGCAAGAGCCGCTACGACTTCATTTTTGCAGACCCGCCATACGCCCTGCCCGACCTGGAGAAAATACCGGCTGCGGTGCTTGACGGCGGCTTGCTTGCCGACGGGGGTGTCTTCGTATTCGAGCACGGCAAGGGCAACGACTTCTCCAGTGACCCACGCTTTGTTGAGCGCCGCGTATACGGAAGCGTCAACTTCTCAATATTCCGCGTATAAACCGAAGTACAAACCTCCTGACACCAAGGAAACAGCCGTTGTACAGGAACCGCGAAGTTGCAGAAAAGACGCAGGAAGGAAGTACACGCATAGTAAAAAGCACAGCGGAAAGACACCGTACATGCGTCTGAAACATTCGAACGTTAGAAACATTCTTTTCTAACATTCGAAAATTTCATCCAAGACATACATCTTCTTATCACGTATATTCAAACCGCTTCCACGGGCATTCATAAACCCGTGAGAAGCATATATACTATTATATAATCACATCAGCACTGCCTGCAGGAGGAAATTCAGCGGTCTATTATTCTCGTCACCGGAGTGCCTATGCAGCCATTTGGCATCTGCACATGTATCAGCGCGCACACTGTGGCAGCTATATCCGTGATGTAAACCTGTGCACCAGTGCTGCCGTGCGGCACGTGCCAGCCTGTGATAAGGAACGGAATATGGGTGTCGTAGGGATGCCATGTGCCGTGGGTGGTACCATCATCTATCACGTCTTGCCATGCCTCATAGTTGGCAGGCTGCATTATCAGCTGCACGTCTCCGCCGCGCAGACGGTTGTACCCGTTTATGGTCTTCTCGCGGATTACGGCAGGAACGGTGGCTGCAGCAACATTGTCAAGGTCTATCACGTAGGCTATGTTCTTGCGTTTGCTGTAAAATTCCATAATCTCCGCCTTCACGTCAGAATATGCCACGCCAGCACGCGCAGCAGCATCGCGGTCTATGCACACCTTATAATCCATTATCAGCTTCACGAGCTTCTCCTGCGTGGAAAAGCATTCGGAGAGATGGCTGTTTATCAGATTTGTCTCCGTAGTTAGCAAAAAGCCATCAGCAAGTATCTTGTGACGCTGCAGCATCTTGATGCCGTTGGCGGCACCGTGGTCTGCGGTAAGAAACAGCAGATACTGTCCTTTGCCAACCCTCTCATCAAGAAACGACATGAAACCAGCAAGACGGCGGTCAAGGTCAACATATATATCACGTATCTTGTCGTGATGCGTACCGAGCCTGTGACCAAGCTTGTCAGTACACGAGAAGCTTACCGTAAGCATGTCCGTACCACCTCCCATGCCAAGTTTCTCACCCTCTACGGCAGCCTGCGCCATGCCAACTGTGAGCCTGTTACCAAGCGATGTGTACCAAATGTCTTCCTTAGTGACATTGCCTATTGTACTGTTAAAACGTTGCACCCATGCCGGAAGTTCCTGCATGTAATATGTGCTGCTGACAAAGCGGCACGCCTCATCGTCAATCCAATACGCAGCATCAGCAGAATGTCCGGCGGGAAGTATGGCGGCACGGTCTTTAAGTGCCACGCCAACAACCTTCGACTTAAAGTCTGTTGCAACCTTCAGTTCATCGCCAATCGTCGTGGCAAGCATATTGCGCGGCGACATCTGCCCAGCCTTCGTGTTGCTGCCCACCGTCCTCATGGTTGTATCAGCGGTACAATAACCATATTTGCCGTCAACGTAGAAATGGTTTCCCACTATGCCGTGGACCGACGGGACTGAACCGGTATATACCGACGTGTGACCCACCGCCGTAATGGCAGGTATATAGTTTATCATGGTATTCTCGCAGTTGAAGCCCTCGTTCATCAACCGCTTGAAACCTCCTTCGCCGTAAAGGTCGTAATAGCGGTAGAGATAGTCCCAGCGCATCTGGTCCACTACGACGCCAACAACAAGTTTTGGACGTTCCTGTGCCGTGGCAGCAAGCCCTGCCAGCAGGAGGCAGAAGCTTGTTAAAAATCTTTTTAAGTTCATTGTTATTGTTTTTTTAAAATTGTTTCTCGGAGAGCTCCGAGGTCTCTGAGAACTCCGAGTAATCAGAACACTCTTATCTTGTCAGCGAGAACTTCATGCTCAGCCCGAAGTCCTGCGTTGTCGTCGGATAGCTGTTGCTGCTCAGCAGCGGCGTGTTCGTCTGACGGTCATAATAGAAGCTCATGGTGAGCAGTCGCGACAGGCTGTAGTCTGCCGAGAACGACATCTTGAACGCCGTGTTGCCGCTACTTGCCGAGCTGGTCATCGACGCTATGTCACGGCAGATTGCCGCCTGCTTGCGATACGACAGGTCGAGACGCAGGTTAAGGTCGCTGTTAAAGCCTCCCCTCCCCTTTGTGGATGCCTGCTTTTTGTTGTCGTCCGCGGCTGCACCCTTCTTGCGACTCTTTGCCCGGCGCGCCTTCTTGTCGCCGATAAGTCCGAAGAAGTTGAAGTTGTTTATCTTGTATCCCATGCCCAGAACCCAGTCGTGGCTGCTCGCCTCGTTTATCTGCACGCTCGTCATGCTCAGGCTGAGCACGCGCGTCGAACGGTATTCCAGCTTGCAGGTAAGGTTGTTCCTGAACGTCATGTCGATACCCAGCAGCGGAGAGAAAGCCTCGTTGATGCTCACCGTGCTCACGTTGTACATACTGCTCGGCACTGGATTGCCGGTGGTGGCATCGTTGACGAAGCCCAGCCCGTTCATATATTCCATGTAACTGCTGAACGAACTGTATGAACCTACAGCATATATACTCTTGTACGAGTGGTTGAGGTTTATGCTCTTGAACACATCGCGGAACCATGGCAACTGCCCCAAACCACTATAACGCACCGTCCAGTTTGGCAATAAACGCGACAAGGCAGGGAACAGTCCGAGCGAGCTGCCGCCCATACTCGTGTATGTAGACAGGAAAGCAGGTATCATAACGTCGGCACTGTACTTGTTCACCGTTCCGTTTGCGGGGTCGAATTTGTTGCCCGCCAGCGTGCTTCCCGCCGGATATTCTGCACCCGCATACTGCGCCTCCACACGGTCGCGGAAGCCATCGAGCGAACGGCAGAACTTGTCAAACGAAGCCGAGTGGTAACCGCTGCCGGCATCCCCCATGCTCTCAAATGCGCTGCCAAGACTTATCGTCGTCATCGTGAACGTTCCGCTCTGCGTTGTCGGCATCCCCGCGTACATATACTGTATGCTCTTTGCCGTCGTCTTCGTGCGGCTCGCGTTAAGATCTATCTTGAGAGCCTTCACCGGTTCAAGCGTCATGCGCAGCTGCAAATCCTCCGTAAGACTTGTCGTTGCAGGCGTGGCAACATCGCCGTCCATGAGCAACCAGCCGCGCTCGGCACTCTTGTCTATGTAGCTGTCGTCTATCAGACCGAATGCGAAGTCAAGACCAGGAGACATTATGTCGCCGCGGCGCTGACCGAACATGTCGCCGATATTAGGCAGGAAGCCTGGCAGCGACATGCTGTACTGGTTGCGGTAGGAGAAGCTTGCGTTGCGTACAAGCATCAGTCCGCGGGCTATACACTGCGCCGTTTTATACCACGACTTTTCGTCGGGCGGCGTCTTCTGCGACACCGTCAGTTTCAGCGTCAGCGCGCTGTCCACCTTCGACGTAATCTTTATGCGGTTGTTGTCAAGTGCCTTGTATTTAAGCTTGAACGCCTTTCCCTCCTTTGTTTTGGCAAGGACAACAAGCTTCTTCGAGTTCTTGCCGTGGCTCACAATGAGCGACGTATCGGGCAGGAGCGTTATTTCCTTCTCGAAACTGCGCTTGTTTTTAGGCAATACCTTCGCCTCCTTCTGCGCTGCCGCGTTCTTTTTGTTCTTGTTAACAGGCTTTACGTAGCGCGTGGTTTTATTGAAACGCTCGTTCGTCTTCTTCAGGAACGGGATGTGATTATACAGCCGTTCAAGGTTGAAAGTTCCGTTTACGTTCAGCGTGCGGTTGTTGGAGATGACGTTGCCGAGCGACGTTCCGTCCTCAAGGTCTGTTCCGCGGGTCCAATTGTACGTGGCGTTGTAATTGGCATCAGCGTTGATCCAGTCGAATATCGGTATGAGGTTGAGCGGCATCTGATACGACAGACTGAACGACTGGTTGTAGTCCAGCGGCGTACCGAAGTCCTTTATGCTCGTCCACACAGAGTCTTTCCATGCCGAGTACTGGTCGGGATAAAGGTCCTTGTTTATCGGTGTGTACGGTTCCTCTATCTGCGCATGGGTCGCGCTGTTGAAGTTCATGTGCAGGTTGCGCGTGAGGTCCCACCTTATTGAGAAGTCGCGGTTCCACAAGAACTGCTCGCTGAAGCTCAACGGAATGTCGCTTCCGCCCAAGTTCTCCATGTCGCGCTCCTGCAACTCGTAATAGTTGCGTATCATCTCCGTGTTGAACGCCACGTTCTGCGGCAGCCAGTTCAACCCGAAGCGCTTCAGTATGTCAAACCATTTGCTCTTGCTCTTTATCAGTTTCTTGAACGGTTCCCACGGCTTGTACACAGGTGTGTAGCTGTAGTTTATGGCTCCGCGCCAGTTGTCCTCATTCTCATATACTGTCGTCTCGCCGCTCGTGTGACGGTGACTGTGGCTGTAGCTGAACGAGAAGTTTGCCGGGTCGTACGGCATGGGGTGGCGTTTGGTCTGTATGCCGAAGCGCACGTTTGACAGCGAGAAGTTGGTATTGGTGGTCTTCGTCACGGCAATGCTCTCTATGGAGTCTCGCTCATGCGAATCTGCCGCAGCGTCGAGGGCATCGTCAAGAAGCATGTCCGTATCGAGCGGATTGTATTTCGGACTTGTCTTCTCGCGCGTCACCGAATAGTAAAGCGGTGCCGTCACCTTTGCCTTGTCGGGGAAGAACTTGCCCAGTTCCACGTTTGCCGTCAGACTGTAAGTGTGATAGTTGTCCGTGGTACGCTCCGACACGCCCTCCTCCAGTCCTCCGAAACCCTCGGTGACAATCTTTCCCGTGGCGTTGAGCGTCCCCACGTCAGACAGCTGTATGTTAAGCGCACCCTGTGCCGCCCAGCCCCCTTCGTTGTTGTATTCCTTGAGCCTCAGCTCATTGACCCACACCTCTCCCGACTTGGCATCGTTCGAAAGGTTGCGCACTCCGATAATCATTGTCTTTATCTCGCCGAGCGACGGGTTTCCTATTATGCTCACCTTGTTGTTGGGCTTATTCTCGTCGTAAACACTGAAGACATTGTTATACGATGCCATGCCCTGCGCCTTTGCCTTGTTGCGGGCTTTCTTCAAGGCGGTGAACATGCTTAGCGGAACGTCGAGCATGTTATCCTCGGGCCACACTATGCGGCTGTCCGGCAGGGAGTAACGGCTGTACTTGCCGGGAGCTGTAAGCTTCAGTGGTATCTCATACTCGTAGTAGTTGCTCTTATAGTCGCTTCCCAACCTCACGAACAAGGCAAGCTGGTTGTCTCCAAGCCCCGTTGAGTTCTGCTCCATGGCATTGGCATGTACAAACATCTCAAGTCTCTTATACTGGCGGATGTCCAACGACATGTTCTTATACACCGCCTTTGCCTCTCCGTTTGAAAGATTTGTAACCACAATGTTCAATGCCTGCTCGTTGCTCTCGACAAGCTGGGGCTGCGTCGGGTCCTGGTCGCGGCGTATTCCGGGCGGGAGGATATAGTTTACGGGGGTTTTGTCGATATTCTCCTCAATGCTTACGGCACTCACCGACATCTTTCCCGTCTCGTTGACGCCGGCATTCAGCGGCTGCTCGTATACGCGCCATTCACCGCGCACGAGGTCGAGCGTGGCAAAACGCATCACTATCGGCAACTCGAAGTTTGTCATGAACATGCGCATGAAACGTATGGACGTGAAGTCGTTGATGGCTCCCACGCGCTCCTCATATTCCCGCAGGGGGATGCGGAACTGATACCACGTCACATGATCCGTCGTCCCGTTGCGGAGCGATGCCGTCGTCTCGCGCTTGTCTACGATGAAGTTCTGCCCTACGACCATGTCCTCCGGGCGTATGCTCACATGATACTGGTAATACTTCTCATACTCGTTCAGGGTGTAGTCCTGGTTAATATCCTCAACGTCGGGAGTGGTCTTGTACGACGTGTCGTAGCTTTCGTTGCGGCTGTCGCTGTCCGGCGAGTTGCCCTGCGGGTTGTTTATGCGCTTGTAACGGTCAAGGATAGAAGCCTGTATGCGGTCGAAGTCCGAGCCGCGGAAGTAATGGTAGTCGTCGTTGGCGGGGTCGTTCATTATAGAATCGAACTGCGCCGCCGACACCTTGCCCTGTATGGCTGTAAGAAACTCCTGATACGAGCCGAAGGCACGCTCCTCCTCATCGGTCAGTCCGTTGTATCCCACATCCTGCAAAGCCCTCGAGCCGCCCGATGTTGCAAAAGCGTATGTCACGTTGGGCTGCGTGGGTATCTTTCCCCACTGCGTCGTCGTAAATGCCGAAGAGCCGTCAACGGGCATTCCGCTCTCGTAGAACTTCTTGCCGTCACGCAATATATCCTCGCTCACCTCACCAAGGTTGATGTAGAAGTCGCCGCCATAGCGGTTGGCGTCTGCCTGCCTGTTGGTATAGATAAAGGGGTCGAGCATCCAGAACTCGATATATTCTATGTTTGCCGTCTCAAAGTCGTTGGTGTCGAGCTTGCGCATCATGCCTCCCCAGTGCTGCTTCGGTTCGGGCATGGTACCGTCGTAATTAAGATTAGGATTGAAGTTATACGGTCCGCGTTCGGACGGATAATATGCAATGTTAAGTATCGGAAGCGTTGCCGTCGCACCCGAATAGCTGTTGACATTGCGCTCGGGATAAAGCTCCCTCACCGGTATCTCGCGTACATAGTGGTTGCTGAGCTGCGTAAGGTCGCTCTTTATGTGTCCGGGCGTAAGCGACGAGCTGCGGCGCGTAAATAGCGGGTCGATGTTATACCATGCCATGAGGGCACGTCTGAAACCGCTCTTCAGTGTCGTCTTGTCATTGTGGTCGGGGAACATAGTGGGCACGCTTGAGATTATCCACGATGTCGGTGCCGACACGTCTATTGCACTCTTCGTGTTCTCAAAGTCGTCAAGATAAGACGCATTGTCCTGCGTTCCGCTTGCCTGTCCGGCAATAAGCTGCGCAAACTCGCCCGTAAATGATATGTGCGAGGGCTGCGTACAATGCAGGAAAGGAAGCTTGTCGAGAATGTTGGTGAGCCACTGGCTCTCCTTCTTCCAGTTGATGTTGAAGCCCCACAAGGTGTTGTTCAGCGGTTCCGACCCCATCGTCACCTTCGTTGTCAGCGCCTGTTCGGACAGGTGCTGCACCGTTCCGCTCAGCAGCAGGTTCTTCGAGAGTTCGTATTCCCAGTTCACACCGAGCATGGTCTTGCGCTCCTGGGCATAGTCGGTGTTGCTTTCGAGCGACACGCTTACTGCCGTTCCGGCGTCGATGATGCTCTGGTTAAGTATCGTCACCTCACCCGCCGAGTAGTCCACGCTGTAGTCCGAGCCTTCGGTCAGCGTCACACCGCCTGCCGTTACTACCACCGAGCCGCGCGGCACGTTGTACGCACCGAGCGAAATGACATTTGCCGATGTTCCGCGATACTGTCCAATGAGCTGATACTTGTTCTTCTCGGCAATCTGCTTCGCCGTTGTCTTCGTCGAATCATACAATTCGTTAAAACAGTATTTCAGTGCCACGTCATGCGCAATGCCCTTCTCCGTGAGAGCCTTATACATGTAGCCGCCGAACGGTTCAGCCTCGGGGAAGAACACACGCCCGTTGCTTACGGTGTAGCCCTCCACGTAGTCAAAGTATCCGTTGCTGTGAACCTTGTTGTTGTTGTCGAGCCTGTCGGCGCCGAGAAGCTTTATTATGGGCTGATCCTTGACCTGTGCTTCAGGTATGTACGAAAGATATACGCCTGCCGTATCGCTCTGGAACTTCACGTCGAGACGGAATTTGTCCTTCTCTACGGACGAAGCCAGGTAATAGACATTCTTCATCATGAGGTCCCAGTTGCCCTGTTTCGGATTGTTGCTGGTATTTTTCAGAGACTTCACAAAGAGCGCCTGACTTACGTCGAGTATGTCCGATGCAAACTCTCCCACCTGATATGTCACTCCGCCATACGTATACTCGTATGCCACGGCAAGCACCTGGTCGGTCTGCAGGGATGTTTTCAGCGACACATAGCCCAAAGACTTGTTCACGGTATATTCCGAACTGTTGAGCAGACGGGCGCTCTCAAGCTTCTCATAGTCGGCACCTCCCACGAAGCCGGGTATCCCGTCGAGCACGGTATTGGTCTGGTCGATGTCCCTTGCCGCCACATAACTGCTCACCATTGCACCATACTCACCGTTGGCATTGTTGCCCGGAACGGGCAGCCCGCCGCCTCCCCACATGGGGTTGCTTACCTTTGTGTTTTCGCCAAGGTCGGTAAGGGCTACTATGTTACGGGTGTTCGATGTGTTTCCGGTCTTGTTCGTCACCCATATCTCCACCCTGTTGATATTGATACCAGTGGTGATGTTGGGCAATGTCTTCATAGCGTCGTCGTATCTGTCGCGGAAATACTGAGAAAGGAAGAAGTGCCGGTTCTCTTCATAGTCGGCAACATTTATCTCAAACGGTGTCAGCTGCACGCCGCCACGCGACGACACGCTCTTCGTGGACGACTTTTTCTGCGACACGACGGTTTGCAGCCTGAGCTTGCCGAACTGCAGGTCGGTGCGTATACCGAACAGCGAGCTGGCTCCCTTTACGAGCGATGAGTTGCTCGGAAACGAGATGTTTCCTCCCTCCACAAGCTTTATTATCTCGTCTTCCTTGCCCTCATATTTCAGTTTCAGGTTCTGCGCGTCAAAGTCAAAGGTGGCATCGGTGTTGTAGTTAAGGTTCATGTTCACCTTGTCGCCCACCTTTCCGTTCACGCTCAGGTTTATCTTCTCGTCAAAGTTTATCGCCGTCGTCTTGCGGTTGCGTATCGGCAACGACGGGTTCTCGATGTTTTTCAGCGTGGCGCCGATGCGCAGCTCTGCCGTTCCCTGCGTCTTTATGCGCACTCCGCCGGGACCGAATATCTTCTCGGCGGGACCGAGGTCGAAGTGCATATCCGTGAAAGAGAACTTCTCCTTGCCCTTTTCCTTTACAATCTCATCGTTCTTTGAGCGGAAGAAACGGTCAAACTCACGTTTCTCACTCCACTTTCTGTATTCCTCGGGCGACATCATTATGGGTGCGGAAAGATATCCGCCGCCCAGCTTTGAACCGATGAAATAGGTATCGAGCGTGTCGTTGTACACAGCCTCCTGCTTCATGTTCTCGGGCCAGTCGAGGTCTGCCATTTTCCTGTCGAGGTCGCCGTATGTTATCGGGAACGTGCGCTGCACCTTCCACCTTGCGTTCAGCAGCGAGTCGGGAATGGTATCCTCTTCCGCCACAATCACCGGCTGCGCCTTCACCACGCTGCCGCCCTTTGCGCCGCCGGAGGCGTTGCGCACCGTGTCCTGCGTGCGGTTTGCCTGCTGCCGCGTCCTGTTGTTCTGAAGTCCGGGCACGGTAACCACTGCCAGCACGTTTATGCTGAGCAACACTACCGCCGTTCCCAATATGTGCTTCAGATGTCTCATTTATTTTATTTGCTTCAATGCCAGTTTCACGACCTGCTCCACGGGAGTGTCGGGATTTTCCTTCAAAATTGCCGCAACGACCTTTGCCGTAGGCGCCGGGGCAAATCCGAGCATGGTGAGTGCTCCCACAGCCTCGTCCCTGACCTCGCTGTTGATGTTCTGCGCGGCATGCATTCCGTCCTCCGGCATGTCCTGTGCCATACCGCTTGCAGCCACCTTGTCTTTCAGATCCACTATTATGCGCTGCGCAGTGCGCATGCCTATGCCCTTCACACCTTTGAGCACACGCTCGTTACCGGACACTATCACCTCGCAAAGCTCGGCAGACGTGAGTTCGGAAAGTATCATGCGCGCGGTATTTGCACCTACGCCCGAAACGCTGATAAGCATGAGAAACATGTCGCGCTCCTGCTTGTCGGCAAATCCGTACAGCGTATACGCATCTTCACGTATACTCTCAAATACATACAGGCGTACTTCCTTCCTGCCCTGTATGGCAGTATATGTGTTCAGCGAAATATTAAGTCCATAGCCCACACCGCCCGTATCGACAACGGCAAAGGCAGGGGTGATGTCAACAAGCTCACCCTTTACGTATTCTATCATCTGTCTGTTTTTTGTATATATACATTTCTTTAAACGACAATCAGATATGTTTTATTGCATCATCCGCGAGTTTTTATCGGGCACAGGCGTCTCCGGCAACAGCCGCATGCCACGTCTGCCGGCAGCACAGGCAACAGCCGCGGGAAGAGCACATCATATATAATAAGGTGTAATATGGCACAGTGATGAAACCGGCATGCCTGACTATCCTTGCCTCAATACGTCTCCTGCCATCGCAATCCTGCCTTTGCAGGAGGGCAAAAAAGCATGTATCCATGCCATTTTTACCGAATAAGACAACGGCACAGGAGACCGATTTGCAGCTGTTCTATATCTATTTGAAAATCAAGATGATACCTTTTGGCTTCCAAAAGGTGCCCTTTTAGAGGCTGAAAGGCGGCATATTGGAAGCCGAAAGGGCATCTTTTGGAAACCAAAAGACGGCATCCTGACATTTCATATCTTTTCCGCCCGCTGCGGACCGACGATGAACGAAAGTTCCAACAAACGCCATGACAGCTTTGCCGTGTGTGTTTTTTTTACTATCTTTGCATAAGATAGGCTGCACCTCAGCAATTTAAAGCAAGCTTTATTGCGTTCGGTTGGCACTATCTTTGCATATCATATATTATTATAATAATGTAAACGGAAGACATACGACAATAAAAATGGACGACGAAATAATGGAAACGCCGCAGGAAACGGGCGGCAGCGGGGAGCACTCGGACTACAAGCCGGTGAACCGCTTCGATGCTTCGGCGGTGCACCACCTCAGCGGCATGTATCAGAGCTGGTTTCTCGACTATGCCTCATACGTGATACTTGAAAGGGCGGTGCCGCACATCGGCGACGGACTGAAGCCCGTACAGCGCCGCATACTCCACTCTATGAAGAGAATGGACGACGGGCGTTACAACAAGGTGGCAAACATCGTGGGGCACACGATGCAGTTTCACCCGCACGGAGATGCCTCGATAGGCGACGCCCTCGTGCAGCTGGGGCAGAAAGACCTGCTGATTGACTGTCAGGGAAACTGGGGTAACATACTCACGGGCGACCGTGCCGCGGCACCACGTTACATAGAGGCGCGCCTGTCAAAGTTTGCGCTCGACGTGGTGTTCAACCCCAAGACAACTGAATGGCAGCTCAGTTACGACGGCAGGAACAAGGAGCCTATAACGCTGCCGGCAAAGTTTCCGCTGCTCCTCGCACAGGGCGCGGAGGGCATAGCCGTGGGTCTTTCGTCGAAAATTCTTCCCCACAACTTCAACGATATATGCGATGCCGCCGTGAGCTACCTGCACGGTGAGCCGTTCGTTCTTTATCCCGACTTCCCCACAGGAGGCAGCATCGACGTCGGAAAGTATAACGACGGACAGCGCGGAGGCACGCTGAAGGTGCGCGCAAAGATAGAGAAGCTGGACAACAAGACGCTCGTCATACGCGAGATACCTTACGGCAAAACCACCACAACGCTCATCGACTCGATACTGCGCGCCATAGAGAAAGGAAAGATAAAGGTGCGCAAGGTGGACGACAACACGGCGGCACAGGTGGAGATACAGGTGCATCTTGCACCGGGCGTGTCGTCGGACAAGACGCTCGACGCGCTGTATGCCTTCTCCGACTGCGAGATAAACATCTCGCCAAACTGCTGCGTCATAGAGGACAACAAGCCCAAGTTCCTCACCGTATCCGACGTGCTGCGCCGTTCGGTGGACCGTACAAAGGAGCTTATACGCACGGAACTGGAGATATTGAAGGGCGAACTGCTCGAACAGCTGCACTTCGCCTCGCTCGAAAGGATATTCATAGAGGAGCGTATATACAAGGACCGCAAGTTTGAACAGGCGGCAACGATGGACGCGGCATGCGAGCACATAGACGACCGCCTCACACCGTTCTACCCGCAGATGATACGCGAGGTGACGAAGGACGACATCCTGCGGCTCATGGAAATAAAGATGCAGCGCATCCTGAAGTTCAACAAGGACAAGGCGGACGAGCGGATGGCAAGGATAAAGGCGGAGATAGACGACATCGAACGGAGGCTCGCAAACCTCGTGGAAGTGACCGCGGAATGGTTCACCTATCTGAAGGACAAGTACGGAAACGACCACCCGCGGCTGACGGAAATAAAGAACTTCGACACCATTGAGGCTGCAAAGGTTGTCGAGGCGAACGAAAAGCTGTACATAAACCGTCAGGACGGCTTCATCGGAACGTCACTCCGCAAGGACGAGTTCGTATGCAACTGCTCTGACATCGACGACATAATAATATTCTACAGGGACGGTAAGTACAAGGTGATAAAGGTTACCGAGAAGGTGTTCGTCGGCAAGAACATAATACACATTGCCGTGTTCAAGAAGAACGACAGGCGCACGATATACAACGTTGTGTACCGCGACGGCAAGCAGGGGGCATACTACATAAAGCGGTTTGACGTTTCGTCGATGATGCGCGACAAGGAGTATGACCTTACACAGGGCACGCCCGGCTCGCGCGTCGTATATTTCACGGCAAACCCCAACGGCGAGGCAGAGGTGATAAAGGTTACGCTGGAGCCTACGCCGAAGCTGAAGAGGATATTCATGGAGAAAGACTTCTCGGAGCTTTCGGTGAAGGGGCGCGGAGCCAAGGGCAACGTGCTGACACGCAACGTGGTGCACCGCATATCGCTGAAGAGCCACGGACACAGCACGCTGGGCGGCCGCAAGGTGTGGTTCGACCCCGACGTGAACCGCCTGAACTACGACGAGCACGGACGGCTGTTGGGAGAGTTCAACGAGACGGACAGCATACTTGTGGTGCTGGAGACGGGCGAGTTCTACATCACAAACTTCGATGCCAACAACCACTATGAGGACAACATCAGCATAATAGAGAAATTCGACCGCGACAAGGTGTGGACAGCCGTATTGTACGATGCCGACCAAAACGGGCTGCCATACATCAAGCGTTTCCTTATGGATGCCACGCGCCGCAAGCAAAGCTACCTCGGCGACAACCCGAAGAGCCGCCGCCTGCTTCTCACCGACGAGCCGTACCCGAGGCTGAAGATTACGTTTGCAGGGCGCGACCCGCAGAACAGCACAATGGAAATAGACGCGGAGAGCTTCATCGCCGTGAAGGGCTTCAAGGCAAAAGGCAAGCGCATAGGGCTGTGGGAGGTGGAGAGCGTGGAAATGCTCGAGCCTGAGAAAAGGCCGGAGGAGGACATGACAGAACCGGTGGAGGGCACGGCGGAGGATGCTAATGTATCCGCTGAGGAGCCGAAGCCTGAAAACCTCGACCCCGATGCAGGCAAGACGCAGCAGCAGGTGATAGACGAAATAACGGGACAGTTAAGTCTTTTCGGCGATGAGGATATATAAAACGGCATTATGCACGATACTGCTTGCAATGTCTGCCGCCGCAAGCGGACAGACGGACAGCACCGAATACATGCGCGGCTATGCGGCGGGCAGGGCGGCAGCTGAGCTTGAGGGCAGGCTGGAAGACCCTGCGCCGCAGAAGGTAATAACCAATGTGAGGATGCTGGGCGCGGGCAGCGCGAACATCCTCGACACGTATATATCGCCCGAGAAATACCGCGGCACGGAGCTGCGCTACATCTCACACACCACACGCATGCGTGAATGGGGCACGAGGGTGTCGCGGCAGATTGTTCATCAGGGATACGTATCGCACACGGAAAACCGCTCGGGCGACGGCGACGAAATTGCCGGGATGTACTGTTTCAGCTATGGAGCGCACTACAACTGGACGCTCTGCGGCGGCAAACTGACATTGAAGGCGGGCGGAACGCTCGATGCCGGCATCGGTTTTCTTTACAACACACGCAACAGCAACAACCCGGCACAGGCACGGATGTCGCTGGCTGTGTCGCCGTCGGCGGCAGCCGAATGGCGCTTCCGCGTCCGCCGGCGTCCTTTATCGCTGCGCTATGAGGTGGGCGCGCCGCTCGTAGGGGTGATGTTCAGCCCCAACTACGGACAGTCGTATTATGAGATATTCTCACGCGGAGACTACGATCACAACGTGGTCCCCACCACTATATTCTCCACTCCGTCGCTAAGGCAGATGCTGACACTCGACCTGACGCTGCACCGCACGACGCTGCGCGTGGGCTGGCTGGGCGACTGGCAGCAGACGGAAGTCAACAACCTAAAATATCATTCTTATTCCAACATGTTCGTAGTGGGCATCGTCAGGAACTTCAAGATTACCCGTGTATCACCATGAAAAAGACGGTTTTGTTTATATGTGCACTGCTAATTGCCTCCGGCATGGTGTCGTGCATAGACGAGGAGGAGTATGCCGACAGTCCGCGCGGCAACTTCGAGGCACTTTGGCGCATAATGGACGAGCACTATTGTTTCTTCGACTACAAGCACGAAGCTTACGGTCTTGACTGGGACGAGGTGTATGAGCGGTACTCACGGCAGGTTGACGACGGCATGACCGAGGCACAGATGTTCGAGGTTTTGGGCAATATGCTCGGCGAACTACGCGACGGGCACGTGAACATGTATGCTCCCTTCGACCTCTCGCGGTACTGGAGCTGGCACGAAGACTTCCCCGCCAACTTCAGCGACACGCTGCAACGGCGTTATCTCGGCACCGACTACAGGATTGCATCGGGGCTGAAATACCGCAAGCTCGACGACAACATAGGATATATTTACTGCGGAACGTTCGACACGGCGTTTGGCGACGGCAATCTTGATGAGGTGATGCTGGCGCTCGCGACGTGCAACGGACTGATACTGGATGTGCGCGACAACGGCGGCGGACAGCTCACGGCGGCAACAAAACTGGCTGCACGCTTCACCAACAAGGACATCCTCGTGGGATACATGCGCCACAAGACGGGACGCGGACGTTCTGACTTCTCGGGCATGAAGGAGCAGCGTCTGAAGCCTTCGGCTGGCATACGCTGGCAGAAAAAGGTGGTTGTGCTGACGAACAGGAGCGTATACAGCGCGGCAAACGAATTTGTTAAGTATATGAAGTGCTGCCCCGGTGTGACGGTGGTGGGCGACCGCACGGGCGGCGGCGCAGGCATGCCGTTCAGCAGCGAGATGCCCAACGGGTGGAGCGTGAGGTTCAGCGCATGTCCGATGTACGACCGCGAAGGGCGGTGTACGGAGTTCGGCATAGAGCCTGACCATGCCGTGGGGATAACGGACGAGGACTTCCGGCGCGGGCGCGACACGATAATTGAATTTGCACGGACGCTGATTAACGGCTGAATGGGCAATAAACTGAGCTTTTATTAAAGGATGATAAGAATAGAAGACCTTACCGTGGGGTATGCCTCGGGCAACGGCACACGGACGGTGGCGGCAGGACTGAGCGCATCGTTGCACGGCGGCGAGATGACATGTCTTATCGGTGCAAACGGCGTGGGCAAGTCTACGCTGCTCCGGACGCTGTCGGGGTTTCAGCCGCCGCTGGCAGGTGACATTTACATTGACGGCAGGAAGATAAGCAGTCACACGCCTTCACAGCTGTCGCGGATGATAAGCGTGGTTCTCACAGACCGTCCTGCTACGGGCAACCTGACGGTGGAAGAATTGGTTGCACTTGGCAGAAGTCCTTATACCGGCTTCTGGGGAACGCTGAAAGAGGACGACAAGCGGGTGGTGGACGAAAGTCTCGGGCAGGCGGGCATAAAGCATCTTGCCGGACGGATGATAAGCTCGCTGAGCGACGGAGAGCGTCAGAAGATGATGATTGCAAAGGCTTTGGCACAGCAGACGGGCGTGATTTTCCTCGACGAACCTACTGCATTTCTCGACTATCCGAGCAAGGTGGAGATGATGCAGATGCTCCACAGTCTGGCAAAAGACACTGGCAGGATTATATTCATGTCGACACATGACATCGAGCTTACACTGCAAATAGCCGACAGGCTGTGGCTCATGACACAGGAAGGGAGGCTGCATGTAGGCACTCCGCGCGAACTGGCAGACGACGGTTCGCTGTCTGCGTTCATCAGCCGTGCCGGCATCCGGTTCGATACCGATACTATGTCTATAAGGGTAAAGTGACATGCTGCCGGCTGGCAACTGATATATCTACGGCAAAAAGGGTTGCTGCATGCCGACGGGTGTCAGTCGTCTGCCGTCTCACGGACAATGCGCAGTATCTCTTCTCCATATTTCTCCACACCTCTCTTGCCCATGTAAGGTATGCGGCACAGCATGTCCTTGGTGCGCGGCACATGGCGGCAGATGCCCAGCAGAGCCTTCTGCTGCATAACCATATATGCCGGAATGCCGAGTCGTGCAGCCTCGGCACGGCGCCATTCCGTCAGTTCGCTGTACAGACGGGGATTGCCATCATCTGCCGTTACGTCTGCGGCAGACTGCATGATGTCTGCTTCCGCCCTGCCCTTACGCGCCGCCCTGCTCTTCTTTTCAGTCACTCCTGCTCCGCCGTCGATGGCGAGCAAAGCCTTCTGCCGCATGAATGTGGCGGGACTGAAGCCTTCGTCAATGACGTGCGACAACAGTGCATCCTTGACAGAGAGTTGCATGTTCAGCTCCGAAAGGGCATCTTTCAGGCGTTTCTTTATCTCCTTATTGTCCGTTTCAAGGCGCATCTTGCCAACAAGCATGATAGCGGGAGCAAGCTGCTCCTTAAAGTATTCGGCACCGGCATGCACCCTCTGGCGTATGGCGGGGTCGTCGGCATAATGTTCCGAAGCATCTGTCAGCCGCTTATATTGCACGGCAAAGCGCGCTGCCACGCCCGTAATGTTCTCCTTGAAACGTTCCTGCTCCTCCTTGAGTGCCGCCAGCTGGCGGGGATAAAGCCTGTAAAGGTGTTCGTCGACAATGCGCGTAAGTGCGGAAAGTGCCGCCTCTGCGGGTGCAAAGTCGAAGAGCAAGCCGAGAGTGGAGATGTAAAACGTGCGACGGAGGGTGTCGAGCCGTGCCGTATCGGGAGTGCTCAGACGTGCCTCGCGGCTGAATGTCTCCACCTTGTCATCGGTTATCACCGCCTTCTCCGTCAGCGGCATGCTTAGCACAAGTCCCTCAAGGGTGCGGCAACGGCTCAGCGCCACGTATGTCTGCCCGTGTGCAAAGGCTCCTGCGGCATCTATTATGGCACGGTCGAAGGTAAGTCCCTGACTCTTGTGTATCGTTATTGCCCATGCTGTTTTGAGCGGATATTGCATGAAAACGCCCTCTATTTCCTCGCGTATCTCCCTGCTTGTGTCATCGAGAACGTAACGTGCGTTAGCCCATTCCTCGGGCTTTACGGTAACCAACTCGCCGCTGTCGTTGCACCGGACTTCTATCATGTCTTCCGAAAGGGCGGTCACCTCGCCTATCGTTCCGTTGCAATAGCGGTGCTCTCCGCCAGTGTCGTTCTTCACAAACATCACCTGTGCGCCGCGCCGAAGCTCCAGTTGCAGGTCGGTGGGATACGAGTATTCGGGGAACTTGCCCTCTATGCGGGCAGTGAACGTGAACGACGGCCCCGGCAAGCGTGACAGCTCATCGGCGTTTATGTCGTGTGCCGTGTGGTTGTGGGTGACAAGACGGATGTATCCCTCGTCCTTTGCAGGACGGAAACCGGGTATGTACCGGCTGTTGAGAGCAGTGAGGATATCGGGCGTAATGCGGTTCTCGCGTATGCTGTTGAGCAGTTCAAGGAAGCGGCGGTCGCTCTGACGGTACACCTCGGTAAGCTCCACTGTGCAGTATTCGGTCTCCTTTAGTGCCGACGATGAGAAGAAGTAAGGGGTCTCGTAGTACCTTGACAGCAGCTGCCACTCGTCGTCTTTCACCACGGGAGCAAGCTGGCGGAGGTCGCCGATCATGAGCAGCTGGACACCGCCGAAAGGCTTGAAGCGGTCGCGGTAACGGCGCATCACGGCATCAACGGCATCGAGCAGGTCGGCGCGCACCATGCTTATCTCGTCAATGACGAGAAGATCCATGCTGCGGATGATATTTATCTTCTCCTTGCTGAAGCGGAAGCGGTATGCCGCCTTGCCGTCGGCAGTAAACGAATTGCCCGGCAGATAAGGTGCAAAGGGGAGCTGGAAAAACGAGTGGATAGTGACACCTTCGGCGTTGATAGCCGCTATGCCGGTGGGCGCGAGCACCACCATGCGCTTGGGAGAGTCCTCCTTCAACCGGCGCAGAAACGTGGTCTTGCCCGTCCCTGCCCTTCCGGTGAGGAAGAGATGTGTTCCCGTTGTCTCAACTATATCACGCGCAAGCTCCATCGCGGCGTTGTGTTCCGCTTTCATATCGCTGTATAGAATGGTTTTATAAGATTAATAATGAGAAAGCCGTCTTATACGTATGCCTCGAGAAACTTCACCGTTCCGCTTACGTATATCCCCTTGGTGGCAGCAGGTATCAACAACGTATCGCCAGCACGCATGGGCGTCTCGCCGCCCTCATCGTCGACAACGGTGCCCTCACCGTCCACGCATACAAGTATCACAAAGCTGTCCAGACCGCTGTAATCTACCGTCATCGGCTCGTCGAGGTCATACAGACCGACACAGAACTGCGGGCTGTCAACCAGCGGAACGCACGCGTTCTTCTCCGGCGTATAGTCCGTGCGGTAGGTCGGCTCCACGCTATAGTCAATGCACTCCGACGCCTCCTTGGTGTGAAGCTGCCGATAATTGCCGTCCTTGTCCTTACGGTTATAGTCGTAAATGCGGTACGTTGCGTCCGACGTCTGCTGTATCTCAGTCCAAAAACACCCTGCTCCCGTGCTGTGTATACGCCCTGCCGGGATGAAGAAACAGTCACCCTCGGCAACTTCGTATCTGTCTATGACGTTGCAGATGGTCCCGTCGGCAATCATCGCCGTATACTCCTCGGGGGTTATCCTGTGCTTCAGTCCGCTGAGAAGGCTTGCCCCCGGCTCTGACTTCAGCATGTACCACATCTCCGTCTTGCCGTTCTTCATACCGTGTGCCACGGCATAATCGTCGTCAGGATGCACCTGTATGGACAGGTCGCGGCGCGCATCAAGGAACTTTACGAGCAGCGGGAACGTGTCGCCGAAGCGTCTGTAGTTGTCCTCTCCTACCAGCTTTCCCTTCATCTCACGCACTATCTCAGTCAGTGTCATGCCCTTGTACGGACCGTCGCTGACCGTCGTCTCGCTTCCTTCAACACCGGAAATCTCCCAGCTTTCGCCCACCTGTTCCATTGAACAGTCAAGCCTCTTGAAAGGTATTATCTTGTCGCCGCCCCACAGCGTCTGCTTGAGAACGGGGTTAAACTTTATCGGTTTCATCGTCTTCTGTGTCTTTTATTATCGGATTAATGTGCAGGACGCATTGCCAAACGCCAGCCTTCAGCTATAAGCCAGCAATCGCAAATCAGCCTGACAGTACCTTTCCCGCCTGTCTCCCGCACTACTATAAACTATCAATTATACATTATCAATTACCTCAATTGTCCTTCCAGAACGCCGGAGTGAACAATACTATCACGCTGAATATCTCAAGTCGCCCCATAAGCATCAGCACGGAGCATATCCACTTGCCTACGTCGGGCAGCACGTTCCACGACATTGTGGGTCCAATCTCAAGCCCCAGCGTCGGTCCCACGTTGCTTGCACAGCTTATAGCCACGGTTATCGAGTTGGTGCTGTCCACACCCATACATATCAGGCAGAAATATGCAAAGAGACAAAGCATCATGTACAGCGCAAAAAACGCCATTAGACGCACCTGCTGCGGATAAGCCACGTTGTTGTCGTTGACCTTCACCGGCAACACCGCCTTAGGATGAAGGATGTGCTTAAGCTCATTGCGCACAATCTTAAGGACCATCACTCCGCGCACGCACTTAAATCCCCCGCTGGTGCTTCCGGCACATGCGCCGAAGAACATGCACACGCTCAGTATCACCCAAGTTATGTGAGGCCACTTCCCCGCGTCATCGTTGAAGACTCCGGTGGTGGTGATGAACGACACCACCTGGAACAGCGCACAGCGCAGCGCGTATGCAAAGTCGTACCCGTTGTTTCTCATCAGCAGCACGAGTATCGCCACCGTGGCAAGGCTGACGAGGGAGATGTAGAGCCTGAACTCCGAGTCTTTCACTATCGTCTTTATCCTTCCCTTGAACACCGATATATATAATAAGGTGAAATTAACGCCCGAAAGAAACATGAAAACTATCGACGTATAGTCTATCGCCGCCGAGTTGAAATAGCCGGAACTGTCGTTATGCGGCGTAAAACCTCCCGTGGCGGTTATCCCCATGGCGTAGTTAATGCAGTCGAAGATACTCATCCCGCCAAGATAGAAGCACACCGCACATCCCGCCGTAAGCAGAAGATAGACCATCCAGATGTATTTGGCATTGGAACTGAGCCTCGGGTGCATCTTGGTACGTATCGGTCCGGTTGCCTCGGCAGAGAAGACCTTCACGCTTCCGCCCACCAGCGACGGCAGTATGGCTATGGTGAAGAAGGCTATTCCGAGACCTCCAATCCACTGGGTCATCGACCGCCAGAAGAGCAGTCCGTGGGGCAGTGCCTCCACATCGTCTATCACCGACGCGCCCGTAGTGGTGAAGCCGGACATCGTTTCGAAGTATGCGTTGGTAAAACTCGGCACATATCCGCTTATGTAAAACGGCAGGGCACCGAAAAAGCTGAATATTATCCACGTCAGCGTCACCAGCAGATAGGCGTCGCGCCGCCCCATGCTGTTCTCCGCATCATGACCTATGTATTTCATAGCCACGCCCGACATGGCAATGAGAAGTATCGACACACCGAATGCCACGAGGTCGTCTTCCTTGTAATAGAGCGCCACGGCAAGGCAGTAGAACATCATCGTTGCCTCTATGAAGAGCAGCGAGCCTATTATCTTGTATATCAGTTTCGTATTAATCATCGCCCGTTACGGTTCCTTACTTGAAGAACTTCTCTATCTTGTTCATGTTGATGTTGTGGCAGAACACCACGACTATGTCGCCCGCCTCAATCTGCGTGCCTCCCGACACGAGGTGTCCCTCGCCGTGCCTCACAAGTCCTCCGATGGTGGCTCCCTGCGGCAGCCCAAGCTCATAGACCTTCTTGCGCGTCACCTTCGAGTCCTGATGTGCCACGAACTCAGCCACATCGGCATTTGCCGTCATAAGGAAGCGGATGTTGCTGACCTCCGTGTCGAGCATCATCTGGTAGATATGGCTTGCCGCCAGCGCCTTTTTGTTGACGATTGTTCCTATGTCCAGGCTTTCAGCCATCTTCACATAGTCGAAGTTCTCGACCATTGCCACGGTCTTGCGCACGCCGAGCCGCTTTGCCGTCAGACAGGCAAGAATGTTCGTCTCGGCATTTCCCGTCAGCGCGACAAAAGCCTGCGTGGTCCTTATACCCTCCTCTATGAGCAGCGGCAGGTCGCGCCCGTCGCCGTTGATAACCATTACACGGTCCGTGTCAACAAGCTCGTTTATGCGCTCGCAGCGGCTTTCGTCGTTGTCGATGACCTTCGCGTTCATGTATTCGGGCATGGTCTGAGCAGTCCTTACGCCCGTGTTGCCTCCTCCCATTATCATTACGTTCTTCACGTCGACGTAATGCTCCTTGCCTACTATCTTGCGTATGTAGGGTATGTAGTTGCGCGTTGTCATGAAATAGGCAAGGTCGTACATCTTCAGCTCGTCGTCGCCGCGCGGTATGATTGTGTCGTCACCGCGCTTTATTGCCACGATATGATATGGCGACTCGGGCTTGCAGAGGTCTTTCAGCGGCTCGTTAAGTATCTCGCATGTCTCGCGCAGCTTTATGCCGAGCATTATCAATGCCCCGTCGTGCACGTCCCAGCGCTGCCTTACCCAGCTCATCTTCAACCCGTTTACTATGTCGCGCGCCGCCAGGTTCTCAGGATATATGAGCGAGCTGATGCCAAGTTTTTCAAAGAACTCGCCCAGCTTAGGCTCCATGAACTCGTTGTTGTTGATTTTCGCCACAGTCTTCTTCGTTCCCAAAGCCTTGGCAATCATACAGCTGTTCATGTTCATGTTTTCGTCGGGAGTAACCGCAATATACAGGTCGGCATCCTCCGCCCCGGCGTCCTTGAGGGTCTTCAGGCTCGACGGCGACGCGTTCATTGTCATCAGGTCGTAGTCGCTGCTTATACTGACAAGCCGCTCCTCGTCCTCGTCTATCAGCACTATGTCCTGATTGTTACGCGAAAGAAGCTTTGCCAAATGGGTGCCTATGGCGTATGCTCCGGCTATGATAATCTTCATAATACAAAATAAAATGGCATGTTACTTTATGTCCGTGCCGTTGCCGGCGACGCACAGCATCTGCGCAAGCACTCTCTTTATACCGTCCTTGCCGGTGCCTGTAATGTCTTTCAACTCCTCCACCGTGCCGTGCTCGACAAACCTGTCGGGCAGCCCGATGCGCGTTATCCGCGGACTATATCCATTGTCGTTCATCCATTCGGTCACCGCGCTTCCCAGTCCTCCGTTGCGCGCGCCGTCCTCAACGGTCACAATCCTGCCGAAGTTCCCGCCTGCCTCGCGCAATATATCCTCGTCGAGGGGCTTGAGGAAACGCATGTCATAGTGTGCCACGGCAATTCCGGGATGTTCTTTTTCTATCTCGGCTATGGCTTTTGCCACATCGTTTCCGCACGGACCTATCGAAAGCACGGCAATGTCCTTACCTGCCTTCAGCCGGCGTCCCCTGCCCACAGCCACTTCTTCGAGCGGGCAGCGCCAGTCGGTCTTCACGCCGCATCCGCGCGGGTAGCGTATCACGAAAGCCCCCTTTCCCGGCAACTGTGCCGTAAACATCAGCCGCCGCAGCTCGTGTTCGTCCATGGGCGACGATATCGTCAGGTTGGGTATGGGGCGCAACGCAGCCATGTCAAAGGCTCCATGGTGTGTGGAACCGTCCTCGCCGACAAGCCCGGCACGGTCGAGACATATCACGACGGGCAGACCGAGTATTGCCACATCGTGTATTATATTGTCGTATGCGCGCTGTGAAAAAGCGCTGTATATGTTGCAGAAAGGCTGCATGCCGTCCTTTGCCATGCCAGCCGAGAACGTCACGGCATGCCCCTCGGCTATGCCGACATCGAATGTCCTGTCGGGCATCTCGTTCATCATTATGTTCATCGAACACCCCGTGGGCATTGCCGGCGTAACACCCACAATCCTCGGATTTGCCTTTGCCAGCTCGAGGAGCGTCTCTCCGAATACGTCCTGAAACTTCGGTGGCTTGTTGCCGCTGTCCGTCACAAGCCTCTCGCCGGTGTCTACGTCAAACTTTCCAGGGGCGTGCCACAGCGTCGCCGACTTCTCCGCCGGTTCGTATCCGTGTCCCTTTATGGTGTGGAGGTGCAGAAGCTTGGGTCCCTTCATGTCCTTCAGCTGCCTCAGCAGACGTACAAGTTCAATGACGTTGTGCCCGTCGAAAGGTCCGAAATATCTTATGTTCATCCCCTCGAAGATGTTCTGCTGCTGGCTTATGGCCGACTTTACGGCGTTGCTCAGGCGTATTATGCCTGTCCGCCGGCTGTCGTTCAGATATCCGTTGCGGTATAGCCATCGCGAGGCCTTGAACCTCAGGCGGTTGTAAGTCTCGTTGGTGTTGAGCTTCAGCAGATACTGTTTCATGCCGCCCACGCTGCGGTCGATGCTCATGTTGTTGTCGTTCAGTATTATGAGCATGTCGTTCGGCGTTGTCGACACGTTGTTGAGCCCCTCAAAGGCAAGCCCTCCGCTCATCGAGCCGTCGCCGATTATCGCCACCACGTGCCTGCTGTCGTTTCCCGTTTTCTTTGCCGCCACAGCCATGCCGAGTGCCGCCGATATCGAGTTCGACGTATGCCCGCACACAAAAGAGTCGTATTCGCTCTCCTTTGGCGAGGGAAACGGCATTATGCCGTGCAGCTTGCGGTTGGTGCAGAAGCGTTCCTTGCGCCCCGTAAGTATCTTGTGCCCGTAAGCCTGATGCCCCACGTCCCACACCAAACGGTCCTCGGGCGTGTCGAAAACGTAGTGCAGTGCCACGGTAAGTTCCACCGTGCCGAGGCTCGAGGCAAGGTGTCCGGGATTGACGGACAGCTCCTTCAATATGTCATACCGCAGTTCATCGCACACCTGCGGAAGCTGTTCCACGCTCAGACGGCGCAGGTCAGCAGGATATTCAATGCTGTTTAATATGTCGAATTTGTCTTGTTCCATCATTCATTGTTTACAATGATTGCATGCCATGCCCCCCGTTCCGGACACCGTTCGGCTTATCCGCCCGTGCACCGGATACATGTGCCAAGTTCTGCAAAGTTAATCATTTATTATGAATAAAGCCGTTCTTTGTTTCTTTTTTGCATATTTACCTTATTTATATATAGGGGCATCATGTATCCGCCCTGCCCCGTTCCGCCTGCTGCCGCACGTTCACGGCAGGCACCGGAAACGCCTGCGCCATGCACGGTATGCAAGGCATGCAATGCAATAAAATTCGGTTTGCCTGAAGATTGAAGTAATACGCAATCATTACTGTTCGCGGGCTGAAAGCCCAATGAGCACATAGCCCGTGGCAACGCCACGGGAATAATGAGCTGGTTAAGACCGCGCCCTACAGGGGCAAAAGCGTTTTCTTGTAAGCTTTAAGGCTATGCTATGTTTTTGTTTGCCGGTGCATGCCACACCTGTTTTTGATGCTTTTGCCCCTGTAGGGCGTAGTCCCACCTATACTTCTGCACCCGTGGCGTTGCCACGGGCTATGTGCTCATTGGGCTTTCAGCCCGTAAGGCAACACAAATGATATCAATCTGTGTCATATCACTTCTGAATTTCAGATGAGCCAAACTTTTAACAACGGGCAATCATTCCAAAATTCGGAAGGTCAAGAAATCCAGCTAACGTTACAACACATGACCTTTCGGCTTCTAATATGCCGTCTTTTGCGTCCTAAAAGGGCATCTTTTGGAGCCTGAAAGATGTCCTTTTGGAGGGCAAAAGGTATCATATTGATTTTCAGTATGTTACAAACAGCTTTTTTATACCGCTCCTTTCACGCCTTGCCGACCGGCATATTTCATGCCTTATGGCATTATTTAATAGCCTGTTGCCTGACATCCTAAACGATGCGTTGTGTCTTGTGCCGCCCGGATATAACCTGCGCCACCATGGCGGATGCAAGTTTTTCAGCGATAAATTGCGGATTATTAAATTTCTTTTTACCTTTGTAAAAGGACTTTAAAATCATAATAACAATTAAAGAATAACCGTAAAATGACAAACAAATGCAGACTATTAATGTCCGGACTGGCAGCCGTGACGTTTTCCCTGACGGCTTATGCACAGGCGGCAAAAGGCGGAGGGATTTCTGAAAGCATGCTCCGCGACATCAGGAAGGCACAGGTGCAGACAACTGCCGACAAGGCTCTGTTCAACGCCATTGCGGCAAACAGCATCGACAATCTTGCCCAGAACCATGCCAACGCCGTGGAACTGGACACTTATTTCAGCAACGAGACAAAGACACAGAGCATCACCGACCAGAAGCAGAGCGGCAGATGCTGGATGTTCAGCGGCTTGAACGTGCTGCGTGCGGACTTCGCCAAGAAGACCGACTCGCTCACGGTGGACTTCTCTCAGGACTATCTCTTCTTCTACGACCAGCTCGAAAAGGCTAATCTTTTCCTGCAGGGAGTCGTCGACTGTGCAAAGAAACCGATGGACGACGAGCGCGTCCGCTTCTTCTTCCAGCATCCGCTGAACGACGGCGGAACGTTCTGCGGCGTTGCAGACCTTACCGAGAAGTACGGACTGGTGCCCAAGTCGGTGATGCCCGAGACGTTTTCGAGCGACAACACCAACCGCATGAGCGGACTTATCAAGTCCAAGCTGCGCGAGTTCGGCTTGCAGCTGCGCGACATGGTGAACGCCGGCAAGAAGCCCGCTGCCATTGAAGCAGAGAAGACAAAGATGCTTACCACCGTATACCGCATGCTCTCCATGACCCTTGGCGAGCCCCCGTCGGAGTTCACATACGTGTTCAAGGACGGCAAGGGACGTCCCGTGGGCGAGCCGAAGACCTACACACCGAAGAGCTTC
>ERZ840371.841-NODE-841-length-35442-cov-4.659423_pt1 | contig 35442 bp, 36 predicted proteins | sample MGYA00519937_ERZ840371 | MGnify/ENA primary metagenome ERZ840371 (study PRJEB31850, sample SAMEA3708873) | human gut metagenome | biome: human gut; feature: human-associated habitat; material: faeces | place: China | collected 2014 ... | reverse complement strand
TTGTTGGGCCGGGTGTCCACATGCACCCAGCCCTTGGCGCGGCCCGCCTTGACGGGGTAGCGGCCAACGCCACCCCAGGCGGGCATCAGGCTCTCGGCGTAGGCGGCCACGTCCTCGACGGACACGCCCGCCACCTGGATGTCCGCTGCCTTGCCCAGCAGGTGCTGGCTGGATCTGGAGCCGCCGACGGCGGTGTTGTGGGTTCCGGTGCGGTAGCCGCTGGTGATCGTGATGGGCTTGCCAAAGTGCTCCCGGATGCACTGCAAAAGCACCACAAGGCTTTCGTCGATCATCACGACGTCGCTGCCGTCGCGGCAGCGGAACTCGTAGACCGTAAAATTCGGGGACAGTTTCTTTTTTCTGTCCGCTTTCAGGCTATACTGTTTGATTGCCATGCTCTCACGTCCTTTCTTTCTTGGCATTACTCTTCCTGCGTCACATCGTCCGGTGCATCAATCGCGCTGTCCTCCGCGTCCAGCGCGTCATAGTCCGCCTGCGCGGCCTGCGTCTCGGTCAGCAGGTCCGCGAGGGTGGGGTAGTGGTAGCCGGTAAATGTGACGTTGTACACATAATTTCTGTTATTGTAGCTGCTTTTTGCATTGGTGAACGTGATGGTTCCGTCTGTCTGGAAAGTAATCGTGAACTCCTGTCCGACCGATGTTTTTACCGTGTTTCCGCGAGGAATCGTCACGTTCTCATCGACGCTGGCATACTTATAGACAAAATAGTCAACGTCAGATGGAGCCTGATAGGTGTGCACTTGATTTCGGTCAATGTCAAACTTTCCGTAGTTCCACACCAGCCGGGGCTCCGACTTGACCGCCACACTGGCCGCGATGGTGTCATACAGCGTCTTGCCGCTCAGGGTGCCGTCCGGGGCGATGTCAAGGTAGTCACCGATCTTCACGCCGCCGAGTGTGGTGGAGGTGGCGGCAGGCAGCACGTACTCCTGAGCCAGCATCACTGTCTCGGTGCTGCCGTCGCCCTTGGTCACGGTCATTGTGTTCCCCTGCACCTGGGCTCCCTTCAGGTACTCGTCGCTGCCTGCCTTCACTGCCCCCACGTCGGCAGCCTCCAGCTTTCCGGCCTTCCCGGTGCCGCCGTGCTCTGGCTGCAGCACCCCGGTCATGGCCTTCAGGCTGGTGGTGTCCTGGGTGGTAAAGGTCCGTTTGCTGCCGTCTCCCAGTTCCACCGTCAGGATCTTTCCTGCCAGGGTCAGACTTTTCACCACCTGGTCACTGCCCTGGGGCACTGCCCCCAGGTCCTGGGCCGTCAGGATCACCACGCCGCCCTTGCCGTTGACGCTCACCACCTTCCCGGTCTCCGGGGCCGCTGCCTCTGCCCGGGCCGCCGCAGCCTCTGCCCTCGCTGCCGAATTTTCAGAGTTTTCAGCCCCTGCCGTTGCCGTCCGGGCCGCCGTCTCGGCCTGGCCCTTGGCATTCACCGCCCGGGTTGCTGCGGTGGCCGCCGTCTCGGCGTTGGTCTTTGCGCTGGCTGCGGCCTGCTGTGCCGTGTTGGAGTATTCCAGCACCCGGGCCACAAAGGTCTCGTACTGGGTGGGGCTGATTTCCACGTCTCCGTCGGTGTTCAGAGTGCTGTAGCACTCGTACTTGGTGGGCTTTGTCAGGGCCCGGTAACCGTCCGCACCCAGGGCCAGCAGCATCCACTGGCCGCCGGGGCTGGCCGTCAGGGTCTTGTCCACCGCCACGCTGTCTTCGTCGTCCAGCAGCACCGGTGCGGGCAGGGTGCCGTCCAGCCACTGCACATGCAGCGTCACGCTCAGGCCCTGCCATTCTGCCGGCAGCTCAAATTCCAGCTTTTCCACCCCGGCGCTGCTCTGGCCGCCCACCTTCAGCACCCGCACGTCCGGGGCAAACTCCGCCCCGGCAAAACTGCGCTTCAAGATCTTCACACGCATTCGCGTCTCCTCCTTTCGCCCTTCCAGTCTACCGCACTCCGCTGCACAAAAAACCTGCGGACTTTCTGCCAAAGCAAGAGCACCCCGGCAGCCATTTCCGGCCGCCGGGGTGCTCTTGCTTATCTCAGGTCTGCGTAGGGGTCATTTACCGTGGTGGTCTGCGCCTTTTCGGCGTTCTTCAGCCAGGCAGCAAAGGTTTTCTGCTCGTACAGGGCGTTCCCGTCCCCATCGGTCAGGGCCAGCAGCATCTCCTCCAGCTTCTGCCGGTCGTACTCACTGCCGGCCAGATATTCCGGCTTGCACACTTCCGTGATCTTGCTCTTCAGGTTCGTCACGCTTTTTCCGGCCCGCAGCAGCCGGTCAAGCTCTTCCTGCACATCCTGTGCCCGGCCGCTGTCCACGGCCGCCACCAGGTCATCGGTCACGCTGTCGTTGTCGCCCTTCAAAAGGTCGTCTGCCAGTCCATTGATCGCGCCCTTCGTGCTCCCGTCTCCGGTCACCATGTCGATTACCGCCTCGCGCTTTGCCGCGTCCACCTTTGCCTTCTGGTCGATGCCCATGATCTCGTACACGTTCTGCACGATCTGCCGCGTCAGCTGCTCCCGCCGCTCTGTGTCGCCGCTGTTCTGTGCCTTTGCCGCTTCCAGCACATCCGGGTCATACTTCTTCAGCCGTTTTTTCAGTTCGCTGTAGATTTTGTCCTTCTTTCCCATCGCCGTCAGCTTCTCGATGGCCGCCTGCGCCTCGTCCGCGTCGCCGCTGGCATAGGCATCATACAGCCGGTCGTACTGTCCGGTTGCGCTGGCAGGCAGGCTGCTGAAGGTAAATTTCCCGCCGCTGGCCACGTTCTCCGCATCCTTCACATAGCCCTTGAACGCTTCGATGATCTTCCGCCCGTTGCCAAAGGGCACGCCGGCAATTTCCAGTCCGTCCTCCATCAGGGTCAGGGCGTACTTCTCCACTTTGCCGTGGTGGGTCGCCAGCTTCGTTTCATCCATGTCTGCCGTGTCCTTGCGCAGCTCGCTCACAAACTTTGTCACGTCCCCAGCCAGATCGTTCACGGCGCTGATGTTCGTGGCGCTCACCACATCATAGTCCTTGCCGTTCAGGGCGTTGTCCACCAGGCTGTACACCTCGCTGCCAAACAAAAAGTTTCCGGCCGCGCTCTCGGTAAACAACCCGGTGAACCGGTTCAGCAGGCTCTTCAGGGTCACGTCCCCGTTTTCGTCCTGCTCCCGGTCCCACCGGTGCAGCAAAAAGTCCGCGCCGATCTTCATCAGGGCAAACACCGCCGTCTGCGCCACCTGGCTTCCGGCCGCCCGCCGCAGCTGTTTTCCGGCCCGCTGCAGCTCCGCCTGGGTCCCCTCGGTCTGGCCCTGCTCATACCGTGCTTTCTGGGCGTTGTAGTCCATCACGGCGTCAGCCAGGATGCCGTAGTTCTGGAACCGCTGGGTGGTAAACATGGTAAAGGTCTTTACAAACTCGTCCGGGTTCCGCTGGATGCCTGCCCGCTGCATCACGGTATAGTTGGGCTGGGTCTGCTCGATCACCTTCTGGTACATCCGGTTCACAGCCTGCCAGTAGTCCTCGCTGCCCTCCTGGGCGGTTCCCTCGGCAAATTCCCCGGGGTGGTTCTTCACATAGGCCTTGCTGCCCTCCCACAGCGCCGCCACCGTGATCTCGTCCACGCCGTTGATCCACCCGGTCAGGGCTTTCGGCAGCTTGTCCATGGCCTTTTCTGCCGGTGTGAGGCCTTTGCCAATGCTGGCCAGCTCTCCCCGCTGGCTGCCGCGCTTGCGCCATTCCAGCAGCACGTCCCCGTGTTCCGAGATCTCCGTCTCCAGCACCGTCCGCTGCTTGGCCGAGAGATTCTTCACAAAGGGCACCACCGCCGCCATGGTGTCGCTGCCCAGCACGGCCGCCGCCGTGGGTAAGGACGCTGCCTGCGCAATGGCCACACCCGGGTTCAGGGTCAGGATTGCCCCGGCGTAGTTGCCCCGCAACCGGGCCGCCATCCGGCTCACGCCGTTGTCCCGCTTGCGCTGGGTGGTCTGCAGGTCGGTCAGCAGGTCGTTGACGTATTCCACCGCACTGCGGCCCCACTGCTCCTTGATGATGCCGTTCTTCAGGTTATACACGCCGTCTTTCGTTTCCACGTTGCTGTTCAGCACCTTCTGCACGTCCCGGATGGGCAGTGCCAGGCCCGCATAGGCCGCCGTGTCCCGGATGCTGCGCTGCACCACATTGCTGCACTCTTCCAGCAAAATGGGCTGCACCGCTTTCTTTACACGGTTCTTCAAAAAGCCCCGGCCCTCAATGGTGGCGTCAAGGTTCAGCCCCTCGATCTGGGTCGCCAGGGCGCTCTTGTCCACCGCAATGGGGTAGTAGTTTTTCACCCCCGCCCGGTTATAGCCCAGCAGCTGCATGCTGGTCTCGTTGATCAGGTTTGTGGTGTACCGGTTGAACAGCTCCTGCATGTCCGCGATCCACGCCCGGTCGTAGTCGGTCAGGGCGTTTTCCACCGTCTGCAGCACCGTGTCCACCATCGGGGTGCCGTCGGCATTCTGCAAGCCGCCCAGGTGCACGGTCTGGCCCTCCTGGTAGGCCCGCTCAATGTTTCCTTTTGTGTACTGTTCCATGCTCGGCACCGTCAGGCCGCCGTTCAGCAGGTGCTGGCGGCTGTCCGCGTTCTGCAGATGCATGTACAGGCTGCACAGCATGGCGTGGTTCAGCGGCACGCTGTTGCCCTTGGTGTCGGTCAGGCCGATGTCCACCGTCTCGGCCCCCGGCCCGGCAAAGGCGTCCATCTCTTTCAGGTGGGTCTTGCCCGTCACGTCCGCAAAGAGTTTCTCTCCCTTGATGGTGATCTCGCTCTGCCGGCGCTGGCCGTCGTTCAGCATCCTCGCCAGCTTCTCCATCTGGCCGTTCTTTGCGTAGCCGCCCAGCATGCGGAACACCCGCTCGCCGCCCAGCATGTCCAGCTGGTACTTGGTCAGCGTGTTCCGCAGCCCGTCAAACCGCCCGCCGGGGCGGTTGCCCTTGCTGGTTTTCACCTCGTAGGCAGCAGCGTCCGCAATGGCGCTCACTTCCTCAGCCTTTGCAAGGCTCAACGTCTTGTTTTCGGTGCGGATCACATGCAGCGTGCTGCTGGTAATGGCTTTCAGTAGCCGCAGCTGGTCCACTGTCATGGGCAGGCTGACACGGTTCTCCGTGTCCCGGATGCGCGCTTTCAGCCGGTCCTGCAATGCCCTTGCCTTCTCACTGTCCGGCAGAGCTTCCGCCTGGGCCAGCTGCTCGTGCAGCTTGTCCAGCCGGGCGTTCTTCGCAGCTGTCAGGTCCTCCCGCAGCGTCTGGATCAGTTCCGGCACCTTGCTCTGCTTCCAGTCCTCGGTCATGGCGTTGGGGGCTCCCTCGCTGCCCATGCTGGCCGTAATGCTGTCCTGCAGCCTCGTCAGCTGGTTCACAGCCTTGCTGTTCAGGGTCACCAGGTTCGCCAGCTTGGCCACCTCGGCCGCCTCCACGATCAGCCCCTTCTGCACATACTTGCCCTTCTGGGGCCGCAGCACCATCTGGTTCAGCTGGGCCGCGTTCGCCCGGATGCTCCGTTTCAGCTCGTCCGCCTTCCGGGCGTCCCGGGCCCGCTGCACCCGGTTCTCGGCTACTTTCTTCGCAACAGCAATGTCCTCGTCCCGCTGCTGGCGGGCCACTTCCAGCGCAATGGCGTTCCGCTGGGCCTGTTTCTGCTGCCAGGCTTCCCGCCGGCGCTCGTTTTCGGCCTCCCACTCCATGATCTCGTTGTCCTGGATCATCAGCGAGCGCTCCGCCCGGTCGGCCCGGCGCTGTTCCTGCTTCACCTGGTCGGCCAGGTAGTCGTTTTCTTCCCGCAGCTCGCCCATGCGTTCCTTGTACCACAGCTTTGCCGCGTCCATGTCTTCCTGCCGCTGGGCTTTCAGCCGCTGCTCCTGCTGCTTCAGCTTCCGGCGGAACTCCTCCCGCTGGTAGGTGATGTACTCGTTCACGTCGCCCAGGTTGGTAAAGGTCTTTCCGTCGATCTTCACAGCGCTCCGGGTCTCGGTGCGCTGGTTGGCGGCCAGTCGGCGGGCAAACTCCTGCCGCTGCACTTTCTGGACACCCTGCATGCCCTTCTCCACCTCGGCGGCCCTTGCCTCGTCTCCGGCCGCCGCCTTGGCCATCTGCAGCGCCTGCTTCTGCATGCCCTCAAAAATAGCCTGGGCGTCGGTCATCTCGGGCACGTTCATAATGTCCTCGATCATCCGCCCGGCCAGCTCCACCCGGGCGTCCTCGTACTCGGCCTCGTCCGCAAAGCGGCTGCGCATCTCCGGCTTGATGCTGTCATGCAGATTCATCAGCACGTCCAGCCACTCGGTGCTCTCCATGCTCATGACTCCCTCCACACCGGCCTGCTGGGCCGCCGCTTTCCACAGCGCCCGGGCACCGTCCTGGATGCCGCCCACGGCCCGGGTGTCGTTCACAATGCTCTCGTACTGCTCCGCCGGGTTGCCGTCCCGCACGCCGTCGGCCTGCCGCAGGGCCACACCGTGGCTGCGGGCCTCGGCCACCGCCGCGCTCCAGTTGCCGTACCGCTTCACCAGCTCCGCCTTGGCCTTGCCGGTCTTGTTCACGGTGTACTCCAGCCGGTGCAGCTCCGGGTATTCGTCCCACAGCTCACTGTTGCGGTAGGTCGCCCCGTCCAGCACCTCGCCCGCCAGCGTCTCGGCCAGCGCCTGGGCCTTTGTCATGTCCGCGCCGTCCGCTTTCAGGTAGTCCACCAGCACCCGGGTCTCGTTGGCCAGCTTTGCCCGGTCGGCCCGGCTGGCGTTGGCTTTCGTCCACCGCGCCGCCAGCCCGTCCAGGCTGTCCTGGCTCACCTTCACGCCCCGCGTCACCCCAAAGAACTGGCTCAGGGTGTCCATGGCCGCCGCCGTGTTCGCAATATCCCGGCTCGCCTGCCGCTGGTCGTTCTTCTTTGCCTCCCGGCTGGCCTGCTCCGCCAGCTGGAAACGGAACTTTGCAAGGCTGCTTTCCTGCGCCAGCTCTCCGGTCTTGTAATACTCCCGGATCTCCCGCACCACCTTGTCCGCATCCACACGCCCGCTGTATTCCTTGCTGGCGGCAACCCTGCCGTCTGCTGTGGAGATGTCCAGCGTGAACTGCCTGCGCTCGCCGCCCAGCTGCTCGGCCATTTTCCGGATCTGTTCCAGCTGCTGCGCCGTGGGGGCCGTGTCCGCCGAAATGTCCACGCCCGGTGCCTCGGCCATCACACGCACATTGCCGTCCAGCAAAAACTCATTCAGCGCTTCCGTGCCGTTCTTCACTTCCGCCGGGCCGAACACCTCCAGAATTTCCCGGTGGTCGGTGTCCCGGCTGCGGTCATTCTGGGCAAAGTCCAGCATCTGGCCGTCCGGCAGAATGTACCCTGCCCGCCGGAACTCTTCCGTCACGCCGAACTGTTCCTTTGCCAGCACCCGCCGGTACTCTGCGTTGCCGCCGTACTCTTTGGCCTTGGCATCGTAGGCACGCTGTGCGTCCTTGGCCTGGGCGTCCTTCCGCTGCTGCAGACGCTCATTGGCTGCTTTCATCTGCTCCGTCAGGGCGCTGTCCCGCTCTTCCAGCGCGGCCAGGCGGCTGTTGTACTCCTTGCGCTTTGCAAGGTAGTCCTGGTATTCTGCGCTGTCCCGGTAGGCCTTGCCCTCTGCGGAAAAAACGCCCAGCGCCTTTTTCTTTGCCTCGATCCGCTGCACTTCGGCACTGTTCAGCCATGCACTGCGTTCTTCCTTCAGGGCACTGCGCTGCTTGGTCAGCTGCTGCTGTTCGGTGCGCAGCTTTGCCAGCTCATCCTGCTCCGCCAGCTGATAGCGCACATTTTTCTGCACAGCTGCATTGTTTTCCTTGCTTTTGGCAGAGGTTTGTGCTATAGTAGTGTCAGAAGATACTTCCTGAGCATCCGCAAGGGTGCTCCGCACAGCTTTCGGGAGCTGTGTGGGAGTATCTTCTTTTTTTGTCATATTTCCCTCAGTGTCAAACGTCACATAGCTTCCATCTGTCCAGCATACCTCATGAACATAGAAATTCTTCATGCCATTCTGCCGGGTGTATTCTCTTACAATCACGCCTTCATACAGCTTTGTTCCGTCAATTTCGACGGGCGCTGCAAAGACATAAGTATCATACCCTCGTCCCTGCCAGTTTTGCTCATACCCGATTTGCTTTCCTTTTTGAATTACTTCGGGGACTGCAGCAACCGCAACCTGTTTTGCTTTGCTGTTCCCATGCTGCACCGTTGCACGTGCACCGCTCTTTGTCAACTCCACCGTTCCGAAGTTTTCACGAATCACTTTGTTTCCTATAGAATCAAAGAATTCTTCAACATTGGAAATGTTTTCGTTTCGCGTTTTTCCGAAAGACACCTCTGTTCCTTCGATTGTCGCCACCGGTTTCATTTCTTCCAATTCGTCCAGATGGCCGTTCATCTGCTCTACCAGAGAATCTTTTCCCTCGTGCAGCTGGAACCGCACCCCCTGCGCCGCACCCTCACTCTTGAGGGCTGCGGCGTTTTCTTTTGCCGCCCGCAGGTTGTCCATGGCCTTTTCCGCATGGGCAAAATAGGCGTCCTGCAGGGCCCGCTTTTCCGCCTCGGCCAGACGCTGGGCTTTCAGGGCCGCCCGGTTCTCCGGGTCAAGGGTCAGCGCTTCCTTTGCCCGGCTGATGATGCCGTTCAGCATCTCCTTCACGGCGGTCATCACCTTGTGGATGGTGCCTGCCTTGCCGGCGTTCTTCTCCGCCTGCGCCCGCTGGAACTCCGCCCACCGGGTCACGCTCTCGGCACTGTCAAAAATGCCGCGCCAGCTGTCTGCCACCAGTTCCTCTGCAGCCTGCTCGTAGGTCAGGCCCTGGGCGGCATAGTCCTTCACCTTGTCCCGGATCAGCTCGTCCACGTTCTCAAAGCCCTCGCTCTTCGCCAGGTACTCCAGCGCCGTGTTCTGCACCGCCTTGGCACCCTCAGCGTCCAGAGCGTTGTACCAGTGGTAGTCCTCGTGCAGCACCGTGCCAAACACGTCTCCGTTCCGGTCGCCAAAAAAGATGCGGCCCGTCTCGGTGTCCACATAGGCTTTCACCCGCTCGCTGGGGCTTCCGTCCGGGCCCAGCAGCACGCTCTTCAAAATGGCGTCCGTGCCGGTTCCCGCCGCGTTCAGCCGGATCACCTGGGCTGCCACATCGTCCGCCGCGCGGTCGCTGCCCTTCCAGATCACCCGGCCCTCGCCTTTCGTGCTCTGGTCGGTCAGGGCACCGCCCAGGGCCCCGCGCTCCACCGCGCCGGCTTCCACTTCGCCCTGCCCCTGCAAAAAGGCCGCCCGCAGTGCCTGCTCTCCGCCGGGCTGCTGCAGTACATAGTTCGTGTTCGGGGCAAGGTTGTTCATGCCGCCCGCCAGCTCCAGCGCCTTGTCAAAGGTTTTCACCCCGTCCATCTGGCCCATGCGGTACATGCTGCTGGCCGCCGCCGTGTAGTGTTCCAGGTCGGCAACGCTGTCCGGCACCATCCGGCTGATGGTCTCCGCCGCGCCCTCGCTCACCTTCCAGTCCGTCAGGGTCCGCTGCACGGCCCGCTGCTTCTCAGTCAGGGTCTGCTGGCGCAGCCCCACCGTCCGCCGCAGGCCGTCCGGTGCTTCCCGGCTCTGCTGTGTCGTCTCCTGTGCTTCCTGCTGTACTTCAGCCCGGCTTTCCGCCTGTGCCTGCCGGTGCAGCTGTTCCGGGTCAAACAACATGGTCCTGGGGTTTTCCGGGTCTACCGTCCGCACTGCTTCCGTGCCGTCCGCAAAGCGCACCGTCATGGTGTCGTTGCTCATACTCACGCTGTAGCCCTGCCCGCTTTCCACGGTTTCCCCGGCCTTTTCCACGGCACCCTGGCCCGGATCAGCGGCAGGGTTCTCTGCCCGCGCCGCATTGTTCCCGACATTTGTGTCGGGAACTTCCGCTGCCTGCTGCTGTGTCTGCTGGGCAAGCGTGCGCAGGGCTTTCCGGGTCTCGCTGGCCGTGGCGGGCAGCTCCATGCCGTACTCCTCCGCAAAGGCCGCACGGTTCGCCTCGTTGGCCGCGTTCGGGGTAAACAGATTGATGGTCTTGCCCGTCAGGGCATCCGCCTCCATGGCGGCCGCCAGCTGCTGCGCCGCCGGGTTCTCGCTGCGCACCGCCGGGGCCGCATCCTTCCGGGCAGTCGTTTCCGCAGCGTCAGTGTTGCCCGTCTGCTGCATGGCGGCGGCCTGGTCTGCCTGCTGCCGTGCAGCTTCTCCCGGCTCCATGGCCCGCGCTTCCAGTGCCCGCTGCGCCGCTGCAGCATCCGCCGCCCGGCTCTCGGTGTCCACCTGCACCGGGGCAGCCGTTTCCATCCCGGCCCGGGCATCCAGCGTCCGGCTCATGGAGCCCAGCCCCGTGCCCACGGCACCGCCCAGGGCACCGGAGGCACCACCCGTCAGGCCGCTCTGCAGCGCCTGCAAAAAGGTGTCGCTCTGCAGCAGCTCGTCGGCGGCCTGCTGGTCGCCGCCCAGCGTGGCATCAATGATCTTGTCCGCATAGGTCTCCACAAAGGCCTGTACCGCATTGTCCACGCCGCCGGAGATCGTGTTGGCGGCCAACTGGCTGTTGCCCAGCCCGCTCACCAGCTTCGAGCTGCGCACAAGATCGGCCAGCTTTCCGGCCACCGTGTCCCGGGCATAGTCCACGCCCATGCTGCGGGCCATGTCCGCCACGCCCACGCTGTTGATGGCCCAGCCTGCGCCAAACTTTGCAAGGCCCACGCCCACAGCCTGGCCGGCGCTGGTGCCCTTCTCCACGTCCTGGCCCATGCTCTCGGCCGCGCCCTGGGCGCTCAGCACCGGCAGCACCAGGTAGGGGCTCACGCCCGCAACAGCCAGGTTTTCCGCTGCGCTGGTGGCAACGCCCATGGCTGTTTTGGCCGCCGGGCTCATGCCCGCCTGGGCCGCTTCCGTGCGCTGCTGGCCGTAGTGGTACAGCTGGTAGCCAAGGCTCGTGTCTTTATCCAGCGCCGTTTTCTGCACCGTCCCGGCAATGCGGCTGCGCATTTCGTCGATCTCGCTCTGGCTGTAGCCCATGTCGCGCAGATCCTCGTCGGTGTACTGGGGGTTATAGTCCATGTCCACCGCCGTGATCCGGTCTTTCAGTTCCTTGCCACGGGCATCGCCTTCCAGTTCCTTGTCCAGCGCCGCCTCGTTTTTCTGGGTAGCCCGGATGTCCTTCACGCCCTGGGTGGTCATCTCGCCCGCCATGGGCACCGCCGACGCCACCGTGGCTGCAATGCCCTTCGTGGTGTCCGCCGTGCGGCGCACCGCCCGGTCAGTCACCGGCAAGGCATCATATTCCCGGATGTATGCCCGGGCCTCGTTGATCTCCTGGGCCGTGTACCCCATCTTCAAAAGGTCTCCGGGGCTGTACCGCTGCTTTGTACCGGTTACCTGCACGGCCTGCTCCGGGGCAACGCCCTTGTCCTCCTGAGTGGTGTACTCCTTCTGCCGCAGCAGGTCCACCACCTCCCGGTGCCGGGGGTCGGCATCCATCCACTGGTTCAGCTCGTCAAAGCGGTCGGTCTGCCGGTCCTTGGCAAGGGCGTTTCCCACCTTCTGCGCCGCCTTGGCGTAGCTGCCGTAGGTTCCCTGCGCAATGGCCCGCTGTTTCGGGGCGTTGTCGCTGCCAACATAGTTCCAGCCCGGTTCGTAGTCCTCCTGCCGGTCCGTGGCCACCGGGCTGCCCGTGTTGCTGGCCATATCCGCCAGCACCTGCTTGCCCAGCGTGTCCGCGCTCACCGTGCCAAGCACCTGCCGGGTGCCGCCGGTCCAGGCCGGGGTGCTGCTGCCCGTCGTCTGCAGGCGGCTGGTACTGGCGGGGGCAGCCGTCATCTGTCTGCGGATCTGCGCCACCTGGGCCACGCTCAGGCCCGTGCCGGTGCTTTTCGTACTCGCCGCAGCCGCCGGGGTGGTCTTGGTCGTCTGGGTCGTCGTTTTCTTCTGGGCTGCGGTTTTGGCGGCGTCATTCGCTTTGATCTGCTCCCGCATCTGGCGCACCTGTTCTACACTCAGGCTCATGTTGTTCCTCCTTTACCATCCCATGGTCTGTGATACCTGGCTGATGGTGCTGTCACTGTAATTCTTCCGGATCAGATACTCGGTGATCTGGGCCATGTCATAGCCATTGTTTGCCATCTGCTGTGCTTCTCGCAGCGCCGTATTGTAATTGCCGCCTTTCGGGCTGGCCATGCTCACCGACGCCCCCGCCACGCCGTCCACCGTGCCGCTGGTGCTCCACGGCGTTTTGGTGGTCGCTGCCGGCAGCTTGCTGGTCGTGGTTCCCGCCTTTCCCGCTCCGGTTCCTCCCGCCGCGCTCTGGGTACTGGCCTTGGTGCCGGTGTCTGCCTTGATCCATCCCGCATTGGTCAGGGTCCGCTTGTAAAAGTCGTACAGGGGCTCGGTGCCCTTCATGCTGGAAAATTTGTTTGCCATCTGCTGCAGCTGGCTGGTCGTGTAGCCGCCGCTCTTGCTTCCCGAGCTGCTCCCACCGCTTCTCGTGCTTCCGGTGCCCGTGGTCTTGTACCGCTGCTGCAGTCCCAGCAGCGCCTGCTGGTATGCAAGGTTCGAGCTGTTCAGCCGCCCGGCAATGGTGCCGTAGCTGTCCGTGCTGTCCCCGCTCAGTCCTGCCATCTGCAGGTAATTCTTTGCTGCCGTGTCGTTGCCGCTGCCCGCCAGGCTTGCGCCCTGCAGCAGGGCCGCCATCTTGTCCTTCTGGGTATCGCTCATGCCCTCCCAGGCGTCCAGCATCGTGCTGTCCAGTCCGTACTTGGTCAGGGTCTGGGCTGCCAGGTCATCAAAGCCCGCCTGCTTAAAGGCCTGCGCCTGTTCCATGGCGCTGATCTGGTCGCTCAGCTGGGTGCGCTGCAGGCTGTCCGCATACTGCTGCTTCTGTAGTTCAAACTCCTTGTCCCACTGGTAATAGCCCTGGTAGGCATCGTACCCGGTCTTCACCGCGTTGCCCACGCCCTTCACAACGTTCCACACATTGTTCCAGAAGTCGCTGTTCTCCTGCCGTGCCGTGTCCACCCGGCCGCTCAGGTAGTCCCGCCAGTTCTGGGCATTGCTCACGCTGCCGTCATACTCGCTGCGTTCCAGGCTCTGCTGGCCCAGCAGGTCGTCCAGCACGCTGGTGGTGTCACTCATCTTCTGCTTCCAGTTCTGCAAAGCGTCCGCCCGCAGGCTGCTCAGGCTGTTGTCCACGCCTGCGATCTGCTCCCCTGCCGCCTGGTTCGCCGCCGTCTTGGCCCAGTCCGCACCGTACCCGCCCGCCAGGGTATTGGCCGTGCCGGCAGCGGCTGCCGCGCCGTTCTGGGCGTTGGCCACGCTGTTGGCCCGGTACTGCTGGTAGGCAGCGTTCAGGGCGTCCGTGTCCACGCCGGTGCTGCCGGTCAGGCTGGCATCCGCCAGCTGCACCAGCTTCTGGTTGATGCTGTCCGTGTAGTTGTTCTGGTAGGCCCTCGGCATAGCCTGTTCGGCCTGGGCCAGCTTCTTCTTTGCCGTGTTCAGTCTCGCAATGGTTCCCATGGTGTCCCCTCCTTACACAAAAAAGAACGGTAAGATCTGCGCCGCCAGCTGCACCGCGCTCAGAATGCCGTTCAGCCACCGGCTGGTGCGCTGGCTGCTCTCGCTGCTGGCCTTGTCGTACTCGTTCTGGCGGTACTGCAGCCCGTCCATCCAGTTGGCCATGTCCTTCTGGTAGTTCTGGTAGTCCTGCTGTTCGGCGTTCTGCAGTCCGCTCAGCTGGCTCTCCAGCCCGGTGCGCTTGGCCGTGTACTCGCTGCGGCTCTGGTCCTGCAGGCTGTTCAGCACGTTGTCCAGGTTGTTCATGGTGGCCGTGTAGGCGTTCTGGCCCGCCTGGGTGCCGTAGCTGCTGCCATAACCGCCGGTCTGGGCGGCGGCATTGGCCTGTGCGTTCTGGTTCGCCAGCTTGGCCGAGCGGGTGTACTGGCTCTTGTACTGCTGGTAGGCCGTGTCGGCGTCCGGGTCGTAGTCAAACTCTTTCATGCCGTCCAGCTGGCCCATCACGTCCTTGATCTTCGGCTGGTACTGGCTCACATAGTCCGCCGGGCGGGTCTTTTCGTAGTTCTCCAGTTCCGTCCGGGCATTGCTCAGTCTGCTCATTCCGTCTCCCCCTTACTGCTCAAAAAATTCTCGCTCATGTTCTCGCTGTCCAGGTTGGTCAGCACGTAGCCCAGCTGTTCCTGCAGCTGGTACAGGTAGTTGCGCAGCGCCCGGGCGTCCTCCGGGTCCATGCTGCTGCCAAAGCTGGGCAGGCTGATGCCGTTCAGCCCCACTAAACTCGCCATGTTTATCCCTCACTTTCTCGGCCCGGCCCCGGTCACCCGGCCGCCGGTGGTGCCTGCCAGCGTAAAGGCCATGCTCCGCAAAGCGATCTGCCCCGTGCCGCTCAGCTTCAGCCGCATGGTGTCGTGCCGGCGCGGCTCAAAGGGCAGGTTCAGCCGGGCATGGTCTCCCGTGGCGGCCGCCGTGCGCAGGGTCTCCCAGGGTCCGCCGTCGTAGCTCGCCGCCAGCGTCACCACACTGTGGGTCTGGGCGTCCAGCCGCAGGGTGATCCGGCTGATGTATTTGTCATCCGTCTCGGTCAGTCCAATGTCTCCGCTCACCGCTTCAAACTGCAGCGCCGCCTCGGCTTCCCCTTCTGTTTCCCGGTCGGGGTCTGCCGCCCACAGGGCCCGGCCGTCCCACAGGTACAGCTGCCGGCCGGTGCTGGCCATCTCGTAACCCACGGCGCTCTCCTCGTGCCACAGGCCCCGCTCCGTGTCGTACACCAGCAGCCGCCCGGCGCTGTCCCCCTGGCGGCGCAGGTACAGGTAATACCGCGCGTCCAGGCTTCCGGCCGCGCACCACGCGGCCCCCGTCAGCTTCCCGGTGTCCAGCGCGCCGGACACCTTGCTGGGCAGGCTGCCGTCCCATGCCATCACCCCGCCGGGCGAAAGGTAATACAGCGTCTCGTTCAGCACGCACAGGCTGTGGGCGGCGTTGGCTGCCACGCCCCGGCACCGCACGCTGGAAAGCTGGTAGTCGCTGGGTTTGGAGCCGTACAGCTTGTGGATGCAGTTCTCTTTGAAGAACAGCACATACCCCATGCAGCTGGCCGCGCCGGTAAAAGTGCCGTCGCTGCCCACGCTCACGGCGTAGCTGTCCGCTGCAATGCCCCGGTAGCTGTACCAGTTGGTGGGGTCGCCCAGGCGGCAGGCGTAAATGGTGTTCTCCTTCTTGCTGCAGCCCCATACCCGGTTGCCCTGCTCCGTCACAAAGTCCAGATCCGGCACCCGCCGCTCCAGCGTGATGCTCACGGCCAGGCCCTCGTTCTCGGTGCGCGCCCCGTCCAGGCTGCGCCAGCTGGTGCCCGTGGCCGTCACCGTCCAGCTGCCATAGTACCGGCTGCTGTCCTGGGCCGGGGTCAGGCTGGCCACAAGGTCGTCCCCCTCCAGCGCCTGCACCACGATCTCCCCGTTCAGGTCTGCCGCCAGCGCGTCGCACACCGCCTGCGGCATGCCGGTCAGGGTCACTGTGTCGCCCTCCTTCAGCAGGCTCCCGATCCCCGGGCAGGTCATGCGCACCGTGTTCACCAGCACCTGCACCCACTTGCCGCTCTTGGCGCTCCACTTTTCCAGCACGCTCTCATAGTCGTACAGGTTCTTCAGGTCGCCCTTCAAAAACAGCTGCCCGTCCTCCGGGCTCTCCGGCTCCGTGTCGCCCGCACCGGTCACCTCGTATACCTTGCCCTCCGTGTCGCAGGGGCACACGGTCATCTTCCGGTCGCCCAGCTCCCACTTCGCCCCCAGCGGCTCCAGTTGGCCGGTCTCAGTGTCAAAGGCCAGCTTATCCGGCCAGATCAGCACCTTGCTGCCCATGCCGGCCAGTTCCTTGCGGTCATCGGTCAGCACATTCTCCAGCGTCACCGCCGCCGTGCGGCCCGCCTGCCCGTCCGGTGCGTATTCCAGCCCCATTCCCCGGCAGATCAGCAGCCCGTTCAGGTGGTACATGCCGTTTACTTTTTCCACATCCCGCACCTTCTTGCGCAGGGCCCGGGTCTGCAGCGCCGGAAATCCCCGGCCGGAGAAATTCAGCGCCGCCGAGAGCTCCGCCTCGCTGCAGCTGTAGGTCTCGTTGATGCCCCCAAAGGCCCGCAACAGCTGCCGGCTACCGGTCAGCTGGTTCAGGTTCGTCCCGTCGATCATCTCTCAATACCTCCACTGCACCCCGCCCGCCGGGGGGTATTTCTGCCGCATCCAGGCTGCAAACTCCTGGCAGTAGTCACTGTACATCTGCAGCTCGTTCGCCGCCCGGGCCGTCTCGCCCAGGGCCAGGTCCATCTGGGCGCACAGCCAGTGCTGGTACAGTGCGCTGAAGGCATCCGGTGCCAGCAGCTGGGTGTCATACTCCAGCCCGTCCCCGGCCATGTCGGCGCCCACAGCGTCAAAATCGCCGCAGGCCGAGCGGTTCACCACCGTCTGCCGCAGCCGCGCGTCGCACTGGCGCATCCACATCTGCTTCATCTCGTCCCCAAAGTCGTTGTTCGGCCGCATCTGGTCGCAAAGTTCTATCGCCTTTCCGGCTGTCATCGTTCCGCCTCCTTAGCAAAAACACCCGGCACAGCAAGTGCCTGCCGTACCGGGTGTTCTCTTCACGTTGTTCTTACAGCTTCTGCAGTGCCGGCACGTTCTGCGCCGCCGCCTGGGCCGCCTCGATCTTCGCGTTGGCCGCGTTGTCCATCTCTTCGCTGTGGCGCAGCACCTCGGCCACCGCCGCAGGCACCTCCACGTCCACGCCGCGCTGGATCAGGTACGCCTCGCCGTTCACGCTCACAAAACGGGCGCTGGAGTAGCGGCCGTTGTCCTTGAACAGGTGGATCACCTCGGTGTCACGCTTCTCCGCCTGCACGTCCTTGGTGTCCTGGGTGGCTGCTTCTGCAGCCTGCTGGGCGGTTTCTTTCTTCACTGCCATTTTGTGTTCATCCTCCGTTCCTCAGTTTGCCTTCGCCTTGGCGCTGTAGCGTGCGCTGCAGCTCTCAATGCGCACCATGTACTGCTCGCTCAGGCGCTCGGCGGTCTTCACGGCCTTCCAGCCCACAGAGGCGCGCTGGTTCAGGGGGTCATCGCCGTAGCCCAGTTGCTTCACGATGTGCTGCAGGCCGCCGCCCTCCAGCTCGGTGGTGGCGTAGGCGTGGGCACCCAGCACCAGGGTGCCAAACACCGCAAGGCCCGAGGGGCAGCCGGTGCCCGTCCAGATCTTTGCCTCGCTGGTCTCCACAAAGCGCACGTTGCCGATCTTGCCGATTTCGCCCTCAAAGATCTCCTCGGGGCTGGCGTACTTGTGGGCCTCCACCCAGGCCGGGTCCTTCTTCAGGTCGTAGGCCGTGTACGGGTGGATGATGCACACATAGCTGCCGCCGGCAGAGCCCACCGGGTCTGCATTCTGCACCTTCAGCTGGGCCACCGCCTGCTCAATCAGGTCCACCGTCAGCTGGGCCGTGGCGTCCAGGCCCGCACGGCTGGTCACGGGGGTCTCAACGCCGTCGCTCACCTTGGGGGCGTAGATTACGTTGGTGCCGCCGCACAGGATGTCCCGGACGATGGTGTCCATGGTGCGGCCGGACTGGCTGGCCAGCACGCTGGTGGCCTGCACCACGTTGTTGTCGATGGTGGTCATCTGCACCATGTCGGTCAGGGGCACCCAGCCGCCGTACTGGTGCACCTCAGCGGTCACCGTGGTCACGGTCAGGGCCTGGCCTTCCGGGGTCACGCCCTCGGTCAGGGGCGTGGTGGCCTTGGGCAGCGCGTCATACTTGCGGAACTCGATGGTCTTGCCGTTGTTGGCCGGGATCGGGTAGCTGTCGCCGAACTGGTCATGCACTAGCGCCGGCAGCGCCTGGTCGATGAGGCGGCGCTCGTAAAAGGTCTTCATCTCGGCGCTCATGCCGGAGCTGCCGGTGGTGTTCTGCAGCTGCTCGTGCGCATCCGCAAACAGCTGCAGGTTCAACTTCTTCCATTTCATGGTTTGGTCCTCCTTCAAAGGTTTATGTTCTCACACCCTCGTGTGGGAAGTCGTTACAGCGTGATCTTCTCGCCCCGGCGTGCCCTGCGTTCCAGGTCTTCCAGCTGGCGGCGGCTCATGCTGGCCACGTCCACATGGGTGGTCACCGCGCCGCCTGGCCGGGTGCCGTTCTCGCCGGGTCTGCTGGCCCGCTGCTGAATGCGTGCCGCCACGCCCTGCTCCACCTTCTGGGCGGTCTGGGCCGTGGCCTGCTGCATGATGTGGTCAAAGTAGGCGGCCCGGTAAGCGTCCGGCAGGCTCACGCCCCGGCGCATCAGGTCGGCCACCTGCTCGTTGGCCAGCACCTCCTGCAGCTCAAAATCCGGGTACTGGGTCTTCAGCTGGGCGGCCTGGGCCTCCCACTGTGCCTGGATCTGGCTCACCCGCTGCTGGCGGGCTGCTTCCTGCTGCATGGCCTGCAGCTGGGCGTTGCGGGTGTTGCTGCGCTTCAGGTCGCTCTCCATCTTGTCCAGCTCCCGGGCCGTTTTCACGCTCACACCCCGCTGCTGGGCCAGGTCCTCGTAATATTTCTCGTCCTTCACGCGGCCGTTCTCCACCGCCTCGATCAGGCCGTCCATGTCCTCGGTGTCCACGCCGTAGGCATTGGCCAGTGCCTGGGTCAGCCGCGCCACCTGCGGATTCTGCCGGATGTTCTCCGTGGCCTTATCAATGGCCCGCTGCATCATCTCCTGGAACACGTCGCTGTATTCGCCCTGCACCATCTCGCCAAAGGCTCTCCGGCGCTCCTCCGGGGTCTTTTCGGCCTTGGGCTCCTTGGCAGGTTCCTGGTGCTTCTCCGCTTCCGCCGGGTCACTCTCACTGCCAGAGGCCCCCTCCTTGAGGGGGCTGCCGCCCGCAGGCGGCTGGGGAAGTTTCTCCCCGCCTGCCGCCTTCCCCTTCAGCGCCCCGCTGCGCCGTGCCAGCCGCTCCTGTGCCGGCCGCAGGGCAGGCTCCTGCACCGCCGGGGCGGCCGCTTCCGCCGCACCGCCCTCTGCAGCCCCTGCGCTGCCGTCTCCGCCTTCTGCGAAATACTGCAGGTTCATCTTGCCGCTCACCATGTCCGCCAGCTTGTCAGGTTCCAGTTCCTTGGTATCGGCATACACATAGTGCACCTCCAGTTCCACGTTCTCCGGGTAGCTCTCGGCCAGGGCGTCAATGCCGTCCTGCACCAGCTCCACCCAGGCGTCCACCATGTCCTGCGTCTGGGCGGTGGGGGTGGCCTCCACCTTCATCCAGCCGTCGCCGTGGGCCACAACGCCCACAGCCAGTAAGCCCGCCCGGGCAGCTTCCACCACCTCGTTGGCCAGCGTCTGCAGCAGCACACTTACCGCCGCACACACAATGTCCTGCCCGTACTCGCCTGCGCCGGCGTGGCCCTCGGCCTTTACCTCGTAGCCGGTCACGCCGCTGGCCCACACCGTTCTTGCAACTGTCGCTCTGATCATGCCGTTTTCTCCTTTACTCCTTGTTCGGGTTGTTCGCATTCATGGCCCGCTTGGCCGCCTGTGTCGAGAGACTGTTGTTCCCTTCGCCCACCGCAGCGCCCAGGCTGTTGGTGGTGCTGCGGGTCACATTGCTGCTGCCGCTGCCGCCACCCGTGCTGCCCGCCGCCTGCGCAGCCGCTCCTGCCGCCTCGCTCACGTTGGTGCCGTTCTGCTGGTCAATGATGGCCGCCATTTTCTGCATCTGCTGCGCCATCTGCTGGAGCTGCTGGTACAGCGTGCCGTTCTCGCTCACCCGCTGGCGCACCTTCTCAATGCCCTCAAAATCCATCATGTCCAGCGCCGCCAGGGCCGCGTCGGCGTTGGCAGGCGCAAAGAAGCCCATCTGGTAGCACTCTTTCGCCGTCTCGTTCTGAGAAAGACGGCTGAAGGTGCTCTTCTTGGCCGCGCTCACCGTGATGTCAAACACCGGCTCATGGTCGCCCAGCTGCACCCCTCCGATCTCGCCGCCCGGCACGGCCCGCAGCTGCGCCGCGCTGAAGGGGGTGTACTCGGTCTGCCCCGTCTCTCCGGTAACGCGGAACACCCGCTGCTCGTCGTAGAACTGGCGCATCAGCTCAATGATCAGGTAACACTCCTTCGCAAAGGAGCGGTACGCGCTTTTCAGCATGTCCCGGCTCAGCTTGCTGCCCGCTTCCTGCAGGGCCGCAATGGCGCTGGCCGCGGTCAGGCCGCTGGTAGTGCCGCCCTGGCTCACGTCCCGGTTGCCGCTGACCTCCTTCAGCTCGTTCACCCGGTCGTCCCGGTAGGTGATGCAGTTGCCGCTCAGCACGCTGGTCTGCAGCGGCATAAAGGTGTCGCTGTTCAGCCGCCCCACCACATGCACGATGTCCCGGCTGAAGTCCGCCAGTTCTTCCTCGCTCACCCCGGCCGAGTCGCTCACCACAAAGCGCAGTTTGCTTGCCAGTTTCACGTTCTCGTCCATGGCGTGGTTCATCTCGTCAATGGCGGTCTGGGTGTCCTTCATCACGTCGATGTACCCAAAGCCCGCCGGGCTGTCCTCTTCCATGAACAACGGGTCAAGCACAAAGGGGTATTTCCCGTGGTCGTAAAAGCCCCGCTCGGCCAGGGCCGGGTCGTTCTCGCTGGCGTACAGCACCACGCCGTTGCAGAACTTGCAGTAGTGCAGCACCGGCGCGCCCTGCGGCCGGGCCTTTTTGTAGTACCAGTCCACCACCACACTCTTGCCGGTGGTGTCCAGCTGATCGTCGTGGATGTACTCGGCCACGTCCAGGCTCTTTCCGGTGTGGCCTTCCAGCTGGGGGTATTTTGCCACCAGCTGCTCGTTGTCCTCCAGGCTCAGGCTGAACAGGTTCGGGCTCTCCTGAATGTCGCTCACGCCAGGGGCCCAGTACAGCATCAGCAGGTTCACGCTCTTCACGCTGATGTCGCCAAGGCCCCCTCGCAGCGTCGGGTCCCAGAACACACCCTTCACGCCGGTGCCGGTCTTGAGCTTGCGCCACCAGGTGTCGCTGTACACCTGCTCATAGTCGCACTGCTCCAAAACCACCGGGATGATCTTCGAGAGTGCCTTGGCCGTTTCTTCGTCGTCCGACGCCCGGGGCAAAACGTTGGGCTCCGGGTAGTTGTCCATGGCGTCGGCGTGTTTGTTGGCAATGCTGTTGAACAGCCACCCGCTGGAGGGCTTGGGCTTGCCCTCCATCATCTTGTTTTCGCAGTTCTTCCAGTGTCCCATGCGGAACCACAGCTCGTTGTCCACAATGCGCTTGTCCAGCGACGCCTTGCCCGCCTTGTATTTCTGCAGGGTCTCCCCCGCCTTTGCAATCTCCTCCGGCCCGATCACCTGCGCGCCTGCCGCCTCTTCCGTGAGGGAGCTGCCTGCCGTCTGCAGGCCCGCTCCGGTCATCGGCTCCGGCTGCTGCGCTCCCAGGCTGCTCAGCATCCCGGCCCCCGCCGGGTCTTCGCTCACCCTCTGGTCCGGGTATCGCCGCAGCAGCTCCTGCAAAAGTTCTTTTCCGTCCACTCTGTCACTCCTTTTCTTCCCATTCCTCTGAGAAAAGCTCGCCCTTTGGGAGAGCTCCGTTGCAGCGCCGCGCCATCGGACTGCAACGGTGAGAGGGTTACACCCGCATCACATGCGTTCTGCTCTTGTGCTTGTCCAGATCCAGCGGGTCGTCCCGCAGTACCGTCTCTTTCTGGATCTGCCGCGGGCTGATGGGGTTTTCCATCAGCACATAGCGGCACTCGTCGTAGATGTGATCCTCCTGGTCCGAGTCAATGTCCTCCACGTTGCTCTCGTCGTACACAAGGTTCGGGATGGTCCGGATAAAGTGTTTGCAGGTGTCAAACACCTGCAGCATGGGCCGTCCCTCGGCGTCAAAGGCCAGCCGGTAGTGCATCTGCATCTTGCCGGCAAGGCGGGTGTGGTCTCCCGGGTGCCATACCAGGTAGTACGGGTGCTTTTCCTGCATCTGGGCAATGCTCTCGCCCTGGCTCTCGTTGAAGATGGCCGGGTCCGCCACGCCCTGGATCACCCGGCCTTTCAGCATCGGGTCGTTCTCTTCCGCTTCCCTTATGCGCCGGGCCTGCTCCACCGGGTTGATCTTCAGGCCTTCGTTCGGCGTACCGTCGCAGCCGTACAGCTCCTTGATCCGGTACAGCCTGCCCTCTTCGTCCGCTGCGTACCACCCCACCGAGAAGGGCCGCGAGTAGCCAAAGTCGTACCCGCGCCAGATTTTCCAGTGTGCCGGAATGCGGAACGGCTTGATCACGTGGGTCCACCGCTGGTCCTCGTAGTGGACCGGGTCGTTGCGCCACTCGGTGAACACCTGGCCGCTGAAGCTGTCCCAGCTGCCATAGAGCAGCGCCTGCTTCTCCGCCTCCGGTAAGGACGCCAGGTTGTTCAGATACCCCGGGTCATTTTTCAGCAGTGCCGGGTTGTCAAAGATGGTGGAGGGGATAAACACCCGCGTGCGCCGCAGCTTTTCCACGGTGCCGTCCGGCTTCTTCACGTCCACCAGCTGCACCATCCGGGTGCCCGGGGGTGCCGGCGTGATGAACCGGGCCTTCACCCACCCGTGGCCGATGCCGCCGGGGTTGGCCGTGGCCCGGATGTACACCTGTGTACCCGGCCCGCTGGGGCGGTTGCGGCTCATCAGGTAGCTGTACTCTTCCCAGGTGAAGTGGGTCAGCTCGTCCACCCCGATAAAATCAAACTGCTGGCCCTGGTAGTTGTATTTGTCCTGGGACCGGAACATGCTGCCAAAATAGATCTTCGCCCCGCTGGGGAAGGTCCAGCAGTGGTTGCTGGCATTGTACCGGGCCTTGGGGAATGCGGGCTTGTAGTACTGCATGGTCTTGTCGATCAGCTCCCGCAGCTGGGGAAAGGTCTTGCGCAGGATCAATGCCCGGTAGTTGGGCACATCCACCTGCCGCAGCGCCTCGATCACCAGCGCGTCGCTCTTGCCGCCGCCGGCCGCCCCGCCGTACAGGGCCTCGTCCTCGCTGCGCCGCATAAAGGCCGCCTGCCTCGGCTGCGGCCGCCAGATGATGGGCCGGCCGTTAATCTCCTGCCGTGCCATCCAGCACCACCTCCTGCTGCTCTGCGTCGTCCTTTGCTTCCATCAGCACCGCCGGGGCAGCGCTCTGGCTGCCGCCCTCGTCCCGCGGCACCAGCGCCGCCGCATTGGCCGCAGCGTTCAGCAGCACCGTGGCCACGTTCGCCGCGTCCTTGTCGGTCATGGCCAGCGCCTCGTACCGCTCCAGTTGCTGTTCCAGCTCCTTCCGCTCATCGTCCTCCAGCTGCCGGTCGTAGCTGCCCGGCTCACTGTACACCACAAGGCCGGTTTCTGCCGCGTCCTGCAGGTTCTCCGCCTCGCTCTTGAGCAGCCCGCCGATCGCAAAGTCCCGGGCTCGGGCATCCTCGTCCAGTTTTGCCCGCAGCTTTGTGCAGATCTCGCTGGCCCGCTGGTTCTCGGCCACCCGCTGCTGCAGGTAGCCCACCTGGGCCCGGGCTCCCAGCGCCGCCCGGGCTGCGATCTCCCGCGCCGCCTGGGCCCTGGCCTCGGCAAACACCCCGTCCGACTTTCCGGCCTCCTCGGCCATCCAGCTGCGGATGGTGCTCTCCGGCACGCCGTACTTCCGGGCCACTGCACAGATGGAGTTGGAGCTGATCATGGCCATCACCACCTCGGCCCGTACCTTGGCCGGGTACTTTTTCCCGCGCCCCTGTCGGCCCGGCACGGTATTTTTGCAGTATTTCCGCTGTGCCATCCCAGGCCCTCCCTCTGTGCTCATGGTTCCAGTCTATCGCAAACCGCCGCACAAAAAACCTACGGACTTTTTGGGGGAGTGGAGCACGGGTTGTGTTTGCTGTTTTTTCCGCAGCGGCCTTGCGGCGCTTTGAAAAACCAGAACACTGCCCCAGCCTCAGCTCCCAGCGTCTGCTGCGGCCCTTGGGCGGGCCTTGCATCCTGCTGGCCGCTGCCCCAACAGCTCCTCCCTGCTTCAGCCGCAGGCTGCGGTCGTCGCCGTTGCAGTACAAAAAGGCCGCGCGCCGCAGCGCTCAGCCATCTCTCTTCGTTCCCGCAGCTGTCATTCCGCCTCCAGCAGCCCTGCCGCCGCCGCATAGATCCCCACCGTGCTCAGCGCTTCCAGCTCCTTGCTGTAGTAGGTCGTCCGCCCGATGTACAGCGCTCGGATCACGTCCTCTTCCCGCATGCCCTCCAGGTAGCGCATCCGCAAAAGCTCCCAGCAGGCAGGGTCCGTCCGGGCATAGTAGTCCCGCACCCGGTCCAGCACCGCCGCCCACTTGCCGCGCCCGTCGTACTGCCGCAGCGCTCTGCGCACCTCTTTCCGCTGCTTTTTGGTCACCTGCCCGCCGCCTTTCCTGCTTTTTTTGCCGTTTTTAGCTGATATCTCACACATTCCCCGCACAAACCGCCTATTTTACGCGCAAAATAAAATTATCTTGTCTGTCATGTGCGAACTTTCGCAAACTCCCGCCGCCGCAGGATCACATAAGCCTGCGGTTCGGTGGCTTCCCAGCCCTCCGGCCGGGGCTCGGCATTCTCGTGCAGCCCGCCGGGGTCAAAGATCTGGATCTTCACGCACTCCCACCCCGGGAACAGCTTTTCCCACCACGCCGGGTCCTCCGCGTGTTCGCTGCAGGCCTCCCGCAGCTGGCGGCGGCTCCACTTGGTGTCAGCTGCCGGCTGCTCCTCCGGCAGGGTCAGGTTGCTGGTTTCCAGGCACCGCCGGAAGCCGTGGCCGTAGATGTACCCCACCGTGCCGCTCGTATCCTGCCCGTCAATGCCCAGGATCTTCTTCGTGATGATCCGGTCTGCGTTCATGGTGCCCATGGGCTCAAACTCCCGTGTGCCGGGGACACGCCGCCGCCATAGATCCTCCAGCATATACCGCAGTTCCCGCCGCTCTGCCTCACTCAGCCCCGGGCACTGGGCAAAGCCATGCATGTGCAGCCGCCCGGCCTCGCCGTTGCGCACGGCCCACAGCATCAACTTCAGCCACGTTCCCCGCACGCCAAACCGCTTGCGCACCGCCCGCTGCACCCGCCGGGCATAGTTCTTCACGTCCCGCCAGCAGCCTTCCTCGTCCTCGGGCAGGTAGGCGTCCTCGTATGTAGCGGTCAGGTAAAAGCCGTTCTGGTCAAAATTGGCCAGCACCTTGCGCTGTCGGCGGCGCAGGCTGGCGGCTTTGTTCCGGCTCTTCTGCCCCCGGTCACTTTCCTTGCGCTTCTTGCCCCGCTGGCGGTGCTCCTGATCCGTCACGGTGTAAATGCCCACGGCCTGGTATGTGTCCCCGCAAAGGGTCCTTTTTTCCCGGATGTAGCTTTTTCGCATCCCGGTGCCCTCCCTGTCCGGTAAACTTTTCGTGTTGGTTTCTTTTCTGTGGCCCACACAGTCACAAGATTAACGGGTATACAAGCCCCCAAAGCGCCCGCATCGGACGCCTATTATAAAAAGGAATGGCTTGTTCAGTTCAAACGCCTGCCGCCAGAGCTTTCCCTCTGGCAGCACCCGTTCGGCCTGACGCTCCCGCCGTCGCCAAAGCCCCCGGCCGTGCGCTGTCCACGCCGCCGGGGGGCTCATTATTTGTGTTTTCTGCCCATCCAGAACTCCGCGTCAAAATCGTTCCGGTTGATCCTGCCCGTGTCGTTCTGACGTTTCGTGTGGTCTTTCTCCTTCTGCACTTCCGCCTTCCAGACCCGGTATTTTCCGCACCGGTCGCTGCAGGCCGGGTGCCGGTCCGGGCAGTCCGGCGTGCATACCGGCTTTACCATGTCGGTTTCCCCGCCGCTGCCCAGTACCCGTAGCTCAGCTCCTTCTTCCCACGCTCCCGGGCCTTGGCGTTGTAGCCCTCCAGCTCCCGCACGTCCAGCTGCAGCGGGGTCGGGTCTGTCAGGTACTTCTTCAGCCGCACCCGGGGCGCTCTGGGTGCCACCGGTTTCGGCACCGGCAGCGCAGCAGCTTTCGGCTTTGCAGGCCGTTTCGGCGGCTTTGCCTGCGCGGCCGCCGTCTTTTTCGGCTTCAGCCGCACCTTGTAGGCTTTCCGGCTGCAAGCCACTTCTACCTTTTCCCGGGTGATGTCCCACCGGTGCTTGCCGCGGCGCTTGTGCTGGCGCTGCTGGTCCCGCCACAGCGTCGGCAGGATCTTCTCCGCCCGCACCACGCCCTGGGCGGCCAGATCCGCCGCCGTGCCCTCGTACAGCACCTTCCCGCTGTCCGGGTCGTGCAGGCGGTATTTGTACACCATCATACGACTTTGCCCTCCTGCTTCCCGGCCCGGTGCTTTGCGGTCACAATCTTTTCCTGCCGCCGCTTGAGCGGGTCCACCAGATTCTTGCGTACAATGTCTCGTACTTCCGGTACTTGCCCGCCAAACCTTCCGGCTATCTTTTTGCTGATCCGCTTGCGGCTCATCCTGCCTTTGTCCTTGCTCATGCGTTGCCTCCGCTCCCGTACAGCTCCACTTCCACACCGTCCGCCGTCACCAGCACCCCGCCGTCCAGCGCCACGGCCAGCTGCTGCAGCCGTGCCGACGGCACCCGCAGCAGCCCGGCAGGCCGCATCCACTTGGTGATCTCCCCGGCCCGGATGCCGATCTTCTCCGCCAGGGTGTCGGCGTTCTCGCCCCGGTAGGCCATTGCCTCCTTCAGTGTCATTCCCATGCCTCCGTGATCTCAATTACTTTTTTGCAGCACCAGATCTGCACATCATACGCCTGAATCCTGATAAGTCTGCAGATTCCTGCCCAGATCTCGGTCATCTCGCCCGCCTCCTCTCCCAGCTCTCCGGCATGGCCGGGGCCTGCAGCACGGTCTGGATGCGCTTTTCCACTTCCGCCGGGGCCAGCGGCAGGCAGCCCACCCGCTTGCGGCTGGCCTCCACCATCCAGGCCCGCTCTGCCAGCCCGTCCAGTGCCTGCCGGGTCTGGCGCTGCTGCTGATGCAGCGCCTGTGCGTCCGGGATGTCCTCCACCTGCACGTCGGTCTTGTAGGCGTCCCGGGCGCAGCGGCAAAAACGCTCCAGCGCCACGTCCACGCCGTCCTCTATGGCCCAGGCGGAAAGCTGCCGGAAGTTTTCCAGCACCGCTTTATGTAAGTCGTTCAGGCGCTTGGCTCCAAAGCCCAGCACCTCGGCGCAGGCCGCCGCGTATACCCGCCACTCCAGCGTGGCAGCGTTGTCCACCGCCATGCGGATCTGCAGCTCCTTCTGCTTGCGGGCCGCGCCCTTGCCCAGCGGCACCCGGAACTCGGTTTCCGCTCCTTCCGGCAACAGGCTCACAAGCCAGGCCTGCCCGGCTGCAGCCTGTTCCCGGCCGCTCTTCCGGGGCTGGGCCATCACTTCCAGCATCTCCTCGTTGATCTCGTCCCGCCGCAGGTTCACCTTCCGCAGCCGCTGCACACCCACCTCGTACTCGTCGTGCAGGGCAATGGTCACGCAGGCGTGCATAAAATCCACCGCATTGTTCTCCGCCAGGCTGATCTTCTCGGTCAGGCTCAGTTTCTTCTTCATCTCTTTGTCCTTTCGTAGTATTCGTCGTGCAGCTTCTGCCACTGGGCCAGCGGCAGGGCCTTGTCCCGTGCCGCACGGGCCAGTACCCGGTACGCCGGGCCGTTTTTGTCCCGCGGGTTCATCCAGTCCGCCTTTTCCAGCGCCTCGTTCAACTCCCGTCGGTACTCTTCGTAGGTCAAGGCTGCACCTCCCCCTGCCGCCGCATCAGCTCCGTCATAAAGCTCATCTCTTTTTCGCTGCTGACCATATACCGTTTGCCTTTTCCTCGCACCATGGCCAGCAGCCGGTCCTGCATCATCTCGCCAAATTCCTTGGCGGCTTCCTCCTGCTCGGCCTTGGAGAGGTCCTTTCTCATCAGTTGCGCCACGGTGCTCAGGTAGGCATCTTCCAGGGCGTCCAGCGCTTTGCCCTTGCTTGTGTTCTGGCCCTGGCAGCGCATCACCACCGGGCCGTCGTCGATCACCGAAATGTTGATTTCAATCTTGCTTTTCATCCTTGTCCTCCTTCACGGTTCCCCGTGGTCGTTCATCCAGCTGGCCGCCAGCGCCCGGGCGTCTGCCAGTTTGTCGCACAGCATGTTCACCGCTGCTTCCTGCATCCACTCCGGCAGCCGCTCGGCCTGCATCATGGCAGCCCCCATGTCCCGCACCAGCTCCTCGCCGTGCTGCTCCATCCGCTGCCAGATCTCCGCCTCGTCCGTCGTCAGGTTCTCCGGCCGGCTCACTTCAGCACCTCCACGCTGTAGGCCTTGCAGGTACAGCCCCCGTGCTCTGCCCGGGCTTTGTCCTCGGCCATGGCCTTTGCCACGCCCTTGCTGATGGCCTGCACCTCGTAGCTGCAGTGTGTAAAGTATTCGCTTTTGGTCTGTGGCAGCTTCTGGCTGCACTCCACATTCACGCGGTATCTGCCCATCCTTCAGCCCGCCTTTCTGCGGTCAGCCGCTCGTTTTTCCTGCGGCTGCCGCTCCTTGCAGGGCTTTTCGTCCTCTTCCTGCTCGGCGCAGCTGCCCAGGCCCGCCAGCACCACAGCCAGCGCCAGCAGCACCAGCGCCCCCACAAAGCACCCGGCCATGGCCCAGCCCGTGTAGCTTTCCAGGCCGCTTGCCACCAGCAGGCAGCCGATCAGGCTGGCCCAGCTGCCGCAGTAATAGATCCATTTCCGCATTGTCAAAACCTCCCGTTTGTGTTAAACTTCTGGTGATGAGTGCATGCTGCTTTCATCACCCCTTAGCCTTGCCGGTGCTGTCACGCCGGCAGGGCCTTTTTGTTTTCTTGCACTTCTCCCGCTGCTTCTGCCATGCTTCAAACGCAGCCTGGTTCTCCGGGTCTGCGTAAAAATCCGCGGCAATGTCATACAGCGCCCAGATCTGCCACATCTTCAGCGGCCCGCTTTTGCCGTCCATTCGCGCCTCCTGTCAGTCCGGGTTAAAGGTCTGGAAGCGCTCGCCCGTACCGGTCGCTTCCAGCGGAATCTCCCACTCGGCGCAGATGCTCTCGGCCACCGACTTTGCAAAGCCGATCAGCTCGTCGCCCCGCGCTGCCATCAGCACTGTCGGACCTACAATGCTGCTCATGTAGTTGAACGCGTACAGATCCGTGGCGTGCTCATTGTAAGGCAGCTCCTGCAGCAGGCCCTCTTCGTTCACGGCCATCTGGATGCTGTCCACATCCTCCCGTGCCCAGCTGGCAGCCAGGCAGGTGTCGGCCATCTCAATGGGCCCGCCCACCAGCTTCTGCAGCGTCTCCAGCTTGCAGGTGTCCCCGTCGTCACAGGGCAAAAGGTAAGCGCTGGTGTTCACCGGCATCACGATCACAAAACGTTCCATGTCCTTATCCCTCCGTATTGGCATAGCCTGCTTTTTCGGCGTCTTCCACGCTGACATCGTCAAAACACTGCTCCAGCACCATCAGCACCCGGCGCTGTGCGCCGGGGCGCAGGTTTGCCCGGCGCATAGCGATCAGACAATAGCCCATGCAGGCCGCATTGCTCCACGGCCCGTTCAGGTTTGCCAGCATCCGGGCCGCCTCGTTCTTCTTGCCCATCTCTTTGTCCTCCTTGGTTTCATGCATTCTTCCCCGGCTGGCCCTTATTCTCCGATTTGTGCTATACTTGCACTGAAAGGAGATGAAAGCCGCCTGTGCCTTACAAAATCATGTTTGAAATTCAATGTCCCTTTGACGCTCTGGGAATTCTGCCTGCAATGGAATCCGAAATCTGCTGCAGCGTTGTCCCCGGAAAGTCTCCGGTTTTCTCGGTTCCTAACGTCTGTGACCGCTGCAACGACACAAACTTTGAGCAATGTCGGCAATGCACTGGCGCAATCTATCAGATGTTCCGGCAGGGGCTTATCCCTGTGGAGTTTCTTCCTTCCTGGCCGGTTCGCACTCTGCCAGACCCCATCCGGCCATGTCTTGAGCTGCTTTCAGAATGATTTCTGCATTCTCGGCAATCACCCCGGAAAGCGACCTGTTATAATCAGGGTCATACACGGCCATCTTTCTGGCCGCCATCCACCCCGGCAGGAATTCCCAAAGGGTCTGTGCCGCTTCCAGTGTTTGGTTATTTTCTTTGCTGTGTAAGTACAGCCCCAGTTCGTTGTAGTCCCCGCCCGCCTCTTCCACAGGCGTGCAGGGCTTTTTTGTTTCTTCCTCCACCTTCTCCCCTCCTTTCATGCGCTTTTCCCCGGCTGGGACGGGGTGTGTTCAATACCGAAAAGCTCATTCGGCGTGATCCCCAGAGCCTTGCAAATCGGGACAACATCATCTGACGTCATCCTTTTTCTGCCTCTCAGCAGATCATTGAACTTCTTGGGCTCATATCCGGCCGCTCGTGCTACTGCCGATTGCTTCAAACACTTCTCGTCAATAATTTTGTAAATCATGTCCGTTGCACTCATTCCATACGCTCCTTTCGGGTACAAGTTTCTTGGACATTTTTACAATATCACAAGTTTCTTGTCTCGTCAAGAGTTTTGTACAACTTTCTTGTTCTTTTGTCTTGACTTTTCAAGATCGCTCATTTATACTGACCTTGGAACGATAATTTTTTAGGAGGTGTTCCCGATATCTTTTTCCAGTCGTCTCCGGCAGGCACGCGAACAGGCCGGGTTTACTCAGCAGGATCTTGCTGAAAAGCTCGGCATTACAAAAAGTGCCGTTGGTAACTATGAAAACGGCGTTAGTAGTCCCAAGTGGGATGTCCTTCTGAGAATTTTTGATGTTCTTCAGGTTGAGCCAAATTTCTTGTACCAGGATAGTTTTTCTCCGGAGCTTTCCGGGGCTGTTCAGCTCACCCCTCGGCAGTCTGCTCTGCTGTCCTCGTTTGACCAGCTCAACGAGGAGGGCCAGACCAAGGCTGTGGAGTATGTGGAGGACCTTGTGCTTACCGGCCGTTATAAAAAATGTTCTGCGCCTGGCCTGGGCGCAGAAGAAGCGTAAATAAGAAAATCCGTTCCAGCATCAGCCGGAACGGGTTATTTGTATGAAGGAGCAATTTTATGTTTTCTACCGATATTTCTTATGATGAGGCTGCGTCCGCTATCCAGAAGCTGGATCCCGCCATGCGTGCCGACTATGAGGAAAACCTTTCTCGCCTCCGAAAAGCCGAAACCGCATACGCGGACGAAGATGGCCGGCAGATCATCGGCTATATGGATCTTGCCTTTCAGCTGGAGTGCACCACGCGGGAGCTCGCTGCCACAAAATCTCTTCTGGATCAGGAGCATGAAAAAGCCCGTGCAGCCGACGACAGTCTGCACCACATTCTGCTTGTTCTTTGTGGGTTCTGGAGCGCTATTCTGGTTTTTCCTTTGTATTCGCAGCTTTCTTTTTCGCCTCTTCTGGTGATTGCCATTCCCTTTATCGTCGTCTTTCTATCCGTTCTCGGCATTTTTTACGCTTATGGCATCATCCAGCACCTCAATTCCACGGATCCCGATTTTCATTGGATGAGCACCGGCGTTCAAAAAGCAAAGCTCACTTTCTGTGTTCTTCTCCCTTTCATCATCCTTTTGGTTGCCTCTGCCGTGGAGTATTTCCGTCAGTAAAGCACAACCCTTCAGCAGGTTCCTATTAAGTCTGCTTATTTATGTCTTGTTTGTGAAGAATTTTTGAATTTTCATTGCTTGTCAAGCCCTAATTTTTAGTTTTTCTGTTGCGTTTGCAACTTTTCACATTTTTTTCGTGTACAAACCCGCTCACCGAGCGTATAATAGACTTGCAGGAACGTATTCCTGCCAAGACAATGAAAAGACTGCTGGTCTTTGCTTGTCCGCTGAAAGAGGGTAGCCCCTCCCTGCCATGAAAAAATGGGGAATTAAAAAAGCGGTGAGCTCTTACCGTGAGTAGAGAATGAAAAAAGCGGAGAACCTCTGCCGTATAGTGAGGAATGAAAAAGGGTGCGGGACAGGTTACTGTTCCGCACCTTCTTGGATTAAGGAGCTGAATTATGGGGAAGTTTCAATTTTACCACATTAACGAACACTATATCAGCTATTTACATAGTATTGACACCCGTGTGCAATACAATAAGGGGCAGCGGCGTCCGTATGTTGGAATTGTACTCTCCATCAACGGCATTGATTATTATGTTCCCCTTGAATCCCCTAAGCCCAATCACGTTAACATCAAAGGCGGCGGTCCTGTTATGAAACTCGACGATGGTCGTCTTGGCCTAATGGGCTTCAACAATATGATTCCTGTTATTCCATCTTGCTTGATCAAATTTGATATTCAGAGTATCGAAAATGAGAATTATAAAATGCTCTTGTTGAATCAGTTAAATTATTGCAACAAGAATCGCGATCTTATTCTCCAGCGTGCAGAATCCACATACCGCAAAGCTCTCAGTCGTAAAATCCCGCTGTATCAAAAGGTATGCTGCAATTTTGAAAAATTGGAACGTAAAAGCAAGAAATATGATCCAAATTACGTTCCATCTAAAAAGAAAATTCGTGCAACCGTACCTTCCAAATAATTGTTCTTTTCAAGGAGCTCCCCGCCGGGTGCTCCTTGTTTTATAAACGCACAAACCCCTCCAGCTGTTTCCAGCCGGAGGGGCAAACAAAAAGCCCGCCAAGGTATGCCTGGCAGGCCACATGGAACTACAATCAATCACCCAGATATTTCAAAAGCTGCACCAAATACTGGCCGGATTGCCGGTCTCGCTCATCTCGGTCAAGATCCCGTTTGCCGAAGATCACAAAGCCATTGTCTCCGTAAAAATTGAGCAGCGCGTCTTTGTCCTCGCATTCCAGATACACAAACTTGCCGCCCAGCACCGCCTGGATCGCGCGCACCTTATCAGTCGCCAGCTTCAACAGCACGTCGCCCGGAATCAGGTTGTCGTATCCGTTGGCAAAATTTTTGCCAAGCTGACCAATCAGAGGTGCTGAGATCATGTAATTGTCCGTCATAGAGCGTCGTGCATCCCTTGCCATTGCAAAACGATTCACTTTCTTTGCAACATTTTTGCTAATGTTCTTGCGTGGAATTTCGAGCACTTTGTTTGACAGTGTAAAATATCCCACCAGCACTGGTTTGTCTTTGTAAGATGTCGCCACCAGCTGCGTCTGGGCAATTCCCTGCCTGGCAAATTCAATGGCCTTGCAATGCAGAAAAAACTCCACGTCCTTATTCAGCGGACAAGAAAACTCGGAAAGGATCTCCTTTGTTCGACCCTCTCCGAGTTCTTGGATCATATCTTTTAGGTTAACTAATCCGTATCCTGTCATTTCTTTCCAAACATCTCACGCAGCGCATCGCCCTTGATCTCATGGACAGTCTTATCCACAACGACATTTTTGCTGCTCTTTCCCTCTGCATTTTCCAATGCTCGTACAAAATTCCGTGCAAGCGGTTTTGAACGAATCACGACATTCTTTGTAATACTCTTTGTCGCCATCAAAAAGACCTCCTTCTTTTTGAAAGTGCAAAGCTATACCTTGCATCTTCATTATATGCAATCCAGCCCCCTTTGTAAAGCCGCCTGTGCAACTTTCACGTAAAAAACGCACAAACCCCTCCAGCCGTTTCCAACTGGAGGGGTCTGCCCCGTCGCCAAAAGGTAAGGATAAAAACAAGAAGGTTTCTTTCCATGCGTTGCCTGCCTTTACAGCATAGCACGCTTTTTGGATATGGGCAAGCAAAAGCCCCGGCGCTGGTACGATGCAGCGCCGGGGAAACATGGAGTACAGCACAAAACCGGACAAAGGAAATTTTATGCTTGCAGGGGTCAGTATACCACACTCCCTGCATATGGGCAAACCGCCCGGAAAGGAAGTGTTATCATGCCCCGCAAAAAAGCTCCTGCGGCCGAAGCGCCGCGCCTGGTGGCTTACTACCGCTACTCTGGCGGCAGCCGCCAGACCGAGCAGAGCATCGAGGGCCAGCGCCGGGACTGCGAGGCCTACGCCCGCGCCCACGGCATGACCATCCTGCGCGAGTATGTAGACCGCCACATCAGCGGCAAAACTGATGACCGCCCCGCCTTCCAGCAGCTGGTGGCCGACAGCGCCGCGCACACCTTTGACGCCGTGATCTGCTGGAAAACCGACCGTCTGGCCCGCAACCGCTACGACAGCGCCGTCTATAAGAAAAAGCTCCGGGACAACGGTGTGGAGATCCTCTATGCCGCCGAGAGCAACATCTCCGGTGCCGAGGGCATCATCATTGAGGGCCTGATGGAAGCTCTGGCTGAGTATTACAGCGCCGAGCTGGCCGAAAAAGCCCGCCGTGGCATGCGGGAATCCGCCCTCAAGGGCAAGGCCTTGGGCAGCTCCCGCCCGCTGGGCCTCACCGTGGACGCCGACAAACACTACATTATCGAGCCCACAGGTGCCGAGGCAGTCCGGTATATCTTTGAGCAGTACGCCGCCGGGCTGTCCTCTTCCTCCATCGTGGAGCGTCTGAACGTCATGGGCCTGCGCACCAGCCACGGCGGCCCGTTCAACAAAAGCAGCATCAACCGCATCATTCAGAACGAAATGTACCGCGGCATTTACGTCAGTAAAAAGTTTGATGTCCGCATCGAGGGCGCGATCCCGGCCATCATCGACAACGATTTATGGAAAAGGGCACAGAAAATGTTTGAACGCAACCGCCAGAGCCGCACCCCGCACGCCTCCCGCGCCGATTATATCCTCTCCGGCAAACTGTACTGTGGAGAGTGCGGCTGCCTGATGAAAGGCGTCTGTGGACGCAGCAGCGGCAACGGCCAGATGTACCACTACTACGCCTGCCCCGGCCGCTCCATCGGCCGCGCCTGCACCCGCAAAAACATCCCGCAGGACGAGCTGGAGGCTATGGTGGTCAACGCCGTCGCCGATCTGCTGCTGGAGCCCGCGCTGCTGGAGCAGATTGCGGATGCCATCGTGGAGCTGCAGCAGGCTGAGGCCGCACGCCCTGACCCGGAGAAGCAGGCACTGGAAAAATCCCTGTCCGATGTCCGGAACAAGATCCAGAACATCCTCTCTGCCATTGAGAACGGCACCTCCAGCGCCGCCCTCTCTGCCCGCCTTGCCGATCTGGAGCAGCAGGAGAGCACACTTTCCTATCAGCTTTCTTCCCTCGATGCAAAAAAGCCCCTCACCTTCACCCGTGATCAGATCCTGTTCCTGCTGCAGCAGTTCCGAGTCTCCCCCTCGGAGCGCACCAAGGCTTACTGCCGCCGCCTGGTTGATACCTTTGTGGATCACATCGAGCTCACCAACACCGAGCTCATCCTCTACTTCAACCTCTCCGACGAAACCGTCGATAAAAACAAAAAAGCTCCCCGGTCGAACCATTCCGAAGAAAGTTCGACCGAGAAGCGTTTGGTCCGAGTGGCGAGAATCGAACTCACGGCCTCTTGAACCCCATTGTGCTTCTCTC
>ERZ840371.831-NODE-831-length-35772-cov-11.780049_pt1 | contig 35772 bp, 49 predicted proteins | sample MGYA00519937_ERZ840371 | MGnify/ENA primary metagenome ERZ840371 (study PRJEB31850, sample SAMEA3708873) | human gut metagenome | biome: human gut; feature: human-associated habitat; material: faeces | place: China | collected 2014 ... | reverse complement strand
GCGATGGCAGAGCCGGTCGCAGCCAGCACCGCCAACACCGTGTTTTTGATGTGCATTGCGTTCATAGTTTTGACCCTCCCTGCGCAGTGCTTCAGTGGTTCACCCGCACGGCTTTCACCGGATGGCCGTCCTCGTCCCAGGACACGTCATAGGTTCCTTCCGATGCGGTGACCCGGATGGTCTGGCCTGCATTGGCCGGGTTATAACTGAAGTAGTCGTACATGTGCTTCACGTCCTCCGGCTCTTTCTCGGGGGAAATGAAACCCTCTGCCATCTCCTGTTCCGTCCAACCGGCCACGCCGCCGTCCGGGTTCAGGTGGAAGTTGGCTCCCGCAGCCTTCAGTTCGGCGTTGATAGCCTCCACAGGTGCACCCAGTTTCTTGCCCTCGTTGATGATTTCAGCAAACTTCTTCTCCATAGTGTTTCTCCTTTCAAATTTTTCGGTTGAAATTCAACCGGGTTCAATTGGTTTTTAGGTCCCCGACGCACAGAGCTTGTCCGCGTCAGTGCAAGAATTGCAGTTCCGACTTGTTTTCGTGCAATTCAAGTGCGGGTGCCGCTGATGATTTTGTAAAGCCGACTTGTGCCAGATCGCTGCCACCAGCCAGCCCGTGGCGTAGTCCAACGCCATAAAGCAGATCAAGACTTTGAGAGCCACATCCCAACCTCCGAGTGCCTAGGCGATGGCAGAGCCGGTCGCAGCCAGCACCGCCAACACCGTGTTTTTGATGTGCAGCGCAGAATCATTAAACATGATTTTTTTCCTTTCTAATCGCCGCGCTGACCTCGTCAGCTTCTTCCGGCTTCATTTTAGGGTAGTCCTTCAGAATTTCCTCCAGTTTCTCTCCGTTGCTGACCCTGCGCTTCACAACGCGGATCAGCAATTTCAGTTGCATCGTCACACCTCACCACCTCCCCCGTAGAGTGCAATCGCCATCATGGCTTCCATTTCTTCACGCCAGACTTCCGGAGATGGATGCGCTTCCCGGTATGCCGCCCGCAAGGTCTCGGAGCAATCCGGCTTGGAAGACAGCTCGTAACCTTCCGCCAGCGGAGAATAAGTACAATGGCCAGAAGGCTCTCCGTCCAGATCTGGTGATCCTTCTCCCTCAACAGAGTTATCCGTATAGGATGTTACATTTTTGATCGTCAGGACCGGGGTAGTTGTTCCGATCTTATAGAGATAAAGATCCATTTCGGTTTCCCTTTCTTATGCTATCCGACTCGTTTTTGTGCGGTTCAGGTGCGGGTGCCGTTGATGATTTTGTAAATCTGCCGCTCACTAAGATCAAACTGGAGGGCCAAGGCTTTGTAGTTACCGCCGTTGAAGAGAGCCCGGATTTCCCGATCCCGGGCATTGCGCCTTATGGATTCCCACTTGGGGATATACAGGTACTGCCCACTGCACAAGCGCGCAAGCTTAAGGAAAGCGTCCATTCCGAGATCCTCGGCAAGGTCACGGTATGCCTCGGGAATGTCGCTCATGGGGACTCCATCGACTTCTTCCGGTGCAGCCGATTTCTGCCAGGACACAGGAAAATACAAAACTTTCTTCGTAAAATTATGCTGTCGAATCGCATTCGCTGCGGCTAAATTGTCTTTCATAATCGGAGCCTCCTGTATCAATCAACCCGTGTAGGAGGCGTGCTTGGGTACGCATCTCCCGTAATGGTCTTGTACTGTGCCGATGTAATCAAGCCACAGCGAACGGCGTGCCACAGCTCGTTTTGATGATCGAGATCCGCTGTATACCCAGACTGCAGCGTGTTGAAATCAACTTTACGAATAGTCTGGATAACCCCGGCATCATCTGCAACCTGGACGCTGGCGTTGCTTTTGAAATGGTTGTCAGGCACCTTTGCAAGAATGCTGTGGTGTATTGTTGTATGGCCGCACATGATCCACTCTACTGCGCCATTCATGAGGCATGCAGAATCGCAGAAGTTTTTGCCACCAACAGTATACATAAACGTGGCATCACCGCCGCATGGCAGCTTGAATTCTGCGTAAGTTCTGGTGACGCTTGTCCCTTCCTCTGTGTGCTGCGTAGAGATGCCGGAATATGTACCACTGCTGTGGGAAACAGCAACCACGGTGGTCTCGTCAGCTTCAATGCGGAGGGTAACTTCCAAAGAAGAAGCCGAGGCATCGATCTTCCTGAAATTTTCATTCAGTACTTCAATGTCAACGTAGTCGGTACTTGCAGGCAGTTTCAGGTTTAGCTTTTTTGTATTATCCATCTATCTCGCGCTCCCTCATTTCTTGCCAGGTCCGCGTTGAGGCCTGTCCCCATGTCAGCGCTCCTGCAGCTGACCACGTGTTGAAGATATACACATACGTCCATTCCAAATGGGCGGGCAGAATATCCCGCAGCGTCTGCGTCAGATCGTCCATATTGGGTGGAATACCCACTGTTCCAACAAACTTGATCTCCAGCTTATACTGTTCTGGATACTCCGTCACATCGACTGCTCCATTGGTAAAGCTGGCAGAAACATATTGCACCAGTTTCGGAGTCACGGTTCCTTGTCCAAGCAACTTGGCAACAACTCGCGATCTTCGGTCTAAGAGAGTTGCCTCTGAGTCGCTTGGCAATCCCAGTATCTTTTCATGCCGAGAGAGGAGCGTGGTTGATTCGGTAATATTGACCTGCCGTTCTAAGTCTTCAATCTGCCCGCGAAGTTGCTCCAGAAGAAAATCTTCAGCGTTAAGGGTATCCGCCATGTTTTCCATATCAATGATACGGCCAGGAAGCATTTGAATGTCACAAAGTTTCATTGATAATTACCTCCTGAAGCTGAAAAAACTCTCCAACTTCCGCTGAAATAGAGAGCTTTTCTCCGTTGATGGTGTAGGTATCAATGTTCTGAACACCGGGTGCGCTGAAAATTCGCTCGCCGATTTTGTAGTAGCTAAGAGGCGTGTTATCCTGAAAAGCAATGTTGTCCAAATATTCCCGAATATACTGCCCAATAGATTCCTTGGCCTCGGAAAATCCAAAACCAGTTGCCATGACAATGCTAACTTCAATGGTGACAGGAATCGGCGTTGCCCCAACCACGGTTACTTTGGCACCGACAGGCCGGTTCTCCTCAATATAGTCCCTGACCGCCTGAAGCGTTTCCTCCGAGGGGACTCCTTTTTCATCCGATAATACGATGACCTTTACCGTTCCTCCCCCGTTCCAGCAGGGGACACACTTAGCATCTCCAACGTGGAGAACCTTCTTAGCCCAGTACACATAGTGATTCTTGTTTCCGCTGGTAAGAGGATTTTGAATTTTCTGGAGGATGCGGCCTCTAAAGGAAGAATCATCTTCCCCGGGCAAGCGAGTTTCATTGTAGTCAAGCGCCTTGCGGTCAAGGTACTCGCCTTCAGCTGTATCCAACAACACATGATCTGGAATCGGCTGAATCTCCATCATGAATATTCTGGCCAATTCTTGTGAAACCGCCTGTAAATTATCCATGGTAAAGCTGCCTTCTATTTTGCTGACCGGGTTCTTCAGGCAATCCATCATACGCTTAAGAATTGCATCGCTGGTGAATTCCATTAAACTGATACCCCCTTGGATTCCCATGTATAGTGCACTCTCCCGTACACAGTCTCGCAGTCAAACTCAACTGTCATTCCGCTTTTAGTCCTTGTGAACAGGAAATTGCTTAATTCCACGATGTACGGATTTACCATGATAGCCTCAGTGATAAACCGTTTCAGTTCAGACTGTGCAATTTCATCATTCAGTGAGAGGCCAGGTAGCGTGTCAATCTCACTGCCAAAGGCTGCATCGTAGGCCGTATATCGAAACCGCGCTGTTGCCAAGGCTTTGAAAATCCAAATGCGGAGGGCTTCGTTGCCCTCCACCAAGTAGGTGTTCCCGTCGCGGAGCAGCAGGCAGTTGTTTTCATAGTCATACGCATACTCCCGAAACATCGGGAGTGCCGTGGCGCTGGCCTCCGCTCTGGAGCGCGGCGTGATAAAAGGAAACACGCTCACGCTTTCTTCACCACCTTTTCAATCACATAGAAAGATGTCCCCTGCAGGAGAACCACCAGCTGATCTCTCGGCATCAGCGTGAAGGCGTTGTGGAACTCCTTCAGGAATGTACTCCATGAGGCAGGCATTGGAATATCGGAAAGGCGCTGGTCAACCCGGGTGATGGCATAGGCCGGATTGACATAAAGGTTCTTGGTCACGATCCTGTCATGGAGTTTGATGGAGAACGGCTCCACCGTAACAACTTCGGCCAGCATGATCCCCTGACCCTTTCCAGCCTGTTCTGCCTTCTTCAGTATTTCCTCGGCCATTTCTACGGCCCATCTGTCACCCATACGCATCCTCCTTCCTTTAGGTCGTTGGGATTTCTTTTTCGTCCATCAGATTGCTGAAGGCCAATGTCAACTGCATCTCGCTCTTGCTATTAGTGAATGTGTGGGAGTCACTCTCAATGTAGAACTTCCCATAAAGGCCACTGACCTTATCGTACACAATAATGGCATACCCACTCACGGCCCGACTGTCAGCTGGGACGCTGTTGACAGTTCCAGATTGCTCAAGGCCCTGCAGCATGGCCTTGGCCTCCGTGGCTGCGTCTTTTCCATCCTCCTGGGTATAGACGCGCTGCATGGTTCCAAATTGATCGCGGGCCGCTGCGTCCTCCACCGTGGACACGGTGTTCCCGTTCTTGTCGGTGATCTTCACATGGTTTACCATGTTCTGCGCTGACGCCTTATAGCTGGCATCCTCCAGGTTGTAGTCACCGCTCAAAATGACGCCGCACAGCTGCCCTTTCTCAATCACATGAACCTCGGTGATGTTCTTGATCAGGGGGATGTACTTCTTCCCGGTGGTTTTCGCAGCCTGGGTGTACGCCATCATAATGGCCTCATACCCAGGCTTCCCTAGGGCCGGGAAATAAACCTGGACGCCGGTGGCCGCAGCTGCGCCCAATGTGATGCCCAAGTCCTCGCATACCAGCGCGGCGCATCCCTCTGCCGTGGTGTCCACGATCCGGCTGATCTCGTTTTGCTGGACATAGAACATGAAGTCGAAGGCGGTGTAAGTGAAGGCGTTTGATTTGGAGGATTTATCCACATCGAGGATCTTCCCGCCAAAAAGCGCAACGCCATCTTCCTCCAGCAGAACCAGGTCACCTTCTGAAACGGTCACTTTTGGCAAAAAGCGGTCAGAGGCCCGCTGGGCGATGGTGAACACCAACTTCCGGGCCACCTGCTTGGTATCGCCAGACCAGGTTATCTTCTCCACCACCTGACTGAAGTCCTTGTTCTCAATTATCAGTTTAATCATGGGATCACCAACTTCTGCCCTGCATAGATCAGATTGGGGTTTTTGAGAATATCGGTGTTTGCCTGGAAGATCTTCCGATACTGTGCGCCATTGCCATAGTACTTCTTGGCAATACCCCACAGCGTTTCTCCGCTCTTGACCAGGTGCGTCCGGGCGTTGGTGGTACCGCTTCCGCCGCCCATATCGCTGCTGTTGGGCCTATCCTTCAGGCCGTTGGCCAGCTTGGCGGTGGCCGTCGTTTGCACCACCGGGATATTCAGGAAACGATACTCCGTCAGGGTCAGAGAGAAATATACATCCTCATCACCCTCTCGGTGGTGGGTGGAGAGGTTATCAATGCCCATGGCCAGATTGAAGTCACAATCGCTGATGATCACTCGGATGGGTTGCCCGCTGTCCTTCCACTTCTTCAGCATGGCGATGTACTCCATCGGCTCCATGGACGCCAGCCGGGCAAAAGGGGACTTGGGCGAAGGGAAAAAACTGGAGAGGGTTCCTGATACAAGCCCTCTGTTCCCGATCAGGAGCGCCTCTCCAATATTCAGAAGGGTAATGCGCTGGTTGTTTTGTGCTTCCGTGAATTCAAACTCCTGGGGGTTTATAGGAAGTGTGAACGCTTCCTGGTGGTTATTGTAACTAAGTTCAATGATGCGCTGCTTCAAAAGCGTTCACTCCTTCCTATGCAGGCTGTGGCATATTCTTCAGGGCCTGGATCACCTTCTTGGCCACCGCCTCACCTATGGCGTCAATGTCACCGTCCTCCCGAACGATGATGGTATCAGCCAGCTTGGCAATGGTCAGGGTGATGCTCCAGCCGTTCTCGCTGTGCCTGGATCTGACGCCGGGGGTCTGCCCGTTTTGCATGGGGGACGGGAGGGGGTGCTCCTGCTGACGCCGGATTACCGGGAACGCAATCACATTCCCTTCGATCTTGGCCAGCCGGTTGTCGATACGCTCCAGCACGGCCACTGCCCCGCCTCCGGCGTTGATGACCTGCTGCGTGGTGTTCTGCTGGTAACTCTGGAAAACCGCCTGTCCGGGCCGCTGGGAGGCCACAGACACGCTTTCCTTGTTGGGGAGTATCCTTGTGCCCCTAGGCAAGTCAATCAACTCAGGGCCTTTCTCACCCACCCAGGTGACGCCGCCGCGCCAGCTGTTGGTGCCTTCGGCGTTGGTGCCGACGCTGCCGACGCTATCCCCGCCGCCGCTGAACAGGCCGGTGACTTTATCCTTGATCCAGCCGAGGCCTTTGGCAACGCCTTCAACAATCGGCTGTATCTTCTCCCACACGCTGGAAACCACGCTTACAATGCCGTTAAACACCGTTTTAGTGACGCTGAAAAGCAGTTTAAACACGGTGATGGCAACATCCAGAATGGGTGAAATGATAGACCAAGCCGAGGACAGCACAGAGGAAATGACGGGGGCCGCCGTGCCAATAATCTCCTGTATCCAGCCCATCTGGCTCCCAACAAAGGAGAGTACGGAGCCGACCTTTTCACCGATCCCGTCAAAGATGGTCTTAAACACAGGGGCCAGTGCGGACACAACGGTGCCGATGCCGGTGACCAGCCCGGAAATGATAGGGGCCGCTGCGGCGATGATATTGCTGATGTTGGTGATTACGGTCTGCAGCACGGGGAGTACTGCGGGAATGACCGTCTGCATCGTGGAAATAATGCTGCTGATAATCGGCATGGCCGCTGTGGCCACCTTCTGCAATGCCGTTACAACCGCGCCGCCGAATGCGGTCAGCTGTGGCATGATCGGGGCAAAGCCAGAAACAATGGAGTCCAGCACCGGCTTGATGGTATCCATGGCAGCGGACATCTTTGGAATAAGCGCCGACACCGCTTTGATGCCCTTACCGATATTGCTGGCCAGCCCGGAGGCGAACTTCTCAATTGCCGGGCCTGCGTTGTCGATCATCGTGATCACATCGGTCAGCACCGGCTTCAGCTTATCAACTACCTTCAAGCCGAAATCGGCCACATTGCTCTTCAGTTTACCCTTGATGGTAGACCATAGGCCGGCGCCGGTAGTGGCCAGTTTTGAAGCGGCCCCGCCGAAGAAGTCTTGCAGATCGGCCTGGACACCTTCAAAGCCCTTGGCCTCGAACTCCTCTGCGCTGACCTTAAAGCCGAAGGATTTTAGGCGCTCCATCTCGCCCATCTTGGCATCGGCCAGCGCCTCAATAGCATCTGCCACGGTTGCGGTACCGCCGCTGGCAGCGGCCATATCTTCCGCCAGCTTAACCATATCCATAGCGGACTGGGTATTACCGCCTGATATGGCTACTGCTCTGGAGCCTGCCTGAATGACCTCTCCCGTTTCAAACGGGGTCGCATTGGCATTTTCACGTAGCTGTTTGATATAGCTTTCTGTGGTTGCCTGTACGTTCTCCTGGCTCCAATCCTTGTTAGTGGCCTGAATAAAGTGGGACATGGCGGTTTGCTGCTGCTCCAGCTGCATACCGCTCGACACAGATGCGCCCAGGGCTGCCGTGGCAACGGTGGCAGCCACCGTTACCGGGATTACCGTTTTCTTGGCCAGACTTTTTAGCTTGCTGTGGATCTTCGATATACCCGCCGCTGTGGCGTCTTTAATCTTGATCAGTGGCGTGGCCACCGCCTTGCCCACATTCTTGACCTTTGTGGCCACGGATTTGATCTTTGACGATGCCAAATCCTTGACGACCACCACCGTGGCGATTTTCTTCTGCAGCGGCGTCAGGTTTTTCTTCAGCTTCTGCAGCGTCTTATGCGCGGCGGTGGCCTCGATCCGGACCTGATACTTCTTATCCCAGGTGGCTTTCAGCACACTCTTGGTCTTTTCGACATCACGCCGGAATGCTGACTGCTCTTTTCGGATGCCCTGGAGAACAGCAGTCGCATTGTCCTTCAGGGCAATGGTGCCTTTTACAACGCCCATGGCTATCCACCTCCAAAGTCAAACATCTTGGCGCGTTCCTCCATTGCCACTACCATCGAAGCGTGATACCAAAGCCTCTGCAGCTGGTCAAGACCAAGGAACTCCTCGATCTTCCAGCCCTTCTGGATGTAGTAATGGAGCAGGTATGCCTCACCATCCTGGGAAATTAGTTTTTTAAGGCGTCAACCACCGTGACCTTCTTATCACCGATGACGCCAGACAGGCGCATGATGGCCATGGCCACCTCGGTGATCTCATAAGGCTCCAGGATGTCCACGACATCCAAGGCCTCCTTCAGCTGTCGCTGATCGGCGGGGAGGTCAGCCTCCTTGGCCATGATCTCCTTTGCTACCGCATGAAGATCGGGGTCAACCACGGCCAGGTAGATGCAGTACTTATCCGCACGGTTGGAGCCAGGTTCCTCTTCCATGGTCTGACACTCGACGATCTCATCGCGGGTCAGGCTTCGGATTGTGATGTTCTCATCCAGGCTGGGAATATGCAGCTGCTGCTTCTTCGGCACCTGCTTATCCTGCAGGCGCTGCATGGCACGGTTGGTAAAGTCGGCCAGGGTTCTCTTGGTATCCTGTTTCATAGCTGCTCCTCCTTACGATGCGATACGATCCAGGTTGACCATATCGCTGGGGGTAAAGCCCCCGGTGAATTCCTGCTCGATGATAGCGCCCATCTCATAACCGACAATGGGCAGATCATTGAACCAGCAGTTATCGGTACTGTACCGCTCCTGCTGGCCATTCACCGCATCCGGGTCTGCCAGCTTGGAAATGATCTGCACTCTGGTATCAAGGCCATTCTTCATGTCCTCCACGATGTCCCAGAAGCGGGTGTAGACCTTCTTGACGGTCAGGGTGAATTCCCCCTTCAAGCCGGTCATCTTACTGTCAACATCCAGGCCCATCTGGACATCCTCACGGTTGGCGGTGATCTTCTGCTCGATTTTGGAGAGTTCCCAAATCTTCTCGCCATTCACCCAAACCTCGCCCCAGGAGCCGGTCAGAGTCTTATTGCCCTTGATTTTCGCCATGGATCACACCTCCTCACATATTGCACACCAGCTTCAGATCTTCCATCGCGTCCACAAACTTGACGCTGGAGGTGATGAAAACCTTACTGCCGGTGTTGTACTTGGCCACCGCCGTATCGTCCATGGCACTGGTGTCGATACCCTTGCTCTCGATATAGAGGCGCTGCTCCTCGACATCAATGGCGGCGGTGTTGTCATTGCTCTGATCCAGCACATCGGGCTGCAGGGACTTCTGATAGGCCCGAATGGCGGCCACGAACATCTGCTTGGCGTCATAGTCGTTCCGCACCTTGCCGACATAGGACTCCTCAAATGTGTCCCGAATATCGTCCTGGTACAGATCGACGCCCTCCATGATCTTGATCTTAGAGAAATCCTCTCCCTTGTCGGTGGTGAAGGTGACCAGGCTGTTGACGCCACGCCCGATCTTGTACTTCTCGCCATCGAACACCAGGATCAACTCTCCGGCATCGATGCGCTCGTTGGGATCATCCGGCACATCGGCGGAGGAGATGTCGTTCAGCACATAGTAGGTGGAACTGCGGGTCAGGGACAGGCCAGCCAAGACGCCGGTGATCCGGGCGCAGTACTCCGCATTCGTGAACTTCGTTTTGGAGAGGGTGCTGGTGATGTTGTCGGTGGTAAAGTTGATGATGCCCTCATGGTCGGCGGCGTTGGTGGGCAGCACGGCCTTGAAGGTCTTATGATCCTTATCGCGGGCCTCTTTGATGAAAGAGGCGATGGTGGGAACACCCTCCGCAGCGATGCCGGGGATGGTGAGATAGTTCCACTTCATGTTCTTAAGTACCTTCAGCGCCGCCGTGTAATCCGTTTCACCGGTACCCATGCGGTACACGATCACGCGATAGGGGACGCCCTCATAGATCAGTTTCAGGTACTCATAGTTGCGCTCGTTCCACTTGGTGAAGTCCACATCCGTGATGGAATTGTAGACGGTGAGCAGTTCGCCGCCCTCGGTGTCATCGTGAAGGATGACCGCCACGATGCCGCGCTCACTTCGCTGGATCGCGGTCAGGCCCTTGGTCTTGAACACAATCAGGATTTCGGGAAGGCCCATATTATCACTACCTTTCTGTTAGTTTGGTTTGGTGCTGAGTTCCAGGGTTTCCATAAAGGGCGGGGTCTCCGGCTCCTCCCAGCTATCCCGGAATTCCAGTGCGAAGATGCTATGCAGCACCTTGTCCACCACTTTCATTTCCAGTTCGTGGACAGTAATGGCCCGGTCTCCGAAATGGAACACGGGCCGGATCAGCGCGTCGACTACCGGCATCATGGCCAGATAGTCGGCGTTTTTCTCGGAGGCGGTGTGGATGGCTGCGTCGACCAGCACCCGCCGATCCGTATGAAAGGGGGAGGCGGTGCTGTTGCCTGCTGGCGTCAGGTCAAGGAAAATCCAATCCTCCAGATCATTTCCCCGGCCCGGCTCGTCCGTCTTGGTGAGATCTTCGCAGGAAACAGCGTAGGCGGGGAATTTCCCCTTAAACTCTTTAATCAGCGCCGCCTTGATCTCTTGGAATGTATCAGCCATGCAATCCCTCCTTTATAGGTCATGGGTGCTTATAAAATCATTCAGCCATTGCTGCAGGAAGGCAGGGAGCCGATCACTCAGCTCCTCCAGGGACAGTTCCATCATATGATGGCCCTGGACAAATCCCTTGCCGCCTCTCTTTCGGTGTCCATACTCCACCGGCTCGGCGTAGTCCACATCGGTATAGACCTCAATGTAATACTCATCACCGCGCTTCTGAATTTTACCCACCGTCCAGCTGTCCTGCAGGCGGCCAGTCTGCCGGGGCGTTTTCTCCTTTACCCGGCCCTGCAGTTCATAGGCAATCTGGATGACCAGCTGGCGAAACTCAGAGGGATACTCTTGCTCGATCATCTGCGACAGGCGTTTCTCCAACCGGTCTAAACCGTCAAAGTGGTATTCTGTTGTCGCTCCCATCAGGCCCGCTCCTTTGTCAAAGTCGCAGGCACTTCGTTGTGAGATGGATAATAGGCGGGGCGGCCCGCCATGATGATGATTTCCCGGCCCTGCTGGTTTACCACGATAGTATCACTCTGCTGAATGTCGATTTCTGGCCGGACAAACAGCACATACTCCACACCGGCCTTTATGACCGGCTTCTCCCGCTTAGGGCTGCCGCCCGTTGGACGGGCCAGGGAACAGGCCAGGTCTCTATAGACCACCTGCCCCTGCAACCCGTCCTGAAAGGCGGTCTCGCCGCTCTCCAGCACCTTTTTAAAGGGCCTGTAAACGGTGCAGGTATCATCATAAGTGGTTGCAAGAATGTCAGCTTCTGTCATCGGCATCATCCCTCGGCAGTTTCATGCGCTTAAAGGGGATCAGCTGGCCTTCATAATCTCTTACGAAGGCCGCTGTTTCCTCATAAGCACTGCGCTTGTCGCGGTAGCTGATGGTGGTGTCACCGCGCTGGACGCTGGCTACATCGTTTCCAGTGGTAGGCGCGATCTGGTCGCAGCGGAGCATATCCTCCACAATCTGCGCAGCCACATCCTCCAGAGGCTCCGGGAGGTCTCGCCGGAAACAGAACACCAGAATGCGGTTCACAGCCCGCTTGGCATAGCGGTTGATAGTCTCCAGCTGGTCATCGGCCAGCCGAAGATCACTCTGCACTGTTTCCGCAATTCTGGACAACTGCTCCTGCGTTACCTCGTTACTCGCCATTTTCGCCCTCGCCCTTCTTGTCCTTCTCCTCGGCGATCTTCTTGGCAGCCTCTTCGGCAGCCTTCTTGGCAACCTCTTCGGCAGCCTTCTTGGCAACCTCTTCGGCAGCCTTCTTGGCGGCGGCAGCGTCACCCTTCTTGCCGGGCTTCTCCTTGCCCTTGGAGGCAGACAGGCGCTTGAAGCCCTGGGCTTCCAGGGCCGTAGCCTTCTCTTCGCTCTCCACACGGCGGATCACATTCAGACGCTTCAGTTCGATCATGATGCTAGCTCCTTATCCTTTGGCCTGCTGAATATTCACCTTAATGGTGTTCAGCTTGTTGGAGGGAATCCACAGGTCATGGTATTTGCGGTAATCCACGGCCCAGGCGTTGGCCTTCTGATAGGTCTCCGGGTCGAAAATCCGCACCTTATCGGTACGGGAAACGGCGATGGGGGTAGTGCGGGGGCAGATGATCCAGTTGATGTCCTTGGCATCAACGCCCGGTGCAAAGCCTCCGCTCTCCTGGTCGACAGTCTTGCCATCCTTGAAGAGATAGGAGGTTTTCATGCGGGCGGAGCCGACACGAATAATGGGATGCTGGCCATCAATGGACTTCACCTTCATGGTGACATCTCCCTGCTTGAAGTCGACCACGCTGAGAGACTTGGAGAGCTTTTCGCTGCGGTCAAAGATAGCTGCCACCTTCACAGCCATGGAGATCATCAAGGGAGTGCCATCACCCACCACATCCTGAATGGCGGCAATATCATCCAGCAGCGTGGCCAGGATCGTGGCTTCCTCCGGGGTATAGCCATAAATCGCCTGATTGGCTTTAATGGCCTGCGCCGCGATGGAACTGTAGCGGTAGGCATCGATCTCAGGCACCACATGGGTGCGCTGGAACTCACCCATGACGGAGGATGCCGTGGCCACGAAGTTGCTCTCGTTCACATCCATGGCGTCCAGTGTGAAGCGGCGGCCACGATCCTGGGTCATAGTCTTGGTCTCATACTTCAGATTGACCGCGCCATCGGTGTAACCCTCCTGACGGTCATAGTCGGCCAGGCCATCCATGGTGATGCTAGGGATCTTCACATCAGCGCCGCCGTTGTATTTGATCAGCTTGTCATTGAGTTCCATCCAGCCGCTGGTAGCAGTGGCCACGGCGGCCTTATCCAGTTCCTGCTGGAAAATGGAAACGTACTCGAAAGTGTTAGGCATATCAGTTCAAACCTCCTCTGATGTTCTGCGCAATCTGATCACGGATCGCACCCTCCGAACCACCGGCGTCACCCAGGCCAGCAGGGGTCTTGCCCCGCAACTTCTCCTTCAGGGCCGCCTCCAGGCTGCTCTTGAAGGTTTCCTGAACGGCAGTCAGGCTCTTCTCCATACTTTCCTTGCTGGTGTAGTCCAGCATATCGGCCAGGGCCACGGGATAACCAGCCTGATCCAGCGTGGCTACCGCAGTCTGCTTCAGGTCGCGCTGCAGCAGCTGGGCCTGCAGACCAGCGATTTCCTTTTTCTGGGCCTCGGCCTCGGCCTTCGCCTTCTCCTCCGGAGGCAGCTTGGCCAGGCGGTCGGCCTCATCCTTGTCGGCCAGGGCCTTGGCCACAGCCGCATCCAAATCAGCCTGAGTAAAGGCTTTCTCCTGGTTGACCGTAACGGTGGGAGTGTTGTTGGCTCCCGCGCCGACACCAGCTTCGGCGGGAGTATTCGCGGGGGTGCTGGCAGGGATCGTTTCGCTCTTCTCGCTGCCGAGGCCCAGCAAGTTCAGCAACTTCTGACCCACGCTCAACTGCTCCGCAGCAGGCGTCTGCTCCGCAGCGGAGGCTTCCGGCACAGCGCCGGGGGCGGTTGCCGCCGAAGTCTCAACGGCGGCGGGGGTAGTTCCTTCCATGATAAGTTCCTCCTTAAAAAGTTAATATAAAAACACCCCTTTTAGGGGTGTTTTAAACGAGGGTTAAAATTTAGGTTTAATCGTAATCCATGGTTTTCTGGCGCGGGATTAGTTGCGGTGCATTGTCAGGATCTCTTGGTTCAAATTGATATCCACGATCTCCTTCAATGGGGTGATCATGCACAACATAGTCGTTCATGATGTCCCGTGGTATCCGATCAAAAGCCTTACAGCCCACATGATCATCTACGAGGCCCAGAAAATGCTTGCAGTACCCGCAGTATGGTGTGCGAGGCATAGGGTTGTCATGCCACCTTGAATCGCTATATGCCTTTTTACTCATCATAGACCTCCTTCATGTATATTGTGTTCCCCTCGATACGCGTGGGAATAAACCACGTATCGCGCTTGAACAAGATCTCTTTTTCGCCTGGATTCCATTTTGTGATGTCTTTTCCGTGCTTTGCTTCAATGACATATTGAATATCCATTGAAGCATCGTACACCATCAGAGATGCAGAGGTGTATGCCTCAAATCGTTTGGGTATACCGATCACATGGCTTTTTACATAGGCATCCACATCATCAATCCCAAAACTGGACACAGAGCGGTAAAGCATACCTTGTTTTTCGGGCATTTTATCTAATGCGCGGTCGAGGTTTACAATCAGTCGTCGATCCTGTTCCGTGAGGGCAGCGCCTCGGCGCAGCTTATCGTTGATTTTGTAAGATTCACTGCTTATGTAGGAATTCAGCGCCCACTCCTCATCATTGCTCAAGGAAATTTTATCAGATTGCGACTGGCTGTCAACATACTTCTCCTTCCAAACCTGGAACTTCGTATTTTTCTCCAAGGGTGTTGTATTTTCAGTTGTGTTAAAGATGCTCTTATCAAAATGTGCCACAATGGTGCAGATACAGTTTGGATGCAGCGGTGGGAGATTGATGCCGGGCTGTGCATTCTCCACCGAGAATACCCGGCCATTGAGCGCCGCGCACCCGCAGGCGCTGGTGCTGCCCTCAGAACCTCCGACAAAGCGGTACTTTGCAATGCCGTTTTCTTTGAAAGCTAAAATCTGGCCCTGGTTGGCGAAGTACTTACACTCCGTCCTGACCAAGCGCTCTGCGGCGTAGCGCCCGCTGTCTATAACATCGTTGATGGCCTTGGCCATCTTCTGGACGCTGCTGCCCTGGATGAAGCCCACGGAAATCTCCCACTTGGCAAGAGCGGCCAGGTGGTCGCAGCGTCCCCACACGGCCTCAGAAAAATGCTTCTCGCTCCAGGGGTATTCCAGGATGCGCTTGATCAGGCTCTCGTTGATTTTTGCCACGGTGAAGCCATACCCAAAGCCACGCTGAATTCTCCAGCAGTTTTCGTAATAGCTGACTTTCACGATATCGCCCAGCAGGTCGGTCATTTTGGTGGTGGTATCCTGGGCCAAGTCCATCATGTTTTGATAGATATTCGCCAACAGATGCTCTTTCCGGCTGATCCGGCTCTTCATGGCCAGGGTATTCAATTCCAGTAAGATGCGGCTGTCCTCGGCGGCCCCGGACGCCTCCTTGATGTACTCCTGAATTGACTTTCTCCAGACGCTATACTCCTTGCCGGACAGGAGCCGGGACGCTTCCGCATCGGTCAGTTTGTTATCTGTGGCAAATTTGGCGAACATGGCATAGATCTCACGCTCGACCTGATTGGCGGCCTCATCATAGAGGAACATCAACTCCACCACAGCGGAGTCTGCCCTTTTCTCATTGGCCAGAAGCTGATCTTTGGCCTGCTCAATCCAGAAGTTGCGATCCCGGTTACTCATTTACGGCCTCCTTGGGTTCCCCGGCCGCGGGCGTCGGCTCTTGGGCGGTCTGCAGAGCCTTTGCAAGCATTTCGTACCCACTGGCTCCGAAACTGCTCATTTCCTTCTGCTGCTCATCGCGCAACTTGTCCAGTTCGTCCCGGGGATTATCTACATCCGGGAGCATCTTCAGGCGACTCTCCTTGCTGAGTAGGTCGGCCAGCATTTGAATGATCTGTGCGATCTCCAGCAGGTTCTGCGGCTTATTGCGCCGGAACTGGATGTCGATGTCCCGGTAATCATAGTTGCCTCCCATAAGGTTCAGCATATTGGTGATTAGTTCAATCCGGCGCTGCAGGCCGCGCTTAAACTTTCGCTCCTTGATAGCACAGATCTGTTCTATGCCCCACAGCTTATAGGATACGGCCACGCCGGAGAGGTTACCTCCGAAGTTCTCATCCGTAAGGTTGGGAACATTGCTGAAGATGTGCATATCCTCCCGCAGCCGGTTCTTGTAGTTCTCCAGCGGGGAGTCGGACACTTCTTTAATCAGCCATTGAATATCGCCGCCATCCTCCAGGATGATCGCGCCCTTTTCTTTCATGGCCGCAATATCCTGGCTGCTCACATCACCCATCTTCAGCACCTTCAGGATGGCTTCATCGTTGTACTGGAAATAGTTGGCGGTATTGCTCTGCACCCGGTTATAGGCGTCCACGATGCTGACCACGCCTTCAAAATCGCCCAGGCGATCCTCGTTGTTGATGTAGTACACGAAGGGGACATCGCCCCAATAGTGGGGCTGGATATCCTCCAAATCCAACGGGCCATTGTTGATGCTGCGGAAATACCAGCATTGTTCTTTGTCCCACATCTCCACCTTCTTGATGGGGGTGTTGTTCTTATCCTTGGAGTAGATGATACGGAGCATCAGAAGCGGGGTGTCAAAGCCAGTCTCGCAGATCATAATGCCCTGGCCAGGATGAACCTTAGTGAAGCGGATCTGCGCGTCCTCATCCATGTAAAGCATCTCAAAGCAGTCCCCGCAAATGCTGCACTTCTTGGCCACCTCGGTGTTTTCGTCCTGTTCGTCGTTGTAGTCGAACACATCCTGCAGCGCCTCCATGAAGGCGTCGTTCTGGCTGGAGTAGACCACCGGCTTGCCCAGGAAGTATCCCACGGCGGTATCGGTGATGTACTTTGGCATATTGTTTACGATGCGGTTGTTGGGTGCCGTGCTGTCCTTCTTGGTGGTGTGGAGGATGGGGTGATCCCCCCGGTAATACCGCTCCAACTCCGCATATTTCAGATTGACCTCATTCTCCTCGATAATCCGCTTGATGTCGGCCTCGGTCAGCGCGGCCACGGAGTCGCGCTCCATGTAAATAATCATGTAAACCCTCCTTATAGCCCCAGGTCGGCCCGGTCAAGGATGCGGAACCGCTTGGATTTTTTAGCGATGGTTCGCGCACCTTCCAGCGCGTCCGGCCCGTCATCATGGCTTGCCATCGGGAAATGCTCCAGCTGCTCCAGAAGGCGCTTATGCCGGGCGTTGAACTTGATATAGTGGTTCTTAATATCCGGCTGCAGTGTCTGGATACGGAGCGTCTTATCGCTGGTCTGCTGCACTTCCTCAATGGGAAGATATAGCCCGGCCCGCGCCGACGCCTTGGCCAGTTCTTCCTTCAGGAACCACTGGAACTGGTTGACCTCCGCGCCCAGTTTCTTATAGCCGCGCCCGTAGGTGGCCCGAAGCCAACGCTCCTTCTCCAGAACATCGGTGATGATGCGGTCAGGATGGCGGCGCTCAATATCGGCATCCAGTACATACATATAGCCAGTTACCTTGTGCTTGGCCAGGGTGATGATCGCGGAGAAATCGCTCTTTTTGCTCTTGCCCAGGGAGGGATCAACAAAGCCAAAGAACTGGAAGTCCCGGCTCTTGAAGTCCACCTCTGCCTCGTTATAGAATTCAAACCACTCCGCGATAAAGATGCAATCGTCCGGGTTGATCGGCTCGTTCTGCTCTTCCGAGTTGAACGAAGCCTCGCCTTCAGACACCCGCATCACCATCAGGTCGTAATAGGACAGCTTTTCCTCCCACAGCACCTCAGTACCCTCCAGCATGGCTGCACGGTTGGCCTCAAAGTATGCGCGGGCGTCTGCCTCTCGGTTGTCGTTGGAAAGGTCGGTAAACATCTGCTCCCAAGTCTGCCAAAGGTCATCGGCCTGAGAGAAGCTGATAACAGCTTTATACTTCACGGCCCGATAGGCCGGATTTTTCAGGGTTTTGGCCAGAAGGCTGTCGTAATGGAGCAGGGTACCGATATAGATGATGTCGGTATAATCATCACCGGCTTTAGACACGGCCTTGTTGAACCAGTTCTCCAGTTTCTTGCGCTGCTCCGGGGTGCGGACATTCTCATCGTTCTCCACATCATCCAGGATGATCAAATCAGGACGCCAGTTGCGGTGCTTTCGGCCACGGATCTTCTTGCCGCTGCCGATTGCTTCAATCTTGATGTTGGTCTTGGTCACCAGGACATTGGAGCGCCACACGCTGCCAGCGAGATCTCCGAAGTCCTCCCGGATGGCGGCGTTTTCCTCAAACTCCACCCGGATATTATCTAGGAAACCCTCGGCCTGTTCGCTGCTGTCCGATATGATAATGGGATAATGCTTGTATTCGTACAGCGTGGAATGCATCGTCCCTTTGAAGGTCAGGTTGGTACTCTTGGCGTGGCCACGGGGGGCGGCGGTCACGCGCCGGACACCGGGCCGCCTGCTGATTGCCTTAACTCTGGCTGGGGTAACAGGGAGGTCTCCCTTCAGGACGCCCTGTTGCCAGATGGCATCCAGTTCCCGGTGGAACTCCGGGGAGGGGCGGCTGAAATAGTGGGGGAAATAAGCCCGCCCGAAAAACTCCAGGTCTATGGCCCCCAGCTTTCGCCGGATGCCGGTGGGGCCGGTCAAGGGGATGCCCAGGGCATATTCACGCTTAATAGCCACACGCTCCGGGGTAGTGTCCTTATTCAGAAAGTGTTTTAAGAGTGTTTTTAAGGCGTTTAAATCTTCCCCCTCGTTGGCGGTGATTTTTGCCTCGGCCTCCGCGATGGCACCCAAGAGGGTTGCCGCTGCAGCGCCGTTTTTCTTCTTCATGGTATCCTCCTCTCCGACACCCCACCGTAGATGGCCCACAGAGGCCGCACACGGGGGCTTTTTCTAAAATGGCCGTCTGCCCGCCTTTCGACCTTGCGGCGTTTTTAAACGGGTTTCTGGCGGTCTTAAACGGTAATTTGAAAACAACTGAAAGAACCAGGCCAATTTTCGCGGGCCAATGGGTGCGCTTCGCCACCCAGGCCCCCGATTTCTGCCCGGTTCTTTACTCAATGTGTCCCTCGCTCACGGCGGGAGGGACGCATCAACCTCCAACCATTAACAAGTTCCTGTTATTCGCTTAAAAGATTAAACGATAAGGGAATAGTCTTTTTCTCGCCGCACACGGTCAACTCCACCGTGGCACGGCGGCTGTGCTTGTCAATTTTCACGATCCGGCTCACAAAGTTCCGAAGGACTCCTTCGGTCAGCCTGACCTCGCCTTCCGGCGTCAGCTGGGCCGTGGTAGGCTCCAGAGGCTTTCCACCACCTGCCAGCATCTTAATCCACTCGGCCTCCAGATAGGTAAGAGTGGAAGGCCGCAGACCGTCCGACCCAAGGAACCGCACAACGCCGGGTATGGCCTTCACCATGTAGTAGTTCTCGGCGGTGTAGTCCAGGTTCAGGAATACATACCCCGGAAACAGGGTGTATTCTTTCTGGCCCCAGCTGCCGTTTTTACGGATCAGCCGGTTCTCCCTGGGAACATAGGCCAGCACCTTCTTATCGGTCAGGCAACTGGCCACCGCCTCCTCTTTACCGCTTTTCACCTGCAGCACATACCACATAGCATCACCCCTGTTCTAATCCCTCCGCTTTCTTGGCGGCCAGGAACTTCGTTACCTCGGCGTAAAGATCAGGCCGCTCTTTGGCCATGGCTTCGAACACCAGGCTGCGGACAGCATCCAGACCGGCCTCAGTATCCGTCTGGTTCTGAACCTCCACGCGCTTTTTGTAGGCTGCCGCCCGGATTAGGCCGGTGGCCTCCTTCATCATCTTGTCGACCTTGATGCCCTGCCAGTCCTCTTCAGTGGTGTTTGCCAGGGCCTTGAACATATTCTGGCTGGTCAGCCGGATAATGGCCTCCGTAGTATCCAGATCGGGATACCGCTCCAGTTCTTCCATCATGGCTCGGAAGTTCTCCTGGGCAATGGCCAGGGCCTGGATGTTGGCATCATAATCCTGGGCATACCGGCAGACGCTGGCGATGGACACGCTCACGCCGTTATCCTCCAGGAAATCCACGATCTCGGCATAGGTGGCATCGGACAGCAGCATCTGCTCAACCGTAGCCTTCAGTTCGGGAGCCAGACCGTCGATCTTGCTGTGCTTTCTGTTCGATCTCCTTGCCATCTCTTACACCTCAATCATGGTGTCCTCAATGCCGCCAGCCAGCAGCCGAATGCCTTTTCCGGTCAGTCTGCCCTCCAGGGTTTCATAGTGGCAATCAGCCAGCGATGCGTCATTTTTGGTTGCCACATCCCGCAGGTGGATGTAACCCTCCAGCGCCAGGAAATTCACGGAGTCCAGAAACTCATCCTCGGTGATGCCATCCTCCTCCAGCACATTCTGGATGCCAGACAGCTTATTGTACTTATGCCGCAGGATGTTGATAGTACGCAGTACCCGTCCATTGTTGCGGACGAAGTTGCCAGCCTTCAGACGCTGCTTGTCGTTGTTGGTCATTACTCGTTTCCTCCCTTTTTCATCAAAATGTCCAGGATCATATCCAGCTTGCGTTCGGTCTTGGCCTGTTCGCGGAAGAAATCTTCCTTAGTGAGATAGTTCTCCGTGATTTTCTTAATATCGCCTCTAACCTCATCAAACGCCTTATCATGGACGCTCCTGGGGGTGTAATCCTTTTTGATCTGCTCAATATCCGCTTCCAACCGCTCCTCGGCTTTTTCATAGTCAGCCTTCTTAACGGTGGTATCTCGTACTTCCTTGACCTCTTTGGTCAGATCATCCACACGGGAGAACAATGTCCGCTTGATCAGAAAAACCACGGCTCCAATCAGGCCGGTAGCCAGTAGCCCAATCAGCCACCAGGTACCAGCGTCAAATGTCATCCCGTTCATATCTCAACTCTCCTTTAGAGCATAAAAAATAGAGGGTATAGCGGTAATCTTGATACCACTATACCCTCTATCTTGTAAGGTGAAAAATAAAGCGCTTTAGAATTAGTCTTGTTCAAAGAGATTGACCTGTCCATCTATGGGACGGGCGCGTACTTCACGCACTATATCACTAACGATACTCCGAATTTGAACTTCCGTCAAGTCATACTCTGCAGCTAATTCTTTGAAGTTGGCCCCGGTGAACTTTCGGCGGATCTCTTCGTTCCGGGCCGCACGGTTGAAGCTGTCCTTCTTCGGGATGTAAAGGTTCAGCCCACCGAAGGTCAACACCAGCTTTTTGAAATTGTCCAGGCCAATCAACTCGGCCAGCTGCAGCTGTTCTTCATTCAAATCGCTGGCCCGGATGGTCAGCGCTGCCTCGCCGCTCATGTAAGATCCCCCGCTTTCTTCTTGGCGGTGGACACATAGCCCTTCAGAACTTCCAGCAGTTTGTTTCCTGCCTTGAAGTCCATCCAGATGAAGGGGGTTTGTGTTCCGGCATCAATCCCAAATTCTTTCTTGATGATCGCGCACAGGCGTTCACCCAGCGGCGTGGCGCTTGGTACCTGGTCATAGCTCTGCAGCTGGTACATCAGCGCCCACGCCTTTTTCTGCTGTCCACTGGTGACGCCTCCGGCCTGCTCCGGGTGCTGCCGCTTGGTTTTCCGGGGAGCCGGGCCACCTTGCTGGTGCTGCAAGCGGTCAATGATCTCCTCAGCTTCTTGGTAAGACAGGGCCTTAATGGAGCCTTTCCCGGTCATGGCCGACACCATGGCATGGAGATCATCGTCATCGTTGCCCCGTTCCACAATGCCCAGGGCGTTCCCGATGGCATAGATTTTTTTGATCTGCTGCGCATTGATGGCGGCCATGTTAATCCTCCTACTTCTCGACCTCGATGCCGACCTTGATACTCTCATCCACAATAACAGCGGCCCGGATCACCTCAATAGCCTCCTGAATACTGCCAGCCCATCCTGCGGACTTCAGCACCTGGGCCAGCCATTCCCAGTTGATGACCTCGACGGCCATGTATGCATAGTCGCTGGCTTCCTGCTCCGAAAGCCCGGCCACCTTCATCAGTGCCGCTGTGTCCTTCTCCCAGCGCCCCTTCAAGCGCTTTTTCAGTGTGGCTTGGATCTTGGCGTCAGATGTGATCGCACTGATCAGTTCGTCCAAGCTTCCCTCGGTGTAGTTGCCCTGGAACACCATGCCCAGGAGTCGCTTGCATGGGTCAGTCAGCTTGGTGGTGACTTCTTCCTTCACAAAGTCCTTCGCTACATCGCCCAGCACCCTTTGGATCATGGTCACCGATACCGGTTTCACCGTTTCACTGGTCTGGACAACCACCCGGCAGTTGCTGCTGCCCCAATAGGACACACTCTTCATCTTGGTGTCCTTCAGATCTTCCACGGCCCGTTTCTCAAAGTGGGCTTTCAGGGTTTCCAACCGCTCCTTGATGGCATCGGCCTGTTGGGTCAGGGCGGCGAATTCGTCAACCTCTGCCCGCAGCTGCTCATCCGTGATGCGGGGGATCGTCGTTGCTTCAGGCATTGTCCAGCGCCTCCCCCATCTTAATATGACACCCACGGCACAAGCACAGGCCCTTGTAGGTGGCGATGTACTTCATACTGCCGCAGATATAGCAGCTGGGCTGGTGCTTGCTGATTACAAGCGCCCCTTCCTCGTTGACGGAGATCTCCAGCGGATCTCCAGGATGCACCCCCATCTCCTGCCGGAGCAGCCGGGGAATAGTCAGGCCGCCACCCTTGGTCAGCTGGCGGTACGTCTCTAAAGCCATAATCTACCTCCTTCGTATTGGCCTCACTCTGCATTTGCGGGCTTGTGACCGGCTCCCTGGCGGGAGGCTGCATTAAGGCGGGGGCCGCGCCCCTACCCGATTTGGATAAGTTGAATATCCTTGTTGTTGGCGATTAAATGCCTCTTAAGAGATCCAAATGACGGCCACTGTGGGGAATAGCTGTCATATTTTAGGTCGTTGTATCGTTCAGCCAATTCTTTCTGCTGCCGCTTGGTTAATTTTTTGTAATTGGCCATTTCCTTGGTAGACAATAAGGAGCGCGTCTTTTTGTGCATGAAGCGCTTGCGTTCTTCACAATCCCTTGCCAACCATTCCCCCCGGAATTCTCCATTGATGTAGACCATGACCGCATTCTTATATGTCCCAATGCGCTCCAAGCGAAGGATAAGTTCATAGCCATCCGCATTGATCTTAACCGTGGTAAAGAACTGCTGGAGAGCTTCTTCGGCTTTCCTCCATTCATCTTTGGTCATCAATTCTTACCTCCTTTTCAGAAGCGTTATTTATGCGTAGCGAAATTGCCCATCGAAAGCTGTTCCGGCCCCTTTTCGATGATGGATACCACCCTGGAATCCCCGAACTTCTCCAGATAAAGGGCCAAGTCCTCTTTGATGCCGGTGGCCTGGCCGGTGGGCGCGTCCACCTGAACCGTGATGATCATCATGGCCGCTTCCTCATGGGGGCCTTGTCCTCCTGCCCGCACCGTGATGGGTGGTTTTGGCAGGCGTTTCGGCAACGATTCTGGCAGTCAGCGCAGCAGCGCCGTTCCCGTGCCTTGTCGCAATAGAAGATGGCGCAGCGCCGCACTGTGCTGGGTTTGCTCATGGCTTGCGCTCCTTTCGTTTCTGGAGCCGGATGTCCCGGCCCTTGAACTGTACCATGGCGTACATCCCGCCGATTCGGGACGCCACTCGGCTGGTGTAGTTCTTTTCGATTTCCTTCATGGAGAGGTTGGTGTTGATGATGGTGGGGCAGCTTGTGTTCAGCCGGGTGTTCACCAGGTCGTATATCTCGGCCTGCGTGTACCGGGTCACTAACTCCGTCCCCAGGTCATCAATCACCAGCAGGTCGCACCCGAAAATGATCTCCCGGTATTCCAGGGCAGCGGCGTCCTTTTGGAACTTACCTCGCTCCAGTTCGTCCATCAGGTGCGGTGCGGATACATACATCACCAGCCTGCCGGAATTCACCACGCCCTCAGCAATCGCCAGAGATAGGTGGGTTTTACCCAGGCCGGGAGCGCCGGTAAACAACAGGTTTGGACTCTCACTGCCGAAGCCCCGCACATACCGCTGGCAGCTTTCCAGCACCTTGCCCATGGCGGCCTGGTCGGCCCGTTCATAATAGGCTAGCTGGAAGTTCTCAAAGGAACACTCCCGCACCGGGGACACATCGCATAGCTGTTCATAGACCAGCTGGTTCAGGATGGCCTGCTTACAGCTGCAGATATTTCCATCCACAAAGCCCCGGTCATCGCACAATGGGCAGGTAAAGGCGGGCTTCAGGTCGGCCTCCGTTATTCCGGCCGCCGCCATCAGACTGTCCAGATGCTCCTGGGCCGCCTGGATTTCCTCCTCAGCCTTGGCAATACCCTCGCCGCCCTGGATGATTGCCATGCCGCGCTTGGCAGAGAGGACACGGATTTTCTGCTTTGCCTCCGCAATATCCAGGTGGTTTTTCACCAACCAATCCAGAGCCTTTGTCTGTTTGGCGTAGGCTGCCTGACGCTGGGCGCTTAGTATTTCATTAGCCCGCTGCGTCAGTTTCTTTGGATACTTCATGAGAGCCTCCAATCAGCCGTGGGTGGCCCGGAAGTTCTTTATGGCCCACTTGTTGCCGGAGACCTCAACGCCCCGCATAGTTCGCTCTGCGGGGCCAGGCCGCCGAGGAATCGCCGCCAGTGCCTCCATCATGCCGCAATCCGGGCAGATGTCTGTTTTATTGTCCACCCGCGAGATGGCAGGCGGTTCGGTGTGTGACCGATGGCATACAGGGCAAATCCTGTTTTTCATAACACACTCCTTCCTCACTCTGCATTCCTCCGGGCTTGTGACCGGCTTCCTGGCGGAAGGCTGCATTAAGGAGGGGGCCTTAGCCCCGCTTTAGGAGATATTGGTGCTGGAGGGAATGTGCTTGGTCAGGCCAATGACCTCCACACGAACCGGGCGAATGTCGATGGTACCATCCTCCAGGCCATCCTCATACCCGGCATCGTACCCGCGCCGGTATTCCCGGATGTCCCTGTCCATCACGCCAAGCTGGATGCCGAAGCAGATCAGCAGGCCGATCAGCGGCAGGAGCAGCGCCTCGCCGCCCGGCAGACCGGGTCGATTGGCCCACACCGTCATGCCAACGGCCAGCATCAGGCCGCTCACGATCCCGGCCACAAAGCCCAGGAGCATCTTGATCTTGAAACCTTTCATCGTGTTACCTCCTCAAACCAGGCCGATGCCCATATTGCGGGCCATTCCATAAAGGCCCTCATAGCTGATGTCCTCATTGTTCACGGCGTTGTTGTAGACATTGACCGCGCCACGGATGCCCCATTTGGACTGGCTGATACCATGCAGAAAGTCCAGTTCCTTCTTCCGGCCATCCTCGGCCAGTTTGGGAAACAGTGCCTTGACATCCCCCAGAGTGACTTTCTTGGTGCTGTAGTAGCGGTTCATGCGGATGCGGGAAAACAGCTGGGCGAACTGCGCCTCCTGCTTGCCAACCATTCGGCTGTAGACCTCTGTGTTGCCGATCAGGCAGATGCCGGTACCGCGCTGGCCGGTCAGGCTGTTGGGGTCGGACAGCGTTCTGATTTCCTCCAGAGCGTTCAACTTCAGGTGCTGGGCTTCGTCGATGATGATGACCTTGTTAGTGCCTTCCAGCTTGTCCCGGATAGCCAGCTGCAGTTCCAGCTTGTTCCGGGTTTCGGGTACCCGTAGCGCCCGTGCCAGCAGCTTCAAGATGTTGCCCAGGGTTCCGCTGCTCGGCGTGGCCTGGATGTAAACGGCGGCGTTTGGGTTTTCCCGGATGAACCGTTCCGCGCCCTTGGTCTTTCCAATCCCGGCGTCACCGTGCAGGATCACCATACCCCGCTCAATCTGGCAATACTGGATGGCCTTGTAAACATCCTCCGAGATGGAGGTAGGGATATAGTCCAGGGTGGGCCGGTAGGGAGCTGCCTTGACCGCAGCCGCTTCCACGGCCTCCTCTGTGCGGAAAAACTCCTCCAGCTTGCGCTCCAGTTCGGCAATATCGCCGTTGTCGTACTTGCTGCGCCGGTACTGAGAAAGGGCGGTCTGACTGATACCGACCTTGGGGGCCAGCTTGGCCTGGCTGATGCCGCTGTTAGCCAGATAACTCTCCAGACGCTCCTGCAGGGCGGGATTGTAGACTTTACTCATCATCGTTTCCTCCATTTCGCTTTCTCGCATTGCGTGTCATACGGTCAAGGTCAGGTGTGTTATCACCCGCCGCCCGAAGCAAAGGCTCCTCGTTGGCTCGTTGCAGATCCAGTATCTTGGCCTCCGGGGCCGGGGCAGCCAGTCGGGCTGTTCTGCCTTCGTGCGCCGATGCCATAACCAACTCCAGGGCGGTGCGCTTGCCGAAGGCGGGGAAGGCGCTGACCTTGAGGGCCTCCTTGGTGAGCCGCTCCATACGGCGAACCTTGCCCATGGCCTCCTTGACATCTTCCTTGCTGGCACCGTATTTCAGAACTGCGGTGTTGTCCGCAGGTACCGACATGATGTAATGATCCTCCAGGTCGTAAATGCGGACTTCGCTCAGATCGTCCGGGTCGTAGCGGAAATATACCTGCTTGCCCAGGAGGTTCATCAGCATATCGTCGTTCCAGTAATCGATCCGCTCTCCGGCGATGTCCAGATGGACGCCGCGCCGGGTCACCTTCTGCGGGCGGGAACTCCGCATCAGCATCAGGGCCAGTTCGTCTGCCGGGGCTACGCGTTTCTTGTGAAGCTGCTCCTGGTAGACCTGTATCCTGGGTTTCCCGTGGTCTGCCGCTACCGCGCCACCATAAGGGGCTTCGTTGAAGTATCCCTCCAGCAGCTGCTCCACCACCGTGATCAAGGTGCTGTCCATCGGGATCTCGCCGTTCTTCAGGACGCCCTTCAGTTTCTCAGGCTTTTCCAAGACATTTCCGCCCGTGTAGGTTTCAAACAGCCTGGAAAGCTGGTTTTTGATGTCCTCGAACCGGCGCTCGATGATTTTCGCTTTGGCGTTTCGCACGATGGCGTTGGTCATCTTGATGCCCAGGCGCTCAAATACCGGAGGTGGCGAGAACGGCTCCTGGCCGTTCTTCGGCTTCTTTTGGCGATGACCCAGGCCGCCGATGTCATAGGTCAGGAATTCGCGGCCATTGTCCACATAGATGTTCTCCGGGATGCCGTACTTCAAGATGCCCTTTCGCAACGCCACAAGGGTGGATTGGCTGCTGGGGGCCGTGGTCACATGGCACCCGGTGAAGATACCGCTTCTGGCGTCAAAGAATGCCGTCAGGTACAGGCGGTGCCGCTTTCCATTTGCGCCCATCGTAATGATGTCGAAGGTGTGGTTATCCGCGATCCACCATTCATTGCTGGCCATATCATCGTATGTACGCTTGATATAAGGAGCGCAGCGGTCACGGAATGCCTTCTCGCCCTGGCGGCCCAAAACCTCAACTGCCTCCGGGATATCGGACTGTATGCGCCGATAGAAGGTGGTGTAGGATGGCATATCGGCAACCAGATCAGGGAAATCCTCTCTCGCCCACATCTTTGTGTACTCATAGCACCGCATGATGGGGTGCTGGTTTTCGTCCAGGTAAAACGAAAGGAATGCCTGCCACAGCGTCTCATCGATGCTGCTCTTGCCCTTCCGCCACTTTCCACGCTTGTCGATCAGGCCGTCCAGATCGTTATCCTTGACAGCCTTCCACTTGCGGTATAGGATGTCGATGGAAAACTCATGCTCCGGGTCGATCTTGGCGCATAAGGCGATGAACTTTTCATCTGCCTCCGCCTTTTTCCCGGGGTACTTGGCCCGGTAGGTCTGCCACTCATCCACCGTTTTCAGCCACCAGGCGATTTCCTCTCGCTCATCGGCGGTGTACTGGTCAAATGCCTTTGGCGTCTTGCACTTCGGCCCGGCCCCGTCCGGGAGCCTGACCTCTGGCAGATTGGCCTTCATCTGCGCGTAGTATTTCTGCTGTAACTGAGGCTCCAGACCGCTGACCGGGAAAAGGAGCATAGGCCGGTTTCGCTCGTTGAGTGTCTTTTCGTGTTCAAGTCGGCCCTCTCTGGCCATCCGGGTCACATATTCCTTGGAGCAGCCCATCAACTGGGCCACCTCCGTTGCTTTCAGCATGGCTTCCATCGTTTCACCGCCTTCTTGACCTGCCATCATCAGTGTGGGGAGGTCATCCCCCGCAGACGCCCCGTGGGGCGTTTCGGCTAAATGTGAAGGGCCTGTGCATAGCGCCACACAGAGGTGGTGGAAATTCTGATACCGCAATCAGCCAGATGTCTGGCGATTTCCGAATAGGTGAACTGGCCAGAGCAAATCATCGCTTCCACCTCCTGCCGGGTGTTCACATCCAGGCGACTGATAACGCTGGTCGGTCGGCGGTTCGGCATAGGGTCCGGCTCGATTGCGTCCTGGCCCTGCTTGGCCTCGGTCATCGCCGTGGCAACTTGAAGGAGGGTTGCGGTCACCCCGGCCAGCTGCTCCAGCATCTTGTTCATCATGCCCATCTGGCTTCCGTACCCGCCCGTCTGCCGAATGCTGGGCAGCACCTCATCGAACACCCACTTCTCAAACCGCTCGGCGGCGGGCAGCTTGCTATGGGTGATGAGCCGGTACAGGTCGCCTTCAGGGATGAAGTTAAGGGTCTGCATCCCTCCTTTGGTAGGGAGGTGGTGTTTCACCACCCCCTTGCAATGCTGCTTGATAGCATTGATGGTGTCCTTGTAGCCGAGCATCTTGGCCGCTGCTTTTGCGGGGAAGTAGGGCTTTCCCTCGATTTCCAGCACCCCCAGTTCTCCGAACTCGCTGTTCTGAAATACCTGCATTTCGTTCATGTTCTTTTCCTCCCGGTGTTTATTTTGCCGGAACATCGTCAAAAATGTCCGTAATACCACATTGCAAAGCCGCTGCGATGGCTCTGGCCCGGATGGGGTAGGTATAGCTGGACGAATCTACCTCGATGCGGTAAATCGCATTCTTGGGAAGTCCCGCCAGCAAGGAGAGCTTTTGGCGGGACAAGCCTGCCTCTATACGGCGGCGCTGGATTTCATTGACTTTAGGAACAAACATATCTACACTCCTTTGCTGTATTATCCAATGGATTACTTCCATATGTAATGTTAGCTTATCCCCTGGATAATGTCAAGTGTATTTCATAACTTTTGTTTTACATTGGATAACTTCTCTGATATAGTATGGTTGGACTGAAAAGGAAGGGGGGCCACACAATGGCAAACAAAGAAGCCTTTGCTACCCGATTAAAAGAACTTAGAAAGGAAAAAGGAATAACTCAGAAACAATTAGCGAAAGAATTGGATATAAGTCTCCCCTCGGTTATTCACTATGAAAATGCAAATCGTTTCCCTGGTTCTGCTGTGCTTACTTTGTTAATCCAGTTTTTTGGCGTAAGTCGTGCTTACCTCATGGGTGAAACCGATGAGAGGGGCACAGGGGTTACTTGGGATGATTCCGAAACTATAAAGGCTGTGCGGGAAAGTCTGCCTACACAGGTCAACAATCTGAATGATATACTCAAAAACTGCTCAGATATGGAGCAGAAGCTGGCATTTGACCTTTTGGTGGAGTTATCCCATGTGCTGAAGCTGAGAAGCCCCGAACAGCGGTCAGCATCAGTTTCACTGTTGCAGAACGTTTTTTCTGCATCTACCCGCTATGTGGATGTCTGCGTGAATGCGGCCCAAGATGCTGATCCAGTTGCCCGTGTAGAAAAAGCCAAGCAAGCGACCCTATCCCAATACACCCAAGCGCTGGATGATACTATTATTTTTTTGTCAAATCAGATTACAGTTGTATGTTAAAATGGTCATGCTGTCTTGTCCGGGTTTCGTCATAAAATTACGTTTTTCGTATGGCCGTTAAAGGCCCCTTAAACCCCGTTTTTAATGAGAACTTCTTAATGGGAACTGCCGACCGGCGATTCCCGCCACTTGGTGCGCTGTTTCCCGCTGAAACAGGGGTTTCCGCCACTTTTTCCTTGGTTCTCATTAAAATTCCGGATTGGGCTGGTTTGGTTCTCATTTACCGCATGAAAAAGCGCCCTTTTGAGGGATGGCTCTTGCCGTTCCTTAAAGGGGCGCTTAAACGCCTTTTTATGCTGTTTTTAAAACCTCTTAAATGGCCGATTTCCATTGATATTCCGTGGTTTTAAGGTCTTTCCTCATACCACCAGCGCCGCGCCGCTTAAACGCTCTTAAACGGCAGTAAACCCCCATCCCGGCACACCATGCTGGTGGGGCCGTTTTTGAGAAAAAATAAAAGAAAAAGTTTTGCAATCTTGTTTTCATTGAATTACGAAACTTCCCGGTTTTTTGCATGGTTTACCGTCTGAAAACCGCCCATTTCCAATTGTTTACGGTATTTTACGGTTTTTTTCATCGATGAATGCCCGCCCGGTGCCATTTTCTCAGTCTTTCTGAAAACTCACACAGATTACTTCGGTTTCACGCCGCTCTCTGGCAAATGCGAGAATATCGCCCAGCTTTCCACACGCAGCGGGTTCCTTGCCTCGAACGATGGCATAGCCGTTGCGGCTAGTGCTGTGCTCACGCTGTACCTTGCCGCTTACCTTGCGGCATGGGTGATCCACCATGTAGGCAAGTGCATGAAGAAAGAATTCTTTCCTCGTCAGCCGCCGCAGGATTGTCAGTTCCGTGCAGGCAATTTTGGAGTCACGATCGTCCTCGTCAATATCCCCGCCGGGCTGCACCAAGCAGTAAATGGAGCGATTCATGTCGCCATAGTAGGAAAGACAATCCAGCGGGTCCTCCGCACAGTGAAAGCCGTTGCTGGCGCAGTTTGCCTCCGGGGTGACATTCTTTCCCATGACGAACCGATAGCCACGGCAGGAGAGATCCGGCTCAAAGCCTTTATAAGCGTACATCAGGCGGCCTCCCCAAAGGAGGAGAGATCGCCCAGCGAGATCTGCCCATCATCGGCTTCCGCTTTTTTCGGCGGTTCCTTCTTCTCCGGCTCTTTCTTCTTTTCTTCCTTTTTCTTCTTGGAAACGGACTTGGAAGCTGTTTTCCCACGATAGGGCTGCGGGACAAACTCCTCTTCATCCCCCTGATCCTCCTTGGCATCGGGGTCACGGAAATAGTCCTCCGCCCACTGATAGCAGAGATCATCTGGAATATCGCAGCCGTATGCCTGCTGACCGGGTCCCGGCTGAACGCCGTTTGCCTTTAGCTCGTCCTGCACATAATCCCATGCCTTCCGGCTGATGTACTGGAAACAGTGGATCATGCTTTTGCGCGGGTGCATGGTGAGCCGGGCAAAGCCGAGGTCATCAATGCACTTGGTCTGGATAAACTCGGCAACGCTCTCTTTCATGTTGCGCCGCGTCAGCTTCTCCGTATCTGCGGACACACGCTTTGCGGCAGCCTTGAGCAGTTCAGCCGGGCTCATGGCATCCAACCTTTCCAGCGCGGCCTGTTCCGCCCGCCGCTTTTCCGCCTGTTTGGCGTCCCACTCTGCTTTGCGCTTGGCTTCGGCCGCTTCGTGCGCACGGCGGGCCTCATCCTCACTTTGGGTGTTGAGGGCGGTTGCCGGTTCGCTGGCCGCCGCTGCCGGAGTCGGAGCTGCAGTCGGAGAACTTGCTGTCGCCGGTTCCACAGGAGCCGCCTGCGGCATATCCATAGCATCATCTTCCGTAAAGGCGTCGGAAACGGTAGCCTCGCTGTTTTGAAGCTCATAATCCATATTTGAAAAAGCGCCCATTCGTACATTCCTCCTAAATAAAAAATGAGAAAAGGACGCTCCTGTGCCAATGGCACAAGGCGTCCCTTCTTACATACTGCGCTCAAACCGTATAGACCAGTGTGCTGAATGGGTCGAAGCAATAGCACACGACGGCCGGGTACTGAGCGGCTGTTCTTTGAATTTTCTGTTGGACAGCAAGGGCCTCTCCCATTCCGCAGGGCGTATCCCATCCAGTCCAGACCATAGCTGTGAAATAACGGTGTTCCGGATGATACCGTGTCTCCGCCCCAAGTCCTTGACAGATTCCCAGCATGGCTTTCAGCTGCTTTCTCTTCTGCTCGTCCATTTCTAAATGGATCGTCTGCGGTAAAGCCTGCATTCAAGCCTTCTTTGCCAGCGCGGGAGAGAATTTCACCTGCGGAAAACCAGCCATATCGCAGTAAAAGTATCTGCGCTCGCTTTCATCATACAACTCCAGCACATCGGATGGGGCAATGCTGCGGCCGTGATAGTCCGGGGGGAACGCCTGATTATAGCGTGCAAAAATGCGCTCCAGAATATCACGTTCATCTTGCCCGACCGGGCAGGTTAGCTCACCGTCGTAAACGAGTGTGTATTCCGCCGCCGGCGGCTGCTGAAAGCCGGCCTTGTGCAGCGCGTCAATGCCGCCAAAGGCGAATGCGCGCGTCTCGCCATGCTCCAGCTCCAGCTGATAAACACGAAACCGCTGCATTTTGCGCTGACTGTCCAACAGCTCCTGAAAAGAAACGCCGGGGGCGGTCTGTAAGTACGCATCGTATTCCTGCTCCGTCAGCCCCAGATAGTCCCGCAGGGAAATACTGTCCACCTTCATCGCATGCCATTTTTCCGTACAGGCTTCCAGCATTTCCAGCCCGCATAGGCCATTAAGATATTGCTCCTTAAATGTCATTCCTGGATCCTCCTTCATTTTCTGTTCTTTCCGGCGCAGCGCAAGCTGCCAGTCATCAATGCCCTTGTAATTGGGATTCCATGTGAGCCTGCGGCAGCGCATCCCGTGCCTGGCCGCCAGCGCATAGATCTTCGATGCGCCTTTCTCCACCATTTCATTACTGTACTTATCCATGTCCTCCGCCTCGATGATCTCCTCCGTTCCGTTTCGGTGCAGGAACGCAAACAGTTCATCCAGCTTGGCGGTGTTGTTAACGCCCAGCGTGGCAACAAAGGTCCTGTGCATCAGCGCGTGAGCGACATCCGCCTTGAGACAGCCTTCCGTCACATATACAACGCGGGAGCAGGGGTCGCCCACAAAATGAATGGGGCTCCCCGAGGTCGTTCCCATGCGCTTTCCCGTGGAGGACAACGTCAGATATTTCACGCCCGTTTTCTCCGGTGGATCGTCCTTATCCTTGAGAGGATGATCCAACCGGATCTGTGCGCCGCGGATCAAACCGTCTACACCGAAGATGGGAATGATGATGCCTGATGTCCGCTGGTGGAATTTGACCGTCCAGCAGCCGTTATCATCCACATAGAAGCCGGGAACACCCTGCACCCTGCAGCCCGCCTTGACCAACCGATTTGTCAGGGAGCGGCACAGGAAAGGGGGCGGCGTGCTCTTGAAGCCAAAGCGTGTGATCTCATCGTCGGACAGCCCCCGCACAGACTGAAGGTGTGCGCGGTGCGCCGGAATGAGGGTCAGCATGGACAGCAGCATGGAGAGGGTCTGATGCACTTCCTGAACAGAAGCCGCGTCAGACTGCTCGGCCTCCGCAGGCGTCGTCTTCTCCGGAACGGTATAGTCCGGTGAAAAACCATTTACCGCCAAAGCGTCGCAGATCTCCCGATAAGCGTCTGAATTGCTGACGCCATATACCTTTGCGTAAAGGGACAGCATTCCGCCGCCTTCACCGCAGTAGTTACAGCGCCACAGGTCTTTTTCCGTGTTCAAATTCATTTTCCCCCGGCGGTCACCGCAGATGGGACAATCCACGTACACCTGACCGGGAGCCCTCCGCCTGATATTCAGGCGGAGGAGCCCGGCCACATCCATAATGCCAAAGGGGAGATCATGCTTTTTCCCGTAATTCAAACCAGCATCCCTCCCAAGACGCAAAATTTACGGATGGAAAGCGGTCAGCTTGCCTTTAACTGCTGCGAACCGCCCATCAGAAGCATGGCGGCAGCCTTCATAATATTGCCGCAATCCTCACAGAGATAGGCGTAATATTTCAGGCTGGAGGGACGCTGCTCAGAAACCTGTGCCATCGTCCAGCCCTTATTGACGCCGGTGGTCACGACCAGCTCCGCGGCTTCCTCTTCCGTCATCAGCGAAAGGATCTCGTCCACCGTCATATCGTCCGAATATTTCGGTGCAGCCGCTGTCGATGCCGCTGCCGGCATATCGACCACGACAGGCTTCACCGTCCGCGCTGTTTCAGCCCGCTCCATGACCGCAGGCTCCGCTGTTTCCGAAGGAACCTCCTGCGCCTTTTGGGGCATAACCGGATCAGGCTCAGAAGCCGCAGTTCCGCCGCTTAACGCCTGCAGCAGACTCATGGCGTCTGAAACGCTTTCCGTCTGCTGGGTGGTGTGAACCTCTTGCTGATTTACGTTGGGCGTCTTTGCCGCCTCCTGCGGTTGAACCTCTTGCGGTGTAGGCACTGCCTGTACCGGATGATTTTCGCCGATAGGATCTTCTCGCTGCGGCGCTGCGGCTCCATTTACCGCCGGAGCAGTCTCCTGACGATTTACAGTGCCCGTTGCGACTTCCTGTTTCCCATCGGCCTGTGCATCTACCGTCGCAGAGGGGGTGATCTCACAGAGCTGGATGCCGAAGCCTGCATTATCCAGCGCCGTTTTCAGCGCCTCGTCCTGCGCGGCCTGCACATAGCGTCCGGCAGGAGCCTGAGCCTTTTCCACCGCCGCGGTAAAATTGGTAATGGGCTGGTTGTCCTCTCTGGACAGAAATACCTGCGCCTCATAAACGGCGATTTGGTCTGTGATCTGCAGCCGGTTCAGCAGCATTTTTCCATCGGGGCAGGCCAATCGGAACCAGAGCCGCTGATAGCGCGGCTCCAGCTCGATTCCGCCGTTGGCGTTTCTTTTCAGAAAGCGCAGCGGGTCAAAGCCCTGCACCCTGCGAAGCTGCTGCACGGCAGGAATCGCTTGGGTCAGCATAATTCTTTCTCTGGACATGGTTTGATACTCCCTTCATAAAATAAATAAGAGATGACTGTGCGTTTTTTTGCACATTCATCTCACATTAACTGGCACGCTGCCATTCCTCGCCCTCTTCGCTGCGGAGGGCTTTGCGCGTGACCGCCTTATAGTAGAGGGCGATGCGTTCGCCCAGCATGGTATTGCGTTTTCCTTTTCGGCTCCGATGGATCGCCATATACAGCGCCCTTTTTTCACCCACCAGCAGCACGCGGCGCTTGGCACGCGTGATTGCCGTGTAGAGAAGATTCCGCGTTAGGAGCACATTATGGGCAGCCAGCAGTGGAATAATGACCGTATCATACTCTGAGCCCATAGATTTGTGGATCGTAATGGCATAGGACAGCTCCAAATCATCCAGAAGCACCTGCGGGCAATCCATATAGCGGCCGTCAAACTCGATCACGACATTGGTGCCGCTAATTTTGCGGATCGTGCCGATGTCACCGTTGAAAATACCCTCGCCGACCTGCTTGCCGGAGCGGTCATACAGCTTGATGTCGTAATTATTCCGCATCTGCATCACGCGGTCATTGAGGCGGAATATCTTTCCGGCGTACACGATCTCCGGTGTCTCCGGCGATGCGGGGTTGATCTCCTCGCGGATAGCTTCATTCAGGCTGTTGACCGATGCCTCGCCCTCGGAGCGGAACGGCGATAAAATCTCCACCTGCTCGATTCCTTTTGCGGCGATCTGCTCCTGATACAACTCACGGATGATGCCGGCAGTCTCCTCCTGGCTCTCTGCCTTATGAAAGGCAAAGTCCTCACCATAGTAGAGCGTCGTTTTACCCTCGTTGATAAACCGGGCATTGTGGGCGATCAGGCTATCCTGTGCCTGACGGAAGATCTCATCCAGCA
>ERZ840371.821-NODE-821-length-35951-cov-4.039475_pt1 | contig 35951 bp, 24 predicted proteins | sample MGYA00519937_ERZ840371 | MGnify/ENA primary metagenome ERZ840371 (study PRJEB31850, sample SAMEA3708873) | human gut metagenome | biome: human gut; feature: human-associated habitat; material: faeces | place: China | collected 2014 ... | reverse complement strand
GATGGTTTTGTGTCAAGCACTTCACAGATACGGTTTGCTGCTACGGATGCTCTCGGCAGAATCATAAAGATCATGACTAACATCATAAATGCCATAACTACCTGGATGGCATACTGGGAAAATACCATCATATCAGAAAATAATGAAATCTTTCCTGACATTCCCGCATCGTTAATCAGTATTGCACCAATCCAGTAAATCGCAAGCATCAGCCCGCTCATGACAAGCTGGATGCTCGGCATCATAAATGCCATGGTTCTCTGTGCAAAAAGGTTCGTGCCTGTGAGTGCCTCATTTGCATTCTCAAATTTTTCTTCCTGATAACTTTCCGCATTGTAAGCCCTTACAACGGAAAGTCCGGTAAGATTTTCCCTGGTTACACGGTTTAAATCATCCGTTAAGGACTGTATCTTTTTAAACTTTGGTGTTACAAGCACCAGACAGACTCCGACCACGATAAGCAGTATAACAACCGCTGCCGCCGTTGTCAGTGTCCACTGCCACTGTTTATCTGCAATCTTTAAAATTGGTTTTGCAAAACTATTGCTGACCACGATCATCAGCAGCATACTGACAACAACCGCTCCAACCGCCACATACCCAAGAAAATGATTAAAGATCGCCACACTCTCAGTCATGCTTTGATAATTCGTCCGCATATAGACAAACTGTCCAGACTTTAACTGACCAAACAATTCAATATACTCCGAACCTATTCGATCATCCATTATCTTATAAACTGAATAATTTTCGGATTCCGTAATCTTTTTTTTGGAATCACCACGTTCGCCAACACTGCCACCCCTTTCCAGCCCGAGCACATATTCCCTCGTCTTCTCTTCGACTGTCTTGCTCTGCCGTTCAGAAATGGTATCCGAAGATGGATAATCAAACGAATACATAATATTACCCAAAAAATTAGTCAGCTCAAACAGATAAATGCTATAGGAATGGTTTGCAGACATAATATCAATCTCACGTACACTTTTGTCGGACAATTGGCCATTCTTACTAAGCTGCGGCTGATCCTTCTGCGTTATCGTGTTGACCGAATTGTACGAATCCACCAGCATGGAAACCTTTTTGTGCTGGTAATATCCCGGAAGCAATGCATAATTTAACATCCAAAAGGCGCATAATGTAAAACCCAAGATCAAAAGCATCGTTATCATTAATTTTGTGCGGATCGACATGCCACGCACGTTACAATTTTCACGCTTTCTCATACTTCAAATTTATACCCCATTCCCCAGATTGTTTTGATATATTCGCCCTTGTCACCTAATTTACTGCGCAATTTTTTTACATGCGTATCGATCGTTCGTGCATCCCCAAAATAATCATAATTCCACACATTGTTCAATATACGTTCCCTCGATAATGCAACGCCTTGATTGTCCATAAAATAGGTCAACAGTTCAAATTCTTTATAGCTGAGTTCTACCAGTTCTCCATTGATCCGCACCTCATGTGCAGCCCGATTCAGACTGATCCCTCCCGCTTCCATCACATCATCTTCAAGTGCATTAGTTCTCCGCAAGATTGCCTCTACACGTGCCACTAATATCTTCGGGCTAAACGGTTTCGAAATATATTCATCAACACCAAGATCAAATCCGAGTAACTCATCTTTCTCATCACTCTTGGCTGTCAACATAATGATCGGCACCTGTGAATACTGACGGATTTCCCGACAAACTTCCCAACCATCCATCTTCGGCATCATCACATCAAGGATGATCAGCGCAATGTCTTTGTTCGCAAAAAATACGTCAACCGCCTGTTCACCATCCTCTGCTTCCAGCACGACAAATCCCTGTTTATTTAAGAAATCTTTGACAAGTTTACGCATACGCTGCTCATCGTCCACCACTAAGATTTTCAATTGTTCCATAGCTTTCACCAACCCTTTCTCATTATTCTATTTAATAAGAAGTCAATGAATATGCTCATTGACTTCTAAAATAAGTATATAAAATAATTATGAATAATCTGTGATAAGATCACTTATTTTTTAGTGCGTTTTCCCGCTCATCCAACTGTTTTTCTTTCTGTTCCAATTGATCCTGCCACTGCTCATATTCATCTACTAATTCTTCCCGCATTTCTTCTTTATAATTTGTAAAATACGTAAACACAGAATATCTGGTCTTAAATGTCACTAACAACATTCCCAAAATAATGATCAACAAAACGGTTATGACCATGTTTTTGATCGTTTTACCAGTCACTGCATCTTCATATGCTTTCTTATATCGTTTGAGCTGTCGCTCTATTTCTGTCTTGCCTGTCACACCAGAATCCGTTGCGCCCGATCCTTTACGTTGTTTATCGGAGGCGGCCTGTTCTGACACTGCAACCGGAATAGGTGCAAGTGTGTCTTCTCCTACGATACCTGACTGCAGGATCTCAGTACGAAGTTCCTGTAAAAACTGCAGTCCGATAACTGTACAAAACGCATGCTTTTCAACAGATCGATTGTACACCTTTAGCAGTTCCTTTGGTTTCCCGGAACGGATTGTTTCCTTGAGATAGGAAATTGTTTCTTTCTCCTTGTGTGCCCGTTCAAATTCACGTTTTGTCAGGAATTGATATCCGTCCAAACAATATAACGTATTCTTCATACCATTCCCCATTTCTGTTATTTTGAAAACGTTGCATGCTTTGTGATCCATTTCTGTACAGCACTACTCAACGCATTATCCTTTAAGCTTTCTCGATTCTTCTTCTCATATTCTGCTTCAGAATCATATTTTTCAGTGTTATACTGATATTCCTCTGCCACCAGGTCTTTATATTCCTTGTCCGAATAATTGATCCCCTCTGCTTTTGCAATTGCTTCAACGACCAATTTTTCTTTGACAGCCTGCTTCGCCTGTTCGTCCAACTCATTTTTGACAAAGTCTTCTTCATTTTCGCTGCCCCAGGACTGAAAAATTTCGTCATGGCTCATACCGTACATATCCGCCATATCATAATACCCCTGCAGCACTTCCTGCTTGGCATCTTCTAATAATTCTTCCGGATATTTTTTTACTTTTGCATTTTCAAGAACTTCTGTCCATGCAAAATCCTGCTTATTATTCTCATTTTCTTTTGCTAGCTCCGTGCGAATATCGGCTTCATACTCTTTTGCTGTCTTAAAATCCGAAATCGACTGCACAAATTTATCATTCCAGGTCGGTACGATTTCATCTCCACAGATATATTTTACCGTAGCCTTAAAGGTAACTTCCTTACCGTCAATGGTATCATCTCCATAAGTTCCCTTTGGAATATTGATCTTAAAAGTGATCTGCTTGCCGGTCTTGGCTCCTACAAAAGCACTTTCAAACCCTTTTACAAATTGGTCAGATCCAAGCTCTATAACCTCTTCTCCGCAAGTATCATCTACCTTTTTGCCATCAATATAGCCATTAAATTTAGCGTATATTTTGTCATCTTCCTGTACGGTGCCCTTTTTCTGTTCATACGTGACATTATCCTGTATCAGACCGTCGATCTCCTGTTGTACATCGTCATCAGTAACCGCTAAAGATACTTTAATTCCTTTATAATCACCAAGACGCACGCATTTGTTTGCATCATAGTCAGCCCCGGTATTCTCCTGCGTTATCTTGCTCCAAGGCTGCTTTTGTACCAGTAATGTGCCACCGACTCCCAAAGCAATCCCAAGAATAAGCATTCCACCGGCAATTGCCGTCCACTTTTTGCCAATCTTCTTATTATAAGAAGATATTTGACTTGATGCAGGCTGCTGTGTATTATCGACATCTGACATTGCCTGACACGGTGTTTCCGGAATTTGTTGTTCAAACCATTCAAGCATATCTGCCGTAGTGCGTACTACATAATCTGCACCAGCCTCTTCTAATTCTCCGGTTTCCGCATAACCATAATAAACACCTAAAGAACGGATACCACAGGATTTTGCTCCAATGACATCGTATTTACGATCACCAACCATTAATACTGTACCCTTATCCTGCTCAGTTACATTTAATCTACGCAATGCTTCTTCTACAACAGCCTGTTTGGAACCACGATCCCCTTTCAACGTATCTCCAGCAATCACATCAAAATATTCTTTAAGATGAAAGTGTTCCAAAATACGTTCTGTATATTCTTCCGGTTTTGAAGTTGCTACCGCTATTTTTACCTGCGTTTTTTTCAAATATTTTAAAACAGCTTCAAACCCTTCATACACATATGCCTCAAACAGACCTTCCGACTGATAACGCTCCCGGTACTTTGCCGTAGCAGTCTTCGCCTCTTCTTCCGTTAAATCGGTATACTCACGGAATCCAACCACCAACGGAGGTCCGACAAATTTGCGCAGAGTCTGTTCTGCCGGTATCTCGTGCCCCATCTGTTCTAACGCATATCGGATACAATTCATGATTCCCTCTCCGGAGTTCGTAATTGTTCCATCTAAATCAAATAAAATATATTTCCACATAAAATTCTATTACTATCCTTTCCTGTAAATTCTAAATTTTCTTATTTACTCAAGCTTCGCACATCAAAAATTATCATGTCGTCACATATATAATTATAACGAAATTTTATTTAAAAAACAAGAAGAGCCCGGGAAGGCTCTTCTTGTCGGGTAGCTCGCACTACCCAGCGTATAATAGGGTGGGAGTAGAAAGTTTTCACTTTCTGAAACCTATTATAACGAGCATATGTGTCCAAAGTGTGTCTGTTTCGTAAATGTTTTTTCTAATTTCCGACATATTTTTCATCATTTTGTACAGTATATATCATTTTTGTACTTTTTCTACTGTGTTTTTGTAATATTCTTTTTCTTTTAAATGACCTTTAAGTGCTAAGCAAGTCAAATTTTTACGAAAATCTTCATTTCCTTTGCAACCTTCTTTATGAGAATATTATATTAACATGTCAAAGATATGTCACCAAGGTTTTCCTCGCCCTAAAATAGCCATTCCTATTCTTAGTGTTAGCATTGATACCAACATGATATCCAAATATCAAAACTACCATATCCATCATCATAGAATAACACCACCTCACCTTTAAAAATTTTGTATAATTGTATACTATATTTATTTTTCAATTGTTTTTTCATTTTTTTATTGAATTTCTACGGTTTTTGTGCCATACTAAGAAGGTAGTAGCGTGATAAACACGTCAGGCTGGTATCCTTGTATACCAAACACTAAACATAAGGAGGTTTTTTAGCAATGGCGTTAAAGAATCAGTATTTAATTGACTTACTGGAAACAGTAAAAAAGAGAAACGCCGGTGAACCAGAGTTCATTCAGGCAGTTATGGAGGTATTTACCTCTTTGGAACCAGTTGTTGAAAGAAGACCTGACCTCGTTGAGGCTGGTGTTTTCGAGCGTATCGTTGAGCCTGAGAGACAGATTATTTTCCGTGTGCCTTGGGTTGATGATAATGGCAAGACACAGGTAAACCGTGGTTTCCGTATTCAGTTTAACTCTGCTATCGGACCATATAAGGGCGGACTTCGTCTTCATCCATCCGTATACAGCGGTATCATTAAATTCCTCGGATTTGAGCAGATTTTCAAAAACAGCTTAACAACACTTCCTATGGGTGGTGGCAAAGGTGGTTCTGACTTCGATCCTAAGGGCAAATCAGACCGCGAAGTTATGGCATTCTGCCAGAGTTTCATGACAGAGCTTTGCAAACATATCGGTCCTGACTGTGATGTTCCTGCTGGTGATATCGGAACCGGCGCTCGTGAAGTTGGTTACATGTTTGGTCAGTACAAGAGAATCCGTAATGAGTGGTCTGGTGTATTGACAGGTAAGGGATTAACTTTCGGTGGTTCTCTTGCTCGTACAGAAGCTACCGGTTATGGTCTTTGCTACTTCACAAATGAAATGTTAAAAGCAAATGGTAAGAGCTTCAAGGATCAGACCGTTGTAATCTCCGGTTCTGGTAACGTAGCTATTTATGCTACTCAGAAAGCTACAGAGCTTGGTGCTAAAGTTGTTGCTCTTTCTGATTCTTCAGGATACATTCATGATCCGGATGGAATCGAGCTTGATCTCGTAAAACAGATCAAAGAGGTTGAGCGTGGACGTATCAAAGAGTACGCTGCCAGAACATCTCATAAGAATGTTACTTATACTGAGGGATGCAGTGGTATCTGGACAATCAAATGTGATATTGCTCTTCCATGTGCTACTCAGAACGAGATCGATGCAGAAAGTGCTAAGGCATTAGCTGCTAACGGCTGCTATGCAGTTGCAGAGGGTGCTAACATGCCTTCTACTCCAGAAGCAATTGATGTTTACTTCGCAAACAACATGCTCTATGGTCCGGCTAAGGCTGCTAACGCAGGTGGTGTTGCTACATCCGGTCTTGAGATGACACAGAACTCTCAGAGATTGTCTTGGACATTCGAAGAGGTTGATAACAAACTTCATGAGATCATGAAAGAGATCTTCAAGTCTTGTGATGAGGCTTCCAAAGAATATGGTATGGAAGGCAACTACATGGCTGGTGCTAACATTGCTGGTTTCCTTAAGGTTGCAGAGGCAATGAAGGCTCAGGGTTGTGTATAATACTTAATTGAATTATCCTTTTGAAATAAGTAGAGAGGGTGTCGCACAAACGTGTGGCACCCTCTTTTTTGATGAAACAAAAAACTCATCAGTAAATCTTCTACGCGATTTCTAAGACCTAACATTTATACACCAGACGTGATATACTCTGGCAGTCTGTCACAGATCTGCGCCACAGCCTCCGGTATAAATTGATACATCTCCTGATACGGCAAAAATATCGGATCCTCTATGGTATGTTCTGTTTCGAAAAAATAATTTTTGATCCATTCCCGACTTGCAGTTAATTCCTGTTCAGTAATATAATCTGCTATTTCATATGGTGTTACTTGACACAACGCTTGATATGCCTTATCGATCCCCGGAAACTCTTTCACAAGACGAAAATCGATCTGATCTACATCACGTCCAAATTTCACGTAGGTTTGCGGATTATCTCGATCATAACCGGTCACGGCGATCCGCTGCAATACATATGGATGAATTTCTAATATAAATTTCTCATCGGTAAGCATATGTGTCAGATAACCTAAATACAAACTGAAGCGTTCTTCTTTGTTATTATGTTTTGCAAAAAAATCCGACAAACGCCTTCGAAATAACTGTAAATGTTCCGGTTGCTGAAAGGTTCCATCCGGTATTCCATCTCTCATGTGCGTATGCAGTTTCATCTCTCGACAGTACCCTTCACGTGCCATAATTCCATCGGGACATATATTTCCCGCAAAAAAATCGTTCGAACAATATTTATCTGCCATCTTTCCCAAGTACCGCTCCGGTTCATTGGCAAATAATTGATCCAACTGTGTTGCAACCGCTAGATGAACAATCGTTCCTGCCATGCCACATCACCCGCTTTCCATCTATCTGTGCCGGTATTGCTTCGTTGCTATTTTAAATGCTGCTGTTTCAACCATAATTTCATCATTACTTTTTGTGGAAGCAGCTTACTGGCAAAATGTGCACCTTTCACATGTGCTCCGTATACGGAAATATCTTTTCCTCGGCGTGCATCCCGCATCGCCCTAGCCGCAACCACATCCGGCTGTACCATCCCGGCAAAATTGCTCGCTGCCTTTTTTGCACCGATCAATCCTCTCTCATAAAGACCGGTATCGATCCATCCCGGACACACCGCCGTTGCCGTAATACGTCTGTCCTTCAGTTCCACATTCAACGCTCGTGTATAATTGCGAACAAAAGCTTTGGTAGAACTGTAAATATTTTGATACGGAAGCGGCTGAAACGACGCTTGGGAAGCAATATTAATAATGTGGCTGCCCGGTTTCATATACGGAATACAATACAGTCCCAGCGCAACCACCGCACTAATATTAAGATTGATCATATTAATGGATTCCTCCACACTCAGATCATCATAAGAACAAAATTTAGCATAACCTGCATTATTTATAAGATACTGTATCGCTGCACGCTCTTCTGCAATCATTGCACTGAGCTCTTTCCTCTGAACATTATCACTTAGATCCTTGGCAATCGGTCGTATTTTAGTGCCAAATTCTTCAGCCAGTTGTTGCAATTTCTGCGCATTCCGGGCAACTACCCAGATTTCAGAAAGTTTCTTTTCTTTGGATAGTAGCTTGACAAATTCTCTGCCAAGACCTCCTGACGCTCCCGTAACAATAGCAATCGTTTTGTCCATGACGCCCCCCTTTGTCGTTATATAACACAACCTCCGCAAAGTTTGGTTATAATATACTCAAACTTTCCATACCGCAAATTTCCATAACCACATATTGCTTATTATGTCAATGACTATATTGCATTTTGCAGCCATTAAAAAGTGGTTTCTGCCATCCGAGAACTATAGTAATTGCCTTGCCGCATTTTGTTTTTATAGTGATTTCTAAATTTTGTTGTCTCTGATGATTGAGTTACATGCCTTACAGAGAACTCGAAGTCCCGGAAGCAAGGTATTCATCATTTTTGAAAGGGACTTTGCGCTCGTCGTTACTTATGTCTCGTATTTCAGAGACATTAAGTAACGTGACGTAGCGCATCGTAGCGAAAGCGTCCCGTCCAAAAATGGATGATACCTTGCTAAACCGGGACATCTCAGACACTCTTTCAGGCATGTATACATCAGAGGCCTAACAAAATAAGAAATCACGTAAAAACTTTGCGTTCTGCGACAATTATCTTAGTTCTTTGATGGCAGAATAAGTTAGTTTATCGGCTGCAAAATAGTATGTATATTACAGACGTAATAAGCAATATGTGACGATATAATGATTTTGGTTGTGTGAAGTTGAAGTAAGAAATAGAAAGAAGCGTAGAACGAACATGAATACTAAGACAAGCAAATATGAAATAGATATGTGTAATGGCTCAATATTGGATAAACTGGTTTCCTTTTCAATTCCGTTGATGCTGTCAGGAATCTTACAGTTATTATTTAATGCGGTAGATATTATCGTGGTTGGACAGTTTACGGGCAATGAAGCACTGGCGGCTGTTGGATCAACGACTGCGCTGATCAATGTATTTGTCAATCTTTTTATCGGAATTTCCTTGGGCGCAAGTGTATTAGCTGCAAGATTTTATGCGACCGGACAAGAGAAGGAAATGTCAGAAACCGTACATACATCCATTACGTTGGCTCTGATCAGTGGAATCGCAATGGGAATTATCGGAGTGATTGCTGCCAAAGGTGCGTTAGAGCTGATGGATACTCCGGATAATGTATTAAACCTGTCCACACTTTATATGCGCATATATTTTATGGGAATGCCATTTTTTATGTTATACAATTACGGAGCGGCCATTTTAAGAGCGGTGGGTGATACCAAACGCCCTCTATTATTTTTGATTATTTCAGGTGCGACAAATGTGGTGTTAAATCTTCTTTTGGTGATTCAGTTTCATTTGGGTGTTGCCGGTGTTGCTATCGCAACGGTAATTTCTCAATGTATATCGTGCATTTTGGTATTACGCTGTCTATACCTTTCCGATGGAAGTTATCAGCTCCGCTTCAATAAATTAGGTATGAAAACGCGCTATGTAAAGCAAATATTCCAAATCGGTATTCCAGCCGGAATCCAAAGCACGATCATTAATTTTTCGAATGTTCTGCTTCAGTCCTCTGTCAACTCTTTTGGTTCTGTTGCAATGGCTGGCTACACTGCCGCCAATAATATTTTGGGATTTTTGTATGTATCTGTGAATTCCATTACACAGGCCTGCATGAGTTTTACAAGCCAAAATTATGGTGTACGTAAATTTAAGAGAATGGATAAAGTGTTATTAGAATGCTTAGGACTGACGGTAATTGTTGCTCTCGTTTTGGGTGGTGGATCCTATCTTTTCGGTGCGGAACTAATGCACATTTACACTAAGAGCACCAATGTCATAGAGTGCGGTATAGATATTATGTTATATACAACCGTCACATATTTCTTATGCGGTATCATGGATCTGCTGCCGGGGGCATTGCGAGGCATGGGGCATTCCACCGTGCCAATGATCCTTTCGGTGATTGGCACGGTAGGCACCAGAATTGTATGGATCTATGTCATTTTCCCATGCCATAGATCATTAGACTTTTTATTTATTTCCTACCCGGTGTCGTGGCTCCTAACCATTGTCATGCAGGTGATCTGTTTTTATTTCGTACGCAAAAAGGTGCACAATAGCTAGCTGCTCCACCCAGCTCCTGTTCAATCCTGAGAAGCCGGTTGTACTTTGCAACTCGCTCACTTCGGCTCGGTGCACCGGTTTTAATCTGTCCGCAATTCAAGGCAACTGCCAGATCTGCTATCGTCGTATCCTCTGTCTCTCCGGAGCGGTGGGACATAATACTCGTATAACCAAACTGTTTGGCAAGCTTGATCGCTTCCATCGTTTCCGATAAGGTTCCGATCTGATTGAGCTTAATTAGGATTGAATTACCACAGCCTTCTGCAATTCCCTTTGCAAGCCGTTTCGTATTCGTGACAAACAGATCGTCCCCCACCAACTGTACTCGATCGCCGAGTTCCTGTGTCAATTTCTCCCAGCCAAGCCAATCCTCTTCATCCAGTGGATCTTCAATAGAAATGATAGGATATCGTTCCACTAATGACTTCCAATGCGCGATCAACTCCTCGGAGGAATATCTCACCCCGGATTTTGGAAGCAGATACATCCCCTTTTGATCACTTTTCCATTCACTTGCCGCTACATCAATAGCAATCCGGAAGTCGTTTTCCGGTTCGTACCCTGCCTCTTTGATCGCATCGAGAATACATTCTATTGCCTCTTCATCACTCTGCAAATTTGGCGCAAATCCACCCTCGTCACCAACAGAGGTTGCCAAACCTTTTCGTTTTAATAAGGCAGCCAATGCATGAAACACTTCTGCGCTCCAACGCAGCGCCTCGCGGAATGAGTCCGCTCCCACCGGCATGATCATAAACTCCTGTACATCTACTGTATTGGCCGCATGCGCACCACCGTTCAAAATGTTCATCATCGGCACAGGCAGTTTTGTACCGGATACGCCACCCACGAAACGGTAAAGTGGCGTCTTTAACGATTGTGCGGCTGCTTTTGCCGTTGCAATAGAAACCGCCAAGATCGCATTCGCTCCAAGCATGGATTTGTCTGCTGTGCCATCTTTACGCAGCATTACTTGATCGACCGCATACGTATCAGACGCGTCCATTCCGCGCAAAATACCATTGATAACGTGATTAATATTATCAACCGCCTGCAGCACACCTTTCCCACCATACCGTGTATGATCTCCATCCCGAAGTTCCAATGCCTCAAATTCTCCGGTAGATGCACCACTCGGCGCAGCCGCCCGTCCTATCGTTCCATCCTGCAGAGTCACTTCTGCCTCTACGGTTGGATTCCCTCTAGAATCCAAAATTTCTCTGCCTGTAACACGTTCAATCTGCAATTGTTTAAGCACACTGATCACCATACCTTTCTTACATTCTATTTTTGATCAGTGTTTCCATTATTTATCATTCTATACAGATTCTCATCAAAAAGCCGCTTTATAGATCTCCAGCAACTGCTCCTCGCTTAATGGAATATAATTGTTTTTCAAAAGTCGCAGCTGCGTATTTGCAACATCTTTCGCAAATACCGGAAGATCTTCTTCTTTTACACCAAAGTTCTTTAATGGCTCGCTCTGCAGCACATCATCCATCAGCGCATATAACTTGTCTAGTGCTTCCGTCTGATCTACGCCCAAAGTCTCTGCGATAACCGCCTCGAGATCATTAATTCGCCCTGTCGGTTTGATCTCTTTATATTTTTTCATAACAGAGGCAAACATAAGCTGGTTCGACTGACCATGCGGAATATGATAGACCGAACCAAGTGGATATGCACACGCATGCACTGCAGCACATCCGGCGTATCCAAACCCAAGGCCTGCCCAGTTGGATGCTTTCAAGAATTCTGCTGCGTATTCTTTCCACGCATCTCCACCTCCTGCTGCAACTGCTTTCGACCAACAGAAAAGAATTGTCTTTAATGCTTCTGTCGAAAAAACTCTGGAAATGCTGCATCCGTTTGGACTAAGGAACGACTCTACGCTATGTACCATTGCATCGATCGAAGATGTTGCAAAAATCTTGTACGGAAGGGACGTAAGCAGATTTGTGATCAATACTGCTTTGTCCGGCAGCATCGCATTCGAGGCAAGACCCATTTTTACGCCTTTGCTAACACGATTGATGACAGATATATTCGTAACCTCACTTCCGGTTCCGCAGGTTGTTGGAATGATAATAAGTGGATGTATTTGTTTCAAGGTGTCCACATTATCGTACAGATCATCTACGGTATCGTCCGGGCCGGCAACTGCGATCACTTTCGCAATATCAATTACTGTGCCACCGCCGACTGCAATGATCCGATCATATTTTTTGTCTCGAAGGGCATTGAGAATTGCGTCGACATCTCCATCGGTCGGTTCCCCCTTGCTGTATTTTTCACGAAATAATGTCTGTACCCCGGTATTTAACTCTGCAATATAATCCTGATATGTATGCTCACCGCACAACACCAGATCATCCGATCCCAAATCGGCATCAGCCGCAAACTCAGCAAATGTATCAAATTCCTCAATTTCTGTTTTTATCGAAAATCCTTTCATCGTAACCCTCCATTTCTATCTGCACCTACATACAAAAGGTATTTTAGCACTGTCTGCGCCTCATACTGCAGCATCTACAGTATCTTCCGCCGCTACATATTTCTGCTCGACAATATCAATGATCAGCTCCGCTGTCTTTTCCCAGCCAAGAAGACTGCTGTCGATCAATATATTTCTTGTGTGACGATCGCCACGTTTCTTGCCGGTAATGTAAGCATGACGAGCGTGCTGTGCCTTCTCAACCTCTTCCCACTTCGCAGTTGCTTTTCGTTCATTCATCCCCTCTTTCGCCATAACAGCAGCAACTTCTGCTTTTTCCGGCGCATAGACAAAGACATTTAAGACGTCTTCTCTATCCCGCAAAATATAATCACTGCTTCGACCAACGATAACGCAGGAAGATTTCTCCGCAAAATCATGAATTGCCTGAAACTGTGCATCAATGACTCGATTTGACAAGTTCGCATAGCGAACACCATAAGAAGTATCAAAGCCATAACGAACGCCGATCTTGGCATCTGCCTCCTCGACCAATCCTTTGGCAACACCAATCCTCTCTACGACCTTATCCACCAAGTCTCTATCATAGTACTCTATTCCAAAATGATCGGCAACCATTTTGGCGATTTCCGGACCGCCGCTTCCGTATTCACAGCCAACTGTTACAACAAAATGTTTGCCCGTATATTTCTTGGTCTGCTGTTCTGCTGTCTTATCTGCAGCATCTGCGGTACTCGTTTCACTTACAATAAAAATGTCACGGCCAAATTCGGCACCGTACTTGCTCTTAGAATAAAAGTAAAAGAACACACCAAGTGCAAGCCAAGCTCCTACAACGATCCATTCCTGCCATACAAGTGCGGCTGAAAAAGATGCCGGAATGATGTACAACAACGTCATAAAGGCTGCCATGGCAACTGCCATTACGCCAACAAATTTGCCCGCTTTTGCCTTGTACGGTCTATCCATGTCCGGCTTGGTCTTTCGCAAAATGCAAAACGAAATGGATACGAACATATACGCAATAACACAGCCAAACGATGCAGCATCGACAAGCCATACAAGAACACCTCTACCAAAGAATGGTGCAATACAGCAGGCAATTCCGCAAAGAATAATTGCTGCTTCCGGTGTTTTATTTTTGCCAAGTTTACCAAACATTTTTGGGATCATCAGCGACTCACCCATGGAATACAGTGCACGGCTTCCACCCATCAAGAATGAGTTCCAAGAAGTAATGATACCGCACAGACCACCAATAATGAGAACCTTGCCCATGAGTGGTGTATGAAATGCGGTCTCGATCGCTTTGGCAGAAACAAGCCCATTCTGTGAAGCCATCTCCTTTGCAATGGCACTGCCCGGCATGATATAGCACACAGCAAAAATGATAAGCAGATACCAGGCAACTGCCAAAAATATGGACAATAACATGATCTTTCCAATCTTTTTGTATGGAACATTAATTTCTTCTGCCGCCTGCGGAATAACATCAAAACCAATAAACAGGAACGGTGTCATACATGCAACCTTGAATACACTTCCCAGTGTGTTACCGGTAGATGCCTGCCACATCTGACCGGTCACGTTTCCACTATCGCCATTGATTGCAGAGCCAACAACCAAGAGGATTCCGGCAATTGCAATGATCGCCGTAAGAATCGTCTGCAAAACAGCTGCTGTCTTGGCACCTTTAATATTGATCAATGTGATCAATATTGCAACACCTACACCTAACAAAATCGTTGTAAGATAAATGTCTTTGCCAGCGATGGTGTATAAATATACCTGATTAAATTTTGGAAATAAGTATGTAATTACGGTTGGGAGCGCTGTTGCCTCAAAGGCTGCTGTCGCAACATAGCCCAATATGATCATCCACGTACATACGAACGATCCTGTCGGTCCCATCGCACGATAACTAAATACATGCTCGCCACCACACTGCGGCATTGCTGATGTCAATTCTGCATAAGTAAGTCCGACAAAAAATACCATCAGACCACCAATCAACATTGCGATGATCGATCCCATAAATCCCGATGTTGTGATCCAATCGCCTGAGTTAATGACCCAGCCCCAGCCTATCATGGCGCCGAAGGCGATAACGAGGATGTCCCACGATCCCATTACCTTATCAAATTTTGAATTCTGCTCCATAACATTTCCTCCAATTTTTTCTTAAGACGAGTAAGTCATCATTTTTCGCGATAACCTGTTCATCTGTAATGTGATTTCCCTGTTCAAAAAAAGATGTCAGGGCGCAGTTGTTGTGCGTCCCCTGACATCTTCGTCAAGTTTAGGTTATGTAACCGGCTTTATGCAATTGCTTCTTTAATAGCTTCCTCAAAGATCTCAAGACCTTTTTCCATCTGCTCATCTGTCATTGTAAGCGGTGCTAAGAAGCGGATTGTATTACTTGCAAATCCACAGCTTTCCAGCAGCAGACCTTTCTGCATTGCATTTCTGACAATGTCTGCAACCAGCTTTGTTGCCGGCTCTTTTGTCTCTCTATCGGTAACGAACTCGATGCCGATCATTGCGCCAAGACCTCTGACATCACCAATTACATCGTATTTATCTTTCAATGCATTGTATCTGTTCATAACTACATCACCAATATGTCTTGCCTTAGCTGCATAATCGTCTCTCTGCATAATATCCATGACTGCCAATGCAGAAGCACACGCAAGTGGGTTACCACAAAAAGTACCACCAATCGTGCCTGCCGGTGCTGCATCCATTACCTCCGCTCTCGCTGTGATTGCAGAAATCGGAAGTCCGCCGCCTAATGATTTGGCAGTAGCGATAATATCCGGTGCTGCACCAGCCTCCTTCCAATATTCAGAAGCATAATACTTACCGGTTCTGCAGTTACCGCACTGCACTTCATCTGCGATCAGTAAAATGCCATTCTCATCACAGATTTTACGAATTGCTTTGACCCAAGCGATCGGAGCCGGAATAAATCCGCCCTCACCCTGTAACGGCTCAACAAGCATACATGCAATTTCATTGGCAGGTGCACCCTCATCAAAAATCTTATTCAGCTCATCAATATAATACTGAATTGCCTCTTCCTCAGTGTATCCTTTCGGTGCACGGTATAAATAAGGATATGGTGCACGGTAAATGCTTGATGGGAAAGGTCCCATGCCAACTGCATAGGTTTTCTTGGCAGTCAGTGCCATTGTAAGATTGGTTCTTCCGTGGAATGCACCGGTAAAGCAGATCACGCCGTTTCTCTTTGTATATGCCTTGGCGATCTTGATCGCATTCTCGTCACACTCTGCACCAGAGTTGGCAAAATAGGTTTTCATCGTATCACCTTTACAAGGCATGATCTTATTTAATCTCTCGGCAAGTGCTACATATCCGTCATGCACATACACATTAAAAATTGTATGGAAATATTTATCTGCCTGTGCTTTGACTGCATCGATTACTTCCTGATTTGAATAACCAATATTTAACACACCAACACCGCCGACCCAGTCGAGAATCTTGTTGCCATCCAAATCTTCAAACATAGCGCCTGCGCCCTGCTTGATGCAGATTGGATAAGTGTTTCCACAAAGCGCCTGTGGAATTGCTGCATTTCTACGATCAAGGAGTTCCTTGGACTTTGGTCCCGGTACCTGCTCTGTTACAATTTCCGGTAATGCCTTTGATAAATCTTTTGTTGTCATATGTTTGTCCTCCTATGCCATAAATTTGAAACACAGGCTTCCTCGCATCATCACTTGGATGCCTGTTCTGCAAACAAAAAGACGCCAAAAAAGTAAAATACTTTTTTGACGCCTTTGTCATTGCTTTATTTTTTATTCTGCAAACATTATAACAACTTTGGCATGCAATACAATGTACTTGCTGTACCAAATATTTTGTGCATGGTACACAATTGCCGCTCACTACCTCTGCATATTACGATAATTTCTTATCATAAAGGCGAGCTTAAGTAATAGACACGTGTCAATATCGTTGATCTGGCGGCCGAGGATCTCCTGAATCTTCCTCAGACGATAGTTCAAAGTGTTACGGTGGATATACATTGCTTCTGCCGTATCCTTCGCATTACAGTTATGGTTGATATACTTTTCAAGTGTCTCGCATAGATTACCCTGATTAACTTCATCTGCACGAAGCAGCTTTCCAATATTTTTTTCAACAAACTCATCCAAAAATCGACTGTCCGTAATCTTAGATATCATCGTGTAAATACCCTGATCTTTATAAAAAAAGACCGATTCTTCCCGTCCGGACATATTCGCAAGTTTAATCGCGGTAGCCGCTTCATTTCGGCTCACCCTAACATCTTCCAAATATCCTGTACTGTTTCCTACACCGACAACCAGCCTGGTCGCACAGTCTTTCTCGGTAAGCTGCGTAATCTTTGCGAGAATTTTCTTTAACAGCTTATCACTCACATCATACGCCGGCACAAGTGCCAAGACCGTACCGGCCTGCAACTGCGTCAATATATTTTGAGACAGATAATGTGAAAACTCTGTACGAATGATCCCACGTATCGCTTGTCCGATCGTAAACGAATCGTCTTTATCCCGTTCCTTAAAAAAAGCAAACTCGATCACTCGAAATTCTCCGGACAGATCCACATTCAAATATCTTGCCTGCGCAAAAACATCTTCTTTGTTCAGATGCTCTGCGTCCAAAATAGAGGTGAATAATTGTTCCTCTGCATTTTTGTTATTTTCTTCCAGCACTAACCTCTTGCATATGATCTGACTCAGATCCACCAAAGGGAAACGCATTGGCAGCTCAAACAATGGTAATCGATGTTCGTCGCAATATTGTACCAATTCTTCCGAAATCTGTCCTTCGTTAATTCCCACTGCTGCAATATCATATTCCTGCATTTTTGCAATGAGTTCTTTCAATTTAAGGCTATCATCCGTAAGATCCCGATTGGTTAGCACGACAAATTCACTGCCATGAATATAGCTCTCCATACGATACTCACTCTTTACACATCGCAAACAATCCGCAAAGTATATCCAACGGATCGGATGCATCAGGCCTTCTTCACCCGCCCGTAAGTTTAATGTTTCCCTTAACTCCGGAATCTCCATCATGTCTATACAGTTCATTATGCTGTCCCCTTTTTTGACCAAGTCAGCAAATAGCTGCTCGCTGTCCCTTGGCATCCAAGGCAGTAAACAGCTGCTTTTCTCTTATTTCACCTTACTCAGTGAACATCTGCACCCAGTAATAAGAATACATATCGTTTGGAACGATCACCAGACCAACACCGATCTTCTTAAACCTGTTATTCATGATGTTTTCTTTGTGCCCCGGTGAATTCATCCAAGAATCCATAACAGCTGCCGCACTTCTCTGACCGGCTGCAATATTTTCCCCGCTGGCCGTTGGTGTTATCTTGTACTTTTCAAAAATCGTAAAACAAGATGTGCCATTCGGACGAGTATGCGAAAATGACTTTGTAAGTTCCTTTGCTCTGTCCTGTGCCGCTTTCATAAGTTTCTCATCCATTGTCAATGCTTCAAGCCCTTTTTTCTTGCGGTTTTTATTGACAATAGAAATCACCTTCTTTTGAAGAGAAATATCTGAAGTTGTGTTCTTTTTGCCCGCTGTCTTCGCGTTTTTCTTCGCTGCCTGCTTTTTCGTGACGGTCACTTTACATTTTAGCGTTTTCCCTTTTACTTTAGCAGTCACCACTGCTTTCCCAGCCTTTTTGCCGGTTACTTTACCTTTCGCATTGACCGTTGCAACAGATTTTTTTGAAGATTTCCATTTTACCTTCTTCTTCGTTCCGCGCACTTTTAACGTGACAGACTTTCCTACTGCGATCTTCGCTGTCTTCTTATTTAGCTTGATCGCGGATGCTGCGTCTGCCACCCCATTATACAACGCGCTGCCTGCTAATACTGCTGCCATCAATAATGCCATGGCTTTCTTATTCTTATACTGTTTCATAATAATCCTCCATTCTGCGATTCTTTCCCTGCTTACTGTCAACTCACCTCGCTGACAGGATATCTATGTATTGATACAATTATGACATAGATATAACGTAAATTTTAATGGCGTCCGTACATAAAGTCAACCATAATCCCCTGTTGGGAATCATTTTCCTGAAAGGATCGACCGGTTGCAAGAAATTCATCGGACATTTATAATGACTATATGTACGAGATTCTTATATACTATACTGTATAGTATAATATCGCAGGAGTTACTCATTGTAATTACGATGTCAAACACCAGATTCAAACCTTTTGACACTGTAATCTCATTGTACAAATAAGCTGAAACACCGGCTTTTCTGTGCAAAACAAATAAGAAAGTGTAGAGGAAATTATGCATTACCACAATCCATTTCATCAAAAAAGACATACCACGAAAGCATCTCATGGTATAAAGTTTGTTACTTCAATCACTACGACCATTGCGCTGATCTTGGTCTGTGCGCTGGCAGTTTCGCAGATCATTCCGACAGACCGAACGGATCGATCTGCCAAGGTCGCACAGGGTAAAACAACCAGATCAAAAAAGCCTGTGAAAACGACATTTACGCCGGCTTCCGGTGAATTTCGCGGTGTATGGATCTCTTTTCAGGATATTGGAGAAAAGCGCTACACCAAAAAGCAGTTTGAGAATTTCATCAACAAGACGTTTGATAACTGCAAAAAAAATGGATTTAACGCCGTGATCGTTCATGTTCGTCCATTTGCCGATGCCTTGTATCCGTCCAGCTATTTTCCATGGTCTCGCTATGTATCCGGAAAAGCCGGGAAACATCCGGGATTCGATCCGCTCTCCTATGCGGTCAGCGCGGCACATAAGCGGGGCTTAGCTTTCCATGCATGGATCAACCCTTATCGCATTGCCAGCAATACGACCAACGTATATAAACTCCCGAAAAAATCCATTGCCCGAAAATGGGCTGTTTCCAAGAAAGCTTCCAAACGCCGCAATGTATTAAAATGGGATGGGAAACTGTATTTTAACCCGGCTTCCAAAGATGTCCAAAATCTTGTTTGCAATGGTGTCCGTGAGATCGTGCGCGATTATGCTGTAGACGGCATTCATTTTGACGATTATTTTTATCCGAATCTGGGTGCGAAATACAAAAAGGTATTTGACTACAAAGAATACAAAGCATACGCAAAGCGCTGCAAAAAGAAACACAAGAAAAAAGTTTCGATCGTAACTTGGCGCAGGAACAACGTATCCAACATGTTAAAACGTGTTCGAACCATCGTACATAGATTGGATAATAATTGCGTATTTGGCATCAGCCCGGCAGGCAATATCCGTAATTTATATGCAAAAAATAATTATTACGCAGATGTCAAAAAATGGATGCGTTCTTCCAAATATATTGATTATATCTGCCCACAGATTTACTGGACATTCAGTCAAAAGACTTGTCCTTTCCGCAAAACCACAAACAAATGGCTCGCGATACCACGCGCAAAATCCGTAAAAGTATATGTCGGTCTGGGCGGTTACCGCGCCGGCATCTCTAAACGGGAGGCAAAATTAGGAGCGGACGCAGAGTGGGGCACAAGCCGCACTAATCTCAAACGCCAGCTCCTATACTTACGCTCACAAAACAGTTGTGGCGGTTTTATGTTGTTCTCTTATTCCGATTTGATCCGCAAATCGGCACGCTCAGAAATGAATCGGTTTACAAAATTGCTGAAAACTGTACCTTCAAATGCTGTAGGACCAACTGCGACGCCAACGGCAGCTCCAACCACTGTACCGACGGCAGTACCAACAGGAACTCCAACAGATGCTCCAACGGACAGCTCAATGGCAGCTCCAACAGAAACTCCAGCGGCAGCTCCAACAAACTCACCGACCGTTACCGGCAACTGATCCCGGAACGCACGGCGAAACCGTTACTTAACAGCTAACTCCGCAGGCGGCTTTGCCAGTATGTTGTGCACCGGAATAACGCTTACAATTGCATTTACCAGCATGATTGCCGCTATCAACGTTATCGCGCCCCACCATGGAAAGCTTAGATTCATTCCAAGGGATGGCACGGATGCGGCGAACTTCATAACACCTGTCGTGACCACAACCCCGGGAAGTGTCGTATAGCAATTGATCAGCAGCATTTCAAGTATAAAAGAACGGATAATACTTGCCTTGGAAATTCCAAGCAGGCGATACACCGTCAACTCCTCCATTCGTGATGATGCATTGGAGCGGATCGTATAATAAATGATCAACACAGACAAGATGACAGCAATCATTGCAAACAATGCTTTGCTTCTCGTCTTGTCTTTCATTTTGTTCCGATAGGCTTTCACTTGTTGCTCTGCCGGAATCGTCACTTTGACCCGAAACATTTTTTGATACGGTTTCAGTTCACTTTGCAATTGCTTTACCAACTCTTCCCGCTGCTCCAAATCATCAACATAATACTTTATCTTCTGCATTCCCACTGCCAACTGGTCTGCTAACTGCTTACCGGCGGCATCTGTCAAAACATAATCAACATCACAGGAATTATCAAATCCCCCCACTACAATGTAATTTTCTCCTGCATTACTAACCGGTTCCTCTTCGTAAAACACGGAACTGTTACCAAGCTGTTGCACCGGATATTCTTTCTGGTTTCCCTGAAATTCCTGATAACTTTTGATCTGATCATATTTTGACTGCGGAACCAGCACCTGATCATCCTGCAAGGTTACATTATCGTACTTACCCGGATACATCTTCTGCAGCTCTGATAATGACATGACCGAATAGGAACTCGCAACCATTCCTAGTAGCTTTGATTGACTGCAGTAAATGGACGCCTCGTTGTTGCCACTAATGCCAACTACCGTCAGATCTTTGCTGAATGTGTTAATAGAAAGTGTCTCTCCTAACAACTCCTTTGCGGACGCATATTGACCGGAAATAGCCGTGTCACTTTTCAAGAAACGATCCGCAACCAGCTTATCGATAACAATCTCATCCGATTTCTTTGGAAGCCGTCCATATAACAGATCTTTCTTCGTAACTTTCGATATGTCCACATAGGAAAAGTCGCGGATCACCTGGCTGCTCCCCCGCATCTGATATAACGTATCTGCCTGTATCACCAGGTCACGCGCTGCATCGTAAAACATCATATCCTTACGTTTCCCTTTCGAAAGCGCCTTATTATAGCACTCCTGCATGGTATCACCAACGGCATATTCTTCTGCCGGAGAAGCCAGTTTCATCTCCACCTGTACATAATGTGAATCATCCTTCACAATCTCTTCCCGATGCACCGTAACTGCTGTGATCAAGTCCGATATCGTCAGCGAAAGCATGATTGCTGTTATTAAAAGGATGACAACGATAAATGCCTGCTTTTTCCCCAACAACTTCAAATTTTCTAGTGTCATTCGCCAGGTTGCTTTCCAGGACAACCCGGATTTTTTACTCATTTCCAATGGAGATAATTCATATGAGAAGTTCTCAACATCTTCCATCTCCAGTTTTGGTCTTGGCTCATCAAAAATTTCACATCCGGCTTCTTCCCCCGCAAAGATCACATCACTTGCCATGTCACTCCGAATATAAAGTTTCCCACTTTTCCATGCCATTTTTAACCGAATAGGTTCCTCTTTGCTGTCCGCATTTTGGTACACTTCAATTTCATTTTCATCGCTTTGCATGGCCTGACATGTGAGCTCCGGCAAATAAATATTACCATCGTCCGATCGTTCATAACTGCTGCCGGAATGATTATCGTAATCTTTAGTAATCTCTCCATCCTTGATCTCTAGAATACGATCCGCAAAAAACTCAGCAATACGGCGCTCGTGCGATACTAAAATAACCAGACATTCCTTGGAAATCGCACGCAATATACTCATTGTACGTATTGTATTTTCCTCGTCCAGATTGCCGGTCGGCTCATCTGCCAATATGATCTGCGGTGATTTCACAAGTGCCCGGGCAATAGATACCCTCTGCTGCTGTCCACCCGACAATTTGGATACCAGCTTCTTTTTGTAACGGCCTATGCCAAGCTGCTCCAATACATACGATACTCTCTCATCTTTTTCCTCATCCGTCAGATCATAATGACTAAGTGCAAGCTTTACATTATAAGCAACCGTGTAATCCTGCAGCAAATAATAATTTTGGAAAATATAGCCAAATTTTTCACAACGCAAATGCTCAATTTTCTTTGGCTCGTACTTCTTTAATATTGTTTCGTCTACGGTAAGTGTTCCTCCCTGAAACACATCCAATCCACCAACGGTATTTAATAACGTGGTTTTTCCGGAACCGCTTTCCCCCAAAATACATACCAAACCTGTCTGTGGCAGCTCCAATGTAATATCATTCAATACATGAATCTCACTTCGTTTACCGCGGTTAAAATATTTCTGTAAATGTTCTATCTTGATCATTCGCTCACCTTCCCTTTTAACAAATGATTAAACGCTGCTACCATCACCATCGCAGCCACATAATTGTACATAAAGTACGCTAGGTACCCGGGCCATTCATAATAGTAGAGCATAGCACGCAGCGCCGGCACAAAGATTCCAACTACATTCATCACTACCGCGACCACGATAATAGCAGTAATACTGTATCGACGCATCTCCATATAATTGATCTTTCCGATCAATTTTGTGGACATACCCATGAATTTTAAGATTTTCTGGTCTTTGATCTGAATCTTAAATATAGAACGTAAGATCAATATCTCAGCAACCATCATCACTAATAGTATTGCCACTGCAATGCCGATCGTCCTTAAACGTTCCTGTACCAGATCTGAATCGTATTTATCTGCACCAAAACGCAGTGTACTCACAGCCTCATACCCGGCTTTATCCAATGCCTTTAACACATGATCCATTTTGGCATAACTTGTAATATATACCGATGCCTGCCTGCTGTTGGTGCGATAATACTTCGCATAAATATTCTGAGAAACCTCTGCAAAATTTGCCCCACAGCCATTTATCTTCTCACCGGTTTCTACATTCTCGATCTGTTTGACATCCTTGGTTTTCATATCCTTGTCATACTGATCAATATGCAATAAACCGGACTGACCTAAAAGAGTTAAGTCATTATCTTCTGCCCGATACACCGCTGCTTCATATTCACCTGATACACAAAGTTCGTTATCCTTCTTCACGATATCGCCAACAATCGGCCACAATGTTGCCTGTCCCTGATATTTTCCGAGTTTTTGATTATAGGCATATTCATAGAATACTTTGCCACCGGTTACGGTACTTTGCAGCATTGTACATATCTCCGGCGAAAAGTACACCTGTTTATCCTTATTTTTTAACAGTCCGCTTACTTTCATCTTTCGCTGTATATAATTCTCCGTTGATGACCAAAGCACATCGCTTGTATAGAAAAATGTAATCGTATCACCAACCTTATATTTTCCCCGATCGTACAGTACAACTTCATCGATCTTCTTTGGCAGACTGCCCTTTGCGAGATCCGATTTCTTTAAGCAGGAAGACGATCGCATGTATTGATCTTTCTTGACGTATTCAACGTTCTGCGAGTCATACATCCACCCTTCATTGCTCGTACTCATCCTATTATAGCCGTACTCCTGTCTATAATCTTTTCCTTCCTCAAAATAATAATTGATATCATTCACAATATCGTACTGATCCACCGAAACGACGTGCTTCATTTTGGTGAGTCGGTCAATATCCTTTTTCGTCATAAACTTTTGATCTTTGCGTCTAAGTGAAATGCGCTTATCGTCCTTGCGCGCAAAGGATGTTGCTGAATACTCTTTGGTGTAAATATCATCTGCATTCATTAGCAACTGCCCGATAAATAAAAACGATACGATAGCAGCAGCTAAGAAAAAGCCCATAAACAATGCGATTTTTTCCGGCTGTCTCACTGCATTCATTCGCACAAAGATCCGCCCTATGGTATGATCGCGAAGTCGTTCCTCATTGCTTTCAGACTTTTTACCGGCTGACGTTTTCTCGTTGTTGTCCACATTCTCGGACATCTCCGGTTTCTGCTCTGTGTCCATATTTTCGGATACGTCCAAGATCAATGATCCATCATGCAATCGCACTTTTCTGGTAACATATTTTTCTACCTGTTCATAATTGTGAGTTACCATTATAACCAAATGGTCTTGCGAAAGATCTCGAAGCAATTTCACGATCTGCGCTCCGGTTTCACTGTCCAAGTTACCGGTTGGCTCATCCGCCACAATAATATCCGTATCCTTTGCCAACGCACGAGCAATCGACAATCTCTGCTTTTGACCACTGGACAACTTAGACGCACGCTGGTCTCTCTGTGCACTCAGGCCTACCCGTTCCAAATAATGAATTGCCTTGTCTCCAGCTTCTTTCTCTGGCACTCCCATGATCAAAAGTGCACTGACAATATTTTCTTTGGCGGTATAATGACCGATCAAACTATAATCTTGAAAAACAAAGCCGATCTTAGTACGACGATATTCTTCCCAGTCATCTTCATCATACTGAAATGTCGGCTGTCCATCCACATAAAGCTCCCCATCATCAAACGTATCCATACCGCTAATGATCCTAAGCAATGTTGACTTTCCGCTGCCGCTTTCCCCTGTGATCGCAACAAATTCTCCCATGCGAAACTCCAGATTGATACCCTGCAATGCCTGTGTCACTGCTGTTTCGGAATAATAATACTTCGAAATATTTTGCAACTTAATTCTTACTTGCTGCATATTTCCCTCCTTTTTCACGTTGTACATACTTTGACTCCCAACATACTTTGACTCCCAAAAAAGCATATCATAAAAAAAGAGGCGAATCTTCCTGGAAAATTCTACCTCTACTAATATATTTTTTTCCGATTGTTGGAAATTTTACTGCAACATTCTATAATTATTGCTGTAATTTTACGTCCTGTCTTTGTTGATGAAACGCATCTGTCCTGCCTCTTCTCCATAACGCTTTGCAACAACTTCCAATCCCTGCAAATGACGACATTCGGAACATAAATTCCCGAAATCCAACGGCTTACCGCAAATCTGACAATACACCTGCGACACTGTTTTGCCATCTGTATTTTTGTACTGAATACGACCTTCACGGATCCATGCGCGTACCTTCGCATTGGAAATGCCAAAATGATCAGCCACTTGAGATTCATTCACATCATTTTTACGAATATAATCTTTCACTTCATTAAACAGATTCATTTCCATGCATGCCGGACATATATCTTTATTATATTTAGGATGTAATCTGCGTCCACACTGTTTACAGCTCTTTATCTCCGAATCCCCAAAACGATTTCTATCTACGATCATACTTTCCCTCCTCTTCTCATATTTCTGCAGCTGCCTTTATTCATAAAGCCGGCTGCCACGAATTTTCTGCTCTTATAAGAATAGCACTCTACGAAAATACCGTCAAGAAAAGATACGATCGAACCAGACTTCGTAAATTTGGAACATTGCTTGTCCAAGACCATCACGGATCCAAATAATCCCCCAAATTGCTATTTATTGTTGGAACAGGCTGTGGCGTTGTTGTGTTCTTACGTTTCGAGCTGCTGTCTGTTCCCTTATTTGAGGAAGAAGAATCGCTGTCTGTCCCGGCATTCCCGTTTGACGAATTCTTGGTCTGCGTATCATCATTCGACTGGTTATACTGCAGATTGGAAATCTGTTCACTATCCATATCATAAACATAACTTCCACTCACATCTACGCCATCTTCTGCTTCTGCCGCAAAATCAATCGTTAGCCTGCTCCCATTTTGTTCCGCGAGCTTGTACACCGCAATTGCTCCACTTTTAAACTGAATCTGTGTGTCATTATATTTGGCAAAGATACTGCTGAGAATATCATTGCCGTCTTCCTGCCGGTACAGTTCCGTAGCTTTATCAACATCATACAGCACAAATGTCTGTGCTTTGGTGCCATTATAGATCAATACTGCATATCGTCCGGTCGAAGCATCAGATTGCGGCACCCACTTCAACTCGCAAAAATATCCCTTGACCTCGTTCATCTTTTTCTTGTTTTGGGACATCATGATCTGACCGATTTCCGGACTTCCGGTCGTGTCAGTGGTCGTCTGCACGCGCATACACTCGTTGCCATCGGCATCTTCCAAAGTCTCTGTCTTGCTGACGCCCGCTTCCTCTGTTCCCTGTGACGCCCTTCTATGCTGATTCAATTCATCAGACGATAATTTCTTTGCCAGGAACTTTGTTGCATCGCTGTCCCAAATATAGTACAGCTTTCCATCGGAGAGCTGCATATAAAACAAGTCCTTCACGTCCGATTCCTGACTCGGCTTCACAGACTGCATCGATGCCGCCTGTTCCCCATATACCGCCTCTGAGACGATCTGCAAACCGGTCTCCTGCATCTGAAACATTACGTACACATACGTCCGCAAGTTCTTAACCTGTTTTGCCGGCGCCGGCGTGACGTTCTCGGCAACCTTGCTTGACGCTGTTTTTGACTTGCTGTCCGTTTTGTTGGACAGCAATCTCCCGATCTGCTTTTGCTCTGCTGCATCCCACGCTCTCTGCTGTCCCAAAAGCAGTTCTTGAATCCCATCATTATTATAGTCACCGGTCTGCAGCTTCAAGCCCTCCGGGAAATAAAGCGCATCCTTCGCAATCCCCTGCTCTCGAAACACTTTCTGCAGGTCAACAACTGCCAATTCACTGCCTGCTGCATCCGCAAGCTGCAGCTCATAACTGTTTGCAAGGATCCTGCCGTTGGCTTCATTACGCTTATGCCGCAAGGAAACTGTCTGTTTCAGTCCACTTGGCGACAATACATCTGTCTGCGAAATGATGAGATTCGTTTTCCTCGTGTCCTTATTTGCGGACAGTTTCTCACTCCCGGCATTCCACGTTCCTCCTGCCCATACATTTTGAACCGGACGCAACAAAAAAAGCCAGAAAAACATCAAAAGCAAAAGGATCACACCGATCATTTTATAACACATTCGGTCGGATCCCTGATGCAGCAAACGCTGCGACCGTCTCTCTAAGTCTGTTTCAAAGCTTGCACACGCAGTAAATGGCACACGGCTTTCCTGCGGTACAATGTTCAAAATCCCTTGTATATACGCATTCTTGTCTGCCGCACTGCATCTGTCCACGGCACATTCATCGCACGCCATCTGCTCATCCCGTCTAACCAAAAATACGGCAGCCCATACGCAAGGATCGTACCAATGCAAAAGCAGCGCCGCTACATAAAACGCATTCCAAAGATTGCTTCTGCGAGCACGTCGACACTCCATATGTGCTAATGTATATTTCGCCTCCTGCACATTCATCGTTTCCGGCAAAAACACGCGATTCACGAACAGACCTGTCATGACCGGCAATTCGACCGCTGACTGGTACAAAGTACCCTCCAGTCGTTTTTCCCGCATACGGATCGCGGAACGCACCTTTCCCGCCCGAATCACCAAAAGAACTACCAATAACAGCATTCCTGCAAAGTATCCTATCGCCATGATCCGATAGAGAGACGTTACTTGTATGTTCGCTTGCCATACATCGTGCAGACTGCGAAGCAGTCCGCCATGCTGCGCATCGATATCAAGTCCTACATCTGCTAAAAATCGATGGTAACTGCGATTCCACGCCGGAACAATACTAAACATACTGGAAATCTGGATTGGACACACGATCCGCAAAAAATACAACCGCCACAGCCATACCATATATTTCTTTGGCAGACCACTTATAACCACACGCAAAAACAGCAGCGGCAGGAACAAACTCACAGCCGCCGCTTCCATTGCGATCACAATATAAAAAAAGCGATATAAAAAAGCAAAGCCAGCGCTTTGCTTTGCAAGAATTGCTAAAGCTATTCTTGGCGATGTCGCGCTACACAACAGCAATTTCATATCAATTAAAATATCCAAGTGCATTACTATGCCTCCGCATTCACCTTCATTTTTTGTCCAATTACACATTATAAAGGGGTTTGCTGCAATACGCAAGACTGAACTTTGGTTGCAATTCCCATGCCAACGTGGTACATTTGAACTACCGCTTAAAACGATAACTAATTAATAATAAAAAATAAGGAGCGCTTATGAACGATTTATTTTTGAAAGTTGCTGCTGCAACGCCGGACATCCGTGTTGCAGATCCCGATTACAATACAGAGCAGATCATCGAATGTATGCAGAAAGCAAATACAGAGCATGCGAAGCTGTTGGTTTTGCCGGAACTTTGTCTGACCGGCTATACCTGTGGCGATCTCTTTTTACAAAAGGCGTTATTAGACGGTGCCATCTCCGGCCTGAACCGTATTCGGAAAGTGTCCGCTAATATGGATATGATGACCATTGTTGGTCTGCCTTTTTCTTATATGAACCGGCTATATAACGTAGCCGCTGTCGTATTCCATGGAGAAGTAATATGTCTGATCCCCAAAACTTTTATTCCGAATTATTCCGAATTTTATGAAGCAAGGCATTTTACAGCCGCCCCGAAAGAGGGCATTTTCCTTCATATGCCGGAACTTTGCGATGAGGAGGGATTAGATCTCATCTGGTTTGGCAGCAAGACCTTGTTTCAAGCAGACAATATGCCGGGATTGATCATTGGTGCGGAGATCTGCGAGGACTTATGGACTGCAGCACCACCTTCTACCGCACACGCTCTGCACGGTGCAACCATCATTGTTAATCTGTCGGCCAGCGACGAAACAACCGGCAAAGATATCTATCGCCGTGAGTTAGTAACCGGACAGTCTGCCCGCCTTTTGTGTGCATATATTTATGCAGATGCAGGAGAAGGCGAATCCTCTACGGATCTTGTATTCGCCGGGCATAATCTGATCGCCGAAAACGGTACACTGCTCAACGAAAGCAAGCGTTTCCAAAACGGTATGATCCTGTCTGAGATCGATCTGGGGCGTTTAACCAGTGAGCGTAGACGCATTTCCACGTTTCCACAAATTGTTCCGGGCACCGACGAGTCAGAGAAAGATGCTTATCAGATTATTCATTTTACATTTCAGCAGGTGGAAGAGACAACGCTCACAAGACATTATGAACGAACACCGTTTGTCCCGAACAGTAAGACAGACCGCGACCGTCGCTGCGATGAAATTTTACACATTCAGGCGATGGGACTCAAAAAAAGATTGGCGCATACCCATTGCACCAGCGCTGTGATCGGCATATCCGGCGGATTGGACTCAACTCTGGCTCTGTTAGTTACTGCGAAAGCCTTTGATCTGCTTGGGCTTGACCGAAGTGGAATCGTTGCCGTCACGATGCCTTGTTTTGGCACGACCGACCGCACTTACCAAAACGCCTGCACACTCACAAAGCAGCTCGGCGCAACACTAAAAGAAATCCCGATCCACGAAGCAGTTGAACTTCATTTTCGGGACATCGGACATGATCCGAGCAACCATGATGTTACGTATGAAAACTCACAGGCCAGACAGCGCACACTGATCTTAATGGATCTTGCCAACCAGTCAAACGGTATGGTGATCGGTACCGGTGACATGTCAGAACTGGCACTCGGCTGGGCGACTTACAACGGTGACCATATGTCCATGTATGGCGTCAACGCGTCCGTTCCAAAGACGTTGGTTCGTTATTTGGTATCCTATTATGCGGAAACAACGGAAGATCCTTCGCTGAAAGCTGTGTTATTAGATGTCTTAGATACCCCGGTAAGTCCGGAACTCCTGCCTCCAAAGGACGGCAAGATTGCTCAGAAAACAGAAAATATTGTAGGTCCTTATGAACTGCATGATTTCTTCTTGTATTATCTAATGCGTTTTGGATATACACCGACGAAAATCTTTCGTTTGGCAAAATATACATTTGCGGGAGAATACGATGATAAAACCATCTATAAATGGTTGAGAACATTTTATTGGCGTTTCTTCGCCCAGCAATTTAAGCGTTCCTGTCTGCCGGATGGGCCAAAGGTCGGCAGCGTTGCATTGTCACCGCGCGGCGACTGGCGTATGCCTAGTGATGCCTCCGCTGCTCTTTGGATGAAAGAATTGGATACGATCGAACAATCTCTTTGATTTTGTCAAAAACGTTCTAATGCCCGTGTCGGAATTTCATTGCCGGTGCGGGCATCTAATATGCTCTCTGTTTCGCTAAGTGCATTCTGATACCACATTGCTGCTTCCGCCAGATCCCCACACTCTTCAAAATAAGCTCCAAGTTCACAGCATAGCTCAGAAGTAGGTGCCGTCACTGCATCCCGCAATGCATATGCCAAAAAATGCGAAACATCTCCCTCCAAACGATAACCTCGTGTCAACACACAGATTGCCTCTCGAAGCGCATCCTGTCCACTGTCCGGATCCTCCATTACTCTTTGGAAAAATCCCTTCGCTCTGTTAAAATCGCTGACGTCTCCACAGCGATACAATTCCATTGCATACATGTGGCGCAATTTGTCGGACAACAGTTTCTCACGATCCGCTGCGGCTGCCAGTGCCTCTAGGTCTCTTTTGGCATGTCCGGGCGATGGTCTGTGCTGAATACGTATCTCACTGTCAAACACAACCGGCTCCAAACGTAACGTCTCATGAATCGGATCGATCCAAGTAAACGAACGCAGTCTCTTATATAATTTAGGGCGGTACTCCTCCGCAAAATTATATACGGTACTAAGTTCCGGCGGTGTGCAATACAGCATTTGCACAATCTCAACTTCAGGCAGCAATACCTTTTTGAGCTGCAATAACTTCTGCAGCTCTTCCGGCTCCAAATATTCATCGGCATCTGCCGTATAAATGTAATCACCGGTTGCCTTGGAAGCTGCATAGTTCCTTGCCTCTGCAAAGTTTCCTGTCCACGCAAAATCATAGATCTGATCGGTATACGCTGTGGCGATCTTTTTGGTTGCATCGGTAGATCCGGTATCCACTATAATGATCTCATCCATCGCTGATGCCATGGACTCCAAGCACCGATTCAAAACTGCCTCTTCATTTTTCACAATCATACAAAGGCTAAATTTCATGCACTTCTCCCCCTGGCACACACTACTGCAGTGTCTCGCGCTTCATTCTGACACAACTTATTCTGCAGTGTCTCACGCCCTGTTCCAATGCACACACTACCGCAGCGTGTCTCATGCCACATCCTGATACATCTTATTCTGTGTCGTCCCCGGTATCGCCTCCGACATCATCCGGCTGTGTATTATCGCTCGGCACATCACTTGGGTCATCATCAATAGTCGTTGGTGGTTCCGTTACCTCCGGCTCTGCCTTTGGTGTTGCCGTAACAACCGGCTTTTTGGTTGCTTTTGGCTTTGCCGTCTCCTCCGGTGTTTCTGTCTCACGCGCCTCAGGATCGATCGTTTCACGTGGTTTTGTCGAGTAACTTCCATCTTTCTTGTCTGACTTGCTGCTTGATGATTCCGATTCCACAAAATCCTTATTCTCCAGGCCGACATGAATCTCGTTCATAAAGTTTTCCCAAATTGTAAGCGGATACGTACTTCCGTACAGATCCTCTAATGTTCTTGGCGAATCATATCCCACCCATACCGTCGTTGTATAATATGGAGTAAATCCGCAGAACCATCCATCTTTTTTGTCGTTCGTCGTTCCCGTCTTACCGGCGCAAGACATATTGTTCAATTCATGTCCTGCTGCTGTACCACTTGTCAATACACCGGTCAAAATATCTGTCATGGAACGTGCTGCATTTTTATCATAGACTTTCGTTCCCTTCCGCTTGGTTCCGTTATTCTTCAAAATAACATTTCCCTCGGAATCTGTAATCTTCTTAATGCAGGTCGGCTCGCGATAAACTCCATCATTTTCGATCGTCGCATACGCAGAAGCCATCTCGACCGTTGTCACGCCGTTCGTCAATCCACCAAGCGATGCAGACAGATAATAGTCATTGTCTACAATATTGGCAAAATGCATTTTGAGCGGATAACTAAGACCAACCTTCGGCGTAATTTCCTTAAAGATCTTCCAAGCGACAACGTTCTTGGACTTCTCTACGGCACGGCGCAACGTGATCTTTCCAAGATAGCTGTTGCCTGAGTTGCTAGGACCACCCTTAAACTTCGAATCGTCCACGATCGAATTCGGTGTATAGCCGCGTTCCAATGCAGGCGTATATACCGCTACCGGCTTAAAGCAGCTACCCGGCTGACGATAACTCTGGAAAGCTCGATTCAACGTATAACCCGTCGTTGATTTCTGCTTACGTCCACCGACAATTGCAACTACGAATCCCGTCTCATTGTCAATGCAAGTAGCCGCGCCCTGTAACTTGTAAGTACCATCCTTTGTTTTTTCCTTAAATCCCTTCAGGGCATCATTCACACTCGTCTGCAGTTTTTTCTGTCTGGAACGACTGAGTGATGTATAAATATGATAGCCTCCGGTATTCAACTGTGTTCTACACTCGTCGTACAGCGTATCGTACTCTTTTTGATAATTTTTGCGATCTGCGTCATTGGCAAATTCATAGCGGAACTCAAATCCGTGTTGCTGCATCAACGCTTTTGTCGCACAACTGATCGCATAGGTAGCCATATAGTCCTGACTCTTGATCGCCTCTGCCGGATCCAGGACAATCTCCGTATAAGAAGCATCGCTGTACTCTGCCTCCGTAATTTTCTTTTCCTGCAAAAGCTGTTTCAAAATACGGTCTTTACGCTTGATCGTATTGTCATAATGCTCCAACGGATTATACGTTTCCGGTCGGTTCGGGATCGAACACAAAAATGCCACCTCTGCAAGATTCAACTCCGAAGTTCCCTTGCTAAAGTAAGCTCTGCTGGCTGACTCGATACCGTACTTTGCATTCGCAAAACATACGTTATTAATGTAAAATTCCAAAATCTGGTCTTTGGTATATTTCTTCTCCAGCTCCATTGCGTAAAAAATTTCACGCACTTTTCGCTCATACGTTTTATCATCCGTCAAATAGATCTTACGGGCAAGCTGCTGCGTGATCGTACTTCCGCCTCGAGAAATCTTTTCATGGAACAAACGGCTCTTTACAAGCAGCACTGCCGCTTTCATAGTGGAGAGAATATTCACTCCGTCATGTTCATAAAAATCTCGATCTTCCGTCACGATAAAACAATCTTTCACCGATTGCGGAATTTGATCAAACGCCAAATAATAGGAATCTTTGTCTCCCCGCAACTTGGCGATCACTTTTTTATCTGCCGAATAAATAAAACTGGTCTCCGAAGAACGGAACGTTTCCGTCGTCGATGACTGCACATCCTGCTTTGCCTGATTGCGCCAACGCAACAGATCATCTCCAAATTTAACGTAAAAAACAATCATTACTGCCATGATGATCAATAATATAACAAGCAGTGCAATTTTCATCGCCAACCGAAGCTTCGGATGCTTTCGCTCTTTTTTGCGGTGTGAACTTTTGTCCCCCGCTACTCTAAATCCACTCATATCCTCCTCTTTCTGCGCAGTCTTATATCAACTTTTTGCGCCCCTTATTTTCTGTATCACATTTAGCAATTTCCCCTTAACAACTCGCAGATCCACTCTTCTAGAGCTTTCAAGCTCGTCTCGCACGCTGATCTGCTCGCTTCTCCAAGAGGCTCATTATATGATATTTCGTACTTTTTACGGCATTATAATAGCATATTTCTATAAAAATTTCATCCTTTCCATAGCATTTCACAAAATTGTAAGATTCAGTCATGATCTCGTATGACATCTTTTTTAAGCCTTATTTCATAAATTCCATTAATAAGAACAAAGCTAGCGCTTTGCTTTGCAAGAATTGCTAAAGCAATTTTTGGTGGTATAACGTAACAGCACGAGTAATTTCCTATTCCGTAATAAAAGCAGAGGATGTACTTTTAGTCACATCCTCTGCCAGTAGTTATACACTTTTTAGTTGTCAACTCATGTTTCAAGAAACATAGTAAACATTACTTGATGACTTTCACTTTTATTTTGTATCGTTTCTTCAAAAATTTACGTTCCTTATACATTTCTGAGTTCTTTGGCGTTTTTATGGTAATCTTGGAAAGGTTACACTTTAATCCACGATAATAAAATATACTGTCAATATTCCACCCAAGATTTTTTATACCTTTAGGAACCGTGACACTTCTCAATTTGGGACATTCATGAAAAACAAGCTCTCCAAGTTCTTTCACACCTTTCTTTAGCACCACTGTTTTTAACTTTTTACAATATTTAAATGTTTCATCCAATTCCACTTTTCCGTATACTGTTATCTTCTTCAACGCAGAGTTACGAAACGCTGTCACCCCTAATTCTTTCAGTTTTCTAGGCATTCTAATGTAATTCAATGAGCAACACTCAAAAGCATTCTGTTTAATCACCTTTACCGTATCCGGCAGGATTACCTTTTTAATGTTGGTGCAAAAAGAAAAAGCGGCATCTGATATCTTTGTTGTCCCCTTTTTTACTTTGACCGTTTTTGCTGTATACTTTCTTGGAACAGAAATTAATTTCTTTCCGTTTTTAGTATATAAAATCCCTTTATATGATTTTAACCATTTGTTGCCGGATGCTACGTCAAATTGCTTCAAATTCATCAAGAAAGACTGCATACCGGAACCATATCCTTCCTTCAAATAACCTCCGTCTGCATTGACTTTTTTTACTGTTTTTGGAATCTTTAAAACCTCAACTTTTGGTATTGGCCATTCTGGCAAATCCGCTGGTGCCTCTACCAATCTTCCATATACATCGCTCAATCGAACCTCTGTTACTGTTTTTCCATCAATTTTTTCCGGTATAGTAATGACTTTTTTGTCCATATTCATAGCAACAATAACTGCATGATTATCTTTCTCGGAATACCGATATATAAAGCCATCTTTTTCATCCCATTTACCTGTCATATCAGCATAAAGTTTAAAATATTTTTGTGTCAGTGTTGATTCCGTCTCATCCGCTTTTACAAGCGAATACTGATGAAACAATACCATAAAACTAAATAACATCATACATAAATAATATTTACATTTCATACGAATCCCTCCTGTTCAACTATACTTTTTGTTATCATGTTCCACATACTAATATTCCTAGTTTCAATCACAACGTGAATATGTTTTCCATGCCGAAGTTGTGCTGATAGACTTATCTAATTTTCTCGCATAAGTATATACCCTGTATAAGCAAATATCATTCTTTGGATTCTTCGAGTCATTTGCTCCAAAGCTGACCACGATCCCTTTCCTTACTCGTTTCTTTTTCATTTGCTTCTCCTTACCCATGTCACTTTTCACATGTAAAAATAGATACTTTAGATACAAAAAATAATTCACTCTATACAGAA
>ERZ840371.819-NODE-819-length-36010-cov-7.500960_pt1 | contig 36010 bp, 30 predicted proteins | sample MGYA00519937_ERZ840371 | MGnify/ENA primary metagenome ERZ840371 (study PRJEB31850, sample SAMEA3708873) | human gut metagenome | biome: human gut; feature: human-associated habitat; material: faeces | place: China | collected 2014 ... | reverse complement strand
ATCCGGCAACAGTGATATTGCCCTCCGTAGGATCGAGCTCCTTGAGCAGAAGCCTGAACAGAGTGGTCTTGCCCGAACCACTGCTTCCAACGATAAATACGAACTCGCCTTTCTCTATATTAATATTGACATTCTTGAGTGCCTGATTGCCCCCAGGATATGTCATACTCACGTTCTCTAATTCAATCATAATATCTGTAGTCTCCTTCGACCTGTATCTTTATTTTTCTCCCCTTTACTCAATCCAAGCAGAATTGTAACAATTCTGTAACATTTTGTCAAGTGCTGACATATATTACATATCTTAAGTTTATTTTGGAAATTTCACTATTCAAATTGACCTTAGTGTAAATAAACTTTATAATATTTAACTAAGAAAAAATATGGGAGGATTATTACTTATGGATAATCAAAAAGAAGCCATTCGTGATGCACGTAAGCTTGGAATTCCAAAGATGCTTTTACTTGGATTCCAGCATATGTTTGCCATGTTTGGTGCAACAATTCTTGTTCCGCTTCTCGTAAACGGATACTTCGAGGGTCAGGGACTCTCAATTCAGGTAACTCTTGTATGTGCCGGTCTTGGAACACTGTTCTTCCACTTATGCACTAAGCTTAAGGTACCTGCATTTCTCGGTTCTTCATTTGCATTTCTGGGAGGTTTCTCCACAGTTGCAGACCTTAAAACAGGCATATTCAAGGACATGCCAATGGGCGAAAAGCTTCCATATGCATGTGGCGGTATTGTGGTTGCAGGACTTCTGTATCTGATACTTGCACTGATCGTCAAGCTTGTCGGCGTGAAGCGTGTCATGAGATTCCTTCCACCAGTGGTTACCGGACCTATCATCATATGTATCGGTCTGAGCCTCGCACCATCAGCTATATCAAACGCATCCACTAACTGGCTGCTTGCATTTATCGCACTGGCTGTTGTCATTGTGTTCAACATCTGGGGCAAGGGCATGTTCAAGATCATACCTATCCTCATGGGTGTACTTATCTCATATGGCGTTGCACTCATACTTCACTTCTGTGGTATGACCAACCCTGATGGTTCAGCAATACTCAGCTTTTCTGGAGTTTCAGACGCACATTTTCTCGGTCTGCCACCTTTCCAGATCTGTAAATTTAACTTAACTGCCATACTTGTCATGGCTCCTATCGCCATCGCTTCCATGATGGAGCATATAGGTGATATATGTGCCATATCAGCAACTGTAGATCAGAATTTCCTTGAGGATCCAGGTCTCCACAGAACACTTATCGGTGACGGTCTGGCAACATCTCTCTCCGCACTCTTTGGCGGTCCTGCCAACACAACCTACGGAGAGAACACAGGAGTTCTCGAGCTCAGCCGCGTTCACGATCCAAGAGTTATACGACTGGCTGCCATTTTTGCAGTCATCCTCGGTTTCATACCTAAGGTTGCAGAAGTCATCCGCTCAATGCCTTTCGCCATCATTGGCGGCATAAGCTTCATCCTCTACGGAATGATCTCAGCCATAGGTGTAAGAAATGTGGTTGAGAACCACGTAGACTTCACGAAGTCAAGAAACCTGATCATCGCAGCCGTTATCATGGTATGTGGACTTGGTTTCAAAAATGGCCTTACATTCACGATCGGAGGCACAACTATCACTCTTACAGGACTTGCCCTCGCAGCTATATTCGGCATCCTGCTGAATGCTATACTGCCTGGTAACGACTATACATTTGGTGAGAACACCAAGGGTGATGTAAGCCGTGGACTTGGAATGAATCCACAGAACTCTGACATTGAGGCATAATAATTATCTGTATATTATTTATTAGGAGGTTACACAATATGACAGATTACACAGTTATGACACATCCACTTATTCAGCATAAGATTTCAAAGCTCAGAGATAAGAACACCGGAACTGCCGAATTCCGTGCACTTGTTGAAGAGATCGCCATGCTCATGGGATATGAGGCTCTGAAAGATCTTCCTACCGAGGATGTATGTATAGAGACTCCTATCGAGGAATGCATGACTCCGGTCATCGCAGGAAGAAATCTTGCGATCGTACCTATTCTCCGTGCAGGACTTGGAATGGTCAGTGGACTTCAGGCTCTGGTTCCTACAGCCAAGATCGGACACATCGGTCTGTACAGAGACGAGGAGACTCATGAACCTCATGAGTACTACTGCAAGCTCCCTGATCCTATCGATGAGAGACTTATAGTTGTCACGGATCCTATGCTTGCAACCGGAGGATCAGCTGTTGCTGCCGTTGATTTCATCAAGCAGCACGGCGGTAAGCATATCAAGTTCATGTCGATCATCGCTGCACCGCAGGGAATTGAGAGACTTCTCAAGGCTCATCCTGACATCCAGCTATACGTTGGTCATGTTGACCGCGAGCTGAACGAGAACGCCTACATCTGCCCAGGACTTGGCGATGCCGGCGACAGAATCTTCGGAACAAAGTAAGATCTTTCAGACATGATATTTATACCAGCATAGACATGCCGCAGCCCAGCACATATACTGGGCTGCGGCATGTCTTCTCTTCCCAACATTTTCACACTTCTAACATTTTTATTAAGAATTCTTTTTCGATATCCATTTGCAGGCCTTTCATGTTATCATATAGAGACTGGAGGTCTTTTTTATGGAATCACAGAAGAGATATACGAAAAAACAGAGAACACTGGACATTATCGAGAGGCTGAAGAAGGAATATCCTGACACAGTATGCACCCTCGATACTTCACACGCATGGCAGCTTCTTGTCAGTGTCCGCCTGGCGGCGCAGTGCACTGATGCAAGGGTGAATGTGGTAGTCCAGGATTTATTTGCCAAATATCCAGGAGTAAAAGAACTGGCTGCTGCCGATGTCAGTGACATCGAGGCCATTGTGAGACCTTGCGGACTGGGGAAGAGCAAGGCCAGAGATATTAGTGCATGTATGAATATGCTTGTTGATTCCTATGATTGCCAGGTTCCTGACAGTCTTGATGAGCTGCTTAAGCTCCCCGGCGTAGGCCGCAAGAGCGCAAACCTCATCATGGGTGATATCTACGGCAAACCTGCCATTGTAACAGATACCCACTGTATACGCCTTGTCAACCGAATGGGACTGGTTGACGGGATAAAAGATCCGAAGAAGGTTGAGATGGAACTGTGGAAGCTTGTACCTCCAGATGAGAGCAATGACTTCTGTCACAGGCTGGTGGATCACGGCAGATCCGTGTGCACAGCCAGAACGAAGCCACATTGCGACGCATGTTGTCTAAGCGACATATGCAAAAAGATCATCTGATTTATCATACAAACGGAAAGGAGTTACTTATATGGAGTATATGGAGAATCTGACAGAATACGTGGAGAAGCAGGCTTCTCTCTGTCAGCAGCATGATGTGATAGACAAAGAGCTCTATGCCAGATACGGAGTAAAAAGAGGACTGCGTGATGAGAATGGGCAGGGAGTTCTGACCGGTCTTACCAATATATCACAGATCATAGCATTTAAGGATGTGGATGGCCAGAAGGTTCCGTGTGACGGACAGTTATTGTACAGAGGCTATGATGTACAGGATCTCGTAAAAGGCGGCAAAGGAAAACGCCATATATTTGAGGAAGCTGCTTATCTTCTTCTCTTCGGAGAACTGCCTACCGAGGCTCAGCTCTCAGAATTCAGCAGTGTCATCGCCGAGTCCATGAACCTGCCGACCAACTTTACCCGTGATGTCATCATGAAAGCACCTAGTGTGGATATAATGAACTCCATGACAAGAAGTGTGCTGACTCTGGCTTCATACGATAATCAGGCTACCAACCTGGATATAGACAATGTTCTCAGACAGTGTATCGGTCTCATCGGAACATTTCCTATGATGGCTGTGTATGGTTATCACGCATACAACCATTATGAGAACGACGGAAGTATGTACATTCACAGACCTGACAAGGATGCTTCCGTGGCTGAAAACATCCTCAGGATGCTCAGGCCTGACATGAAGTATACCGAGCTTGAGGCAAGAGTTCTTGACATAGCACTTCTGCTTCACATGGAGCACGGCGGTGGTAACAATTCCACATTCACCACAAGAGTTGTAACGTCATCCGGCTCTGACACATACTCTGCCATTGCCGCCGCCCTTTCATCCCTCAAGGGAAGGAAGCATGGTGGTGCCAACCTGCAGGTTATGAACATGATGGACGATATCAAGGAGCACATAAAGGATTACCATGACGAAGAGGCCATAGAGGCATATCTGGATAAGCTGCTGAACAAGCAAGCCTACGACCACAAGGGACTCATCTATGGTATGGGCCATGCCGTTTACTCACTGTCAGACCCAAGAGAAAAAGTATTCAAGTCATTTGTCGAACAGCTTGCCGCTGCCAAGGGCAGGGACGAGGATATGACTCTGTACAACAACATTGAGAAGATCGCGCCAAAGCTCATCGCCAAGGAACGCAAGATATACAAGGGTGTCAGCCCTAACGTAGACTTCTACAGCGGATTCGTGTATGAGATGCTCGGAATTCCTAGGGAGCTCTACACACCGCTCTTTGCAGTGGCACGTATAGTTGGATGGAGCGCTCACAGAATCGAGGAGCTTGTCACCACGGACAAGATCATCAGACCGGCATATAAGAGTCTGGTTAAGTATAGAGAATATGTAGACAGAGACGCCAGATAGTCAATGTGTTTTCAATAACCTTAAAGCCCTGTCAGACTTAACATTCATATGTATCCATAATATGAGACCCATATGAATGTTAAGTCTGACAGGGCTTTATGTTTTTCCTGTTTCTAGTTTGTATCCCCACTTCAATTCAGATCCCAATTAAAATATCCGGGATACATATCACAGACAATTATTTGATCTTCTCAATGAAATCGAGAAGATCATACTTGGATATAGCTCCGACACTCCTCGATGCCTCAACACCATTCTTGTACAGTATCAATGTCGGAACACTGAACACCTTATTGGCAGCCGCAAGTCCAGGATTCTCATCCACGTCCACACTGAAGAAATCCACTTCACCATTCAGTTCATCTGCAACCGTGTGAAATACCGGTGCCATCATCTTGCATGGTCCGCACCATGTTGCTGAGAAATCCGCAACCGCCACACCGCATGCCTTTATATCTTCAAAATTATCGCCTTTTACCGTTTTTACCATACTAATCATCCTCCATTCTATTGTGATGAACACACGCATCACGCTGTGTTCCACACACATCTGTATATTTTCATTTCATAAACATTCCAGATAATATCTGCTAATATTCTGCCCTTATGTTCAGCTATCTACTCATGATTTATACGTACATTTTGTCATATTCTGTCGGCCCGGTCAACAATTCTTACAGATTATTTTTATTATTTAAAATCATCTTTTAACTACAAAACTGCCCTCCTCACTAATGTTCCGGAATCCCGGGTACTCATCACAGTGAAGAGGGCAGCTTTATTTTATATTCTATATGATTCTACGCTTCGATCATCAATATAATTCTATGCTCCGATCATCAATCCAGCAGCTTCTTCATACTGTCAAGACTTATGAGAAGCGTCGATGAATTGTGAAGCAGTGCTGATGTGGTTGGCTGGATAACTCCCATCACGCCCAGGATGATAAGTCCTGTGTTGATGGTCACTATCTTGCGATAGTTCCTGTTGATCCTGCTCATCAGCTTATTACTGAGTTCCTTAAGTGTTACGAGCTCGTACAGATTGTCCGCACTGACAGTTATATCTGCGATCTCTCTGGCAATCTCCGCGCCATCACTTACGGCAATTCCAGCATCGGATGCCGACAGTGCAGGTGAGTCATTGATTCCATCTCCCACCATGATGACCTTTCGACCCGCAGTCTTCTCAGCCTCGACAAACTTTGCCTTGTCCTCAGGAAGGACCTCTGAGTAATACTCATCCACCCCTACCTGCTCTGCAATAGCCTTGGCCGTTCTGTCACTGTCTCCTGTCATCATGACAACCTTCTTGATTCCCAGCTTCTTGAGCCTTGAAACAACCTCGGCCGACTCAGGTCTGACCGGATCCTTGATGGATATGACTGCTGCCAGCCTGCCATCGATTCCCATGAACAGATGTGAATGAGTCTTGGACAACGACTCGTACAGCTCTATCTTATCCTCAGGTATCACACAGCCCTCATCCTCAAATACGAAATGATAGCTTCCTATGACAACCTTCTTGCCGTCTATGCTTGATGAGATACCGTGAGCCACAACATACTCAACCTTGGAGTGCATCTCCTCATGCTCCAGCCCCTTGGCTGCAGCTCCTGCCACAACCGCTCTTGCCATGGAATGAGGGAAATGCTCCTCCAGACATGCAGCTATCCTGAGCAGTTCATCAGGATCTCTTCCGTCAAATGATACGACGCGTACAAGCGTAGGTGATGCCTTTGTAAGTGTTCCTGTCTTGTCAAATACTATCGTGTCTGCATCAGCTACAGCCTCCAGGAATTTGCCGCCCTTGACTGTGAGGTGATGCTTGTTTGCCTCCTGTATAGCAGACAATACCGCTATAGGCATGGACATCTTCAGTGCACATGAATAGTCGACCATGAGCACCGCAAGTGTCTTGGTGATATTCCTTGTTAAAAGGTATGTGAGGATAGTTCCACCGAGAGTCCATGGCACAAGACCATCTGCAAGATGCTCTGCCTTGCTCTCAAGTCCTGACTTAAGCTTCTCAGACTCCTCTATCATCGCAACAACTTTATCATATCTGCTGGTCTTACCAGTCTTTACAACTCTGACTACCAGCTCACCTTCCTCAACAACTGTACCTGCATATACACTGTCTCCGTGTCCCTTGTGGACCGGTACTGACTCTCCGGTGAGGGATGCCTGATTGACCATGCCCTCGCCCTGATCCACAACACCATCAAATGGAATGACATTGCCCATATGAACCACTACCAGATCATCCTTTGCGATCTTCGCACTGTCCATAAGTACATCACAATCATCCACACGCACCCATACCTTATTGATATTGAGTGACATGCTTCTTGCCAGTCCATCCACCGACTTCTTATGTGTCCACTCCTCAAGGATCTCACCGATCTCCAGAAGGAACATGACTGATCCCGCTGTCGCGAAATCATTTGTCAGAATGGATGCTGTTATGGCTGTTGCATCGAGAACCGGCACCTCAAGCTTCCTGTTCGCAATACACTTGAGCCCCTTGCCTATATACTTGAGCGCTTTGACGGATGTCAGACAATACCGAAGCGGCATTGGCATGATCCATTTCTTGGTCATGTACCAGGCGGTCTTCCAAAACAGCTTGTCCTCATACTGTCTGTTCATGACTCTGCCTGATGTCTCTGTGAGATCCGCCGGAACCTCCACCCTGTCATATCCAAACTGTCTCAGCGCATCTATCACCGCTGCACGGTCACCATCATATATGATGATCGCGTCACAGGTTCTGTCGTGCACCTTGACCTCTTCCACTGCCTCACAGTTCTCCAGATAATACTGAAGTATGTCGGCCTGTGCCATGGTCATGCGGCTCTGTGCCATGTGTATACGCAGACGATTCTTTGTTTCATTTAAAATAGAAAACTTCAAGATCTTCGCCTCTTTCTTATGTTTTGTCTTATACTGATTACTCTTCTACAGTCTCTGCTGCATCAGCGCTCTCAGCCTCTGTGCACTCAGTATCCTCAAAGTCAGCCTCTGCTGCCTTCTGTGCTCTTGCCTCGTTGATATCCTTTGCTCCTGCGTAGATATCACCACAGTTCTCCTGGATAGTATTTGCTGTCTTCATGACACAATCCTTTGCTCTAAGAACACCAGCTGTACAATGTGTATATACGTTCTTTGCATCCTTGCTTGAGAGAACCTTGATACCAGCTGTTCCAAATAATACTCCACCTGCAAATATTCCAAGCTTCTTCCAGTTTACCTTCTTTAATGCCTTCATCATGATTTTGTCCTCCTTGATTATATATTTATTCTGATTAATGATATGACCACTTATACGCATGATAGATTATATGACAGGCTTCGCCGTGATTCGATTTTTCTAATCACGGTTTGTTCAATCAAACTCTCCTTAACGTAAAAAATGCATTCTCGATCTTCGTACTGTAGAAAGAGTCTGCATCTGTTTCGTGGCTTTTTATTTGCTGTAAGTATAGCACTGTCCCCGGCGTTAGTCCAATATAACATTCGCAATTTAAATGACTTTTTTTCTCAATAAGTATCAACAAGCTATCTTACACTTGTGACATTTTGTAAGGTTGCTTTTTTTCCTTCTATATACTATCTTATTACTATTGGCAAAGTCATATATACAAAGGAGATTCCATGTATGGATAATTTCAATATCAAAAGTATTCTGGTAATATTATTTTTATTTTTCATAGGATGCATCATGGGCTGGTGCATTGAAGTCATATTCAGAAAGTTCTTCTCCAAGAGCAACCCAAGCCACAAATGGATCAACCCGGGATTCCTCATCGGACCTTACCTGCCTCTCTACGGTTCAGGCCTGGTGGTGCTGTATCTCCTGTCCCTGATCCATATAGATGCTGTTGACGCCCATCCTGTTTTGCAAAAGGTTCTGGTGGTACTGATCATGGCCATCGCCATGACCGTTGTGGAATACATTGCCGGACGTATATTTATAATAGGAATGAACATCAAGCTGTGGGACTACTCAGATGAGTGGGGCAATATACAGGGCATCATATGTCCGCTGTTCTCATTCTTCTGGGGTGTGATCGCGGCACTGTACTATTTCTTCCTCCATCCACACATACTGAACGCTGTGTACTGGCTGGCGGATCACCTGACATTCTCCTTCTTCATCGGTTTCTTCTACGGGGTATTCGTGATCGACTGCGTTGTATCATTCAACCTGATGAACAAGGTGAAGAAATTTGCGAAAGAGAATGATCTTATTGTCCGTGTTGAGGAACTCAAGTCCCGACTGGCTCTGGATCGTGAGAAGTTCAAGGAGAAGCCAAGCTTCCTTCTCTCTCTTCACGATACAGCATCGATCAAACGAGCATTTGAGAATAACCCTGAAAGCTTCTCCATAACAAAGAAGATCAAACTGAAGGCTGAGGAGCTTACAGAAAACGTAAAGGAAAAAAGCGCTGTGATAAGTGAAAATCTCAAGGAAAAGAGCGAGGTGATCACCGAGGGTATCAAGGCTGCCGGAACTGAGGCAAAGGCCCGCATAGGCGAGACCCTGAATCGAAATGATTCATCAGATGTGGCCGACACAGATCTGTTCGATAATTCCCACAGGGACATAACAGAACACAAGAATGAAAAATAATATCTTTCTAAGCATATAACAAAAGCAAAAATACCATGTACAGGCGAAATGCTGTACATGGTATTTTTTTACGCGCTCTATTTACTTTTTATCTGTACTTGACACTAGCCTTCTTGTAAGTTCCTGCCGTCTTTCCTTTGTATGGTTTTACAAAGTATGTGTACTTTGTTCCTGACTTCACACGGCGGTCAAGATATGTTGTGGTCTTTGCTTTCACAACCTTCACACATTTGAATCTGCCGCTGCCTGTCTTTTTGTATATCTTATAGCCGGCGGCTCCCTTTGTCTTCTTCCAGGAGACTCTTACTCCCTGTGAGGTATTCTTTGCTCTTGCGGTCGTGCAGCCTATATAATACTGGCTCTTTGCCTTGGAGCCGCCCTTTGTATAGCTGTTGTATGCCGATACTCTGTATGTGTAGGTCTTTCCTCCTACAACAGATCTGTCTACCATTGATCTCACAGAGCTTCCCTTCACTGTCTTTATAAGTCTGTATGCACCCTTGCCTGTGCGTCTGTATACCTTATAACCGGTGGCTCTTGAATCGGTATTCCAGGTGAGGCTTATTCCCTTACCTGTATTCTTCGTTTTGACCGTCACCGTCGCAAGCTTCAATTTGTCAAGTGTGACATTCTTGGTATATCCGCAGTTGCTGCATTTGTACTTCTGCGATCCCTGGGATGTGAATGTCGGCTGTTTTGTAACCTCTCCCGCCTGCCATTTGTGGCTCATACATGCTCCGAGATAGTAAGCGTCCTTTCTTGTACAGGATGGAGTGTCGGAAACCCAGATCACAACATCATTTCCGTAATATCCCATTCCATATATGTTTACACCTGATACATACTTCTGTCTTATGTCATATATAGCCCACGCCTTGCGCTCATTTACCTCAAGATCTATCCATGCAACATATCTCGATGTGCAGAAATAGAGCTTTTCCTGTGCAAGGAACAGTGTTCCATACTGTTTGTTAAGTGTCGTACCATCTGTATCCAGCCATTCATCCTGCCCGGTAAATATCGTTGTATTTACACCGTTGCTGAAGCTGTACTTGTTTATCTGATAGTATGATGACTGGCTGCCCTGCTTTATGCTGTACCAGTAGCCCTTTCTATAAAAGATGACCTTCTCAACGCCATTCCAGAACTGGCCTTTTTCATATCGCTTATCCGTGGCATTGCTGTATGTTCCCTTCCATACATTTCCCACCTTTGTGTCATATCTGCCAAGATAATAATCGCTGCTGGCGGCCTTAGTCTTACTGTTCAAGGTGTCAAAGCTTACAAGGAAATAATCATGCATCGACCTTCCCGGTATATCACTTGCGGGATCATCCCAGGTTGCGTCAACGTGATACCACTTTCCACCTATATTTACAACATTCCACGCATGGTTTACATACTGGCTTGTGGCAACTCCACTCGGAACCCCGGCTTTCCTGAGGAAATACCACATGGTCTCCGCATATCCCTGACACACGCTGCTCCTCTTAACCAATACACCATACATATCATACATGTGGTCTCTTCCGGTTGTTGGATCAAATTCCTTAGCCCCGCTGGTGTCATATGCAACTGTGGATGTCAGGAACTCATGATATGCAAGCACGATCTCTGCCGGCTTCATGTTCTTTGTATTTATCTGCTTGTTCACTTCCGCTATGGCTGCATCCAACTGCTTCTTTTCGGTTCGGGCATTTGGCTTGTATGAGAACTTCAGATACACGACCTTTCCTGTGGTCTGGTCATACAGATAACTGTATCTTGCCACATACACGACCTCGGGATGCGCATTCATTGCGGTTGTGACTACATTTGCAACATTTCGTGTGGTCAATCCCCAGCTCTTTACATTGAGTCTCGGTGAAAATTTCTCCACAGCGCCGACAATGGCACTCTCATATTTCTTTGAATTTGCCGCTGCCAGTGACGCTTCCGATGAATCCGATGCTTCATCTTCTATTATCTGTCCGCCAAATTGCAGGATACCTGAAGTATCGCCCTCCTGCTCAAGCAACTGACCATAGCTGCTCTGTGATGAGTCATACTGTTCCTGAGTATCTTCCGCAAATGCTGGTATTTTTCCGCCGTACAGCACACACGCAGCGATGACGCCCACCACAAATATCATCCTGATACGCCGCACAGCTTCTGTGAGTCTTACATTTTCATATTTCATTCTTTTTCTCCCTTATAATTACGCAGTAAGCATCTACCTTTTTATTCTCTTCTGCGGTGACGCTGCACTGTATGTCTTATTATTCACTGCCTTCACAATGTAATAATAAGTCTGACCTTTCTTTGCCGTTTTGTCTGTCCAACTGAGAGTTTTCGCTGTTACAGTCTTGACTGCCCTGTATTTGCCTGTTGGTGTCTTTCTATACACAATGTATTTTTTTGCACCGGCAGACTTTTTCCAGGAAAGTTTCACTCCCTGTGCTGACTTCCTGACCGTGACAACCGGAGCCTTGATGTAGAGAATACTTGCCTCTGTATATCCACTGAGTACATTTCCATTATATGCCTTTACACAGTAGTAATACCTGTTTCCTGACTTGACTGTCTTGTCTACATAGCTTGTCGTTCCCGACTTGACTGTCTTTATACATACATATCTTCCCTTGGCGGTTCTCCTGTATATCTTGTAGCCTGACGCCCCGGCAGATCTGTTCCAGGTAAGTTTTACCGCTGAGGTCTGCTGTGCGGCCTTTACTGTTACCTTTGTGAGCTTCAGCTTTGCAATTGTGACCTGCTTTGCTGCGCCACATGTCTTGCACGTATATTTCCTGACTCCTGTAGCTGTATATGTAGCTTTCTTAGTAACCGTTCCATTATCCCATGCATGGGTCGTACATACAAGCTTGGCTATAGTCTCGGTCTTTGTCTCGCCACAGTTTGTACAGGTGTACTTTCTTGTTCCCTCTGTCTTGTATGTTGGCTGTTTTGTCACTACTCCGGCATCCCATGCATGATTTGTACATACAAGCCTGGCTATAGTCTCAGTCTTTGTCTCGCCACAGTTTGTACAGGTATACTTCCTGGTTCCCTCTGTCTTGTATGTTGGCTGTTTTGTCACTTCTCCGGCATCCCATGCATGCTCGGTGCACACCAGTTTGTCCACAAGCTCTGTCTTTGTCTCGCCACAGTTTGTACAGGTGTACTTCCTGGTTCCCTCTGTCTTGTATGTTGGCTGTTTTGTCACTACTCCGGCATTCCATGCATGCTCGGTGCACACCAGCTTGGCTATAGTCTCGGTCTTTGTCTCACCGCAGTTCTCACATGTATATTTCTTTGTACCTGTGCTTGTATACGTAGGTGCTGTTACTACTACTCCGGCATCCCATACATGATCTGTGCACACCAGCTTGGCTATAGTCTCGGTCTTTGTCTCGCCACAGTTTGTACAGGTATACTTCTTGGTTCCCTCGTTTTTATACGTTGGTGCTGTTACTATTACTCCGGCATCCCAATTATGACTGATACAAATATCCAGTGTGTACTCTTCATAGTTTTTATTATACTTTGTAGAATCGCTCGTATCCTTTGTCTGTTTCAGATTTGGTGTATCTGCAATGAAATACACAACCTTGCCATATTGCTCTCCAAATGCATACAGATTACTTCCAGATGCACTGTTATACTTTGTCCGTATGTTTAAAATCTCTACCGGGCTGGCCGCTGCAGATATCAGATCAATCTTTTTCAAGCTGTCCGGCGTTGCAAAATACAGACTATTGCCATGAAGATATATTGATCCGTAAACACCTGGATAGTATCCGCCACTTGGAGCTGTCCATTTTGCTGTGCCCGAATATATAACTTTGTTTGTGCCTGTTGAATACTGATACTTATTTATCTGGTAACCAGTATCTGATGCCCCACTTCCTATACTGTACCAATAACCATCCTTATATAAAATTGCTTTATTTACACCATTCCAGAACTTACCACTCTCATATGTTGTATCTATCGCAGATGTGTATGTATCTCCCCACTGGGCACTTACAACCATATCTGTTCTGTCCTTGGTGTGATTAACTAATGTATTCTTGTTCATAGTGTCAAAGCTCACAAGGAAATAATCGTGATTTGACCTTCCCGGCATATCCCACACTGGGTCATCCCATGTTGCATCCACATGATACCATTTTCCGTTTACCTTCACTATGTTCCATGCGTGATTTATATTCTGGCTTGATGCTATGGCACATGACAATCCTGCCTTTTTCAGCAGATAAAACATCGTCTCTGCATACCCCTGGCACACACTGCTGTGATTTACCAGTGCTCCATACATATCGTACTCGTGAGCTCCGCCTAAAGATCCCTGCAGATATGCAGCATATGCATAGGCAACTGTGGATGTAAGATACTCGTGATATGCAAGAACTATCTCCTCATCAGTCATTCCGCTTATGTCCACCCTGCTGTTCAGTTCATTGATCGCAGCATCCAGTTTCTGCTGCTCTTCTCTTGCGTTTGAAGTGTATGTAATGACAATCTTTGTGACAAGATTTGTACTCGGACTATAATAATATGATGTGCCCGCAATGCCAATAATCTCCGGATGTGAATTTATGACAGTATTTATCCCTCCGTTGTACGCCTCATCACGGGTTATCCCTATGTCAGACACATCTACACTGCTCTCGTAATTCTTGAATGCCTCCACCAGACGGGCATCAAATGCATCTTTATCATATGTGGATGCCAGAGTCGCAACATCGCCGGATGGCTGCGATATTCCAAGTCCACCCTTTTGCAGTGTATCCGACAGGTCAACTGTCTCTTCCACCAATGCCTCATCCTCAAAGCTGTCTTCATTTGCATGATAATCACTGGCAAATGCACTATATCGGACACCTCCCATTACCGCGATTGCCGTAAAAAATGCCACCACACCAACGCATAATCTTCTGCGCATATCTTTTCTCATATAGCTCCTCCTTTTCCACACTCTTTGTACTAGTCCGTTCATCCCCCAATTACTTAATATTATATATGATTTTTCCATCATCCGACAGCCCTTTAGGTCATTTCGTCTCATCTTGTAGGATATGTCAAACTGCGCAATTTTGAACAACAATATTCCGTTTTGTAAAATTGTTTTAACAGCTTTATTTAAGCCAATCTCCGAGTGCTTCAGGCAATATTGTATCAATCGTCACGCCTGGCAGTCTTTTGTATATTTTGCACAATTTAATTTTATTTTTCAAATCTCCATTGAATTATTTGTCTATCTATGTTACCTTTATTTCGTAAGTTGTGCAACCGCTTGCGCATATTGTTAAGCAAAGCTGGTATGCATAGCTGGTGTTCCGTTCCAAACACAGGAGGTTTCAGATAAATGAATAAAAACAAACTTTTCCCACAGATAAATGGAATCCTACATGGAGGAGATTACAACGCAGAACAGTGGCTCGACCGCCCTGATATTCTGGCAAAGGACATAGAGATGATGAAAGAAGCCGGCATGACTTCCGCTACACTTGGTGTATTTTCATGGTCAGCATATGAGCCTGTTGAGGGCGAATACCATTTTGACTGGCTGAAGGATGTTATGGACAACCTGTATAATGCAGGCATTTACACCGTTCTTGCCACGCCATCGGGCGGCAAACCGGCATGGATGGCACAGAAGTATCCTGAGATCAGGCGTGTGGATTCCTATGATGTCCGGGAACACCAGGGTGTACGTGAGAACCACTGCATGAGCTCACCTGTATACAGAGAAAAAGTTGACAATATCATCCGTCAGCTCCACGCCCATGTGGGAAACCATCCGGGACTCATCATGTGGCATGTGTCAAATGAGCTTGGTGGCGAGTGCTACTGCCGTCTCTGTGTGAAAAGATTTCAGAATTACCTCGCAGAGAAGTTCGACCACGACATAAACAAGCTGAACAAAGCATGGTGGACCACCTTCTGGAGTCATTCCTACAATGATTTCTCCCAGATCGAGCCGCCATACAAAAATGGTGATTTCAGTATCATGGGGCTGAACCTCGAATGGAAGAGATTTACCACATGGAACATGAACGATTACATGAAATCAGAGATAACGCTCCTCCGTGAACTCACCCCTGAAATACCGATAACTACCAACTTTATGCAGCTCTATGACGGTCTCGACTACAGACCGATGGCAAAGGAGCTGGATGTGATCTCATGGGATTCATACCCTAGATTCCACAATGACTACGAGAGTCTTGCGGATGTCATGGGCCAGAATACATTTGACCACGCGGTTATGAGATCCATGAAGAAGGACAAACCTTTCATGCTTATGGAGAGTGCTCCGGGGCTTGTAAACTGGCATCCATACAACAAGCTGAAGAGACCTGGCATACACAGACTGTTCTCATACAACGCAATCGCCTGCGGTTCTGATACAGTCCAGTATTTCCAGTGGAGAAAGGGCAGAGGCTCATTTGAACAGTATCACGGTGCCGTTGTTGACCATCTCGGAACAAATGACACAAGAATATTCAAGGAGGTTGCCGCCCTCGGCGCAGAGCTTGATGGGCTCTCCGAGATAACCGGCACACTCATCAGATCAAAGGTTGCACTGCTGTTCGACTGGGACAATATGTGGGCCATAGATGATGTCAAGGCTCTGGGGCAGGAATCAAAAAAATATCCTGAGACCTGTATGTCTGTATACAAAGAGCTGACAAAGCGCGGCGTTGACGTGGACGTCATTGCATCCGATGAACCACTCGACGATTACGATGTGGTTGTTGCACCTATGCTCTACATGCTGAGAGATGGCGAAGCCGAGTCTCTTGCCGCATTTGTAAAGAGGGGCGGACAGCTTCTATCCACTTACTTTACGGGCTATGTAGACAAGGATCAGCTCTGTATACTCGGTGGATTCCCGGGAAATGGACTTGCAGATGTATTTGGAATCATCAGTGAAGAGATAGACACCCTGTATCCATCTGACAGAAACAGCGTGAGCTTCACAGATGGCAGTTCATGCGAACTCCGTGACTATGCTGAGATCCTGAGAGTCGGAACGGCGGATGTACTTGGAACCTACGATTCTGATTTCTACGCCGGAAATGCAGCAGTGACAGTGAACAGCTACGGCGAGGGCAAAGCCTACTACGTGGCTGCAAGAATAGATTACAGTAAACTCGGTGAGATCATGGAGCAGATGATGGTGAACGCCGGTATCGCCATAAAAGATCTCCCTGACGGAGTTCAGTATCACTGCAGATATGCAGATGACGGAACTGCATATGGTTTCTACCTGAACAACACAGACGGACCTCAGATCATATCTGATGTTCACGGAACAGACATTCAGACTCAGAATGTAGTTGACGGGGAGCTTGAATTACCCCCTCTCGGAGTCGCCATCATCAAAGAAAACCAATCAATATAATTATGGTAATAACTTATCTTCCTGTCTTACCCATACAGGAAATATAGTTTTTATATTTTGCAGTCTGCCTGATGCTTGGACCGTATCTCCCTCCCTGGACATTATATCCTTTGCGGCCAGACACGCCAGGTGGAACATATACCTTAAAACCTTTTTAAAAGGCGGTGATACCTTAATATTGTGTATCACCGCCTTGTGTTTTTTTCTTTACACATGTTTGTTTCAAACATGTCTGTTTCAAATGTGTTAGATCTTTCTGGATATCGGGTGATCGCATCCGGCGCCATCATTAATTGTCGAGATGTTCAAGCTTATCCTCTATCGCCTTAATCACAATCTTAAGAGCTTTTATTCTTGCATACTTTTTATCATTTGACTCCAGTATGTGCCAAGGTGCAAAGCTTGTGTTGGTCTTTTCCAGCATCTCATCAACTGCCACCTCGTAGCTATCCCATTTGTCACGGTTACGCCAGTCCTCATCTGTGATCTTCCAGCGTTTCTCAGGTGTGTTCTGTCTGAGTGTGAATCTCTCAAGCTGTGTATCCTTGTCGATCTGAACCCAGAATTTGATGACGATCGCACCCCAGTCGTGGAGTTCCTTCTCGAATTCATTTATCTCGTTGTACGCTCTCTGCCAGTCATTTTCCGAACAGAAGCCCTCAAGTCTCTCAACCATGACTCTGCCATACCATGTTCTGTCAAATATCGCCACATGTCCTGACTTAGGAAGTCTTGTCCAGAATCGCCACAGAAAATGCCTTGCTTTCTCATGCGGCTCAGGACTTGCTATAGGATTTACCACATAACCTCTCGCATCAAGTGCCTCCGCTATCCTCTTGATATTTCCACCTTTGCCTGCCGCATCCCAACCTTCGTAGCCTATGATAACAGGTATCCTCTTCTGGTAAAGCTCATTGTGCAGTCTGCCGAGTTTCTTCTGCAGCTTGTCAAGTTCCTCCTTGTACTCCTCATCCGTCAGTTTCTTGTCGAGAGACACCTCGGAAAGTTTCGGGATCTTCTTGAGCGCAAATGTATTCTGCAGTATAGGTACAGCATGCCCCTGATTGAGCAGCGCAGTATCTATTCCCTGATTGATGATATCGAGTATCTGAAGTTCTGCCCATTTTCTCTCCTTTGCATCTATCATGTACCACGGTGCATTTGACAGATTGGTGTCATACATAAAGCTGTCAAATGCCTCAAGATACTCGTCATACTTTTTGTTCTGCTTCAGATCATGCTTAGACACTCTCCAGCTTGTAGTATCATCTTCAAGAAGTGTTTCAAGCCTCTTCTTCTGCTCATGCTTGTCTATCTGGAAGAAAAATTTCATGACCAGATATCCGTTGTCCGCCAGAGTCCTCTCAAATCTCTTGGTGCTGTCAACTCTCTTCCGGTATTCCTTGTCTGACAATTCTCCAGACATCTTGCCACCTACTATGTCCCTCATCCATCCACCATCCAGAAATACAAACTCCCCCTGTTCCGGTATTCTCGTAAAATACTTGTACAGGAATGGTCTGCGTTTTTCCTCATCTGTGGAATACTTCACTGACTCAACGTTGAAAAATCTCGGATCCATATTCTTTATGATCCTTCCCACAAGACTTCCCTTACCTGCGGCTCCCCAGCCCTCAAATATGACAAATACAGGTATCTTACCTTCCTTTACCTTGATCTGATTGCGTGTCAGATTCTCTCTGGCAATCTTTAACCGAGTGTCTATCTCCTCATCCGATGGACGCTCCGGCTTGTTCCAGTCCTTTAACATGTAACCCACTGCTCCTTTCACATTGTCTCTTCATTTGTTTTTATGAATAATATACCCCGATTTACAGAAACTAATGCCGCTTCGCATTTACTAATACAAATGCCGCTTCGCGTCGCGCATTTTTCCTTCTTGCTTTTGGCAGACTCGAACCCTCGCGCTGCCGCGCTCCATGTTCGGCTCCGCCGAACGGGTTCTCGTTGATATCGCAAGGAAAAAACAAATGCCGCTTCGCGTCGCGCTTTTTTCTTCTTGCGATATCATTATACTACTTTCTTTTGAGTTGATACATCTGAAAAAACATTAAGATATGTGAGGAAAATGAATGTTGCGAAGGTAAAATTCATATGATATAATGTCAGCAACAATGAAACAAGAAATTCTGACATATGCTTTCCCAAAAGCATAACGAAAACCCCAGTAGTTGGCGCTACTGGGGTTTTCTCCGTCTTTTAAAGGCGACGTACTCCTTGGGCTGATTACCACTTACTTATCTCCGTTCTGTCACTGCGCTCCCCCCCTTTCCTAGCCTGTCTAGGGGTGGCAACATCTGTATTGTGACATATTATCTTTTTCTTTTCAATGGGTTTACATAACTATACAAAATGTATAGTTTTATACATTACTACATATAAAATCCCCGGCAGCATACTGACATGTGTCCTGGATTTCAGGTACATATCAAAGGCCACCGGGGCTTAATTATCACTATAATTCTCTATATTATGACAGCTCCAGATCAGGCTTGCCATACTCAGCAAGCTTCACATCATATGCCTTGCGCATAGCTGCCTCAAATGGTATCTCTTTCATAGGAGCATCCAGTTTTTCCAACAGATAATGTACAAAATCAGGATTCTGAATGAGCAGTGGTCCATGAATGTATGTCGCAATTACTCTGTTCTTGCAGATTCCCTCATTCATGGTATCAGGATTGCTGCCCTGTCCGATCTCCACCTTGCAGAATGTCATATCATCAGGTATTCCGTAAGTGTGGGCAAATCGGCTTGTGTATCCGATGAGTATCATATCGTTGAACTTCGCCTTGATGAGCGTGTTGAAACGATTCGGAGTCTGGCGGACTGAGTACATGCCCGGAACAACGCCAAGTCCTGTAACTCTGGTTCCATCCTCTCTCTTGATATAATCACCAAGGAGTTCCATGGAATTGCCAACCAGAAGGAAAAGCGCCTTTCCATCCTTCATGCATGCTGCGATCTCGTCCTTGTACTGCATCAGTCTGTCAAGCACGAGCTCCTGGCTCTTCTCGCTCATGGAACACATATACACCATGTCTATATTCTCTTTGAGGAAGAGTGGCTTCTCATTAAGTCCTGTTGTCACAAATTCCGCACCCGGCAGACATTTCTGCAGGTACATTGTATTTCCTTTGTCACCGTAGAGTGTACATATTTCCGGATATAAAATCTCAATCTTCATTATTTGTCACCCTCCAGTCTCTTGATTATCTTCTTCTTCATCTCACATGACATTCCGTAATTCTCACAGTCGTACAGGATGTATATTCTGTCAACACCATCTATAGTCACATCATCTGCCGCAGCGACCTCGCTGAGATTTGTGAGTATCTTCTCCTCAGGGATACCAGCCAGTAAGCATCTCACCTTGTGGTCGTAGCATCTAGGTCCTGTGCAGATGACCTGTACAACATCATCCCTGTTGAACTGCTCATACTCCAGATCGTATATCCAGCCTGAGAACTCTATACTCTTCTGTCTGTCCTCAAGATCGTCCATCGCAAGGAGGATAGCCTTCTTGCCCTCCTCATTTGCCACATACTCAAATGTTCTGGATGAAGAAACCGCACTCTGTCCCTTTGAGAGCGCCTGGATTACTGTAACACCATTCACTGTGGTCTCGTTGTGGCGGGAATCCGGTATATGGATCTGACCCATGAGTTCCTTGATTCTCTCAGCCGAGAGACCGATTTCGCGCAGTGCCGAGATAACTGTAACTTCATTATATATATTGAAGAGAGCTGTATGGATCAGCGGATAAACTGTCTTCTTGTCTCCCTCCTGTATAGTAATTGTCATCTTCTCTCTGTCTATGTCGGTTGCCAGATACTTCTTGTCTGGTGAGTGAAGTCCACACTTCGGGCATACCACATCGCCGATGTGATGATATCTGAGGTAATTGTACTTCAGCTTCTCGCCGCAGTTAGGGCAGATCTGGTAATCCGCGATAAGGTTGTATGGCTCGGTCTTGTCATCAGGCTGCTTGCCGATTCCATAGAACACTCTGTAGCTGTCTTTCTTCAACATGCTTGAGCAAAGCTCGTCCGCATTCAGGATAACCTTTGCCGAATCAGGGCAGTAGGTATCTATGACACTGAAAATATAGTCAGGGTGAGCATTTCTCTTGAGTGAATCTCTGAAAAGTCCTGTTACAACAAGATAATCCGGCTTCACATATGGAAGTATCAGCCTTGAAGCACGCTCGTCCACCTCAAATACAGTGGCATCCACTCTGACCTTTCCCGTAAATGTAAGGCTGTTGATGACATTTGTCGTACAGCCAGGGACGATATTGGAACCTGTTCTGTTGCTGACAACTCTTCTTCCATCCTTCTCCAAAACATCAGTTATCAGGTTACTACAGGTGGTCTTACCATTTGTTCCTGTGACACATATCGTAAGCGGTGCCTTGGGCGCCTGTGCCAGGAAATCCGGACATATCTTCAGGGCGATAACTCCAGGTGTATGCGTACCGTTCCTACCCAGGAGCTGGATGAGTCCCTTGCTCAGTTTGGCGGCTGCGAGAGCCACATGAAATCTAAAAGATGACATAGCTATTCATTCTCCTTATATATACAAATAAAACTCATGTAATTCTACAACCTTTGACAGATGTTGTCAATTATACCAGCACATAACAAGACTATGATTTCGCCTCTTTCCAGTGTTTCCTGTAATTTATCCTGCGATATGAATTCGGAGTCGCTCCATATTTTGTCTTGAAGCATTTTGCAAAATAGCTTCCGCTGGCAAATGCCAGATACTGCGATATCTCCGTACAGGAAAAATCTGAATACAGAAGCATATTTCTGGCAGTCTGAAGCTTCTTCTCCATGATGTAATCTGAGATTGTCTGACCGACCTCCTTATGAAATAGTTTGCTCAGATAAGAGCGTTCCACTCCCACAAATTCTGCCACTTCCCGCACATCTATCCGCTCATGCAAATGGTCATATACGTAATCCATAGCCCTGACACAGTGTGGCGATATGACTGTTTTCTTCTTCACCCGGCGCATCCTTTTGGCATAATCCATGATTATCTGATTATGTATCTCTATGACCTGCTGCGTGGTCTGTGCTTTGTCCAGCTTATTAATATAGAAGTCACTGAGATTGTAGCTTTCCATCTCCTCCATGCCCTCTTCTATGCAAAATCTGGATATCATCGCCACAAGCACGATCTCGTGATATCTTCTGTTTCGGACTTTATCCTCCGACAATATTCCCCTGGCTGCCAGAACCTCGGCATCCTCCTCTCCTGCGAGGAGCATACCCGACAGTGCCTTCACATTGCCACTGCTGACAAGCTGATAGAAGTCAAGTTCACTGTCGTATGTCGGGTGCGCCAGTCCGTATTCTCTCTGTACAAACTGCTGTTTTACGATCTCGTTCGATATATTCATGGTCCATCCTCCTTTCTATTATATTACTATAGCATAATTATTATATTAATGACACATTTGTTGTATTTGCATAAAGCTGCAAATGCTACTATAAAGTCACAGAAAACGAAACTGATAAGCACTCCCGAACGGCAAATGAGTGCAATATATATTTTATTATTTCACAGGAGGTTAAAGATTATGAGAACTTTAGACGGATTCAAAAAAGGCGTAAACTTAGGTGGATGGCTTTCACAGGGACCACTTGACAAGGAGCATCTTGACACATTTATCACAGAAAAAGATATTGCAAGAATAGCATCATGGGGACTTGACCATGTTCGTCTTCCTATCGATTACGATAATTTTGAAAACGAGGACGGAAGTGATAAGGAATACGGCTACGCTTACATCGATTCATGCATTGAGTGGTGCCGGAAGTACAAACTCAACATGGTCCTTGACCTGCACAAGACATATGGATATATATTTGACGATGAGGCTCATCTTCTTGAATTCTTCCATGAGAAGCCTCTTCAGGAGAGATTCTACGGAATGTGGAGAAAGCTCATAGACAGATATGCAAAGGATGCAGACATAATGATGTTCGAGCCGCTGAACGAGGTCGTAAGTCCGACCGTTGTAAACGAGTGGAACGAAATCTCAAGCAAATGCATCGAGATCATCCGTGCGAAAGCACCTACTGCCAAGATCCTGCTCGGTGGGGTTGGCTACAATGCTGTTACATCTATAAAACTTCTCCCTCATCACAACGATGAGAACATAGTTTACAATTTCCACTGTTACGAGCCAATGGTATTTACCCACCAGTCTGCTTACTGGGTAACAGGTATGCCTTCAGATTTCCATATCGAATATCCGGGGGATTTCAATGACTACATGGAGAAATCCCGCCAGATCGAAGGGTGTATGCATGGGGCCATCACCGAGAGTAGCCTTGGACTTAATTCCATCGGACCTGATTTGTTCGAAAAAATGTTTCTCGACGGCATCAAGGCTGTTGAAGAAAGAGACGGATTTATGTACTGCGGCGAATATGGTGTTATAGATCAGGCACCACTTGACGGAACTCTGAACTGGTACAAAGATATCCATTCTGTATTTGAAAAGTACGGAATAGGCCGCGCCGCATGGAACTACAAAGAAAAAGACTATGGTCTTGAAGGCGAACACTACGCTCCTATCATCGATGAGCTTGTCAAATATATGTAACGTGATTTAATTTACGATAAAACCTTCCATTTTTATAAACGGAGCCGGTTCTCACTCATAGAGAACCGGCTTTTTGTTAATTTTATCCACGATGTACCGCACCCGCCCTTGTGAGGAGCACCACGGTCTCTACCCCGCGGGTGAGTGGGAACATGTCCACAGGGGTCATCTTGATTACCTGATAGCCGTGCTTTGTCATATATTTCAGATCCCGGGCAAGACTCTCCGGTCCGCAGGATATATACACAACCCTTTTGGGTCCAAGTGTGATGACCGATGACATGAACTCCTCTGTACTTCCAGATCTCGGAGGATCCATGAATACCACATCTATGCTGTCACCCTCCTCAGCGACATCGACCATAAATCTGCCGGCGTCGTTGCTGTAAATATCAACATTCTGTATCTTGTTCATCTTCACATTCACCCGGGCATCGTGCACAGCGGCTTCATTCAACTCCACGCCTATGACCTTCTTTGCACGGTCGCTTGCAGCTATGCCTATGGTTCCTATACCGCAGTAGGCATCGATCACGGTCTCCTTATTCTTGAGATCCGCGTACTTGATGGCTTTGCCATAGAGGACCTCCGTCTGCTCCGGATTCACCTGATAGAAACTGCCCGGTGATATACGGAAACGCTTTCCGCACATAATATCCTCTATATGCCCCTTGCCGTAAATGACCTGGTTCCTGTCGCCGATGACCATGCTCGTGTCCTTCATGTTGATATTCTGGACAACCGTTGTGATCTCCGGATGAGCTGTCACAAGTGCATTTGCAAGGTTCTTCTTGGACGGAAATACCGGCGATGCGGTGACTATGATCACCATGATCTGTCCGGTCTTTCTTCCGACTCTTATCTGCAAATGCCTGATAAGTCCGGTTCCTGTATCCTCATTGTATATCTGGAGCTTGAACGACTTTATCAGTCCGGCAAATGTTCTGATGATGGCCGCAGCCTTCTCATCCTCCACATAACAGTTCTCGACTGGAAGTATATTGTGCGTCCCCTCCTCGTACACCCCGGAAATTATTTCTCCGCTCTTCTTTCTCCTGAATGCCGCAGTGACCTTATTCCTGTAGTGATACGGATTCTCCATGCCTATTATCTTGTCCACCGGGCCAAATGCTCCGAGCAGGCCATCTATATACTTCTGTTTCTCAGCAAGCTGCTGCTCATATGGCATATCCACATACTGACAGCCACCGCACAGATGGGATATAGGGCATTTGCTGTTTGGGTTGGGCTTATATTGTGATGAGTGTGCCTGCCGCGGTTTTCCCTGTACATTTTTACCTTTGCTTCCTGTTTTTATTTGTTTCTCTCCACCTGTTACATCGTACTTTCTGCTATGTGTCTGTCTTTTTCTTTCGTTTACGCTGCCACTCGTTTTATTGTTTTCTTCTCTGCGAGGCTTGCCCCCGTTTCTTCGCTCTGCCATCATTTTTACCACTCCTATTCTCCAGTGAGCGTCACCTTGATCATATCATGGTGAACCGCCTCAAGAAACTTTCCAAATATATCCTCAGTCCTGATCTTCAAGCTCGACGTGCACACACACGGGTGGCATCCAAGGTATTCGCCCTTCATAACATCCTCATCAACAAGCAGCTGCACATGATTCTCATGGTCATTCATGAGTCCCATGACGCTGACCGCCCCCGGCCTGATATCCAGATACTTCTCCATATCCTCCGGCGATGCAAATGAAAGTCTCGCGCTGCCTATCTGCGATGTGATCTCCTTTGTCTTGAACGGCTTGTCGCCCGGCATCATGAGCAGATAGAACTGCGTCTTCTGCCTGTTGCACAAAAACAGATTCTTACAAATGGTTGCCCCAAGCACCGCATCTATCTCGCTGCAAACTTCCATTGTGTCTGCTGGAGCATGATCTGTGCGCCAATACTCTATGCCGTGATCATCAAGGAAATCATAAACTCTGATCTCCCTCTCAAGTCGTCCTTCATTTGTATCCGGTCTGCCTTTGTATAATTCCATTTGTGTGCCTCCGTTGGTAGTTTATATATTTGTATTCTCTATTCATTATCATGCCAAAGAACTATTTTTCTCTCATGCATTTACGCGTAAATCATATCACGTTTCTTGTGGTGTTGCCATATAAAACAAGCAATATAAAATCAATATAAAACCATGCCTTCGAGAGTGTAAACACATATCTACAACCTATTGCCTTGCCTGAGATAATCAAGAAAGCCCTCACATCCCTGACACACATCCCTGTATGTCTCATCAAATCGTCCCGTATACCACGGATCCGCTATAGATTGTCCATATCTTCCCGCATAATCGAGCAGCAAATGTATCTTGTCCTGGTAGTCCGGACCGGTTATGCGCATTGTGTTCCTCACATTTGCTGTATCTGCACAGAGAAGATAATCATAATATTCATAATCCTGCCTTGTAATCTGCCTGGCTCTCTTGCCACTAAAGTCTGTGTAAGCAGTCCTACCTATGCCATGAGCCCTCAGCACTTCCTGCGCCGGCGGATATATCGGATTACCTTTTCCGCCCCAAATCTCCTCAGTGCTGGTGGCCGCAGAAGCTATATCAAATTTATCTGCTATGCTGAGTTTTTCTACCATGTCCTTGAGGACGAACTCAGAGATGGGGGAACGGCAGATGTTGCCGTGGCAGATGAATAATATTTTAATCATGCCTTAAAAACTCCTTGAAAATGCTGATTTTCCTTGATTTTACGCCACTTTATACGATTTGCTGTGATAGAGTATTTTCTTTGTTTTCGTCGCATATCGTGGCATAAATTCGTATATTTTGTCATCCAAATTTAGTAAAAATCTTAGTAAAACAGCTCGATTTTCTCATTTTACTAATTACTAAAGACTTTTCCGCTTAGGTTTTCTTTTAGTTGTATCATTATTTAAAATTTTAAGCCATTTTAGCATATTTGCCCAGTTCTTCCTTGGCATCCTCTGCTCCCAGATGCGTATATGTATTCAATGTAACTCCTATATCAGAATGCCCCATTAAATATTGAAGTGTCTTGGGATTCATTCCGCTTTTTGCCATGTTGCTGCAATAGGTATGTCTGCAAACATGAGGTGTGATCTTTGGTAATTATTCCTTATAGATTCGATTATGTTTTGCCAATGCCCACTCAAAATGTTTTTCCCAATGTAAGGCAACTTCTGGCATATCTTTCTTATCCAAAAACAAAAATCCCTTATATTCATCAATCACAGGTTCCTTCTTGGGTTTTTTCCGATTTTCAACAATACGCTTAAAACATTCATACACTTCTTCGGTCATAGGAATGATTCTGGTTCCACTTGATGTTTTTGTATCCTCAATAATATACTTCATTCCTCTGGTTCTTTGAAGCTGATGATTTACGCTTATTTGTTTTTCTTCAAAATCAATATCGGAAAGTGTCAATCCGCAGAACTCTGAAATACGAAGTCCGGTTTTAAAGAGGATAAACATACCATCATAGTATCGTTTATAATGCTCATCATTCTTAATAAATTCCAAGAACTTTCTTTCTTGTTTTCTGGTTATGGCTTCTCTTGTTACACTATCGTTTACAACTACTGTACATAGTTGAAACTCGAACGGATTTTTACGAATCAAATCATCATCTACAGCCATTTGAAAAGCAGGTCTTACCACTCCCCGTACTGAATGAATAGTGCTATATCCCCTACCATCTGCCTGAAGCTTAATCAACCATGCTTTTGCATCTGATAGTTTTACCTTATCAATCCTTTTGGCACCAAATTCCTCTTTCTTAATAATGTTGATAACAAAATTATAATTCGCAGCTGTATTATGGCGAACCCCAGTCTTCTGAGCAATATACTTTTTTACCAACTCAAGAACTGTCAAATTATCACCATAAGGAGTAATGCCATCATTTATATCCCTTAATATGACTTTTTCCTTTTCTCTAAGTGACTGGCAAGGTCTTCTTCCTACCGGAAGAGGATCTGTCGATTCCAACTTCCAACTGTAAAGAAATTTCTGTTTTCCAAAGCAGTCTGTATAAACAAATGCATATCTTCCATCCGCTCGCTGGCTTTCTCCGTTTCGTAAAATACGTCCTTTTTTATCACGTCTTTTCTGATTGCGATTTCTTTCACTCAAACGTCTTTGCTCCTTTCTACGAAGAAGCCCTAGCACGACAACCATATTATATCATACCAGGGCGGCATTTACCACTTTAAAGTGATAAAGTTTCGTATTTTTCATTTCTACAAAGAAGTGGTTTGATTAAGAAATTCTTCAAATTTATGCCGATTAATCAACGATTTATTCCCAACCTGCACCGTAAAACAATAATCAGTATCAGTATTTTCAGAAATCAGCATCCTTATCTTCTTTTCACCAATTCCAAAATATTGAACTGCTTCGTCAACCGTCAGCATATACTTCTCCCAGATTGGAACCATCTTGCCCTTTACTCTTTCTTCTATATTATTTATTATGAACACCTCCAAATTTTTAAAATAGGCAGCACTTTATCTGCCAATGACAACCCACACCCCATTGCCGGCTCTCATAGGCAGATAAAAAAGCAATACAGGTGGCAGGTCATTACTCTGCCCACATCGGTCTTGCACCGTCATTCAAATTGACCGGACTGCAAATTTCTTTACAATCCGGAAGTATCATTATTACAGATATGCTTCATCGCCCTGTGTTACTGCCACACATTTTGTCAGATTTTTCTCGCTCCATACCTTTGCTTCAATGTAATGTTTCAACGTTTCTTCACGTTCACCCTAAAAAGAGCAGGTACATCTTTGCGAACCTACCTAGTGGCTCCACATATCCTCACGTCCTGTATGCAAATCAATATTCAGTTGTCAAGGTACACGCTGCATCATTTCCAATCAATGAATAGAAAGGGAATTTTCTGACCGGATGCTATGCAACTTCAAAAGCCAATATTTTTGTAATCAGCTTGGTTTCCAATCTGCGGCGCAGCGTTTCATCAATGCAATAATGCACCTGTCCGCTTTCGTCATATAACTTTCTGGTAGACAATTTGATTATGTATCCCTCATAGTGTTTTAACACTGTATTGATGGCACTTACATCGCCCTCTGATGCTGCCTTTATAATATGGAAAGGCAACAAATTTTCCTCATTTCTGCTTTTATACATCTTTTTCATCTGCTATTCCTTCCATGATCTTCTTCAAAATTTCAAGTGAGCGTGTCCTGTGTTCATGAATGGTACTGCGAACCAGATTCATTTCTCTTGCAATATCCGCATCGCTCATTTCCATGAAATATGAAAGTAAAATAACATTCCTTTTTCTTTCTGTAAGTTCCTTCAAAGCTTCAGCAATCAGGGTATTTTTTACTTCAATGTCATAGCCATGCACTTCAAAATGATGATATTCTGTTCCATACTCATCCATAGTAAATAACTTACTCAGCTCCTTTTCCGACAGTTCAGAGAATGTAACTTCGTGTTTCCTGCGATAGTCCATGTGTTTGTAATAATTTACAGCTTCGCCTTTTAATGCCATCTGGCATAACCGGTCAAATTGGTGCCGGATAGTCATTTCATCTTTAGAAGAAGGTTGCCCCATACGAGTTCACCTCCTCCCGTTCCGAATGCCAAGGCTTTTGCCTTTTTTCCCTTCCGGTGTATCTCCCAAATGAAACTGGGGAGATGTTCGGGTGGATTGAAAAATTTTTAGAAAAATTTTTCTGTATATAAAAAACGCCCTTATGGACACATACCCACAGGACGCTGTTTATAGCTGATATTAAATTTTCTCCACATTTTACGAGTGTATATAATGCACTTTCAATTGTAGAATTTACCACATTACTTAAAATGTGACCTATTTACCTGTCCTTCCACGCAATGGGCAGGATAATATTTTCCAAATACAAAAATATCCTTTCAACGGTTCAGAATACATAACTCTCCCAAACACATTCAAAGGATAAAAACATGAGAAAAAACCTTTGAATACTGCGTTTTTTTATATGCAATATCCAAAGTTTCTTATTTTATTCAAGTGCATTATCCCCCTCTTATATAGTGCGTTATTAGTTCATTTTCTTTTTAAATGGTGAACTATACACTATATACGGAGGTGCATGACATGGCTAAATCTAAGAAAATTGATAAAGACATGGGTTTTCGCCTGAAGAAAGCCAGATTAGACCAAAAGCTGACTTATGATGAATTATCCGAAAAATCCGGTGTTTCATCAAGATATATCAAAGAGATTGAAAATCATGGTAATGTTCCAAGCCTTGAAAAACTCGGTCAGCTCATTCGAGCTTTACACATCTCTGCTAATCCGTTCTTTTATCCGGCAGCTCCAACTGATAATCTGGATTACCAAAGACTGTTGGTTTATCTTTCAGAATGTACAAACGATCAGATAACCACCATTCTTGCACTGGTAGAAGCCTATCTTCGTACATATAAAACCCATGAAACAGAATAGCAGAAAGATTTCGATTTTTTCTGGATTATTTCTGAATTATTCTGAAGAAAAACAGGGTGGTCAGCTTCCCGGTAAGCCATCCACCCTGTTTGAACTATTTTTTGATATGCATAAGCACTTCTTTCACTTTGTTTCTTTCCTTTAAAATCCCCAGTCCGTCAAATATCTGCATTACATCTACCATCCCCTGATAGTAGGCTCTTTGTTCTTCTTGAAAATGAGCGTGATTCACTATATCCATATAATCCTCCAAGAACTGTTTGTGTTCTGCCGAAACCTCTGTCAATAGCTTCTCGTATTCCCGGTTTACCTTTTTTAACTCCTTATCTGCCTTTTCCGATTCTTTCGTCTGAACAGAATATTCACTCTCCCCGGCTTCACTCCGAAGCTCCTCAAATACCTCTGCTATTGTTTCAAATACTTCGTTCATTCTCATATCCACCTTTCCCTATCAATAAGTATTACATTTTGAAGGCAGTATTATCAATCCAAAAATCATTTTCAACAACTAAAAAATACTTTGTTCCAGATTAGATTACGAAGTTGTTACTCTTTCAGAATTTTCCATGGTATCAAGCGAGTATCTTTTGGACATCAAAACCGAAAAATAAGCAATGATCCGTATTATCTTCACAGACCACTGCTTAAATTTTTGTTAAAGCGATACCCAACTCCCCATACTGTCTGTATGTAAATCGGCTTACTTGGATTATCCTCTATCTTTTCCCGTAAATTACGGATGTGGCTCATAACAATATTATGATCACCAAAATAAGGTTCTTTCCAGACGCTATCATATATCTGCTCTTTGCTGAACACTTTGCCAATATTCTGTGCCAACAAAAGTAGTATTTCAAACTCTGTATAGGTCAGTTCAATCTCATTATTTTCACGAACCACAATCCTTTTCTGTTCATCAATATAAAGTCCTTCAAAATAAAGCTGCCCGTTTGAAACATCTCCCTGATGCAAAATCTCTGTTCCTCTATTTATATAGGATAAAATGTGATTAATAATATGTTCCTCATCATCCGTAAATGATAAAATCAGCACCTTCCCAAAAAATCACCTCCCATTATGCTTGGAACTATTGCAAATTACTTTCCATCTATAAGGTTCTTATTTTTTTATACACCCCTCTGTTTTGCATTTTTTCTAATAACCAATTGTCCTATACGGCTATAATCATCAATATTGCAATCTTATCAATCAAAGTAAACGATACCCCTTAAAGAATATATAATCGTTCGTTTTATAGACAAATAAAAATATGTCTGCTCTGCGATATCTTTTTTTCTCTTGCCGTTGTCCGGCAGAATAGTTTAGTTATTATTGCTGAACGGAGTCCGCTTCTTCTTGTGTGAGTTGACCATTTTTAACTGCATCAGAAATGGCTTTATCTAATTCCTCAACTGTGGAATAATCCCCAATGTGTACTGTTTTTCCGTTATCTTTTGTTACATCAACACTATAAGAGGAAACTACATCTTCAGTAGGTGGAATCATGGAGTAGGTATCGCCGTCACCGTCGTCTTTGGAATACAATACTCCCTTTTTGATACTTTCCAGAGTTTCCTTATAGCTGTCCATCATAGCATCTACGCTTTCCTGCGTAAATTCATGGAATACGCCTTGCCCATCATACCAACCATCTCCAGTTCCAATCAACGCTTCCATTTCATTTTTCTGTTCGTTCATCCAAGCCTCGTACTCTTCGGCTGTCCACCACTGCACATCCGGTGCCGCATTGTTCTTCTCATAATCTGCCTCGGCAACCCAATTTTTACCGTCAACGCTGATTTGTCCACCATCCGTATCATGATAGAGAATATCGACGCCGGATGTGTTTTCAGTTTCAGATGCCAAATTCTTTGGTGCGTCTGAAGCCAGTGCATTTGCATAAGTAAAACCGGCAAGGCTCAAACAGATTGCTCCGCACAAGCCCACTGCTAATATTTTTTTGTTCTTCATAGATAAGACCTCGCTTTATAAAAATTTTAGCTGCCCCTTAAGGACAGCTAAAATATAGCAAAACAACTTGGATATAGTTTGCATAGATTATGGATTTTAGATGGAGTTATCTATTGGCTGCTTGCAAGGCAGTTCAAACCAAAGCATTACGCCGTTGCTTGTGTTAGTGATGCCGTACTTTGCATGGTGCATTTCCATGATTTTGCGAACAATATAAAGCCCTAATCCAGTTCCGCCTGTATTACGGTTACGGGATGCGTCCGCCCGGTAGAAAGCTTCAAACAAATGCGGGAGGGCATCATCAGGCACATGGACACCTGTATTTTCAATTTCACCACGAATCGTACCGTGTATTTCAGACAAAGTTATATGGATTGATTCGTTACTTGGAGAATACCGAATTGCGTTTACCAATATGTTCTGAATTGCCCGTTCCATCTGCACTTGTTCCACTTCACAGTAAAGTCGGTCAGGAATATTGACCTCAAGGTGCTGTTTCTTTTCTTCCGATAAATCTGAAACCGTGGCAAGCTGTACCCGGAATACTTCCGCAAAGTCAACGACTTTATATGCGGATTTCTGAGTTCCCTCCGTTTTAGAAACATACAACAATTCTTTTACCAGATTTTCCATCCTGTCAACAACTGCAAGGGAACGCTCCATGTACTCTGTGTGGTTTTCATAGCCGCTGATCCCGTTCAGCATCCCCGACAAGTGACCTTTCAAAATAGTCAGCGGTGTTTTCAGTTCGTGGGAGGCTGCCGAGAAAAATTCTACCCGCTGTTGCTCTAATGCTTGTTCCTTTTCCATATCTGTCTTGAGCTGCTGGTTTGCAGTTTGAAGATCATTCAGCGCAGTAGAGAGCGAGGCCGACAACGAATTTAGATTTTGTGCCAAGCACCCCAATTCATCTTCCCGCACAGCAGTACATTGACCAGAAAAATCCAGTTCCGCCATTTGCTTTGAAATCTTGCTCAGTCGCACAATAGGTCGAGTGATGTACCGTGTATAGAGCCCTGCACAAAGGAGAGAAAGCAGAAAGACCATTAGGATAACATACGGAAATATGGACAGCAATACTTTTGTTGCCTGCTGTACGACAAACAAATCCGTTTGAACTACCAGCGTATAAGCAGTCCCGTTTTTTAGAGTAATTGGGTAAAAGTTCGTTGTAGTTGCCCCGGACAGCTGCATATCTATGAACGATTCATCTTCATCAAATGTAACTGCTTGATCTGCTGAAACAGTAGAAATTTCCGTAGCCACTTCATTCGGATAGATAATATTGCCGTTGCTGTCCTCAATCCAAAAAGCGGCATTTGTTTTCGCTGAAAAATCAGCCAATTCATTTTCACAATCGTCTATATTATTAAAATCCGCCATTTGCTCGGCAAGGTGCATAGCGGCTTTCTCCGTAGTCGCATTTATCAAATTGGAGTATGTCGTAGGTAACAGTTTTGAAATGAAAAAATATGTTCCACCACAAGCTGTACCCAGTAGAAGAAATGTAATTATAAAAATCTTGACGGATAACCGTTGCTTAATGTACTTTGTCAATTCTGTATCCCACCCCTCTGATTGTTTTGATATAGTCAGCATTCAGCTTTTTGCGAATGTTCTTTATATGACTGTCAACGATCCGATCTTCGACCTCCAAATCCTCCGCCCACAATCGGTCAAGCAGCATTTGCCGAGTAAAAACCTTTCCCTGATTTTCAAGCATAAGCCTAAGAAGCGCAAACTCTTTGCTGGTCAAAACAACCTCGTTCCCGCCTTGATATACATGAAATCCATCAACATCCATACTCAACTCTTTATAGGTAAGCAAGGATTGATTTTGATTGTCAGTCATTCTGCGGCGAAGAATAGCCGCAATCTTGCATAGCAGGATTTTGGGCGAAAAGGGCTTTGGAATGTAATCATCAATCTGCTGTTCAAAACCTTTCAACTGGTTTTCTTCATCTGAAAGAGCAGTAAGCATAATAATAGGAACTTGTGACCTTTTGCGAATGACCTCACATACACCATAGCCGTCGATTTTAGGGAGCATAATATCTAACAGCACAAGGTCGATTGTATCATCAAACATCGCAATCCCCGCCACGCCGTCAGAAGCAACAGCAACTTCATATCCCGCATCAATCAGATGATTTTTCAATATATCCTGAATGTCAATATCATCTTCGACAATTAAAATTCGGTACATTTTTTCTCCTTAAAACTCTTCTCTAAAATACTTCTCTGTATAATGAATAAACCTTTTCACTATTTCTGGAAGAAAAGATTCATTTTTATAGATAAGATATAATTCCCTGCAAAATTCCTTTTCCGGCAATCTATAAATCAATATCTTTCCAGACTCATGTAATTCTCTTATCATTTGATATGACAAAATCGAAATTCCCATTCCAGCTTCCACACAATCTCTTAGCATCTCTGCACTATCAAAGGTTGCAATAATGTTTAAGTCTTCTTCTTCTATTCCAAAATACTTCAAGCTGCCGAGTGCCTCTTTCATTGTTCCAGAGTACTGTCTTCTTGCTAAAAATGGTGCTTCTAAAATCTGTCTTAAATCACTCTCCCCAGAATCACTTTCTCCGGCAAAAATCTTCTGATACTCCTTTGTATTTGGTGCTGCCAAAACCAAATGGTCTTTTATCAGTGGAATGTACTTGCACTGCTTTTCTACCTTTGTCCCAACAAATCCAATATCGAGACTTCCCTCTTTTACCCGACGAATAATATCTAAACTATCCGCACTCGTCATCTCCACCTGCGTATTTACATTTTTCTTTAAAAATCCACTCAATATTGTAGGAACAAACCACTGTGCCGGAACAGAAGATGTACCAATCCGAAGAAACTCACTTCCATTCCCCCCAACTTCCATTATTGCTTTCCGATGTAAAAGTAAAATATCTACTGCATACTTATAAAGTTTTACCCCATCTTCTGTCAATTCAAAATTTCTTGCTGTACGTCGAATCAGCTTTTTCCCAAGCTCATGCTCTAAGGCTGACACATGTGTACTGACTGTAGATTGCGAGAGATGTATTTTCTTCGATGCTGCCAAAAAGCCTTTACATTCTGCAACATTTACAAAAATCTGCAATTGATGTATATCCATTTTCTCACTTTCCTTTCCGGTAAGTTTAAAATACTCTGGTCTAAAACACTCCAGAATAAATATATTTTACCATATCTATCGTTTTTATCAATAATCATATCTACATTATCGAAATAATGAACTTTACTTTCTGTACAATATCTATTAAACTAATTTTAGAATAAATTACATTATGTTGGGAAAATCTACCCAAAATGTACTCGCAAAATCGGTTACAAAAGTAAGTGTATGAAAAGTTTTGACATTACATTGAAGAGGAACCATAAAAATATTTTTCAGTGGTAATAAGCACATACATAAAAAGCACTGAGAGTACATCCCACATAAAAGGAGGCTGCCTATTATGGAAAAGGAAAAATTATTTTGTAAGGGGGGAGGATGTACTGCAAAGCTTGGCGCTGGCATTTTAAGCCGTGTACTAGAGCATCTCCCACGCGGACCAGAAGATGTGAATCTTCTCGTTGGATACGATAGTAAGGACGATGCCGCTGTGTATAAAGTTTCCGATGATATTGCTTTTGTACAAACCCTTGATTTCTTTCCACCGATGGTCGATGACCCTTACACTTTTGGAAAAATCGCTGCGACGAACGCATTAAGTGATATTTACGCAATGGGCGGTGAAGTAAAGACCGCCTTAAATATTGTCTGTTTTCCTGAAAAAATGGATTTGAACATTTTAGGTGAAATTATGCGTGGTGGTGCTGAAAAGGTTATTGAAGCAGGGGGAACACTGGCAGGCGGCCATTCTATCGCTGATTCCGATATAAAATACGGCTTATCGGTTACTGGTCTTGTGAATCCAAATAAAATCTATACCAATAATGGCGCAAAGCCTGGCGATGCCCTCATCCTTACTAAGCGTCTTGGTGTTGGCATTATCTGTACAGCTAACCGAGTTGGCGAGGCCTCTTCTGAGGCAATGAAAGCCGTAACAGACTCCATGACAACGCTGAACAAGTACGCCGCAGAGTGTTGCAGGAATTTCGAAATCCATGCCTGCACAGATGTTACTGGTTTTAGTTTTCTAGGCCACCTTCATGAAATGATGGATGGACAGCTTTCCTGTCATATTTACTCAAAACAGATTCCTGTCTTTGAAGAGGCCTT
>ERZ840371.818-NODE-818-length-36021-cov-10.549602_pt1 | contig 36021 bp, 29 predicted proteins | sample MGYA00519937_ERZ840371 | MGnify/ENA primary metagenome ERZ840371 (study PRJEB31850, sample SAMEA3708873) | human gut metagenome | biome: human gut; feature: human-associated habitat; material: faeces | place: China | collected 2014 ... | reverse complement strand
GGCTTCTGCGCGAGCCGGAGTATTTTGAAAACAAGCCGGAGTGGATTAACTATGTATCCAGCGCGCTGACGAACAATCGGTCGCAGATGGTTTTTCTGAAACGGCTGCCGAAGCCGTTTGTGCTTCAAAACGGCGACAAGCAGATTTCAATCCATTACTTTGGCATGTTTCAGCGCATGGAGCAGCTGAACAACTATTTTGACTGCGGCGCATACGACAACAACAACAGCGTGTATGTGCTGGACAACAACGGCTCCAAGCTGTTTAACAGCAACCATGTGGAGCTGGTGAAGGGGCATAACGTCTTTTCCGTCCTCAGGAAGATGGATTACCGCCACGGCTCGTCCTTCGACGAAACGCTCAGGCAGCTTGAGGAAACCGGTTCCGGCTATTCAAACGCCGTGCTGGACGGAACGGAATATTTCTACGCCTTAAAGAGGCTGAAAAATGCGCAATGGACGCTGATTTTTCTGGTTCCGGCGAAATATGTCGCCACGAATACCTCAGAGCTTGTCCATTTTGTCATGTTCTATATCATCGTGTTTGCGACGGTCTTGGGAGGGTGTGCCATCGCCGCAGTTGCGCTGATTCTGAAAAGAAAGCAGCAGGAAGCGATTTTTGCAGAAAGAGAGAACACGGAGAAGCTGGAGGCGCTGTCCGAGCGGTTCAGCCAGCTTGAGACGCTGGCGGCGGGGACGCACGCGGCGCAGCACTTCCTCTGCGGCGGGACCGTTTGCAACGAGAAAGGCCATAAGAAGGAAGAAACAGAGATCACCTTTAATAAGTGGCTGGCCAGCACGGCAAGCACGGGGTATACACTGGTTGTTGGCCAAGGAGACGAAACTGGTGGAACTGGGCAGAAACCGGTGAACGGTAAGTATGTTTTGAGCGGCGGTAACTATTATCTGAAAACGGGTGTGGATGGCTTTGAAGCCAATGTTAAGGTCGAGCATCCCATTCAGATCAAGGGCAACGTCACCATCTGCCTGAACGGCCAGACGATCGAAAGCAATGCCAAAGATCAGCCCGTGTTTGAGGTCGTATCCGGTACGCTGACCTTGACGGACTGCCAAAGCAATAAGGGCAAGGTCACGCACTTCTCTGACGGCACCGGCAGCGGCGTGGAGGTCAACGGCGGCAAGTTTAATCTGTACGGCGGCAGCATCACTAAAAACACGGCAGACAACGGCGGCGGCGTGTATGTGTACAACAGCGGCGAATTTAATATGTACGGCGGCAGCATCACGCTCAACACGGCGGCCAAGGGCGGCGGCGTGAAGGTCGACGGCGGCAAGTTTAATCTGTACGGCGGCGAGATCGCCGACAACAAGGCGGAGGGCCAAAACAGCCTCGGCGGCGGCGTGTATGTGGTGAACGGCACATTCACCATGAGCGGAGGCACCATCAGCGGCAATACGGCGAACTCCACTAACGGCGCTGACGGCGGCGTGGGTGTGTACAATGCCGCCACGTTCAACATGAGCGGCGGCGAGATCACCGGCAATACAGCCAGCAGCTTTAGCGGCGGCGTGGGTGTGCACAATCTCGCCACGTTCATCATGAGCGGCGGCACCATCGGCGGCACGAATTCCGGCGATGCCAACAATGCGAAATACGGCGGCGGTGTGAATGTCGGCAACAACGGCAAGTTCAACATGAGCGGCGGCAAGATCAGCGGCAACAAAGCCACCGAAAACGGCGGCGGCGTGTATATGGACGGCACCACGTTCACCGTGTCCGGCGCGGCGGTCATCAAGGACAACAAGAAGGGCACCGCCGCCAACAACGTGTATCTGCGCGGCAATAAGTACATCACCATCGACGGCACACTGGACGGTGGCGCAAGCATCGGCGTGACCACGGAGAAAGAACCGGCTGCGGGCGGGTCTGTTATTGCCATCGGCAAGGACCTGACCGCTGGGGACGCGGAGAAGTTCAAGAGCGATCTGGGCGGGTATGCGGTCTCGGTCAATGAAAGCAAAAACGGCCTGTTGCTGGTAAAGACGCACCGGCACTGCCTCTGCGGCAAGGCGGACTGCAACGGCAGGGACGATCATTTAAAGCAGGAAACCGATTTCACTCCTTGGACGGATGCTCTGGCGAAGGCGCAGAACGGCATTGATAAGACCGCTTCCAACTCCCTGCCCAGCAAAGAAGGAGGCAAATACTATCTGGACACAGATGTGACGCTGACCGAAACTTGGACGCCTGCCTCCGGAACGGTGCTCTGCCTGAACGGTCACAACATCACGATGAATGGCAGCAAGAAAGCCGCCATCTACGTGATCAACGCCTTCACCCTCTGCGACTGCAAGGGTGGTAAGGACGCATACGGCCAGATCACCCACGCTACGGGCAAGACCGGCAGCGGCGTGTATGTGAGTGGCAACGGCAGATTTTATATGTACGGCGGCAGCATCAGCAACAACACGACGAACCTCGGCGACAATGGCGGCGGCGTGTATATGGCCGGTGGTCAATTTACCATGTACGGCGGCAGCATCACCAAAAACACGGCGAAAAAGGACAGCCAGAACAACGGCGGCAACGGCGGCGGCGTGTATGTGAACAGCGGCACGTTCGACATGAACGGCAACGCCAGCGTCAGCGACAACACGGCGACAAAAAACGGCGGCGGCGTGTATGTGTACAGCGGCACCTTCGAAATGAACGGCAGCGCCAGCGTCAGCAGCAACAAGGCGACGAACAGCAAATCGGAGAACACCACCTACGGCGGCGTGTATGTGAACGACGGCACCTTCACCATGAACGGCAACGCCAGCGTCAGCGGCAACAAGGCGACAAACGGCGGCGGCGTATATGCGTCAGTCGTCGGCAAGTTCAACATGAACGGCAACGCCAGCATCACCGGCAACACCGCCAACGGCGTGTTTGTGAACGGCGGCACCTTCACCGTGTCCGGTGAGCCGACCGTCACGGGGAACACAGGGAAAAGTGGTAGGGAAGATGATGTCAGCAATGTGTATCTGGCTGGCGGCGATACCATCACCATCGGCGGCAAACTGGACGCGGGCGCAAGCATCGGCGTGACCAAGGGCGCGGGCGGCGTGAACAGCGTCATTGCCACCGGCGCGAAAGAGGATTACAGCGGCAAATTTTTCGTCGACGACAACAAGTACAAGGTCGGGTACGACGAGACTCACAAGCAGCTGGTGCTGGCAGAGAAGGACACGACCGCCGAGACGCACACGCACTGCCTCTGCGGCAAGACGCATACCGCCATCGGCGACCACAAGACCGAGCAGGAAGTCACTTTTGCCACGGAACTGAAACAGGTAAACGGTCAACTGACGATGGGCAGCCAGCCGTGGAGTGCTAAGAGCATAACTATCAATGGCAGTACACCGAATTGCTATGTACTTCCTGCGGGCAGTTACTATCTTGGCAGTGACCTCGCATTGGATGCCTCCATTTACATCAGCGAAAATGTCCAACTTTGTCTCAACGGAAATAGCATTATATCAAATGGTGATAATGTGGGGAGAGATGTTGTCATTGTAGACACTGATTCCTCTGATGTGTTTACCTTGGCAAATTGCCGGAACGGCGGCAGTATTACGCATGCCACCGGGAAAAATGGCTGCGGCGTGTATATGAATGGTAACAGAACCAAGTTCAATATGTACGGCGGCATTATTACCGGCAATAACAGCGGCGGTGTAAACGTCACTCAAACCAATACGTTCAACATGTACGGTGGCAGCATTACCAACAACAGCAATGGCTATGGCGGCGGCGTGTATAACGGCGGAACCGTCAACATATACGGCGGTGAGATCAGCGACAACACGGCCAGCAACAAGGGCGGCGGTGTATATATGGCGGCTTCCATGGGGAATTACCAAGGCGGTATCCTCAATGTTTCTGGCGCGGCCAAGATCACCGACAACAAAGTAAATGGCGTGGCGAACAACGTCTATTTGCCCGCGAATAAGACTATCACCATCGGCGAGGGCGGTCTGAGCGGCCAAATCGGCGTGACCACGGAGCCGAAACCGGCTGCGGGCACGCCTGTGACGGTCATCGCGAGCATCGGGAGCAACACCGGACTTGCCACCCACGTTGTCTCCGACGATAACGCATACGCAACCGCTGTTAAGGGCAGCACCATCGTGCTGAAGGTCAAGGGCGACGGCGGCACGCCCACCGAGAAACCATACCCGGACTACGCCCGGCCCACGGCAAAAATCGGACTGGTTTACAACGGCAGGGCGCAGGCGCTCATCAGCGAGAGCCACGTCGTGGTGGGCGGTATGATGAAATACCGCTTGGACAACGGCGCTTACAGCCCCGCCCTTCCCACCGCGACCAACGCGGGCACCTACACCGTTTACTTTATGGTCAAGGGCGATGCTGATCACAGCGATGTGCCGGAGCAGTCGATCACGGTAACGATTGCAAAGGCCCCACTCAGCGGCACGCCCGCGTATACGCTCATCACCTCCACCGGCAAGACGCTCGCTGACGCAAATCTGACCGCCGGTGACATCAAGCCTGAGAATGGTCAGATCAAGTGGGTGGACGAGAACGGCGTGGAGCTGGCTGTGAGCACCGAGGTCAAGGCGAACACCGCCTACCGGTGGAAATTTACCCCCGATGATACCTCCAACTACGAGGAGTTGACCGGCAGCATCACGCTGTATCCCGTCTCCACGGGCGGTGGCGGCAGTTCCGGCGGTGGCGGCGGTTCGTCCTCCGACCGGGACAACTCCGACAGCAATCCGATCATCAAGACGGAGACGAAGAACAATAGCGACGGCTCTACCACCAAAACCGAGACCCGGAGAGACGGCTCCGTGACCCAGACCACCACCGGCAAGGACGGCTCTGTTTCCAAGACGGAGACGAAGAAGGACGGCAGTTCCGTCACCGAGAACAAGGCCGCCGACGGCTCCACCGGCACGGTGAAAACCGACAAAAACGGCCAGACCACGGCGGAGACGAAGGTCAGCGCCAAGGCAGTGGAGGACGCGAAGAAGAACGGCGAGGCGGTGAAGGCTCCCGTGGAAGTGGAGGCTTCCCGCAACAGCGGCACCGCCCCCACCGTCAAGGTGGAACTGCCCAAGGGCGCGGGCGAGACCAAGGTGGAAATTCCCGTTTCCAACGTGAAGCCCGGCACGGTGGCGGTGCTCGTCCATCCTGACGGCACGGAAGAGATCGTCAAAAACTCCATTCCCACCGAGGACGGTATCCAGTTGACCGTGGACGGCAATGCCACGGTGAAGATCGTTGACAACTCCAAGGGTTTCATCGACACCCGGAACCACTGGGCCGAGGACGCCATCGACTTTGTCAGCGCTCGCGGACTGGTCAACGGCATGAGCGCCACGATCTACGCGCCCAACAATTCCACCACCCGGGCGCAGCTGTGGACGATCCTCGCCCGTCAGAACGACGCGGACCTGAGCGGCGGCAGCATCTGGTACGAAAAGGCCCAGAACTGGGCCAAGGACAAGGGTGTTTCCGACGGCGCGAACCCCAACGCCGCCATCAACCGCGCCCAGATGGTTACCATGCTGTGGCGGGCCGTGGGCCAGCCCGCTCCTGCGACTGCGGCCACGTTTACCGACGTTTCCGCTGACGCTTACTACGCGGGCGCGGTGTCCTGGGCCGTGGAGAACGGCATCACCACCGGCGTGGGCGGCGGCAAGTTCGACCCCACCGGCGCCTGCACGAGAGCGCAGATCGCCGCGTTCCTGACGCGGCTGTACGCGGAAAAGTGAGATCAAGACCTCGTATAAAATCCCTCCCCGGCCTTTCGGCCGGGGAGGGCAGGCGTCATAGCTGGCAGCAGCCATGAGACGAGCGTAACGGAACGTTTCATCCTCATCTTTTTTTGAACGCCGCAAAATTCTGCATTTTTCTGGAAAAAGATGTGGATAACACTGGCATAATCTAATGCCGCTTGGAGAGTGCCAAAAACCCTAAAAACCGGCTAGGAACCGTATCCATCAGGACCTGTGCGGCGATATTGACAACGATTGAATAAGCTGTCTGTGTGTCTCCTGCGGAGAGGGGACCGCACAAGCGGATCTCCGAGGTTTTTACGTTGACGGATGAAAGGGGAGATGTTACAGTATATCAAGAGAAACCAACACAGACCGAAAAGGTGAGCGTTCATGATACAAATTGGCTTTTGCGACGATGATCTGTCCATATTGAGTGAGCTGCGGGTGCTGCTGGACCGCTACCGGGTGGAGCGGAACGTGGAAATTGCCTCCGCAGCCTTTCAGAGTCCCCTGGAGCTGCTGACAGAGATTGAGCGGGGGACCCGCTTTGATATTCTGCTGCTGGATGTGATGATGCCGGGGGAGAACGGGATCGATACCGCTCGGGAGATCCGCCGGTATGACCAGAGCATGAAAATTATTTTCCTTACCTCCTCAGCGGAATTCGCCGTGGAGTCCTACACCGTGGGGGCCTATTTCTACCAGCTCAAGCCCATCTGGCAGGAGAGCTTTTTCCGCCTGCTGGACTCCGTGATCGCGGAATGTGCCAAAAGCGGCAGTATGAGCCTGATCCTCCGCTGCAAAAGCGGCATCACCCGGGTGGAGCTGGACAAGCTGGAATACTGCGAGGTGCTGGGCAGGGCCCTGTGGCTGCACTTGACGGATGGCACGGTGCTGGAGAGCGGCGGCGGTATGGACCATCTCTGCGAGCAGCTGACGGAACATGACAATTTCCTGCGGATCCACCGATCCTATCTGGTGAATCTGGATCACATCAAGTCCATCGTGCCCAAGGCCATCACCATGGATTCTCTGGCGGAGCTGCCCGTCCCACGGGGAAAATACGCGGAATTGAAGGATCTGTATTTGGAATACGCCTTCCGCAGAAAGCAGGTGTTTCTGACATGACGGTGGATACGATCCTTTATGCGTGTAATACCGTGGCGGTGGGACTGTTCGGCATCGTGCTCTCCGTCGCCTTCTGCAACATCCGGTGGACCCGGCGGAACGTCTGCTGCATGGTTGCTTCCACCCTGGCCATTTTCCTGATCCAGGGAATCGTCTATCTGGGGATCGACCCGGCGCTGGGGTCGTATCTCTACCCCCTCCATACTCATCTTCCTCTGGCGATCACCCTCTGCTTGCTGAGCCATGAACGGCTCTGGCCGGTGATCTCTGTGCTGACGGCCTACCTCTGCTGCCAGCTCCGGCGGTGGCTGGCGCTGGTGTGCGTGTGGGCCTTTTCCGGGGGCGATCGGATGCAGTATGCGGTGGAGCTGATCGTGACGCTGCCGCTGCTGCTCCTGCTGCTGCGGACGGCACCGGCAGTGCGGTCTATTTCCCGCTATTCAGTGACCGTCCAGTGCCAGTTTGGCTGCACGCCGGCCCTGTATTACGCCTTTGATTACCTGACCCGGGTCTATACGAATCTTCTTGCCGACGGAGACCCGGCTGTGGTGGAGTTCATGCCCTTTGTGTGCTGCGTGGCGTATTTGATGTTTCTGGCACGACTGTCGAAGGAGCAGGAGGCCCGGGCCCGTCTGGAGCAGCTGCAAAACAGCCTGAATCTGCAAGTCGGTCAGGCGGTACGGGAGATCGAAGCTCTCCGGGAATCCCAGCAGAAAACCAGAGCCTACCGGCACGATCTGCGGCACCATCTGCAATACCTGTCCGGCTGTCTGGAAAACGGACAGTACGAGCAGGCCCAGCGGTACATCCACGAGATCAACGCGGAAATCGAGGCGGCCCGCGTGGTGACCTACTGCGAGAACGAGGCGGCGAACCTCATCTTCTCCGCCTTCGCGGCCCGGGCGGAGGCCCAGGGCGTGAAATTCTCCCTGCAGGCGGTGCTGCCGCACATCCTGCCCATCTCGGAGAGCGATCTGTGCGTGCTGCTGTCCAATGCGCTGGAAAATGCCCTTCACGCCTGCAAGGGGGCAGACGACAGCATCGAGGTACAGACCTACGAGAAAAATGGAAAATTCTTCTTGCAGGTGGTCAACGATTGCCGGGAGGCCGTGCGGTTCGAGGATGGAATTCCGGTAACGGACCGACCGGGCCACGGCATCGGCGTGAGCAGCATCTGCGCCATTGTGGAGCGGTATGGCGGGCTTTACAGCTTCTCCGTGAAGGAGGGAAAGTTTGTCCTGCGGGTCTCCCTCTGACGGCCAAATTACATTTCATGTCATTTTGGGGACGTTTCGTGCAGAGACGTCCCTTTTTCATGCTTCCCGGTGTATCATGACCATATCAAGAACCAACAGCAGCTTTTCCTGTAGCCGTAGCTATGTTGATAAGAAAAGGAGGGCCATGATGGGAGCATTCAATGATAACAAAGAGAACTGTCCGGTCTGCGAACGTGTCAACGAGCGGCCCTTAACAGAATCTGAGCCGCACGCCGCCGCGCTTCGGGAAAATCAGGCTTTGCAGGCGGCGTTCCAGTCCACATACTGCTTCCGCGCCGACCAGGGGGACGGTCCCCTGTTTCTGGATGAGGAGCACGGTCTGCTGCGCATAGGGGAGGACGGCTGGGTCCTGGAAGGGAAGGCACTGCGCTCCTTCCGTATTTCCGAGGACGGCGCACCGCTGTTTGAAAACGGCATCGGTACCTTGAAGTGTACCGTCAGCGATGTGCCCGATCAGGTGAACGTTATGGCGGCGGAGATCGCCCGGTTCCATCTGGAGCGCCAGAGATTTGAGCGCTGGGAGGCCATGGATGGTCTGCACCGCGCAGGGACCGAGAGCAGCGAGGAGCGCCGGGAACGAGAGCGGACCAACGATCTGCGCCGACCCCGGTTCGATGTATCTGCCCCCGTCAGAGAATTCCGGGTGGAGCTGACCTTGGATCACCCCTACCGGACCGCCTTCGACGCGAGGATCGCCGCTCCGGCCTTTGACCGGAACTATCCGCGGACGGAGGATTATCTGAAGTCCTACCGGGAAAAGACAGAGGAGCTGCATCTGCTGGCTGCAAAGCTGATGCACATGATTGTCCCCGGCGCGGGGGAGACCGAGAGCGGCTTTGGCTGGGTGCGTTCCATGCAGATGGTGCTCAGCCGGATGCCGCGGACGAGAGCGTTTCTCTTCTGAAGCCTAGGCCCAGCCGCCATGGCGGCGGAGGTTGATCGAGCAAAAACGAATACTCTTGGAGATACAAAAACCCGGGCGCTGTGCTTGCACAGCGCCCGGGTTCGTCTCCCTGCTGAAAATGAAACGAGCACTTGCCGGAAGACACAGTTTTCCGACAAAAAGGGGATACAGACGAAACCGGCGAGATGACCAAAGGTGGTCCACGTATCACTTAGAATGCCCAAACTGAAAAGTTTTTTGTTTTAGACCTTAAAAAGTTATTGAATATACAAACTATTTTGGGTATACTATTAGCTGTAGGGAGGCGATACGATGATCAACAGACCGGACTATATCGCGGCAATTGGGCCGTTTATCGACAAGCCGCTCGTCAAGATACTTGCCGGTATCCGTCGCTGCGGCAAGTCTACGATTTTTGAGATGCTGAGAGAGGAACTGCTGCGGCGCGGTATTGGGGAGGACCAGATCGTCTGCAAGCGGTACACGGAGATGGATATTCCCGAGAACAACACCGCCAAGCAGATGTATGACGAGCTGACCGCTGCCATGGCGGGCAAGGGACACTGCTATCTTCTGCTGGACGAGATTCAGGAGATCGCCGGCTGGGAGAAGGCGGTCAACAGCCTGTTGGAAAGTGCGGATGCCGACATCTATGTGACCGGCTCCAACTCCAAGCTCATGTCCAGCGAGATCTCCACCTATCTGACGGGCCGCTATGTGTCCATTCCTGTCTATACGCTGTCGTTTAAGGAATATCTGGACTTCAAGGCCGACAGCACTTTATCTCGCAGAGAACTGCTGGAGGAGTATATTCGCTTCGGCGGTTTTCCCATCATTGCACTTAGCGAATATGATGAGCAAAGCGCTTATCAGATCGTCAACGGCATTTACCACACCGTAGTTTCCCGTGATATTGTCAAACGTCACCGCATCAACAAGCAGGATCTTTTTGACCGTGTGGTGAAGTATATCATCGAGAATATGGGCAAAACCTTCTCGGCAAACTCGATCTCCACCTTCCTCAAAAGCGAGCACCGCAAGGTCTCGGTGGAGAGTATCTACAACTACCTGCGTTGGCTGGAGCAGGCGCTTATTATCTACCCCTGCGAACGCTATGACCTGCAAGGCAAGAGTATCCTGAAAACGCAGGAGAAGTATTATCTTGCCGATGTCTCTCTGAGATACGCGCTGCTGGGTTATAACCGCAAAATGCTGGACGGCGCGATGGAGAACATCGTGTACCTTGAATTGAAGCGCCGCGGCTACGATGTTTACATCGGCAAGAACGATACAAAGGAGATCGACTTTGTTGCAATGCGCCGCGACGAGCGCATTTATGTGCAGGTCTGCGTCCGGATCCCAGAAGCATCGGACCGCGAAGTGGGGAACCTGATGGAGATCCGCGATCATTACCCCAAATATGTTGTTACCCTCAACGAGATGGATACCGGCATCGAGGACGGCATCCGGATTGTCCACCTCGCGGATTTTCTGCTTGCCGAACAATGGTGATCATCTTTCGGCTCATTCGGTAACCGTAGAACCCAGTCATGTTATTTTAGAAAAGCCTACTTGATAATCGTTACTTCGCAGCTTTTTTGTCATTCCATTTACCTGAGTCTCTCGATCTGCTGCCAAAGATACAAAACCCCGGGCGCTGTGCTTGTACAGCGCCCGGGTTCGTCTCTCTTGCCAACGGGAGAGGGAGGTCAAATCGGTTTTTCTGCTTTCTTGCTGGGGTCATTCCATGGGAAGGATCAATTTGCATTCGTCGTGACCACTGGTGCAGGCATAAATAATATTGTATCCCTGATTATGGTCTTCTTCTGCGACCCAAAGCATCCCAGTTCTCAGATTGATTGTCTGGCCGTCCAGAGTAACGGAAGTGAACCCAGGAGTATTTCCGTAGTAGTCGAATTCTTTGAGATAATCCTTATTGATCTCCCCCGTCTCCATGAACTCATATTGGAGCTGGGCGTAATAGCTCCGCACGTTAGCCCAGTCGGTTGCGACGCGCGCCTTGTGAAGCTGTGAACTGAAGGTCGGGATCGCGACGGCCACCAGAACGGCGATGATCGCCACAACGATCAGCATTTCCATCAGTGTAAATCCGTGATTCCGTTTTGCGGTTGGGGTTGTTCTCTGTTTCGTCATTTTGCCACCATTTTCCATAACGTATCGGCGCGGGCCGCCCATAGGGAACAGGGGGCCTGCCGTATGCTCTGTTTTGCCCGGTTTTCGATTCGGGTGTGAGGCGAGCCTGAGTTTTTATTATATGGATAGCACCTGCCGCTGTCAATTCTTTGCGGCATACTTTTCAAATTTTGTGCATTTTGGTGAAGAAAGCGGGTGCTTTGCAGGATCGTTGGACAGTATATGGCGGACATATATCCGTAAATGAACAGCAGCAGCGGCAATTTGCCGCTGCTGTGCTGTAATTTGGAATAACAAGCTTGAGCATCCGAAAGGGGAGAGACCGTCACTGGATGGCGAAGATCAGCTCCGCGGTGCAGGCGGTCTCGCCGTTCACCGTGGCGGTGCAGACGCCGATGCCCACCGGACCCCGGCGCTTCGTGAGGGTACATTCCAGCTCCAGAACGTCTCCGGGGATGACCTGCCGCTTGAACCGGGCGTTTTTCACGCCGCCGAACAGGGCGATCTTCCCCCGGTTCTCCGGCAGGGATAGGATCGCCACGGCCCCCACCTGGGCCAGCGCCTCTAAGATCAGCACGCCGGGCATGACGTGCTTTTGGGGGAAGTGGCCGCAGAAAAACGGCTCGCCCACGCTGACGCACTTGATGCCCTTGGCCCACACGCCGGATTCCCCATCGGTGATGCGGTCCACCAGCGCGAAGGGGTAGCGGTGGGGCAGGATCTCGGCGATCTCATTGGAATTTAACTGCAAGCCCATGTCAGTCCTCCCATTTCTTCAGCAGCAGGCTGCCGTTGTGTCCGCCGAAGCCCAGAGAGTTGCTCAGGGCGTAGCAGATGTCCGCCGGACGGCCCTCGTTGGGCACCACGTCCAGATCGCAGTCCGGGTCCGGGGTCTGATAGTGGATGGTGGCGGGGAGGAAGCCTTCCCGCAGGCTCAGGGCGGTGAAGATGGCTTCCACGGCGCCGGCGGCTCCCAGCATATGTCCGGTCATGGACTTGGTGGAGCTCATGGCCAGCTGATAGGCGTGAGGGCCGAACACGGTTTTCACTGCGGCGGTCTCCCCGGCATCGTTGAGGTGGGTAGAGGTGCCGTGGGCGTTGATGTAGCCCACCTGCTCCGGAGAAACGCCGCCGTCGGTCAGCGCCATGGCCATGGCCTTGGCGCCGCCGCTGCCGTCCGCAAGGGGGGCGGTGATGTGGTGAGCGTCGCAGGTGGCGCCGTAGCCCACCACCTCGGCGTAGATCTTGGCCCCGCGGGCCTTGGCGTGTTCCAACTCCTCCAGAAGCAGCACGCCCGCGCCCTCGCCCATGACGAAGCCGCTCCGCTCCGCGTCAAAGGGGATGGAGGCCCGATTGGGGTCCTCCGTCTGGGTCAGGGCCTTCATGGAGGTGAAGCCGCCGATGGACATGGGCGTGATGGAGGCCTCGGTGCCGCCGCAGAGCATGACCTCGGCGTAGCCGTCCCGAATGTAGTGGAACGCGTCGCCCACGGCGTTGGTGCCTCCGGCGCAGGCGGTGACGGGGCAGGAGCACATGGCCCGGAAGCCCGCGTCGATGGCCACCTGACCCGCCGCCATGTTGCAGATGGCGGTGGGGACATAGAAGGGAGACACCCGGTCAAAGCCCTTTTCCAGACCCCGGCAGTGCTCCGCCTCGGTGATGGCCTGTCCGCCGATGCCGCTGGAGAGGATCACACCGCAGCGGTCCGCATCCGCCTGCTCCACGGAGAAACCGGCGTCGGACAGGGCCTCCCGCGCCGCCGCCACGGCGAACTGGGTGAAGCGGCCCATGCGCTTGGATTCCTGACGGCCCAGCAAAGATTCCGGGTCGAAGCCCTTTACCTCTGCCGCCAGCTTCACTTTCTGGGCGGCGGGATCGTAATGGGTGATGGGGCCGATGCCGCACACGCCGTTTTTCACGGCCTGCCAGCTTTCTCCCGCCGTCAGGCCGATGGGGGTCACGGCCCCCAGACCGGTGATAACAACTCTGCGTCGTTCCATGTCGCGTTCCTCCTCACATACTCATGCCGCCGTCAACGGCCAAAACCTGCCCGGTGATGTAGCCCGCGTCCTCGTCGGCTAAAAAGGCCACGGCCTTGGCCACGTTTTCCGGGGTGCCCATGCGGCCCATGGGAATGGAGCCGAGGGCGGCGTTTTTCGCGGTCTCCGTCAGCGCGGCGGTCATATCCGTGTCGATAAAGCCGGGGGCCACGGCGTTGACGGTGATGTTCCGTCCCGCCAGCTCCTTGGCGAGGGATTTGGTCATACCAATGACACCGGCTTTGCTGGCGGCGTAGTTCACCTGTCCGGCGTTGCCCCGGAGACCCACCACGCTGGAGAGGTTCACGATGCGGCCATAGCGCTGCTTCACCATCTGCCGGGCCACGGCCTTCATGCAAAGGAAGGCGCCCCGGAGGTTGGCGGCGATGACGGCGTCGAAATCCTCCGGCTTCATCATCATGAGCAGGCCGTCCCTTGTGATGCCCGCGTTGTTCACCAGAATGTCGATGCGGCCGAAGGTCTTGAGGGCGGCGTCCATCAGGGCTTTCACCTCGTCCTCTTTCGACACGTCGCACCGGATGGCCACGGCCTTGGCCCCAAGGGATTCGCAGGCGGCAGCGGTCTCATTGGCCGCCGCTTCGTTGCCCGCGTAGCAGAGCATCACGTTGGCTCCGCCCCGGGCCAGCTCCAGACAGATGGCCCGGCCCAGACCCCGGCTGCCGCCGGTGACGACGGCTGTTTTTTCAGAAAAATTCATAGCGATGCTCCTTTGAGGGTCTCCGTCAGCTGTTCCAGCTCCGCCGCGGTCTCCACGGCGTACACAGGCAGCTCCGGGACGGTTTTCTTCACAAAGCCGCTGAGGGCCTTGCCCGGACCGATCTCCACCAGCGCGTCCAGCCCCATGGCGGCCATGCGTCGGAGGGAATCCTCCATGTAGACGCTGCTCTGCACCTGCCGCACCAGCAGCTCCGGGATGGCAGCGCCATCGGGACGCTCCGCGCCCAGACAGTTGAAGATCACGGGAACTTGCGGCTCCCGGAACTCCACGGTGCGGAACCGCTCCGCCAGCGCGTCTCCGGCGGGGGCCATGAGGGGGGTGTGGAAGGGTCCGCTGACCTTCAGCGGCAGACAGCGGCGGGCACCCTTTTCCTTTGCCAGAGCCGCTGCGGTCCCCACGGCGGCCTTCTCGCCGCCGAGGACCAGCTGGCCGGGGCAGTTGTAGTTGGCGATGACCACGCAGCCGTGGGCGGAAGCCTCGTCACAGGCCTCCTGCAAGGCCGCCCGGTCCAGCCCCAGCACCGCTACCATGGCAGAGGGCCGTCCGGCTGCGGCTTCCTCCATGGCTTTGCCACGGAAGGCCACCAGCTCCACGGCGGTGTCGGCGTCAAAGACCCCGGCGGCGTGGAGGGCGGAATACTCGCCCAGAGACAGTCCGGCGGCAGCGGCGGGGACGATGCCCCGCTCCGCCAGCAGCGCGGTCATGCCCGCGGCGAAGGCCACCATGCAGGGCTGGGTGTAGCGGGTCTGATTCAGAACGCCCTTCGCATCGGTGAAGGAGACCTCCTTCAAATCGAAATCCACCTGCTCCGCAGCGCTGTCCAGCACGGCGCGGAAGGTGGGGAAGCGCTCATACAGGTCAGCGCCCATGCCGGGGTGCTGGCTGCCCTGTCCCGCGTATAAAAATCCTAACTTCATTGTGCAGCTCTCCATTCGTCCATGATCTGAGCCATCTGCTCCGGCACGGTGGAGAGGGCGTTCACCTCGCCGCCGGCGGCTCCGCAGAAAAACAGGCCGTTCTCCCAATCGCCGTTCCGGGCGGCGATGAGGGCCTTGGAAATGCAGTAGGGGGCGTTTTTGCCGTCGCAGGTGACGATGCACTTCACGCACCGCTCCGGAGGCGGCTGGGTGCCGGCCTCCACCCGCTGGATCAGGGGACTGCGCAGCGCTCGTCCCGGCATCCCCACGGGGCTTTTCACCAGGGTGATGTCGTCGGCCTTTGCCGCTAAGAGCCGCTGCTTGTAGCCCTCGGAGGCGTCGCACTCCGCCGTGGCGATGAACCGGGTGGCGAACTGCGCCCCGGCAGCGCCCTCCTTCATGTAGCGGGCCATGTCGGCGCCGTTTTTCACGCCGCCGGCCACGAAAACCGGAATGTCCCGGCCTGCCTTGTCCCGGAAGGGGGCGATGGCGGTCAGGACCTCCCGCAAAAGGTCGGAAAGGGCAGGGGGCTGGTCCAGCTCCTGCCGGGAGAAGCCCAGATGCCCCCCGGCCTCCGGCCCCTCCAAGATCAAAAAGTCGGGGATGCGGCCATAGTGCCGGTCCCACAGCTTGCACAGCAGCCCCGCCGCCCGGCCGCTGCTGACGATGGGGGCAATGGCGGCGTCGCTGTCGGAGACTTCGGAGGCCAGCGCGGGGAGATCCTTGGGAAGTCCCGCACCGCAGACGATGGCGTCAGCCCCCGCCCGGAGAGCGGTGCGGACGCTGTCAGCATACTGGGTGGTGGCGACCATGGCGTTGACGGCGATCAGCCCCGCGCCGTGGGCCAAGACCTTGGCATGGCGCACCTGCCGGTCCAGCGCCCGGAGGTTGGCTTCAAAGGGACGCTTGGCGAAATCCGGCTCCTGAAAGCCGCAGACGGCGGTGGAGAGGGTCCCCATGCCGCCGCAGGCGGCTACCGCCCCGGCAAGGCCGTCCAGACTGATGCCCACGCCCATGCCCCCCTGCAAAATGGGGAGGGGGAGGGTTTTTCCCCGGATCGTTACCGCCATGCTGCCTCCGTGGCCTTCAAAACGGCCTGACTGCCGGTGTACAGCTCCTCGAAGATCTGACGCAGGGGCTTGATCTCATGGAGCATACCGGCCACCTGACCGGCCATGACGCTGCCCCGCTCCATGTCGCCCTCAAACACAGCGCGGCGGAGACCGCCGAGGGTGACGTGTTCCAGCTCCTCCAGCGTGGCTCCCCGCTTTTCCAGAGCGAGATACTCCCGCGCCATTTTGTTTTTCAGCACCCGCACCGGCCCGCCGATGGAGCGGCCCGTGACGGTGGTGTCGCTGTCCTTGGCCTTCAGAAGGGCCAGCTTGTAGTTTTCGTGGATGGGGCACTCAAGGCTTGTCAGCAGGCAGGTGCCCACCTGGATGCCGCAGGCCCCCAGAGTGAAGGCCGCGGCCGCCTGCCGTCCGTCGGCAATGCCGCCAGCGGCGATGACGGGGACATCCACCGTGTCGATGACCTGGGGCACCAGCGCCATGGTGGTCATCTCACCTACATGGCCGCCGGACTCCATGCCCTCGGCGATGATGGCGTCGGCTCCCTGATTCACCAGCCGCTTGGCAAGGATGGAGGCCGCCACCACGGGCAGCACCTTGATCCCGGCATCCTTCCATGCGGGGATGTACTTGCCGGGACTGCCCGCCCCGGTAGTCACCACCTGAACGCCCTCCTCAATAATGATCTGGGCCATCTCGTCGGCGCAGGGGTTCATCAGCATCAGGTTCACGCCGAAGGGCTTGTCCGTCAGGCTCTTGCAGATGCGGATCTGCTTGCGCAGCAGGTCCGCCTCCAGCATCCCGCCTGTGGCGATGACGCCCAGCGCCCCCGCGTTAGAGCAGGCGGCGGCAAATTCGCCGGTGGCGATGTTGGCCATGCCGCCCTGGATAATGGGGAACTCCGTCCCCAGCAGCTCGTTGAGTTTTTTCATAGTATGCTCCTTTTCAGAAAAGAGGCTCAGGCCATTTCCAGCACCGCGCCGCCCCAGGTAAGACCGCCGCCGAAGGCCGTCAGCAGCAGGCGGCTGCCGGGACCCACGCGGCCCTGCTCCACCAGCTCGCTGAGGACCAGCGGGACGCTGGCAGCGGCGGTGTTGCCGTAACGGTCGATGTTTTTGTAGTATTTTTCCGGCGGGATGCGGTATTTCCGCACCGCCAGGTCAATGATGCGGGCGTTGGCCTGATGGAACACGAAGAAGTCGATGTCCGCCGGGGTCAGTCCCGCCTTTTTCAGCGTGGCGTCCATGCAGGCGGGAACGGTCTCCACGGCGAATTTGAACACCTGCGTCCCCTCCATGGAGAGGACGTTTGGCTCTCCCCGGCCAAGGCCCGGCAGACGCAGGAGAACGTCGTCCCCCCGGCTGCCCAGCACGGCCCCGATGGAGGGCCAGCCCTCCCGGCACTCCACCACGGCGGCGGCCGCACCGTCCCCGAAGAGGATGCAGGTGCCCCGGTCCGTCCAGTCCACCACACGGCTCAAAGCCTCCGCCCCCACCACCAGACCGAATTTCCGGGGGGAGGCATTCAGCAGGCACTCCATAGTGTGCAGGGCGTAGACAAAGCCGGTGCAGGCGGCGTTCAGGTCGAAACAGGGGGTATCTTCCGGCAGACCAAGCGCCCGTTGCAGCAGACAGGCGGCAGAGGGCACCACGGTATCCGCCGAGACGGTGGCCACGATGCACACGCCGATGTCCGCCGGGGTGATCCCGGCCATGTGCAGGGCGTCCCGCGCGGCGCTGACGCACAGCTCCGTGAGAGTCTCTTTTTCACAGCGGTAGCGGCTGCGGATGCCTGTGCGGGCGGTGATCCACTCGTCATTGGTATCCACCAGCCGGGAAAGATCGTCATTGGTGACGGTATTGGCGGGGACACAGCGGCCTGTGCCCCGGAGCTTGATCCCGTTCATGCGTCCTCCTTCCCGCGGCCAAGGGCGCGGAATTTCTGATAGCGCCGTTCCGTCAGACTGACGGCGCTTTCCTTCAGCAGGGGTTCCAGACAGGCGGTCAGCGCCCGGTCCAGGTTCCACAGCGTCCGGCTGGGGTCGGTCTGCGCGCCGCCCTCCGGCTCCCGGACGATGCCATCAATGACCCCCAGCTTTTTCAGTTCCGGGGCGGTGAGCTTCATCAGCTCCGCTGCCTCGCCGGAGCGCTGGGCGTCCTTCCACAGGATCGAGGCGAAGCCCTCCGGGGACAAAATGGCGTACACGGCGTTTTCCAGCATCAGCACCCGGTCGGCCACAGCCAGCGCCAGCGCGCCGCCGCTGTTGCCCTCCCCGGTGACGACGGCGATGACCGGCACCGTCAGACGGCTCATCTCAAAGAGATTCCGGGCGATGGCCTCGCCCTGACCATGCTCCTCGGCCTCCAGACCGGGATAGGCCCCGGCGGTGTCGATAAAGGTAAATATAGGGCGGCGGAACTTCTCCGCCTGCTTCATGAGCCGCAGAGCCTTGCGGTAGCCCTCCGGCCCCGGCATCCCGAAGTTGCACCGGAGGTTTTCCTCCAGCGTTTTGCCTTTCCGGGTGCCGATAACGGTGACGGGCCGCCCGTGGAACAGGGCGATGCCGCCTAAAATGGCGGGGTCCTCCCGGCAGGCCCGGTCTCCCCGCTGCTCAAAGAAATCGGTGAACAGTCCGTCGATATAGTCCGTGATATTGGGCCGCTGGGGATGGCGGGCCAGCGCCACCCGCTCTGCGGCGGTTTTCTCAGCCATGGCGTTCTCCTTTCCCGTGGAGCTTCAGCAGACGGATGAGGGTGTCCCGCAGGTCTTTCCGGGGGACCACCGCGTCCACAAAGCCGTGCTCCAACTGAAACTCCGCCCGCTGAAAGCCCTCCGGCAGGGTCTCGCCGATGGTCTGCTGAATGACGCGAGGTCCGGCGAAGCCGATGAGCGCACCGGGTTCGGCCAGAATAATGTCACCCAACGAGGCAAAGCTGGCGGTGACGCCGCCGGTGGTGGGGTCCGTGAGAACGGAGATGTACAGCAGTCCCTTTTCCGCGAACCGGGCCAGAGCCGCGCTGGTTTTCGCCATCTGCATGAGGGATAAAATACCCTCCTGCATCCGCGCCCCGCCGCTGGCGGCAAAGAGGATCAGGGGCAGCTTGTTTTTTCCGGCGTACTCGATGGCCAGCGTCAGCTTTTCTCCTACGGCGGCGCTCATGCTGCCCATGAGAAAGCGGCTGTCCAGCACGCCTACCACGCAGCGGCTTCCGCCCACGGTTCCGGTGGCGGTGACCACGGCCTCGTTCATGCCGGTCTTGCGGCGGGCGCTGTCCAGCTTGGCCCCGTAGCCGGGGAAGCGGAGGGGGTCGCTGGCCGTCAGCTTTTCATGCAGCTCCCGGAAGGAGCCGGGATCCAGCACGCTGCTGAGCCGGTAATAGGCCCCCATGGGGAAGTGGTAGCCGCACAGGGGGCAGACGGACAGCGCCGCCGCCACGTCCCTGCGCTGGCTCTCCCCGCCGCAATGGGGGCAGGTGACTAACTTTTCACCGGGGACGTAATTCTCCCGCATGGCTTTCATGGCCAGCAGCCGCGCCCGGCGTTTCGCAAAAATGTTTTCCATGTATTATCCTTTGTGATCGTCTATCCGGCGGCTGAATTCCAGCAGCTCCGGCAGGCTTCGGTCCAGAAAGGCGGTGGTGCAGCCGCCCCGGACAAAGGTGGGGTGGAACAGCAACTCATAGGACAGCTCCGCATTGGTGGGGAAGCCCTCTAAGGTAAATTCCTCCAGACAGCGGCGCATCCTGCGGATGGCCTCCAGCCGGGTGGGGGCGTGGACCATCACCTTGGCGGCCAGAGAATCGTAATAGGGGGAGAGGGTGCAGCCGTTATAGAGGGCGGAGTCCACCCGGACGCCGGGGCCGCCGGGGAAGTGGAGAAATTCCACCTTGCCGGGGCAGGGCCGGAAATTGGCCGTGGGGTCCTCGGCGTTGATGCGGCACTCGATGGCGTGGCCGGTGAGGGTCACGTCCTCCTGGGTCAGGTCAAGGGGCAGACCGGAGGCGATGCGCAGCTGCTGACGCACCAGATCCACGCCGGTGATCATCTCCGTGATGCCGTGCTCCACCTGGATCCGGGTGTTCATCTCCATGAAGTAGAAATGCTGTCCGTCGCTGTCCAGCAGAAATTCCACAGTGCCCGCGCCCTCGTAGTGGACGGCCTGCGCCGCTTTCACGGCGGCCCGGCCCATCTCCTCCCGCAGCTCCGGCGTCAGGCACCGGGCGGGGGCTTCCTCAATGAGCTTCTGGTTCCGGCGCTGGATGGAGCAGTCCCGGTCTCCCAAGTGGATGACGTGGCCCTGCCGGTCCGCCAGAATTTGAAACTCGATGTGCCGGGGCTCCAGCACCAGCTTTTCCAGATACATCTCGTCGTTTCCGAAGCAGGCGTTGGCCTCCGCTTTGGCGGCGGCGTAAGCGTCGGGCAGGTCTTTAGCGCTGTCGCAGCGGCGGATGCCCCGGCCGCCGCCTCCGGCGCTGGCCTTCAGCAAAACGGGATAGCCTACCGTCTCCGCCACGGCCAGAGCGTCCTCCACAGAGGATATCGGCCCGTCGGAACCGGGGGTCACGGGGACCCCGGCGGCGCGCATCAGGTCTCGGGCGGCGGATTTGGAGCCGGCCTTCCGGATGGCGTCCCCGGAGGGACCGATGAAGGTGATGCCGTTTTCCGCGCAGGCGTCGGCAAATTCCGGGTTTTCCGACAGGAACCCGTAGCCGGGGTGCAGACCGTCGCAGCCGGTGGCTATGGCGGCGGAGAGCAGCGCCTGAGGATTTAAGTAGCTGTCAGCGGCCCGGGGAGGGCCGATGCACACGGACCGGGTGGCCAGCTGGACGTGGAGGGCCTCCGCGTCCGCCTGCGAATACACCGAGACCGTCTCGATGCCCGCCTCCCGGCAGGCCCGCCGCACCCGGAGGGCGATCTCCCCCCGGTTGGCGATCAATACCCGCTTCAGCATGGCTTGTAACGGAACAGCGGCTCCCCGAAGGAAACCAGCGCGCCGTTTTCCTTCAGAACCGCCGTGATCTCGCAGTCACAGGGGGCGGGGATCTCGCTCATCATCTTCATGGCCTCCAGCAGGCAGACGGGCTGGCCCTTGCGTACCCGGTCGCCCACCTTCACAAAGGGGGGCTGCTCCGGGGCGGAGGCGGCGTAGAAGGTACCCACCATGGGGGCGGTGATGGCATCGCCCTCCGGTTCGGCGGCCGCGGGCACTGCCGGGGCAGCAGCCGCTGCCGGGATCACCGGCGCGGCGGGAGCGGAGATGGCCCGCTCCATTTCTATGGTAAATTCCTGGGTGGACAGCTTCAGTTTGGACAGGGAACTTCCCTCGAAGCGGGCCAGCAGGTCGTTCAGTTCTTGATTGGTCATGGAATATCCTTTCCTCGCAAAACTGGACCGCCGGAGGGTACAGACCCTCCGGCGGACGCACGTTAATTCTTGTGAGCGGCCAGATAGGTCATGATGTCGCCCACTGTTTTCAGGTTGGCGGCGTCCTCCTCGGCGATGGAGATGCCGACGGCCTCTTCCAGGGCCATGACCAGCTCCACGGCGGCCAGAGAATCGGCGCCCAGATCGTCAGCCAGAGAAGCGGTAGGGGTCACGGCTTCGGCATCGCAGCCCAGAGTCTCGACAATGATGTCACGCACTTTTTCAAATTCCATGATATATCTCCTTGTTTCGGTGAAAGTCGGCTCTTGTTAGTTAAAAACATTTACTTAAAATAATTTAACTAAAAGAATTGAACTATATAATAGCGGACGCCCCTCCCATTGTCAAGACAAAAATTGTGAATAAACGGTTAAAACCGGGGAAAGTGAGGGCGCAGCTTATTTTTTGATTGACAGGGGAAACTGGATGTACTATCATCCAATCAGAAAGATGTATCTGCAACTATCTCTTGGCCGGGCACAGGCTCCGGGGAAAGGAACGCTGTCAATAACCCCCACCAAATCTAACGATTTGGTGGGGGCTTGCGAGAAATCGTAAGCCCAGATTGACTACCCTAAGTGTTTCGAGCACTACGTTACTCAAGAATGTAAGAATAAACACCGGCGGGCGTGAATCCGAACCTGCCGCACTGCGGTGTGTGATTAAAAGCTCTGAGGGTAAGGAGCGGTGTTGCACACGAAAACCTTGAGATAACATTGGGTACGGATACCTGACGGCCGAAAGGCCGCGTGGCTTTTTCGTTAGCCACAATCAAAGAAGAAGGAGGAAGGCATCATGCCAAACAAAGTGTATGTACTAGACAAGCACGGGCGTCCGCTGATGCCCTGCTCCCCGGCAAAAGCCCGTCATCTGCTGGATGAAGGGAAAGCCAAAATAAAGAAGAGGACGCCCTTTACCATCCAGCTGGTCTACGGAAGCAGCGGCTACACCCAAGAAGTCATTCTGGGCGTAGACGCTGGAAGTAAGACCATTGGAGTGTCTGCATTGACAAAGAAGGAAGAACTCTTTGCGGCCAATGTGATACCCCGGAATGATGTGGTGGACTTGCTGTCCACCCGTCGAGAGTTCCGCAGAGCCCGGAGAAACCGCAAGACCCGGTATCGCATGCCGCGCTTCGATAACCGAGTCCGCAGCAAGCACAAGGGATGGTTGGCACCTTCTGTGGAGGTCAAAATTCAAGAGCATATCACTGCCATCCGGCGCGTCTGTGGTATCCTGCCCGTCAGCAAGGTGGTCGTAGAAACCGCCGAGTTCGACTTGCAGCTGCTGAAAGCCATTGCGGATGGAAAGCCCGTTCCGCAAGGTGAGGATTACCAAAAGGGCGAGATGTACGGTCACTACAATGTACGGCAATACGTGCTTTGGAGAGATGATTACACCTGTCAGTGCTGCGGAGCACACGCAACCAAGAAAAAAGAGGTCCGGCTTCACGTCCACCATCTGGAGAGCCGAAAAACCGGCGGAGATGCATCCGGCAATCTCGTCACCCTTTGCGAGAGCTGTCACGAGAAACTCCACAAGGGGTTGATTACGGAGGATGACTTCAAAAAGCGTAAGCGGAAGTCAACCAGAGATGCCACATTCATGGGCATCATGCGGGCAACGTTGCTGCAAAGGCTTCGTTCCGAGTTGCCTATCCCCGTTGTAGAAACCAGAGGCTACATCACAAAGGCAACACGAGAGAAGCTACTGGTGCTTCCCAAGAGCCACACCAACGACGCTCTGGCTATCGCACAAGGTAAGCATGGGTTCAACGTCGGCTATCTCCCGGGAATCGCACAAATCGATAAGATTTACACGATTCGCCCGGTGAGACATCACAACCGCCAGCTGCACAAGGCGACTATCCTCAAGGGAGGCATCCGTAAATCCAATCAAGCAGAAAAGTACGTATTTGGGTATCGTCTTTTTGACAAAGTCCAATTTAACGGACAGGACTGCTTCATTTGGGGAAGAAGAACTACCGGAATCTTTACCATTAAAACGATAAACGGGAAAATGATAAAGGACGGTATTTCTTTCAAGAAATTAAAACCCGTAGAAAAATCCACGAGTTATTTAATTGCTTGATTTTAATACACGAAAGGAGGGAACGGCAATTCCTCACCGCCCAATGCTTCACATTGGACGGTGTACCCTTGCCGCAACAATGGATCTCACAGAGCGCAAGATCACGAAAATTGCACGGGAGGCCAGCAAGCTGGCCGTCCGGACGCTGAAGGAGGACGGTATCGGCACAGCGGAATACGATTTCATCCATCTGGTGCGCCACCATCCCGGCATCACGCAGGCGGAGGTCCGGGAGCAGCTCCGGGTAGACAAGGGAGCCGCCGCCCGCCGTGCGGCCAGTCTGGAGGCCAAGGGCTACCTGATCCGGCAGGCCAACCCCAAGGACGGCCGTAGCCAGCTGCTTTTCGCCACGGAAAAGGCGGAGGGCCTGCGGAATTCCAAGGCGCAGGTGGAGACCACCTTTTATGAATGGCTGCTGGCGGAGCTGCCGGAGGCGGAGAAGATCGCTTTCTGCAAAACGCTGGACACTATCTATCGCCGTTCCAAGCAGGAGAGCCGGGCGGGGTTCTCCCACATCACGGCCCTGACGGAGCAGGGAGAGGGGGAGCGCCATGAGTAGGCGGCAGCTTCCGCCGGACCGGGTCAGCTTCTATTTCCGGGCGGAATCCGGGGTGTTGGCGGTCATCACCGTGACGGGTCTCCTCTATAATATAGGTCTGGTGGCAGGTCCGTGGTTCGAGGGACAGATGACGGAAGCGCTGGCCCGAATCCTCTTGGGAGAGGGCAGCTTTTCCGTCATGGTCTCTCTGGCGGCGGGGTACATCGCCGTCATCGCCGCGGTGCAGGGACTTCGGTTTTTGAAGCGGTTCTATGTCCGGCGCTTTGCCAACAAGGTGAACCGCCGCATGAAGCGGGTCCTGTACGGCGCGCTGGTCCGGTCGGATCGGGAGGACTTGGAGCGTGAGGGCGCGGGAACGGTGCTGACCAAGGCCATTTCCGACGTGGACGACTGCGCCGAGGGGATGCGGAAATTTACCACGGAGGTATTCGACACCGGCGTGGCCCTGGTGGCCTATGCCGGGATGCTGCTGTGGTATGACTGGCGGCTGGCGCTGCTGTCCATGGCCTTTCTGCCGGGGAGCTACGCACTGGCGGAGCGGATGAAGCGGCCCGTCCAGCGCACCGGCGCGGCCTTCAAGGAGCAGGCCGGGGCCTTGAACGCCGCCACCATGGATCGGGCGGTCAACGCCCTGACCTACCGGGTCTTTGGTCGGGAGGAGGAGCGCCGGGCAGCCTATGAGGAGCACCTCACCGCTTACGAACACGCCGCTGTAAAGGCAAACCTGTGGACAGCGTCCCTGCCGCCGCTGTACCGAGTGCTCTCCATGATCGGCGCGGCGCTGATCCTGTATTTCGGCGGGAAAAACGTGCTGGGCACCGGCTGGACGGTCTGGTCCATCGCGGAATTCACCACGTTTCTGGCCTGCTTTACCAAGCTGGCCACCAAATCCTCCAAGGCGGCGAAGCTGTTCAACGCAGTCCACAAGGCGCAGGTGTCCTGGAAGCGCATCCAGCCCCTGATGCGGGAGATCCCCGCCGTGCCCGCCGTTTCCGCCGGCAGGGTGGAGCGTCTGGAGATCCGGGACCTCACCTGCGGCTATCTCGGTGACGCGCCGCTGTTCTCCAGGCTGGATCTGACCGCCTGCCGGGGGCAGATCATCGGTGTCACCGGGCCGGTGGCCTGCGGCAAATCCACGCTGGGCAAGGCGTTCCTCTGCGAGCAGCCCTATGGCGGCAGTATCCGGTTGGACGGCCGGGAACTGGCGGAGCTGCCCCCCTGGGAGCGGACGGGCCTCGTGGGGTATCTGGGCCATGACCCGGAGCTGTTCAGCGGCACGATCCGGGAAAATGTGCTGCTGGGAGACACGGGCGATCCCATGGACTACCTCCGAGCTGTGTGTCTGGACGGCGAAGTGGCGGCCATGACGGAGGGGCTGGAGACCCGGGTGGGCACCGGCGGCGTCCGGCTTTCCGGCGGTCAGGCCCAGCGGCTGGCGCTGGCCCGGACGCTGGCCCATCAAAGACCTCTGCTGATTCTGGACGATCCCTTTTCGGCGCTGGACCGGGCCACGGAGACGGAGCTCTTCGCCCATCTGCGGCGTCTGGCATCGGACAGCGTGGTGATTCTGATTTCCCACCGGCTGTACCTGTTCCCGGAGCTGGATCGGGTGATCTGGCTGGAAAACGGGGAGGCCAAGGTGGGGACCCACGAGGAATTGGTGGGGAATACCCCGGATTACGCGGCGCAGTTTGACGCGCAGAGAGGAGAACAGCCATGAATGACTGCAAAAAAGCAGTCCATGTGGGGACTGTGGTACTGGAAACGGTGAAAGACCACCTCTGGCTGTCCTTTACCATTCTGGCGGTGGTGGCAGGGGCCGTAGGCGCGGCGCTGGTGCCGCCGCTGGTGCTGGGCCGCATTGTGGACGGCCTCACCGCCGGGGAGGGGCTGACCCTCCGCCTGCCCCTGTGGTATCTGGCCTTCACCGCATTGGCGGGAGGGCTGGAATCCGCCCGGGAGAGCGCGTTGACGGTATTCGGCCAGAAAACCACCCACGCCCTGCGGAGCCGCCTGATGGAAAAGGAGGGCCGCCTGCCTGCCGACGAACTGAACCGTCAGGAGCCGGGGGCGCTGGTGTCCCGGTTCGTGGGGGACGTGGACACGGTGGAGACCCTGTTCACCGCCGGGATCATCAGTATGGCGGCGGACGTCTGCCGGATCCTCAGTATTCTGATCGTGGTGTGGCAGTGCAGCCGGGGGCTTGCTTATCTGCTGCTGGCGCTGCTGCCGGTGCTGTTCCTCTTTACCCGATTCGTCCAGAAGCGGATGCTGAGCAACCAGCTGAAAAACCGGAAGGCGGTGAGCCGGGCCTCCGGGTATGTGCCGGAGACGGTGCGGAATCTCCGCACCATCCGCACGCTGGGCAAGGAGACCTACATGGAGACCCGGTACGACGGCGCGCTGGGGGAGAGCTACCGGGCCATTGAGGGCACCAACTTCTATGACGCCCTGTATTCCCCAGTGATCCTCACGGTGAACGCCATTGTGGTGGGCGCGGTCATGCTGCTGTCCGCCTCCGGAGACCCGGCGGTGCTGACGCTGTTCGGCATGACCGCCGGTACCGCCGTGACGGTGATGAACTACATCAGCCAGATCTTCTCCCCGTTGGAAAGTCTGGGCATGGAGATCCAGACCATCCAGTCCGCCGTGGCGGGCGTTCGCCGGATCAATGACTTTCTGGCCCAGCCAGAGCAGGAGCCGATGACCCCGGAAACGGAAAATCCCGCCGCTCCCATGGTGGAGCTGCGGGATGTGGACTTCGGCTATGAGGCAGGGCAGAACGTTCTGCACCACTTAAATATGGAGATCCGGGAGGGAGAGCTGGCTACCCTGTCCGGCCGGACCGGCGCGGGAAAGAGCACCGTGTTCAAGCTGGTGCTGGGGCTGTATGCCCCTCGGCGGGGCACCGTCCGGATCCAGGACGTGGATCCCCGGTCCCTCACCGGCCCGCAGCGGCGGGCACTGTACGGCTATGTGGAGCAGCGGTTCCATCCGGTCTCCGGCACCGTCCGGGACCAGATCACCCTGTATGATGACACCATCACGGAGGGGCAGGTCCGCCGGGCCGCGGAGCTGGCGGGACTGGCGGAGGCCATCGGTAGCCTGCCGCAGGGCTATGACACCCCCTGCACCCCGGACATTTTCTCTCAGGGACAGTGGCAGCTGTTGTCCATCGCCCGGGCGGTGGCGGCGGACCCCAAGCTGCTTCTGCTGGACGAGATCACAGCCAATCTGGACGCGGAGACGGAGCGGGCGGTGCTGCGGGCCTTGAAGAGGGCTACGGCGGACCGGACGGTGCTCTCCATTTCCCACCGGGTCGGGGCGGACACAGGACGGCTCATTCCCATTGGGGAGGAGTCATAGCCAGAAACCGGGCCAGCGCGGGGTTGGGGTTGGTGGTCTGCCACGCGGCGATGATCTCCTCCACCTCTCCCTCGCCGATGAGGGGGACAAACACCAGATTGTCGGCGTTGTAGAGCTTTTCCACGCAGTAGGCGGGGAGGATGGAAATGCCCTCCTCGGCGGAGACCATCATGAGGATGCTCTCCGTGTCGGCGGAGCGGAAGAGAATGTTGGGCTTGTAGCCCGCCTCGTTGTAAAGCTGCATGAAAAAGGCGTCGCCGTAGGAATCGTCGGCGGCGTCAGGGGACATGTAGAGGATGGTCTCTCCCCGCAGCTCCTGCCGCCGGAGCTGCTGCCGCTGGGCCAGCGGGTGTCCGGCGTACAGTGCCACTACCAGCCGGGCCTTTTCCACGGTGCGGCAGGACACGCCCTCCTGGGTTTTCAGGTTGGTACTGTCCCAGGTGAAAATGATGTCGTATTCATGGTGCAGCAGCCCCGCCGCCAGCGCATCGGTGGAGCAGCGGTAAAAGGTGATGAGCACGTTGCCGTTCTGCTGGTGAAATTGGCGGATATGGGCGGACAGGTCGCTGCGCTCGTACCCCCGGACGTAGCCCACCCGCAGTGTGCCGGAGAGGCCGGTGGAGGCGTCATGGACCCGCTCCTGCGCCCGGCTCATCCGCTCTAAGATCCCCTTGGCCTCCCGGAGGAAGATGGTCCCCGCGGAGGTCAGGCTCACGGGCCGGGTGCTCCGGTCAAAGAGGGGACAGCCCAGCATCTCCTCCAGCAGACGGATCTGCTGGGTGATGGCGGTCTGAGAAATGTAGAACTGCTCGGCGGCTTTCGTGAAGCTGCGGCTCTCCGCCGCGGCCACGAAATACTTCAGCTGATTTCGATTCATAACGCCCTCCCACGACATAAAATAAGTTTTTCTTATTTTATCATGAAAAAATCCCCCTTGTAAAGGGGGATTTTTTTCGCTAAGATAAGTGCATATTTGTTGTGTGTAAGCGAGGTACTTAGAAATGCAAAGAGAATCCTTCGGCTCTCGGCTGGGCTTTCTGCTGGTGAGCGCGGGCTGCGCCATCGGCATCGGCAACGTGTGGCGCTTCCCCTATATTACCGGTAAGAACGGCGGCGGCTACTTCGTCCTGTTCTATCTGGTGTGCCTGCTGCTGTTGGGCGTCCCCGTGATGACCATGGAGCTGGCGGTGGGCCGCGGCGGCCGCAAGAGCGCCGTGCTGGCCTATAAGAATCTGGAAAAGCCCGGCTCCAAGTGGCACATCCACGGCTGGTTCTGTCTGGCGGGCTGCTATCTGCTGATGATGTATTACACCACCGTCACCGGCTGGATGGTGAGCTATTTCGGCAAATTCCTCACCGGCGGCTTCCACGCCGGTATGACCGGCGACGAGATCTCCGGGATGTTCGGCACCATGCTGGGCAGCCCCGGCTCCATGGCCGTCTTCACGGAGCTGGTGGTGGTCACCGGCCTGATCGTGTGCAGCTTCGGCCTTCAGAAGGGTCTGGAGCGGGTGACCAAGGTCATGATGATCTGCCTGCTGGCACTGATCGTGGTGCTGGCGGTCCACAGCCTGACCCTCTCCGGCGCGGCGGAGGGCATGAAGTTCTACCTACTGCCCTCCGTGGACACCATCCGGGAGCACGGTCTCGGCAGCCTCATCACCGACGCGATGAATCAGGCGTTCTTCACCCTGTCTCTGGGCATCGGCGCCATGGAGATCTTCGGCAGTTACATGAGCGACGAGCAGACCCTCCCCGGCGAGGCTGTCCGCATCTGCATTCTGGATACCTTCGTGGCCCTCATGGCGGGCGCCATCATTTTCCCTGCCTGCTTCACCTTCGGCGTTGCGCCCGGTGAAGGCCCCGCGCTGATCTTTCAGACCCTGCCGCCTCTGTTCGTGAACATGTCCGGCGGCCGCTTCTGGGGCACGCTGTTCTTCCTGTTCATGGTGTTCGCCAGCTTCTCCACGGTGCTGGCGGTGTTTGAGAACATTCTGGCCGTCTGCATGGACACCTTCGGCATCAGCCGCAAGAAGGCCGTGTTCATCAACGGCGTGCTGCTGGCTCTCCTGAGCCTGCCCTGCGTGTTCGGCTACAACATCTGGAGCGATTTCCATCCCATTCTGGGTAAGGACGTGCTGGACAGCGAGGACTTCCTCGTGAGCAACCTGCTGCTACCCATCGGCTCTCTGGTGTATCTGCTGTTCTGCGTCAGCAAATGGGGCTGGGGCTTCGACAAGTATGTGGCGGAGGCCAACAAGGGCAAGGGCCTGAAATTCGCCAAGTGGCTGAAGCCCTATTTCCAGTTCATTTTGCCGGCGCTGATCGTTGTGATCTTCCTGCAGGGCCTGCTGTAAAGCGGAACAGTGTTACAGCAATAGAGGGGGAAATTTTCCCTGTACGGGACATTTTCCCATCAGCCTGCCCAGGGAAAAGACCGGAAAAAACGAAAAATGTAAGAATGTAGGAGGCGTGTCAACAGACACGCCTCCTATGACTTTTATTGGGGGAATTTACAGAGACCGACTCATGCGGCAAATGCTATCAGAGAACAAAGGAATCTGCCATGGGCGTGGCGTGGGGGGACGCATAGACCCAAACGCTGACGCACTCCTCGTCACCCAGTTTGTGATAGCTGTGATCCGTGTTGGCATCAATGTAAATACAGTCTCCCCCATTTAAAATATACTCGTCGCCATTGAAGCTCCTTACTGGCTGACAAAGCAGCTCCCGCTCTCTTCTGCCATAGAACAGAAGAGAGCGGGGGCCTCGAACACGCATACCTTTTCGATTTTATAGAAATCGCATTGGAGCGATTACTTCATCATGAGCTGAGGAACAAACATGGACAGAGGCTGCCAGAATGTAACCAGCATCAGCACCAGAATCATCATAGCATAGAACGGCAGGCAAGCCTTTGTGGCATCTTCAATTTTGATGCGGCCGATGGAGCAGCCGGCAAATAGAGCGGCACCCACGGGAGGCGTGCAGAGACCGATGGCCAGATTCAAAATCAGCATTGCGCCAAACTGAATCGGCGCCATGCCCAGCTGCGTAGCCACGGGCAGCAGGATCGGCGTCAGGATCAGGATCAGGGGACCCATATCCATGATGCAGCCCAGAATCAGGCACATGACGTTGATGAGCAACAGAATGACCACTTTGTTGTCGGAAACACCTAAAAGCAGATTGGTGACCATGGTGGGCACCTTCAGATAGGCCAGCAGCCAGCCGAACATAGAGGCTGTGGAGATCAGAGCCATGACCATGGCGATGGTCCGCAGGGACTTCCGCAGGATGTCACCAAACTGCCGCAGCGGGATTTCACGATAGACAAAGAACGTGACAATGAATGCATACACCACGGCCACAGCAGCGGATTCCGTGGCAGTAAACCAACCGAGGATCACGCCGCCCACGATGATGATGCAGGTCATCAGGCCCAGCAGAGCATCTTTGGTGGCCTTCCAGATCTCCTTCAGAGACATGACCCGGCCCTTGGGATAGTTGCGCTTCCGTGCGATAATGGCGGTTATGATCATCAGAGCCACGCCCAACAGGATGCCGGGGATCAGGCCGCCCATGAAGAGCTGGCCGATGGATACGCCGCCGCCTGCCGCCATAGCAAACAGGATCATGTTATGGGAAGGCGGGATCATAACACCCTGGCAGGAAGAGGTGACCGTGACCGCCACAGAGAAGTCCTTATCATAGCCGGAATCCGTCATCATGGGGATGAGAATGGAGCCGATGGAGGACGTATCCGCCACGGCGGAACCGGAAATACCGCCAAAGAACATGGAGGCCAGGATATTCACCTGAGCCAAACCGCCTCGCATCCATCCGACGCATGCGTTTGCCAGAGTAATGAGCCGACGAGAAATGCCGCCTTGTCCCATGATTTCACCGGCCAGAATAAAGAAGGGGATCGCCAGCAGGGAGAAGGACTGAACACCGCTGACCATTCGCTGAAACAGTGTAGCTAGAGGGATGTTCAGATACAGCGCCGTCAGAACAGAGGAGATGCCCAGCGTGAAAGAAATGGGCATCCGCGCCATCAGCAACAGGACGAAGGACCCCAGCATGATGGCAATGGCAATGGTTGTATCAGGCATGGTCATCCTCCTTTGCGGTTTCGCTATTTTTCTCAAAAATCTTCTTATCCTGGCCCGCCGCAACCAAAATAGCATTCAGCAGCACCAGAAGACCGGACAGGGGCAGAATCACATAAAGTACGGAGCTGGGCATTTTCGTAGCCGGCAGGGTGGACATTTTGGTCATGTTCATAATGAGCAGACCATAGTACACCATAGCCCCGCCGAATACAGCAATCAGAATATGGTCAATGCTTTCCAGCACCCGAATGACCTTTGCGGGCAGTTTAGACGTAAACATTTCAATGCTGATGTGGATTCTTTCCAGAACACCGATGGCCATGCCGATCAGGCTGAACCATACCAGCATCAGAGTGGCAACCTCCTGGGTCCAAGGAAAGCCCTGCTTGAAGATATAACGCAGGATTACATCCGTGAAAACGATGACGGTCAGGACCACCATGCAAATAATGGCAAACCATTCCAGTGCCTTGAACAGAAAACGGCTGGCTTTCTGCAGAATACGCATAGTGCAGACTCCTTTCTAGTAATTCGCAAATTGAAAGGACGGCCCGGATGGGCCGCCCTTTACCAGCATAGATCAGCCCAGAGCCTGAACGCGCTCCACAATGGCCTTCTGATCAGCATTCAGGAAGGTATCATACATAGGTGCAACAGCATCCTGGAACAGCTTGACCTCTTCATCGGTCAGAGTGGTGAGGGTGCAGCCCTTCTCTTCAGCGATCTTGGCGTTCTTGGCTTCGGACTCCTCCCAAGCCTCACGATGCCAGACCTCGGCTTCCTTGGCACAGTCGAAGATGATTTGCTGATCCTCAGCAGACAGCTTATCCATGGTCTGCTTGGAAGCCAGGATCATGTCAGGCATGTAGGAATGGCCGTCATAGGTCCAGTAGGGAGCAACCTCCCAGAAAGACATCTCGATGTAAGAAGTCATGTTGTTCTCAGCGCCATCCACAACGTTGGTCTGAATGGAAGAGTAAGTGTCGTTAAAGGGCAGACCCACGCCGGCAGCACCCAGGCAGTCCATCAGGGTCAGCATCAGGTCGGACTCGGACACACGGATCTTCATGCCGGCCAGATCGGCGGGGGTGTGGATCTCCTTCTTGGAGTTGAAGAAGTTTCTGGAACCGGGATGCAGATAGGTGATACCCACCAGGTTGTTGTCCTTGAAGGTCTCAAAGACTTCCTGACCGATCTCGCCGTCCAGAACCTCAAAGAGGTGATCCACGCTGGTGTACTCATAGGGCATCTGCAGAGCGTTCATCAGAGGAGCGAACTCAGCAGAGGCACCGGAAGAAACACGGGTGAAGTCCAGACCGCCGAACTGGCACTGCTCGATGGTGGAGCGCTCGTCGCCCAGTTCACCGGCAAAGTGGCACTCGATGGTGATGCGGCCATCAGTCTTTTCGTTTACCAGATCAGCGAACATCTGGCAGGCCTGGCTGGTGATGTGCTCAGCGTTGTGGCTGTTGGCCAGACGCAGAACCACAGTCTCAGCGGAAGGGGTACCTGCAGAAGCAGTGTCGCCAGTGGAAGAGCTGTCCTTCTGCCCACCGCAGCCGGTGCACAGGCTCAGTAGCATGACCATCGCCAGAAGGGAGGTAACAAACTTTTTCATCTTCTTTTCTCCTATCAAACTTTTTATGATCCTAATCAGGATCACTTCTATAATTTGATTGTATCTGAGAACAAAATATTAAGAAATCGTAAACTCTTGCGGTTTAGCCGTTATTTTTTTGCCAACATCCAAAGAATATTTGTTAAAATTGTGCAAAATTAACAACAGCAGGCAAGCCGCCTGCTGTTGTGTCTTTATTCCGTGGATGATACAACCGTGTTTCGATAAGCCGTCGGTGTACATCCTACCACTTTTTTAAATGCCTTTGTGAAATAATTGGAATCGGCATATCCAACGGAATGTCCTACGTCGCTGACGGAGAGGTCTGTAGAAGTCAAGCGCTTCTTGGCCTTTTCGATGCGGTAAGACGTCAGATAATCCAAAAAGGTCTTTCCGGTAACCGCCTTTACTTGCCTCGAAAAATAAAACGGACTCATTCCCATGCTTGCGGCTGCGTCTTCCAGTGCCATATCCTCTGCATAATGGCGCTGCACCCATACAGCCAGCTCCGACTCAAAGGGAGATGTCTTCGGCACAACGCAGGTCTGAAGGTCAAAAAACTTCTGGAGACTTTCCCGCAGTTCCACCTCGCCAACCGGTTTTAGAATATAGTCCTCGCCACCGGAACGGATCGCCCCCACTGCATAATCAAACCGATCATAGGCGGTAAGGAAAATGATGTGGACCGTCTGGATTTGCTTTTTAATGACCGCTGCGGCTTCCAACCCATTTTTTCCGGGCATTTCAATGTCCATAAATATTACGTCCGGCTGTACGCGAAGAGCCTTGTCCACTGCGTCATTTCCATCCGATGCTGCCTCAATCAGTGCGGCATCACCTAAGATCCCCCTGAGCCGGGAGATCAGCGCCCCCCGACTTTTGGGTTCATCCTCAGCCACCAGCACCTTGAACATGCAATTCCTCCCCTACAATCAATCTTACACAGGTCCCCAGACCGGGACGGCTGAATACATCCATTTTGCCGCCGCTGAGTTCCATCCGTTCCCGAATATTATCCAGTCCTACAGAGTGATGCGCGGTGGTTCCGCCGCTCTGCTGCGGACAGAAACCGCAGCCGTTGTCAGTGACCATAATCGTAATTCCCCGATGCCCCCGGAACGTGCGGACACGCACCAATCCACCGCATTCCTTCAGCCCGTGAATGATTGCGTTTTCCACCAACGGCTGGAGGATAAATTTCGGAACGGGAACATCAGAAAGCGCAGGATCAGCATGGACTTCCATAGTAATGCGGTCGCCGTATCGTGTCTCCTGCAGTTCCATATAATCCCGCAGAAGCCCGATTTCCCGCCCCAATGCAACGATCTTCTCATCGCTTTCCAGCGAATACCGGAAAAAATTAGACAGACGCAGAATCAGATCCTCTGACAGTGGTGCCTGTTCTTCGTGCGCCAGCGCGGCAATGGTGCTGAGGGTGTTGAACAGGAAGTGAGGATTGATCTGGCTTTGAAGCTGGGCGAAGCGGCCCTCCTGCAGTTTTTTCTGCATCTGCGCCGCCTCCACCTCTTTTTCCAGCAGATGCTTTTCCATCTCAGACTGCTTTTCAAGAGCCCATATCGTGTGTCGGATCTCCGCTTGCATCAGATTGAAGGACTTTGCGGTTCGCCCCAGCTCGTCATCACCGCGGACAACTACGGGCGGAGCTTCATAGTGACCAGCGCTAATGGCATCCGCTGCCTGTCCCAGTGCGGCCAAGGGGGCCAGAATGCTTCGTTTAAACACGACCAGCGTCAACCCCATCAGAACTGTAGCGACGATCAAAAACGCCACAAACTGCTTGCTGCTGCGGGCGTTTATCCGATCAATTTCCTGCCACTGCATGCCGCCTTGTACCATTTGGCTGTGGAGGAGGTCCCTGGTGTAACCATCTATATAAAAAGACTGCGTTTTCAAGAGAAGATAATGCTCAATCATCTCTGACGGCTTTTCGGCATCCAGCAAAACATGTTGTGATTCCCGGTAGTAGGACATTGCGTTGCGGATGGCCCGCTTGAGTGCGTATTCTTCCCGCCGGTCTGCTTGCAAGTCGGGGCACAGTTCCTCCAGACAGCGGTTCGTCATCTGGATTGCCGCCAGATAGTCCTCCTTTGCGTCTATGGGTTGTATGGGCCTCATATACGCTTCCAAAGATGCATTTTCGGCAGAAAACGCGTCCATGAAGCCAGTAATATCCATATATTCATCCATAATAACGGAAGATCTTTCGCTGAACGTATGAAGTTGAATCATTACCAACGCCACCAAAACCCAAGTGACCGCAAGCATCATGCCCATCAGCAATATACTTTTTGTACGAATCGATACATCGTACCATTTTTGCTGCAGCCATTTCATCCAATCACCTCACTCTGGGCAACATACTCCTCATTATGGGTTAAGCGGCAGATGCCAAACGGACACGCGCTCAACACCAAAATGGGCGCAAACATGAGAAAGCTGTACTCCCATACATTTAAAATGAGTTGTGAATATTATAGCAATTTTTTGGGGTGTTTTTCAATATTTTTTATCCCATCTGAAAATAAATATTATCGCACGTGGCATAATATCTTGCCTTTAGGCTTAGGGATATAAGCCGCACCTTGTTCCCCCGTAAAAAGGCTTCCGGGGATTACATTGGATATCGTTGAGCGAACCGACGCTCCCCACGGCTTTAGCCGAGGGGAGCGTCAACCTTAGCAAGGAGTGTTACAGCACCAGTGCCTCCTTCAATACCCGGAGGGAGGTCAGGTGGCCCTGCAGCATGGGCATGGTTAGATCCTCCATTTCCAGAGACACGTCGCCGTCATAGCCCGCCATCCGCACGGTGGAGAAAAACTCCTTCCACCACTGGGAGCCGTGGCCGCAGC
>ERZ840371.815-NODE-815-length-36114-cov-8.618098_pt1 | contig 36114 bp, 31 predicted proteins | sample MGYA00519937_ERZ840371 | MGnify/ENA primary metagenome ERZ840371 (study PRJEB31850, sample SAMEA3708873) | human gut metagenome | biome: human gut; feature: human-associated habitat; material: faeces | place: China | collected 2014 ... | reverse complement strand
GGTACGGGAAAACCTACTGCCGAAAGGCAGTAAGGCGTTCTGTACCGAGCCTACGACTGGGCGAAGGCGGTTCCATTATCGACCTTGTAATGCGGTTGAAGCGGTGCGATTTCGCACACGCCGTCCGATTGTTGAGAAACAGAGAGAGGGTACCGATCGCTGCACCCCGATCTTTGTCGCCTTTATCGACCGTTCCCGCGCTCCGTATCCTCTCCGACACACCGCTTCGTCATTCGGCATTGCTCGACTATTTACGACGGCGCGGTATCGTTCCGGAGGTTGCCTGCACTTATTGTCGGGAAATACGCTATACGATCAATGGCAGAAAATATTTCGCCATCGGATTTCCGAACGATGCCGGCGGATGGGAGTTGCGCTCGGAATGCTTCAAAGGAAGTGCATCGCCCAAACAGATTACGACGATCGACAACTGCACCGATACGGTAATCGCCTTCGAGGGGTTCATGGATTTTCTCTCCTGTCTTTCGACGAAGCACCCCGACCAACTACGCATCGACGTAATAGTATTAAACTCGGTCGTCAATCTTCCGAAAGCGCTTCCGTTTCTCGCACGCCATTCGACGATTCATGCTTTCTTCGACAATGACAATGCGGGTCGTAAAGCGACCGCCGAGTTGATTCGTCTTTGCCCCCGCAGCGAAGTCGTCGATCAAAGCTGTTTCTACTCCGGACACAAGGATGTCAACGACTATCTGATCGCCCACATAAAAGACCATGCGAAAAAGTTGGCGGCACAGAAAAACGCCTCCAAAACAAAGACGGTTCAATCTGTTCGGAATAATCCGCAACTTCTAAAAGCAAAAACAGCGGCGGTTGAGCCACAACGCCGGAAAGGGGTAAAGGTTTAGGAAGGCAAGTTTGTGTTTTCGTAAACGAAAACCTACCGAACATCCCGCTGGTCTAACTCCTGCACACAAACCGATGAAACAAGCACAGAACAAGGGCGGACGGCCGGAATTGAGTAAAGGTCGTGTTCGCCGATATATCGTCAGTACGCGACTCGATACGGAGCATTATTTACGTCTTCGGTCATTGGCCCGTACTTCGGGGCAGCATCCGGCGGAAATCATCCGACAACTGCTTCGGACAGGAGCGGTACGAGAACGCCTGCGTCGCGAGCATCTGGATTTCGTAACCCAGCTCAAAGGCATAGCTCGCAACTTGAATCAACTGACACGGCTTGCCCATGCGAAAGGATTTTCAAGTGTCGCATCCCGTCACGCGGCCATTATGGCATGCCTCGAAGCCCTGCTAAAACAGATCCGCGATGATCGGTAAAATCATTGCCGGTTCATCCTTTGCCGGGACTGTCGGCTATGTGATGAAGGAACTGTCGCGCATCCTCGATGCCGAAGGCGTAAACCCGCCGGAGGTAAAGAACATAATCGAGGATTTTAAGGATCAGACCCGACTGAACCCTCGGTTGAAAAACACGGTCGGGCATATCTCCTTCTCGTTTTCGCCGAAAGAAGCTCCGCACATGACCGATGCGCTGATGACGCAGATCGCCAAAGAATATATGCAGAAAATGGGTATTACCGACACGCAATATCTGCTGGTACGTCACCTCGACCAGCCCCATCCTCACTGCCATCTGGTCTATAACCGGGTCGGGAACAAGGGGCAGACTATATCGGACAAGAATATTAAAATACGCAATACGAAAGTCTGCCGGGAACTAACCGAGAAATACGGGTTGCATCTTGCGCCGGGAAAGGACAGCGTGCGGCGGGAGCGATTGCGCGAACCGGACAAGACCAAATACGAAATATATGATGCGATCAAAGGATGTCTGCCCAAATGTAAGAGTTGGAACGATCTGGAAGGTAGATTAAAAGAGCAAGGCATCAACGTCCGCTATAAGTATTGCGGAAATACCGACCGAAAACAAGGCGTTCTATTTTCAAAAAACGACTTCGAGTTTTCGGGGTCGAAGATCGACCGGCAATTCAGCTTCTCGAAACTGAATCTGCATTTTGCGTACGCACAACAGCAAACCCGACATCGAAGCGCTATTGTCAAAGACTTCCATGCGGCGGCAGGTTCCTACCGTTCGGCCTTCTCCGATCTGTTCGGAACGGGTGGCGGAAAGACCAACACGGATAGGCCGACGGTCAATTTCGGCGGTAATATCGGCGAACTTCCGTTGCCGCCGAATAGTTCGCCGGTCGAATTGTCCGAAGCCCAATTGCAACGCAAACCCGGCGAGAGTCCCGAAGAGTACCTCGCCCGCATCACGGCATTGCTCAATACCGTCGCCGAAGCGATGGCGATTGCCGCAATGGAGCGGGAACGTCGCTTGCGAGAACGCATGACCAAATCCAAGCAGAAATTGTAAACAGGAAGCGATACAACCATGAAAGAGAATAATATGATGTCCTACGAAATGTATGAGGACTTCAAGGAGACGATGGTCAAAACCATCAAGACCGAACTAGCGGCAAAAACAGCAAACAATAATCAATCAAGCGACAATGACTTGTCGCAACGATTGGAGCAAATCGTATATACAGAACAAGAGCGGCATCAGGCGATAATAATCCAGCTTGCCGGACGATTGGAGAGCATAGAGCAGAACTATACCAAAACGCAAACCGGTATCGATAATCTGCAAGCATCTGTCGAGGCAATCAAAATCCCCGCCGAACTGCCGCCGAGAATAATCCGACACCGAGTGATTTTCAGCTCCGAATCCCCATTCGTCATTTATTTGGTGCTATTTCTTTTTATAAGCTGCATGATTTTGTCGTCGGCACTCTATTTCGCTACCCGACCGAATCATGACCGCATCGACAACGACCTGAAATACCGCTATATAAAGATGAAAGGCGACGCGACACCCGACCGTATTGCCGAACTGGAAGAGCTATTCGAACTAAACCGCGACAACGCAAAAATCCGTCAGATGAAAAAAGATGTTGAAACCTTTGAAAAAATAGCAAGGCAAAAAGCCGTGCATGACGAACAAGTACGGTTAAATGAGCAAGCAGCAAAATATTTCGAACAACAACTCAAAAAAATTAAGGCAGATTAAAAATGTATTTTAGATTTTCATCGGTTAGACTTAACCGATTGAGGAATAAACTTTTAGCGAATTATTTGAAAAGTGGCGGTAACGAGTTAGCAACCGTGCGAATTTCAGCGTTTTGCGTTGCTATGCTGTCAAATAACTCTTTCATTTGCAAATATAGCATCTTTTTTCGAAAGTACGAACTATCGGCGGCAGTTTTATAAAATCGACTGGCGAAAAAACAAATAGAATTTTCCAAAATAGCTTGGGATAAGCCATTAACGAAATACTTTCTTTTAAGAGCACAGTGGTTTACCCAATAAAATTATATACCTTTGTAACAAGTTAAAGAAGATGTCGCAATGAATCGGATAAAAGAAGCATTGATTGAGGCGGGGATTAGTCAAACTGAATTGGCTAAACGACTTGGCAAAGGTTTTAATATGGTCAATCTATACGCCACGAACAAAGTGCAACCTCCTATACCCGTACTATACAGGATAGCGGAAATACTGAATGTGGATGTGCGTACACTTCTTGTACCTAACGAAATAAAAAAATAGACATATGGCAAATACTAATCTAAAAGAAGCTAAGGCGGCTAAGAATGATGAGTTCTATACGCAATTTCATGACATAGAGATTGAAATGAATGCCTATCTTGAATATGACCCGGACGTGTTTAGGGGAAAGACTGTATTGCTTCCTTGTGATGACCCCGAATGGAGTAACTTTACCCGATACTTTGCTGCCAAGTTCGATGAGTTAGGCTTGAAAAAACTGATTTCTACGAGTTATGCTCCGGATAGCAAAAAATACAAAACACCTTATCAGCCCTCTTTGTTTGAGCAAGAAGCGCCTCAATTCGACCCGTCCAAGGCACAGGTAAAAGGTAAGATATTCATCTTGGAACGAGACAAAAGCGGGGACGGGCGTATCAATATTGATGACCTCGAATGGAAGTATATGGATGGTGACGGGGATTTCCGAAGCAAAGAAGTTACCGAACTTCGTAATGAAGCGGATTTTATTATCACCAATCCGCCGTTCTCCCTCTTTCGTGAGTTCTTGGCTTGGATTGTGGAAGCTGGGAAGAAGTTTGCTGTAATAGGTAACATGAACGCAATCACTTATAAAGAGGTCTTTCCCTTGATAAAAGATAACAAAGTTTGGTTAGGTGCTACAGGAAATGGAAATGATATGGTTTTTGGCGTTCCTGACGGAGCTAAAGTAGATGAGAAAGACAAGGCTAAAGCTGCAAGATTGGGATATGTCGGTAATTATACCCGATTAGGTAATTCATGTTGGTTTACCAGCATAGAGCATGGCCGTCGTCATGAACCATTGCCACTGATGAGCATGGCAGACAACCTCCGCTTTTCCAAACATAAGGAACTGAAAGGCAAAGCTGCCTATGACCGCTACGATAATTATGATGCCATTGAAGTACCTTTTACGGATGCCATTCCTTCAGATTATGATGGAGTGATGGGAGTTCCTATATCCTTTTTGATTAAGTATTGTCCGGAGCAATTTGAAATCTTAGGGATAACTAAAACTTGGTATGGTAGTGCTTCCAAGGTCTATCCAGAACAGATTCAAGTAGACCGTCATGGCAAAGAGACGAAAGTGACGAAACTCAATGACGGGGCAGTCTTGCTTCATTCCGAAGTTCCTCAGAATGAAACATATTATATGGTTGACGGGAAATATTATACCCAAGTTTATGCAAGAGTTCTTATTAAACATATCAGATCATAATTTGCGTATGAGTAATCGGGCATATGTTGAAACCAAAGAGCCATTGCTCCCAATAGCTCCCCTACGGTTCAAATCCGCAAAGTTAGGTGTGTCGGAAATGGTGTATTCCTTGGTTTTTAATCCCCATTGATTGCCCCTATCGGTTATCCCTAAGATTTCAAAGTACTTCATCACTCGCAATTTTTCTAATTAGTACTCGTGCATATGGTTTTTGAGGTATTCCGTTCTCTAAATAGTAAAGCTGACCATCTCGTAAACTGGGATTTAGTTTCTTTAATTCACGGGGGTATGGACGCAAACCAAGTTCTTTTCCTGAATCACCTTGTGTCTGACCTAAGATTTCAACTTAAAAACAAAAACAATAAATTATGACACAACATAATACCATCAAGCTTTTTGAAGCTAAAAAAGTCCGTACTATTTGGGACGACAAAGATGAAAAATGGTACTTTTCCATAGTGGATGTGGTGGCTGTCCTAACCGATAGCCCTAATCCTCGTAAGTATTGGAGTGTCTTGAAAACACGTTTAAAAAAAGAAGGGAGTGAGTTGACTACAAATTGTAGTCAACTGAAAATGAAATCGGCTGATGGAAAGATGTATTTAACCGATGTGGCAGATACTCAGCAGCTTCTCCGTTTGATTCAGTCTATTCCATCGCCCAAAGCAGAACCGTTCAAGCAATGGATGGCACAAGTGGCGACTGAACGTCTTAACCAAATGCAAGACCCCGAACTCTCTATCAATCAAGCACTGGTGGACTATAAGCGGTTGGGGTATTCGGATAATTGGATTAATCAGCGTCTCAAATCCATAGAGATTCGTAAAGACCTCACGGATGAATGGAAGCGGCACGGATTGCAAGAGGGAGTGCAGTTTGCTACGCTGACCGATATTATTTATCAGACTTGGAGTGACATGACCGCCAAGGAATATAAGCAGTTCAAAGGTCTGAAAAAAGAGAACTTACGTGACAATATGACCAATAAGGAATTGGTGCTAAATATGTTGGCGGAACTTTCCACCAAAGAAATATCTGAAAGTAAAAATCCGGAAACATTTCGGGAACACATGGATGTGGCGGAAGCCGGTGGTGAGATTGCCCGCAATGCCCGTATGGAGTTGGAAGCCAAGACGGGTAAGGCAGTCATCAGTCCGCTGAACGCCAAGACAGGCATTGCGCTCAATTCATCTCCGGAAGAAGAAGACACAAAAGAATAATCCTAAAAAGTGAATCAATATCATGAAGACAACATTGCATACAGAATGGACTGTCGAAGACATCTGTAAAGGATTTACCTACAACGAATTGGAAGGTAAAGGTCTGTTTGGATTGGACGGGCGGCTCACTATCCAACCCGAGTATCAACGCCATTACATCTACAACGATGGGAAACGTGATGTAGCGGTGATAGAATCCCTGCTGAAAGGTTATCCCATCGGACTAATCTATTTCAACCGGACTGTGGACGGACGATTTGAAGTACTTGACGGGCAGCAACGCATCACTTCTATCGGTCGGTTCGTTACAGGAAAATTCGCCATCAAGGATGAAGCGGATAACGTACAGTATTTCTCGGGATTGCCCGAAGAGCAGCAACAAAAGATTATGCAATCCTCTCTGCTGGTATATGAATGCGAGGGTGAAGAAAAGGAAATAAAGGAGTGGTTCAAGACCATCAATATTGTAGGCATTCCGCTCAAGGAGCAGGAATTGCTCAATGCCATCTATTCGGGCGAGTTCGTAAATGCAGCCAAGCGGGTGTTCAGTAATTCCCAAAATGCGGAAATACAGAAATGGAGTCATTATATCAAGGGAGATGTGAAACGGCAGGATTATCTGGCGGAAGCCCTCCGGTGGATTTGCGACAGTAAGGGGATGAGCATTGATGCCTATATGAGCATACACCGTCACGAGCCTTCCACGGGAGAATTGGAAAGTTATTTCCGTTCTGTGATTGACTGGGTATCGGCTACCTTTACTATGGTAGAGCGTGACATGTGCGGCTTGGAATGGGGACGGCTGTATGAAACGTACCATGCCACCCCTTATAGCACCGTCCATGTCGCGGAACGGGTAAAAGCCTTGCAAGCGGATGAAAGTGTGCGGTGTCCCCGAAATATTTACGAATATGTACTGGGTGGAGAAGAGGATAAGAAACTGCTTGACATCCGTATCTTTGAAGAATCAACCAAGCGGGCTGCTTACAAGCGTCAGACCGAAGCGGCTGAGAAACAAGGAATTTCCAATTGTCCGCTCTGTGCGTTGGGGAATAATGCCAACAAGACCCGCATTTACAAACTTTCGGAAATGGATGCCGACCATGTGACTGCATGGAGCAAGGGAGGGGCAACCAGCATGGAAAATTGCGAGATGCTTTGTAAAACCCATAATCGTTCAAAGGGAAATCGGTGAAAGTGTGTTATTTTGAGAGAGTTAAATCAATTAATTCTCTCAAAATATGAACAATAAAAAAACATTTCACGAAGTTTCCGAGATTTGGTGTGATGCAAAGCGTCCGATAGTGAAGCATTCCACCCTATGTGCTTATCAGCTTACGTTACAAACACACCTATTGCCACGATTTGGCGCTGCGGAAAATATAACAGAGAAGGATGTCCAGCAGTTTGTGATAGACAAATGTACTTCCGGATTAGCAAGAAAAACAGTCCGGGATATAGTGGCAGTGCTCAAATCTGTTATCAAATACGGGAATAAGCACGGGATTTTCCATTTTGAAGAATGGGAAATCGAATATCCTACCCAAACAGAAAACAAACTGCCGCCCACATTGTCATTAAATCATCAGCGTATATTGATGCGTCACTTGCTGGAACAGCCCACTCCACAAAATATAGGTGTACTGTTGGCTCTCTGTACCGGAATGAGAATCGGTGAGGTTTGTGCTTTGAAATGGGAAGATGTGGATTTTGCACAAAAGACAGTCATCGTGAAGCATACTGTAGGCAGAATATATAACTGTGAGTTGAAATCTACAGAAAGGGTTCACTCTTCCCCAAAAACCAAGAATTCCTATCGTGAGATTCCTATATCCAAACAGCTTCTCCAAGCGTTGAAAATGGTAAGGAAACAATCTCAATCCCCATACGTGGTAGGCACTTCCACACAATCTAAAGAGCCCCGTTCTTATCGTGATTATTTTGGCAGGTTGCTAAAACGATTGGATATTCCCCACTTGGTCTTTCATGGACTTAGGCATACATTTGCGACCCGATGTATTGAAAGCCAGTGTGATTATAAAACTGTCAGTGTCATACTCGGTCACTCAAATGTGGCAACGACACTTAATCTGTACGTTCATCCTAATCTCAATCAAAAGAAACGGTGTATTGACCGTATGAGTAATTTCTTGGGAATAACATGAGTTAGTCTTGGCCTCTATATACATGGGGGACAAAAAAAATGTCCTCCATGTATGTGATGCGCATGATTGACGTCATTATCACAAGTTTTTTAAGCATACAGTTGTTTTACCTTCTACGTTGATGTTTTGCTTAGATTCTGCTGATGTTACCTTTTTCTGTCGAGATTTATATGAGAGTAAATAATATTGTTCCCAAGCATTTTTCTGTCATGATATGGCTTTTTATCTTTTTGACAAAATTACTTCGGAGAACTTATCTACCGGACAAACTGGATATTTCTTTAGAACGGATAGAGAGAGTCTCGGGAAACAGAATTATATAGCTTTGAATATGGATATTAGTCTTTGGGGAAATGAAATTACTCCAATTGCTCCTTTTATCAAAAAGATTGATGAATTTGATATTATACATACAGATAGATTGCATGTGGCTATTTTAGCCTGTTTACTGCATAAACGGGTACATTTTTATAAAGGAGGATATTTTAAGAATGAGGCGGTGTTTAGATCTAGTATGAAAGATTACTTTGATGATGTATTCATGAAAAATTATTAATTTGTATATCTAGTTAATAACTAGTGTGTTATTACTTGAATCTAATGACCTGTAAGTACCAAAAAGGAGACGTAATGGAGACAAAAGGGGACTGGACAGTATACGCCCTGTTATATCTTTGCAGAGTCATTCAAACAAAACGAATGGCAAACAGATAACCTTTATTTTTTTAACCATTTAAACTTTAACGATTATGGCTTTAGAGTATGTAGTAACAAAAAGAGTGTTCGGTTTTGACAAAGACAAAAACGAAAAGTATGTAGCAAAATCGGTTCGTTCCGGTAGGGTTAATTTTGCAAAGATGTGTCGCAAAGTAAGTCAGCTTTGTGGTGTTCATCGGAAAGTGGTCGATTTGGTAGTCAGTGGTCTGGTAGATAAAATGGCTGAGGATATTGATGACGGAAAGAGCGTTCAGTTGGGTGAGTTCGGAATCTTTAGCCCTACTATCCGTACAAAAAGCTCGGATGAAGAAAAGGAAATTTCGTCCAAGTCAATCGTTCAGAGAAAGATTTTATTCTATCCGGGGAAAATCTTCAAAGATACGTTGGCGGACATGAGTATTACGCGTCGTGCGGAGATTGAAACAGATTATACGGACGGAAGTAGCAACGGTGGCAATACCGGCGGAAAGCCGGGTTCTGGCGATGATGGCAAGGGAGAAGGAGGAGTGACACCCGATCCGGCAGTATAATAAGTTTAGTTTTGCTTTAAAGAAGGCTTTAGAGTTGTGGATGCACAGAGAATCGATGAATATTCGATGATCTGTGCATCTTTTTTTGTTAATATTCTACTATTGAACTTTTCAAACTTGCAAAATCGTTTCAATCGTTTCACAGAACCTTTCACACCCTATATTTTGTTCTGAAAGTATGATTTTATTCATTTCTTAACTTCTATATTTGTTCACAGAAACGAACGACTATGAAACATGGAATCTATATATTGACTTTTTTTATGACATTACTTGGTCTTTCGGAAAGTGGATATGCTATGATTCCGTTTTTCACAGCTACAGGTGATACGGTCCGGCGGGCAGTAATATATTTCGAGGTGTCTGAAACGTGTGTTGACTCTTGTTATAGTAGTAATAATCAGGTGGCTGCAGTGTTGGACTCTTTGTTGGCGAGGAACTCGGATACGAAATATATAACTGCTTTGAATGTAATCACTTCTGTTTCTCCCGAAGATGACGAGTCTTATAATACAAATTTGATTTCCAAGAGGAATCACTCGGTTAGTGAATTCTTACAACGATATCATTCGAATATTGATGTTAATAAGATTCATTATTTTTCAGCAGGCGAGAATTGGTCAGAGTTACGTAAGTTGGCGGCAGCTGACCCTAACCTGCCGGATCGTGAGGAAGTGTTGATATTGATTGATTATCATAAGAATGATATCGTAAAACGGAAACAATTGTTACATAAGTTAAATCAGGGAGCTGCTTACAGATACATGGTCAACAATGTATTTCCTAAGTTGAGGCGGTCTGAAATTACAATAGTCCGGGAAATCCCGGAAGTGGCGAAGGAAACCTTTGAACCGGTATCTTCTGTCTCCGAGTTGTTGGTTTCAAGACAGGGAGAGGCGCTTCCGGATAGTCAGCCTGATAAGTCTGTGGGAGAAAGTGTAAATGAACAGACCTGTGAGGCAGTTATGTCGGAGGCAGGAGGACCGGGGAAAAGTAAAACAGTACTTGCAGTGAAGAATAACCTGCTATATGATATGGCATTGGCGCCGAATATAGAAGTGGAGATTCCATTAGGCAAGCGGTGGTCTTTGAATACCGAATACAAATGCCCGTGGTGGCTGAATAGTGAACATGATTTTTGCTATCAACTTCTTTCGGGAGGCATGGAAGGACGTTACTGGTTGGGAAACAGGCAGAAACATAATCGGTTGACCGGGCATTTTATCGGGCTTTATGCTGAAGGTGGAATATATGACTTTCAATTACAGGGAGACGGTTATCAAGGTAAGTATTATGGAGCTGCAGGAGTGACTTACGGGTATGCACGACAACTGGCACTTCATTTTTCACTTGAGTTCAGTCTCGGCATAGGGTATTTGACAACGGAATATAAGAAATATACTCCTTACGAGGGGGATATTATATGGACAAATAGTGGGCGTTATAACTTTATTGGCCCTACCAAGGCGAAAATTTCTCTGGTATGGCTGATAACAACAAGGAGGTAAGGACGTTATGCGAGATACAAGATATATTATTCTTGTGCTTCTGTCCTCGCTGCTGATGCTGACCGGGTGTAGTCGTCGCGATGTATTGGATGATTATCCTGTAAGCGGGGTAGAAATCTTGTTAGATTGGGCCGGAGTAACAGATGAATTGCCGGAAGGAGTTCGGATTATATTTTATCCGAAAGACGGGGAAGGCAGAAAAGTGGATAGGTACCTTTCGGTACAAGGTGGGGAGATGAAGGTCCCTCCCGGACGATATTCGGTGGTAGCTTACAACTATAACACGGAAGTAGTGCGAATCCGAGGTGAGGAATCCTATGAAACGATTGAGGCATATACGGGATATTGCAATGGTTTGGGCATTGCCGGAACTGAAAAAATGGTTTGGTCGCCGGACCCGTTATATGTGTTGAATATTGATGAATTGAAAATAAAGAAAAGTGATGAAGTGTTTCACTTGGATTGGGAATTGGAATCGGTAATAAAGAACTACTCCTTTGCAATAGAGGTGAAAGGACTGGAATATGTGACATCAGTTATAGGGTGTGTAAATGGATTGTCTGATTGCTATTGTATAGGTAAAGGTTGCGGAATGTGTAACTCACAGCCTATTTATTTTGAAGCAAAGAAGGAGGGTGGCAAAGTAATAGCGCATTTTACTGCTTTTAAAGGGGAGAAAGATATACCGACGCGAATGTCAATGTTGGGAGAACCGGTTTCTCGAGAAGCAAGTAGTGTAAAGTTGATACTAAGTTTTGTAAGAACTGATAATACGATACAGGAAAGGACGATTGATGTTACTGAAATAATTGGTACGCTTGAAAAAGATGAGAAGGAGGAAGAAGGAAAACAAGATCCGCCACCAGAGATTGAGTTGCCACCTGATGATAAGATTGAGGTAGAGAAACCGGAAACACCACCTAATCCTGACGGGGGTGGAGGAATGAATGGAAACGTTGATGGTTGGGGACCAGAAGATAATATTGAATTACCAGTAAACTGATTCCTAATAGCATAAACAGAATAGAATAATATTATTAACTAAAAAGATACAGTTATGAAAAAGATTTTATTGGCAGTAACAGCTGCTTTGGCAATTACGGGTTGCTCACAGAATGAAGAATTTGAGAATGAAGGACAGAAAGCTGAGATTAACTTTACTACCATAGTAAGTAAGGCAACAAGAGCGAGCGAGTTAAAGACAGAAGGTTTGAAAACTAATGGTGGGTTTAAGGTTTTTGCATATAATACAAAGGATAATGATATGTCTGCTGAAACCATTTTGGGTGAAACACCATTTATGGATGGTGTGGTAGTTTCTTGGAATAGCTCAGCATGGACAATGAACCCTGTTGGGCCTTATTACTGGCCTTTAAAGGATAAGATTCAATTCTTTTCATATTCGCCTGTGGCTAATGTGAGCTATGTTAAGCCGACTAGTTCAAAAGCAGGTTATCCAAGTTTTTCTTATACTATCGTTGATTCTCAAGAAGATTTAGTCGTGGCTTATGCAAAAAATGAAACCAAACCGGGAGTATCCGGTACACCTGTAAAATTAGATTTTAAACATGTCCTGACCCAGATTAATTTCAAATTAAAAGGGAAGGATGATGGTTTTACTTATAAAGTAACCAAGATTACTTTGTCAGAAATAAATAATACTGGAGATTTTACTTATGTTGATCCTACTGAGAGTGTAGTAGGTACTTGGTCAAATCCTTCTACTTCTACATCGTATCAGTATAATGCAACTTATACCGATTTTACAGGTACTTCTGAACTTACTTTAGCAACGGGTGATAATGCATTAATGTTAATGCCGCAAACTTTGGGAGAAAATGCAGAAATAACAATAGCATATTCTACTGTATATGGTGGTGGAGAAGTCTTTAATGGAGAGAAAAAAGTTAGTTTGAAAGATGTTGTTTGGGGAGCTGGTGATAAGATTCTTTATACTCTTTTATTACCAGGCGGAGCTGAAAATGTTACATTTACTCCAGATGTAACTAACTGGAATACTCAAACAACGCCGGAAGCAAACGAGGCTCAGTAAAAACTTTCTAGATTTGAAAATTGAGCTTTCGAAGGATTATTTCTAGATTAGAAATACTTTTAAGAAGTCATCTCAGAAAAATGAGATGACTTCTTTTTTACTTTTCTCCTTTTTTTTATGGCTATATGAAATCTTTCATATATTTTTGTTGAAAACATAAAACAAATACAAGCAAAGCCAACATATGCCGTCTATCTGTCAAGGAAATTGGGATTGTCAAAACTGTCCAAAAGCTGTGGGCAATGCCATTGCTCATATTATTTATCAGCGGGGTTTCCATAGGCCTGCGCATAAATGCGAGGAAAATTTCATTCTTTTTTTGATGAAGGGAGAGATGCTGGTTAATAGTCAGGAATATGCAGGTACGATGCTCAGAGAAGGTGAGTTTATTCTTCAGGCTATCGGATCAAAATTTGAGATGCTTGCTATGACTGAATGCGAATGTATTTATTATCGTTTCGTTCAACCGGAGTTGTTTTGCGATTTGCGTTTTAATCATATCATGAAAGAGGTATCTCCTCCGCTTATCTATTCCCCTTTAAAAATAATTCCTGAATTACAATATTTCTTGAATGGCTCTATAACCTATTTGAAGGGAGATAAAGTCTGTCGGGAATTGTTGTCTCTCAAACGGAAGGAATTGGCATTTGTGTTGGGTTACTACTACTCCGATTATGATCTTGCGAGCTTGGTACATCCACTTTCCAAATATACAAATGGCTTTCAATGTTTTGTCATTCAGAATTATAAAAAAGTAAAGACGGTAGAAGAACTGGCACAATTAGGCGGATACACTATCAGTACATTTCGTAGGATTTTCAATAGTGTCTTTCATGAACCTGTGTATGAATGGATGCTGGCACGTCGCAAAGAAAACGTTTTGGACGATTTGCAAAACTCAGAATGTACAATCTCTGAAATATGCTATAAATATGGATTTGAGTCATTACCTCACTTCTCCAATTTCTGTAAAAAATCCTTTGGGGCTTCTCCTCGTAATTTACGTAGATAGAAAGAAGTTACGATTTGCTGATAAATGACAGAGGCTGAACTCTCTACATTGAGACAACCTCTATCTATATTTATGCTTTATTATAGATTCTCAGTTCTGTTCCATTGGCTTCCTCAATTTTTCTGCTACTTGCAGTAACTGTGCTTTATAATCTATCATAGAAATAGCAGGAATTGCACCGGGAGGCAGGTTTTTCTTGATTTCCTCGTTTTTCTTTATTAAGTCTGCACAAGCTTTTTTGCACCATTGAGCAGCTTTTTCGCGTAATGACATATCTGCACATGCTTTGTTCATCCATTTCACCCACTGCAATAATTGTTCTTCATCGCCTAGAATTGTGTGTGAAGCAAGTAGTTTGTCTCCCCGTTTTACAAACGAGTCCCACTGGTTCATAATGCCGTCTCTGTGAAGCCGTAGATTTTCGCCTATCATGTCGGCTTCTGCTACATTCATCTGTTTCATACGAGTGACATAAGCATTCAGTCCTTGTTCGTCGAATGTACAATGTTTCGACTCATCCACTTTCAGATATGTATAAGAGCCGCTAATCCAGTCTTCAAGTATTCTACGGTTGAGCGAAGAAGCTTGTTGTGGAAATCTGTCGGCTATCTCCTTCTTATGATTTACCACATATAAAAATGCCGAGGAGTTGATATCATGTATATAGCGGTAGAATATTGAGAAATAACCTTCATATTCCAGAATTTTCTGTTCTTTTCCCTGTAAGAAATCAGCAGCTACTTTTCCTGCCTCTTCTTCACGGTTGGCGGCAGAAAGTACATTGATATATCCGCAGATAAAAGCAGAGTCACGCTCACCCGCTTCATAGCGTTTCCTAAGACCTGAAATTCCGCCGGACTCTACTCCCAGTTTTACTTTTTCCAACAGTGCAGACGCTTCGTCGGCACCAAGAAGGCGATGTACTACTTCACCACTTGAATTTAGGAAAAGAAGGGTGGGATAGCCTCGCACATCATATTTTTTTCTGATATCTATCCCTTCTCCTTTTTCCATATCCATTTTCAGATTGACAAAATGGCGGTTGAAGTAATCGGCAACCAGAGAATCTTTAAAAACTACCTTGGACAACATTCGGCAAGGACCACACCAAGTGGTAAAACAATCTACAAAAAGTAGTTTGTTTTCTTCTTTAGCCATTTTCAATGCATTGGCAAAAGAGAGTTCGCGGAAAGCGATGCCATCCGGTTGTGCAAGAGTCATTTGCATTTTTTGGGCAGGGATCATTTGTGCTCCCTGTGCAGGAACTACTTGCTGTCCTTGTATCGTTTGAAACGATAGCAGACATACTGTTGTCATACAGACAAGAAAGAGTTGTTTCATATTAATTATTTTGTGTTGATAATAAATTTCTAATATGGATTCAGATCTTACATTTTATTGTAGTACCGTTTTTCACTTGCTTATTTAAAATTGTATTTCCTTCTTTTTTTACTGTCACTTGTAGTTTGTCGTTTGGCTTCCTGATTACTTCTATATCAAAATCAGAATCAAAGGCTTTGATTTTCCGAAGGTACATATATCCCCATTCTTGTGGTAGGCGAGGAGTCAGGGTGAAAGAATGGAGTCCGGTGGGACGAATACCGAAAATACCTTCTGTGATAATACGTCCATAGAGTCCGCTTTCTGCAGAAAGATGGCGTTGTCCGCCTTCCGGCCATGCTTCTACCGGATATGGGACATGATTACCTAATAAACGTGTGCCGGAATAATGTTTCATAAACTTCATCGCCTTTTCTATTTCGCCTGCCATGAAGGCGCCACGCAGGGCATATAAGGTAGACCGATCCCAAAAAGTCTGGCTTCCGGCTTGTGTCAGAAGCCCGTTTTCGCTCCATAGGCGGGGAGAGAAAAGAGCATCAATCGTGCCCGTAGCCCGCTTGTTGATTCCTACAGTTAGAGGAATACAAATCCATGCGCGGAGAATATCGTTACCTTCATAATATGCGTATGTATCAAATCCTTCTACCGTTGCTGCAAAGTAAGAGTCGATTGCTTTTTCCAAATCGCTGGCTTGTTGACGATATTTCTTAATCACTGCTGCCCCTTTGCCTAAGTCTTCGGCTAGGTAAGCTGCGGAAAGAAGAGCGTCATAATATAAAGACGAAGTGCATAAATTCGCTTTTCCGGCGGGAAAGCGCCCTTCTAATTCATCTGCATCAGAGGTAACTACACCGGCTTCATTCAGTTTTTTATGATTAAACTCCAAGCACCATTCTATTAGTGGCCATAATTGTCGGGCTTCTTCTTTATTGCCGCTTGCTAGCGCATAACGTGCTGCGCCATAAGCAATCATGGCAGCGTCACCACGGTCACCGGCTCCATTCCAGTAACTTTCTCCTTCGGCTATGATTGAGCTGGGAATCGGTTCCCATTCGTTATTCATATAACGTGCGAAGTGTTTAAATGAATTGACTGCGGAAGCATTTCCATAGTCATAACCGATAAATGGGAAATAGGGATTGATGTATTCGGCCTGGTCGTTAGCCCAAATGGCGGCATAGTAAGATTCTCCGCCAGGACCATGCATGGGACCGCCTTTGGTGGCATAAATACTTTCGCAAGACCGGATTTTGGAGAAAGCAAACATTTTATCGAGTATCGGGTCCGGAGTTTCCAATATAAGGTTACTCATCCATTCAGATACAAGTGCTTGTCGTTTTAATAATTCTTGATTGGCATCTATGACGGCCTCTTTCTCAGAAGGCTTGTAGCCGGAAATAGAGGCGGAGAATGTATAACTTTTGCCGGGAAGCAATGTGACAGCCCTTTCAGTTCCATGGGTCAGTAATTTGATAGAGTAACTTCCTGCCACACCTTGTTTCGGATTTGTGGAAAGCGTGGTGATGCCGGTGGGAATCTCAAGGCTTACTTCACTGGTTCCTGTATTGGTGAACTCATACATCTCAATCAATGACGGTGATTCGGTTGAAGGCAGATAAGTGCGTTTCAGTGATAAGGAATTTTTCTTTCCCAGTGTGATATCGCTGATCACTTCCATTGTTCCGTTTAGCGTGATAGTTCTCACTTGTTCTTCTATGGAACGGCCGTTAATAGTCATCGCATCTAATGGATTCCAATCGAAGCGACGCATCAGGCTACCATGTGTATTGTTAGGTATAGTACGCAACATAGGCCATATCATGCTTTTATTCAATTCGAAAGCTCCTGTTTTGTCTACGCCATACCTTAAAACGACTGCTATTTGTTTGCCTGCCATTTCGATGTGGTCATGATGCACGTCTCCTTTTTTAACTTGCCATGTAATACCGCCGTCAGTATTGATTTTCCAACGTTGTTGTGCATAGTTTATCGGGATGCATGACAGAATTAAAAGAAATAGGAATAGTCTTTTCATTTTGTTGCAGTTTTATGAGGTTTACTTCTTTGTAATTGTCATTGCAAATCCACCGCCGGATGCCATACGAATTTTTTTCTTGGAAGCGGGAGTAATGGTGAATTGCTCTTGTTTATAGTCCTCGGCTTGCTTGTCGGCATTGATACCATCTTTGAATAATATGACTTCATAGTTGCCATTATCAAGGAAATCAAAGTCGAGAGTAATCTCGCGGGCAGTCCAGTCGGTCATTCCGCCTATATACCAGGAAGTACCAGCCCTGCGAGCCATTATAATGGATTCGCCTACTTTGCCTTGTAAAACACGTGTTTCTTCAATACCTTTGTTTGGAATGCTAATGATAAAATCCGTACATTCCTGTTCGCGTTTGTAAATAGTTGGATTATCTGCAAGTATGGTCAAAGGAGAATCATGTGCCACATAAGCTGCCAGTTGATGGCAACGGGTACCTTGACTCATCGGATTATAGTAGATATCCTTAAAGTCTTTTTTAGATGCATTCCGCATGGCTCCCGGAGTATAGTCTACCGGTCCTGCCATCATGCGTATATAGGGCATTGTTACGTCATATTCCATCATATCTTTCTGAATTGAACTCCATTTCATTTCTTCCATACCGAAAACTGCCTCAAAGTTAATAATATTTGGATAAGTACGGTTCAATCCGGTCGGTTTATAGAAACCGTGCAGGTCTAAAGTCAGTTTATATTTTGCAGTCATGTCTGCGATGCGGTAGGTCATTTCTACTGCTGTCTGGTCATCCCTATCCAGAAAATCTACTTTGAATCCGCTGATACCCATTTCTGAATATTTCTTACAGGCTGCTTCCAACTGCTCGTCCAGTACATTGAATACTGTCCAAAGGATTAAATCGACTCCTTTATTTTTGCCATAACGGATAAGTTCTTCCAAGTCCAGTTCCGGTATAAAGATAAAACGGCTTTTTCTCATCTACCGCCTTTTCCATCTCACGGGTAGCCTCCAAAGTCAGTGCTTCAGTGAGATTAATATCTTTGCCATGATACTTTTCCAACCCCGGAACATCCCATTCAGCACCTCCTTTTCGAAAAGCGGCACTGAAATTACGTGTCCCATGATAACTACCCGGACCTCCGGCTGCATGCCCTGCTATATTAATATCGAATCCCAGGTTCAATGGTTCTTCGCCCGGTGTCCCGATAGCCCCCCAATGGGCTTTCCCGACATGTATCGTTTTATAACCTGCTTTTTTCAAGACGGAAGGCAGTGTTTCACGCACATATAAAGTATGTTCAATACCGGGTTCCATAGACATACCATTTACATTCCATTCCGATACGGCCACCTCTTTATTTTTTGTATGTCGGTCGGGAGATTTATCCTTAAACAATGTCCAGTTCGTCACTTTATGCCGGGCAGCATTCTGCCCGGTCATCAAACTTATGCGGCTAGGTGAAGACAGAGGACAAGCATACGCTTGGGTAAACTTTACTCCCTGCAACTCCAGACGTTCCATATTGGGCGTATTGTAATGGTTGTTCAACCAAGTTCTTTCCGTGTGGAAGGCGACAGAGGTTTCCTGCCATCCCATATCATCTACCAGAAAGAAGATAATGTTAGGTTTTTCTTTGGCGGCCAGGGAGAGTGTTCCCATGGCGGAGGCTAGCAAGCCGATACCGATTTTCTTCATTTCTTTACTTATTTATGAAATCCAACTGTTTCCATGGATATTTTCCGTCATTTTTCTGTGGTTTACCGGGAGTACTTCGGCCTTCTTCCACATACTTCACCAATAAGGAACGTAGTTCAGCCACTTTGTCCGGATACTGCGCTTCAAGATTTTTACGCTCGGACGGATCAGTCTTCATATTATATAATTGTACTGACGGCAATGTTGCCAGTGTCTTCGAATCATTCGGCTTCGGCGCACTCCAACCGCCTGAACTCGGAGATAGCAGTAACTTCCAGTCTCCCCTGCGAATGGTGAACTGACCCGCAATTGAATGATGTATCGTAGCTTCCCGGATGGGAGACACATCTGAACCTGAAACGATTGCCGGCATCAAATTATAACTGTCTTCTCCTTCGGAATCCATCAGAGTATATCCGTTTAGAGCAGCAAAAGTCGCATAAAAATCAGTGAGGCAAACCGTTTGATCTACATGATGAGGTTTGGTACCGCCCGGCCATCGAAGAATACACGGTACGCGATGACCGCCATCAAACAAATCTGCCTTATGCCCCCGATAAATCGAATTCGGATAATGCCCCTGAGCAATCAGTTCTTCGATTCCGGCAGCCGGACTGCATCCATTGTCGGTTGTGAATACAACAATCGTATTTTCATCTTCCCCCGATTCTTTCACAGCCTGTAAAACACGTCCGACCATCGCATCGACCATCAATACAAAATCGCCATAATCACCCAAGCCGGATTTACCTTGAAACTCTTTTACCGGCAAGATGGGTGTATGCGGAGCCGGAAGTGGCAAATAAAGGAAATAAGGTTGGTCGGAAGAAGCTTTTTCTTTCACATAACGGCAAGCTCTGTCTATCAGGTTGGGTAATACCTCTTCATGGACAAAGTCTGCCCCCGTCGGTCCTTTTCGCCACCAACTGTATTTTCCTTTATTGACAGTTTCCCTATCAGGCAGCGAAGTCGGCATATCATTCTCGATATAAACATAGGGTGACATATCCAAAGAACCACAAAAACCATAATAATAATCAAATCCCCGGGTGGTAGGTCCGTTAGCTACCGGCTTGCTGAAATCAACACTATCTGCTCCAGCTTCAATATTATTCCAATCCCAACCCAAATGCCATTTGCCTATACCGGCTGTCGTATAACCTTGTTTACGTAACATAGAAGCCATTGTCTCCCTGCCCGGGGCAATCAAAGCTTTCGAATAACCGTTCAAAACTCCCTGTTTCATTGTCGAACGCCAGTTGTAACGTCCTGTCAGAATACCATAGCGAGTAGGGGTACTTACCGATGAACTTGAATGGGCATCAGTGAAAACGACCCCTTCACGGGCCATTCTATCCAGATTTTCCGTCTTAATTTTAGATTTGGCATCCAAATAAGATACATCTCCGTATCCCATATCATCGGCCAAAATAAAAATAATGTTCGGTTGCTTAGGTTTACCATTGGCATGTGAATTCATGGATAATCCTAAAAGCAACGTACTTCCAAATAATATTGTTTTATTCATATTAAAAATTTTATTATGTTGTCTTTTTATCGTATTTTGTCTAAAAACTACTCAACAGTTTATGTAAAAGAGAGGGTGATGCTTATTTTAATAAACAAATCAAATCCCTTTTGCAAATATTGGAAGTAGTTTTTTCATGATAGAAGGCAACCGGCGGTCGCCGCTTTGATGAATGACCTTCATTTCATAGTCTTTCATACTTTACTTTTTCAATTTCAACACATGTACAATTGTATGGTCATTCCCATTCATATTGAAGCCGGAAGGAACATACAACCAAGCAGGTTCTCCATTTTCCATCAACACCTGCGGACGCTCAAATTTAGGTATTTTTCCATAAATACCTTTCGCATTTTTCAACCGGTCTTTCCCTACATAATATTCGAACGGATAAAAACCGGCTTCTTTTCTGTCGAAAGCAATGCCGTCATCCGAACTCCACAAGATACCTCCTCCTTCGTTCAGTATACCATGGTTATCGGTAGTCAGCAAACAGATTTTGCCTTTCCAGATAAAGGCATATCCATCTTCTATGGCTAAATTGTTACGGGTGACAGGTTCGGGATACATCACATAAGGACCTTCGATATGTTCGGCAAAGGCAACTCCCATTTGAGACTTATTCGATTTGAAGTAAAGCAAGTATCCCCCTTTAGGATGTACCAGCAAGGCAGGATTAACAACACCGTTACCGGCATTATTCGTCCAATGGTCCGGATTAGAGGAGGGAGAAAGGATACAACCGTCTTTTCCGACTTTCTTCCACGGCCCGTTCAGGTTATCAGCTATCAACATGCCTATCTTTTGATTTTTAGGATGAGGCGGTTGTTTATAATTATCGTTAGAAATGTAAAGTAAAGCATATTTGTCTCCCACTTTATGAATGGCCGGGTTATGTATGCCACATTTATCCCAAGTTTTTTCCCCTGTCCCGGTAAGCACGACATTTAAAAAGTGAAAAGGGCCTTCCGGTTTATCGGCTATGTAATGGGCTATTTCACTATGTGAACGCCACCCGGGATCGAACTTGTGCTCTATCTTCCAACGGGTAGCAAACAGATGTATCTTACCATCTTCACCTTTAATGGGCGATGAGCCCCATACGTGGTAACCGGGTTCGTCGATGGCTATCCCTCGAAATTCCCACCGATCGGCTAAAACCTTCTGCTTCTCTTTGGGCTCCGTCAATTTAAAAAATACAATAAACGCATCATTTCCTTTCTTGACACCGAAGCTAAGCAACGTCGGTACTCCGTTTTCCACATACACAAAAGGACGTTCCATCCGCTCCACTTTCATGACTGTACCATCTTTCAACGGGACTTCTTTTCTACAGACCTCATAATGTTTGGCCTTTTGCCAGTTGATACCGTCTTCAGAAGTTATCAGTCCGATAAAATTACCTCCATGTGCATGAAAAATGGCATAGTAACGTTTCCTGTTTTTGTCATACCACATGGATACATCTTCGGTAGGTATATCGGCAAAAGCCGGTTTATTTTCCAACCGGAAAGAACCGACAGGGCTATCCGAAGTACCTATCGCCTGTATTAAACGAGGTTTACTGGATTTCACATCGTCACCTTTAATAATCAGGTAATACTTGCTATCTTCTCCCCGGCATATTGCGGGATTGACCGTTACGGTTCCAATCGGTCCGTGAGGTTCTATCATAGGTTTATCCATCCTATTCCAAGGTCCTTCCAACGATTGTGCCGTAGCGACACCAGTCCGTTGGTTAGAACGCAACAAAGGCCAGTATTTGTGTGAATATCCTGTTTTAGCAGCTTCGACCAGATCGTTTTCCGACAACTTTTCTTTACCGGTATTGGTGGAAGTATAATACATATAATAATTGTGATCGAATTTCTTTACTTTTACATTATGGGCCGTGACGCTATCCCAATATCCTTTTCGGGCTTTCAGGACGGTTTTGCCCATTTTGTAAGGTCCCTCCGGCTTGGATGCCGTAGCATGTGCTATTTCAGAGTGTGTCAACCAAGAGTAAAAACCGATGGATTTAGGCCATCGTGAATAGAACAGATGATAAGTTCCGTCATCGTCTTTGATGATAGAATTACACCAGTTATAGTACGTGGAATCATGCACAAACAGAGCCGGGTCAGCCGGTTGTATCATGGCTGACAGGTTGAGGTTGTCGGTCGATGCCTGCCCTAGTAACAGACTTGGAAAAGAGATTAAAAATACTATCGTTAGACACTTCAATTTCATGTTTTTTACTTGTATTATGAAGATTAATAATGAATCACCATAGTTTTTCGAAGATAATGATACAATTTTTTTTAAGACAATAACTCGTCAAGTAATAACTTTCAAAAAGCGTTTGCTTTACATTTCATCCATGCGTTTGTGAGGGTACAAACGCATGGATGAAATATCAATTGTGCTGAAGTTTTAATAGTTTGTGATTTTATCTGTCTCGCGCTTCAGTTGTTCGAAGCGCATCATCATCTGACGGAGGATACGTGGATTTTTTGCTGCTACATTGTCCTTTTGCCCCGGATCTTTCTTGACATTGTAAAGCTGGTATTCAAGACTATTGCCCGGATAAGGCGGTATCATTACCCAATCACCCTGTCTGAAGCAATAGTTGAACATGCCCTCCAATACGAGTTCGCTCCTGCCCTTGTTTGATTGACCAAGGAAAGCTGGTAAAGTGTTCTGACTGTCGGTACGTTCGCGATATGTCTGCCCTGTGAGAGCAGCGAGTGAAGCCAGCAAATCCATCTGGCATACCATGGCTTCGCTGACGTCATGACGTACTACTCCGGGCCACCTTATAAGCAACGGCACGCAAGTGCCTCCGGTATATAGTGTGGTCTTCCACCCACGGTAGGGTCCGGCCGGTTTATGGTCACCTACTAATTCCACAGCCTTGTCAGCATAGCCATCGTCCAATACAGGACCATTGTCACTGGTAAAGATAACCAGTGTGTTATCGGATATTCCAATTGTATCCAAGACATTCAGGAACTCCGACACACACCAGTCGGCTTCAAGAATGACATCGCCACGTGCTCCCATAGAAGATTTCCCCGCAAAACGCTCGTTGGGGACACGGGGTACATGTGGCTGGTGCAGACCATAATACAAGAAGAACGGCTTGTCCGCATTTCTTTTTACGAAGTCCTTTGCCTTGTTTAAGAACAACTCGGCCATATCCTCGTCTTTCCATTGAGCTTTTTTACCGCCAGTCTGGAAGCCTATGCGGGGAACGCCATTGACGATGGCTCCAGCATGCCCCACACTAGGATGCATTCGAAGTAATTCAGGATTATCCTTTCCGGTGGGCTCTCCTTTGAAGTTGTGTGCATAGCTCACATACAGAGGATCATCTGGGTCAAGTCCGACCCCGATTCCATTCTCGATAAAGATACAAGGAACTCTGTCGTTGGTGGCTGCCTGGATAAATGAATAGTCGTAGCCCACTTCCTTGGCCCCAGGTGTCACACGTTCATTCCAGTCCACATTGCCATTGCCCAACCCAAGATGCCATTTTCCCACAGAGCCTGTGACGTATCCTGCCTGTTTCAGCATTTTAGGCACAGTTATACGGTTATGGTCTATAATCAATGGCGCATTGCCCCGAAGAATTTTGGCATCTGCATTTGTCCAGGGATACATACCTGTGAGCAAAGCATAGCGGCTCGGCGTGGAAGTGGCTGCCGCAGCATATCCTTGTGTAAAGCGTAAGCCTTCGTTTGCCAAACGGTCTATGCCCGGGGTGGAAATACGTTTTGCGCCATAGCAACTGAGATCGCCAAATCCCAAATCATCGGCAACTATTATAACGATGTTCGGGGTTCTCGGTCCTTCTTGGGCATGTGTTGCCATTGTAAGGCTGGCTAAGGAGCAAGGAAGTAGTAATCTAAAAAAATCCTTCATATATAAATAATTTTTTTAAGTTGTTACAACATTTGATTTTTATTTTGACATTACAGTACTGAATGGTCAAGAATTACAAATAATAATCGCTACGTTCATCGAACTCATGTAAATCTACGTTTATCAATAGTGACAGATTCCTTTGGTTATGTCGCCGCCACAAACTTTTATAAGTTGATTTTTCATAGCCTCGAAGCGTTGTGGATATTGCGTGGCAATATTCCTGCGTTCCTGCGGGTCGTTGAGGAGATAATACATGTCATAGTCTTTGGCGGTCATATTGTAACGCACCTTGAACCCTGCATTGTTAACTATGGCTGGTCCTTGGTAAGACGAGTAGACATAATAACGGTTTGCAGACAGTGGAGTGCCATCTATCAGGGTGGAAAGTATGGAAACACCGTCTTTGGGATATTGCGGGTTAAGACCTATCCCAAGCATTTCTGCAAAAGTCGGAATTAAGTCAATGTGGGTGACAAATTGGTTGCATATAACTCCGGAAGGGATATGACCGGGCCAATATATGGCCATTGGCACTCTGGGACCGCCTTCTGAATTTTGGCGTTTGAAGCCACGAAGACCTCCGTTGCCATTGAATACATCACCGTGAATGTCAGAATAGTATTTTGTGTTCCAGTCATCATATGCGCCATAAGGTTTTTTTACACGTCCTGCTTGAGCATAGTATATCTCATGTCCGTTGTCGGAGGTGAAAATGAATATGGTGCGGTCGGCTATCCCCTGTTTTTTAACTTCTTCCAACAATCGGCCTACAACCTTATCAAGGCGGATAACCATGGAGGCATATTCCTTTTCTATTTGGGTGAGGTTGGGGTTGTTTTTGATTTCGTCATAGACTTCTGTCACCATGACTGGACCATGAGGCAGCAGTGTGGAGTGGAGCAAGAAGAAAGGGTTATCCTTGTTCTTGGCAATGAAAGCCGCCATCTTGTCGTCAAAGATGTCCTGAGCATACTGCACCTTGCCCTCCATGTTCCAGCGGTTGGCATACGTTGCAGCAGTCTCATTCTCCTGAGTTTTTGCACAGTCCTTATGGGTGTTGCCTTCCACAAGCACTAATTTGCCATCCTCGAAAAGATAAGGCGGATAGTAGCCATGACATCCCACATGGTCAAGATAGCCGAAGTAGTGGTCCCAGCCATGGCGTGTGAGTTGGTCACGCGTTGCCGTCCACCCATAGTCAAGTTTTCCTATCTGTGCCGTCACATAACCTGCTTGCTGGAAAATCTGTGGCAGATACCAGTCGCCCTGCGGCAGGTTCACGTCATTTTTATCAATGTTGTCTTCCACGGCCTTGCACTTGGCATCCAATGCATCGTGGGTGGCCTCTGTATCATCTGCTTTGTCGAATAATAATTGATGTGCACGGCTGACACGAATTTTCTCCTTGCGTACATCAAAATAGCCAGTCAAGAGTGAGGCGCGTGATGCGGCCGAAACCATGCAACCATAAGTGTGCGAAAACTGTGTTCCTTGGTGGAAAAGTCGGTCGATATTTGGAGTCTGGAACTGTTTCTGTCCCATACAAGAAAGCATGCCCATTCCCATGTCATCAGCATAAATCATGATGACGTTTGGTTTGCAGGCTTTTGGGTTTTGTACTGTTTTTAAGTTCTGTGCAAATGTCACAAAAGGGACAGCAACTCCCACACCTAAAGTTAGAGATAGACGAGCTTTGTTCATATATTATTAAATAATAGAATGTTTACATATGATGGCTATGTTTGTTTGACTATTTTTATGTTAAAATGTCTGTGTAGCTAATAATTTTCTTATTGTGCAAATATACGAAAAAAATGCCGGATCCTGAGCCAATAGGATAAAAAACAAAGTACTCTTAGTCATAATTTTACCATATTGGAGGAATTTTTATATAATTATACATCGTAGAATCGTAATTAACGATAGCTGTTATTAATGCCTATGAAGTCAACTATTACCCAAGAATGTATGGAAAAATGGAATATCTGTGTGAATGGCTTAATATCAAAGTGTTTAGAATCCAAACATTATCTCAAAAAGATGAGATAACGTAATGGGAAGTGAAATATAGAAAACTATCTTCAAATCATTACCCGCGAAAACTTGTTTTTAACATGCGATACTGGCACATGGTCAATCGCGTAAAGATTATCTCCCTTTCATTAAGGACAACGTAGTCATCGGATACCAACTGTTATTGAAATTGATATTCTTCCTATTCCAGCAAAGATTGCTAGTCTTTAGACATTTTACAAGCTCTGGAGGATAAGTTATGCTTATGGCATTTTGTTCCTGCTTACAGCTATTTTTATTCGACAACCATTTTAACACCGATAGATTCAAGACTATTGTAATCTGTTTATCTCTCTTTTATACAGCTTTAATCGAGATAATGAATCCATTATCTATCTGTTTTCCAATATAAAAACGTGAAGATTTCTCAATACAATATCGCATATGGTGATAAGTTACAATGTTAAGCTATTATTTTAGCAAAAGCTAAACAATGATGCTAAAATGGTACTAAATTGCACCCATATAATTTTAAGTTTCGTATAAACACATCTATGTCAGTAGATTATAATATTTTGTCGCCCAGGGATAAGGAGTAAAAGGTTCATCTTTGTGTACATATTTGTTTTCTACATAAGTAAAGTTACCTCGGAAATCAATAGCTAAATCCTTAGTGATGTCGTGGTGATAACTGGTGCTAAATTCCCATCCCCAGTTATCCACTTTTCCTACATTACTCCAGGGAGTGGCACTATATCCTAATTGTTCCGCCCATGTATAGCGTGGCATCAAAATGTTAGTACGTTTTTCGTAGAAGTAGTCTGCTACAATATTCCAATGGCGGAAAAGAGTCAGGTCTAAACCGATATCCAGTTTCTTGGAACGTTCCCAGGAAGCATTAGGTACATGGTATCTGGTGATATTCGGTCCTGACATGTATTTCCAGTCATAACCTGTAGAATATCCGAGGCTGTTCAGTTTTACGTCATCCAGGTAAAGAAAGTGTCCCCAATTAGTTCCGGTTTCATCACTACCTACCAAACCGTAAGAAGCTCTTAATTTCAAGTTGTCTATTTTATTGCGCAGCGGTTCAAAGAACGGTTCATTACTTACAACCCAGCCCAAAGATGCTGCGGGGAAAAACTCGAACCGATCGCCTTTAGCCAGGCGTTCCGTACCGTTGTAACCGAAGTTGAATTCGACCAGATAACGCTGTCCGTAATCATACGTCAGACGCCCTGATACGCCTTGATTACGGTTAGGAAGTACTCCGCTCTTGTAATCACGTTGCATATACATTAACATACCGCCTACATTATGCATACCGAACTGCCGGGCATAATTTATCTGAAATTGCATAAAGATAGTGCGGTCACTTGATTTCCCTATGCCGGATTCTGTGATGTATTGATCTCCTGTATCCAGAATTTTAAATCAAAAGTAGTGGGATCTGCCGGGTCGTAGGAGTTGTCCGCCACTCCATAATAAAAGGGTTTTATGTCTCTGTGGTAAGAAGAACTAGACCAGTTTTTAAAGTTAATCAATGCATTTACACTTAACCCTTTCGTTATGAACTTTAAGTCTTGCATAATTTTCAACGAGGTATTCAGCGTATTTTCGTCAGTCTGCTTGAATGTGGTGGCCATGTAAGCATAAGGGTTGACTCTCAGTTCATTACCTGTCAAAATGGCATTACCGTACTTTACATGCGGGTCTCCCTCCTGATAGGGGAATACAGCCGGGAAGTTGATAGGATTACTAATTAAGGTCATCTTGAATAGTTTGTCCAAAGAGTTGTAAGGTCCCCGCTTATTACGGATTTGTGCGTTCATATTCAGGTCGATTTTCGTTGTAGGAGTTACCTTCACCGAAATATTGTTCTGAAAGTTGTAAGCCATGTTATTAATGTTATTATTCCATGAATAATATTTCGGCGAATCCAGTAATCCGGTATCATGGTTTACATTCAAACTCATGTAGTATGTTACTTTCGGTCCACCACCGGAAATGTTAATATTGGCACGTTGGTTCATTGCATAGTCCTTGAATATTTGGTCAGCCCAGTCTACGTCCGGATAGATATACGGATTGATACCGGTACGTGTCGCATCGATTCGGTCCTGGCTGTATCTTCCTTGTGTCAGACTCGGATCGCGAGTCATCTGGGCTTCATTATACAATTCCATCCAAGTAGCACCGTCCACGAAATCAGGGAAATTGACCGGCTGGTTGAATGAATTTTCCAGGGTGATGTTAATGCGGGTTTTTGAATTCTCCTGTCCTCTTTTCGTTGTAATAAGCATTACACCGTTCGCACCACGGGCACTATAGATAGCCGTAGCTGAAGCATCCTTCAGAATAGAGAAACTTTCGATTGTTTCCGCCGGGATATTATTTAAATCGCCGGAAGAAATTTCTACATCGTCCAACATGATAAGTGGGGTCGTACGTCCTCCGAAAGTAGAGATGCCGCGGATATAAAAATCGGAGGCTGAACCGGGTTCTCCGCTTCTTGTATTTACGATGACACCAGCCAGCCGGCCTGCCATTGAACTAGTCAAAGATGAACTTGGCGACTTCAGTTCCAATCCTTTTACGGTAGAAATAGCTCCGGTAATACTTACTTTTTTCTGAGTACCGGAACCGACTATCACCACTTCATCCAGTACCTCATTATCTGAACTAAGTTTTATATTGATAATACCTAAGTCTTCTACCGGGACTTCTCGTGTCTTATAACCTATATAAGAAACGACCTGAAGATCTCTGGAACTGTTTACCTGAATAGAAAAGTTACCGTTTAAATCGGTAATTACCCCAGTCTTTGAACCTTTTAACGTAATATTAGCTCCAATAATAGGAGAACCATCCGATATGTCTGTAACCGTTCCGGTTACTGTTCTCTTTTTCTGTTGCTGAACAGACTTCACTTCACTGTTTCCTGATTCCGCCATTATTGGAAAGAAAGGAATGCCCGAAGTGGTAAAAGCAAAAAGTGCTGCGAAAGCAATTTTTCTAGAATGATACTTCATTGGTTTCTTTTTTTAATTAGACATAAGTTAACTGCGTTTCTTGTTTTGAATGGCCAAGTATCTGTATTAGTGCATTATTTTAATGTTCTTTACGTGCAAAAAGCTTTGTTATTTGTGCAAAAGACAAAAACAAAGCAAAAAAGAATAAAATCTAAGGGGGTGAGAGTGGTTATTCGGATTATTATGAGTAAAAAAGTTAAGGATATGTGTTAATACACAAAACCACCGGATGTGAAATTGTCCGGTGGTTTGAGAAAGATATATCAAGAATAACTTGTTATTTAGATACGATTTTTTGTAGAAGCGTTTTTGTTTTTATATTCTGAAGGAGACATTCCGTATTTTGTTTTGAATACTTTAGAGAAATGCGATGTGTTTACCATACCTACATCCATCACAACCTCATTTATTGTATAGGAAGGATCCAGTAAAAGTTCGGCCGCCATTGTCAATCGTACATTACGTATATAGTCTGCAAGTGGCTGATGATTATATTCTCTCATTTTGTTATACAGACTACTACGGCTGATGAATAACCTCTCACATATAAAATCGACAGATAAATCGACATTATTTATATTATCTTTGATTAATTGATGTAATTCCTGCTCCCACAAATCCTTGTGACGTTTTTCGTTTGAATCTATATTTCCGGCAGTTTCCTTTGTTATTTTTAGTTCTTCTTTGAGATAGCGTTCTTTTTGTTTTAGTAACCGTTTCAGGTTTACTGTCAGTAGCTTGATAGAAAACGGTTTCGGAATATATAGGTCAGCTCCGGATTCATATCCCTCAATTTGATGCTCCACATTGCCTTTGGCTGTTAATAGTATAATAGGAATATAAGCGATAGATAAATCATTTCTTATGTGCTTGCATATTTCTATTCCATCCATTTCAGGCATCATAACGTCACTTATAATAATATCAGGAAAGAGGCTTTTGCATTTTTCCAAGCCCTCTTTACCATTGTTGGCTATGTGGATCTGATAATATGGACGCAAACGTTCTTCGAGTGCGTTCTGCATTTCTATGTTATCTTCGACTATAAGCAATAACGGCAGACTGGAATTGGAACTATGCTCTCGAATGGAAGTCGGCTGGTTGTCATCCATAGGAATATATTCCAGATATTGGTTGTCAATAAATTCTTTTGCGTCGAAAGAAGAAAGGTCTTGTTCGGATTCGGAGGAAATATTCAAGTTATTAATAGGTAAAGCCACAATAAATTCGGTACCTGTCATGCGCTCGCTACTTACGATGATAGCTCCTTTGTGCAGTAATACCATTGTTTTTGCAATGGCAAGCCCTATTCCTGTACCTAAATGAGCCTGTGTCTTATTACTGACTTGGAAGAAACGTTCATAAATGTGGCGGATAGATTCGGGTGATATGCCTACGCCTGTATCCCGGACAATCAAGATACATACCGGTTCATCGGTTTGTATTTCCCCCTCCTGATATCTGGTTTGGTATAACGGCTCAATATCCTTGAATACGGCTTTTTTCAGTATGATACTGATGCTCCCTTTTTGAGGTGTATATTTTACGGCGTTTGAAAGAAGATTAATGATGAGTTTTCCTATTTTATCCCAATCAAAATCCATTTTGAGATTATCTTCTTCACTTATGTATTGTATCTCTATTTCTTTCTTTTCAGCCCACGGCTTGATTTCTGAGAAAAGCTGGGCAACCAATGCTGCTATATTCTGATGTGTAAGTAATAGCTTGTTGATACCTAAGTCTGCTTTTCGGATATCAATGAGTTCTGCAATAAGTGCGAGCATTTTCTTTGAATTATTCCAAATGGCCGAGACACTTTGGGATATACCGGTTTCCATCAACTTCTCAGCAGATAACATGATGAGAGTCAATGGAGTCTTTAGCTCGTGAGATACATTCATGAAGAAACGCATTTTAGATTGATATCTTTCTTCGTCATTAATACGTTCGAGTTCTTTGATATGATTCTCCCGTTTCAGTTTTTGTTCTTTATGATATTGATAGACAATAATGGTAGAAATGGACAGGAAGATAAGAACATACAGTAACTTGGCCCAACCGGTCAGCCACCAGGGCGGTGATATAGAGAAACTGATTTCTCGTCCCGGAGTTATCCACGTAAATCCGCGGTCTGTTGAAACTTGCAGTTCAAATTTATAATTGCCGTATGGGAGGTTTGAGTAATAAGCCTTATTTATAGAATGTGGGATCATTTGCCATTCCTTTTCGTAATTAGTCATGCGATAGCGGTATACAATTTGGTCAGCTAGAGTATGTCCTAAAGCGGCAAATGAGATAATAAAGTTATTTTGTTTATAGGTTAGATTTATGTGCGGAGTCAGATTAAATATTTCGGGTAAAGTAGTTTGTCCATCATACTTGGCTTGGGCGATGACTTGTTCGTTATTTATATATAAATCTCTAAATATAAGGCTGATAGTGTCTGTGGAAGAATGCAACGGCTCAAGATTGTCCGGTTGAAAATAACAAAGTCCGTTAGTACCTCCCATATAGATGGTTCCATCGCTGGCTTTGCACCCTCCGCCTATTTTAAACGAGTTATTTTGTAAATCATCATCAGAACTGTATACATAGATACGGTTTGTCTTGGCTTGTATGCAAGTAATACCTTTTCCTCCAATCCAGATATTTTGTTTTTTGTCGATATATATAATCTCGCTATCATTGCTTGTCAAACCATCATTATTGGTATAGCAAGTGGCAGAGTAGTCATTGTTCTGCTGCGAATGAATAGTTAGTTTATTGACTCCCCCTCCGATTGTTCCTATCCAATAAACGGAATCATTCTGCTGGTCAATACAAGCTATATAGTTGGATGACATCGAACGGGGAATATTTTCGTTAGCCTGGTAAAGAGAAATCTTCCGGATTGCCCCATTGTCATCCAACCATATTTTATTTAATCCGTTAGTGGTGCATAATAGCAATGCCTGATCCTCTATATATAAATCCGTGACCAGATTAGAAATGATAGAATACTGACTGTGAGGCCCCAGATAGTAGGTCACGGAAGGGTTTGATTCCGGGTTGCTAATACAATAAGCTCCTGCTCCCCAGGAACTGGCCCATATTCTCCCCCATTTATCTTCTTTAATTCTGGAGATACTGATTGAATGAGGCAGTACTTTGGATTGCTTTCCAATAAGCCAATAGCTTTTCCCGGTTTTAATTTCATATACGATAAGCCCTTCGACCAGCCCAATGTAAAGTCTCTGTTGATCATTGCTTAATGATATTGTTTGTAGTCCGTCGGCGGCTCCTCTTGTGATTGGCAAGGATATAGGTCCCAGTTTCTTATCCGTAAAATTATAATAAAACACACTTCCTCCTGCAATAATCATCCATAAAGTTTTGTTGTCTTGTGCTGTGACAGATGATATTTCATTCTTTGCGAATCCGATTTCCTGAAACTTCGAGTTGGATAGATAATTGAAAGGGGTAGAAGACAAAGAACGATAGTATAACCCTCTGTTTATTGTAGATATCCACAGATTATTGAATTTATCTATGAACAACGAGGAAATTCTGGTTTGTGAGAAGTTTATATTCCGGTTATTCTCTAAATATTGGTTGATGGTTCTGTGTTCTGTAAAGGGCTGTCGGACTTCGAATATACCACCAAAATAACCGCACCATAGAGTTCCGTCCTTTCCTACGATAAAAGTATCTATTGTGTTGTTGGGGATATTAGGGTTTGTTTGGTGAAAATCGATATAAGAAAGATCTGAGGTGTTGAGGTCATTACCTGAAAAGGGAAGCCGGAAGCAACCTTGTGATGAACGAAGATATAAATATCCTTCGGAAGCATATAATGCACTGATTTCTGTTTTTTGCTTCAACAATTCTTCCAGTTGATAGCATCTTTTTATGTGCACTTGCTGATTTATTATGGTTAGTTGGATAAGAGCTTTAGCCGTAGTTATCCATGCCTTTCCTTCGTATATGACAGGTTTCTGTTGAGTCCAGTAAGTTGATAGGTCGCTATTATTATCCCACTCTAATAAATATAATGTATTAGTTGCCTCTTCGATTTTGGCTACATAAAGCTGGTTTTCAACACGTATCCATAGATGATGATTGGTATTATCTATGGATAGCCGTAAAATACGTTGGTTGAAAATAGCCGGATCACCTCCTGCAATAGTATAAGGGACATAAAGGTGGGTGTTTAAATCCAAACAGGTTAATCCGCTGTCCGAACCTACCCATAAACGATTCTTGCTACATTCTAATGCAGTGATACGGTTGTGAGACTCATATATTTTCTGATTAGACGGATAATAGTCAATCGTTTGAAGTTGGTAACCGTCAAAATTCTGTAATCCGGAGTTGGTTCCTATCCAAATGAGACCTGTGCTGTCTTGCGCTACACAATTTGCATCAGTATGTGCGAGTCCATTTTGGATGCCGATATTTTTGAAACTCTCATTTGCGCTAATAGATATAGGGCATAATATGCTCATATAGACAATAGAAATGAGAGATATAATCAGATATTTTAGTAGCAGGGTGTTTTTCATAACTTGTTGTCTCTCGATTGTTGAGTTCAATATACATTTTGCAAAAATAGGAAAGATTTATAGATTAATATTGGAATTCGGGAGAAAATGAGATAATTTTATTTTCTTGTTTTACTTATTGCTGGAATGTACTTGTGTTGGTTAAGTATTAGTGGAGTATAGGTCAAAAATGAATCTATGGACAAATAGAACAGTGTTTTGCACAGTTAGCACATTTATATTCTAAAAGAATATCTAGTTTTGCATCAGTAAACTTTAAATAATGCGACTTATGAGAAATCTCTTTTTTGAAGGTAGATTGGATAAAAGCTTCCTTGCTGAGAGAGCTTATCCTTTGTTAAAGGGAATTGCAGGAGTTCCTTATGATATTTTATCTTTGCCGGTAGATGCTTACGGAATAGCTGCCGTTTATATGCAGGCGGGTGATAAACTGGATATCAATCGAAACTAATTATATAAATTTTTAATATGACTGTTATGGTAAAATGCATTTCATGCTTATTGTTTGTAATGTTTGGCGCATTGTACAATGTCAATGCTCAAGATTATCTGATCTCTACTCCAAACACATCTTTGTTATTAACGGCAAAACCGGGGGAAGCCGCCCGTATCCATTATTATGGTACTCGTATAGAAGAGAACCGGATACAGCAGATTTTTGATTCGAATCTGGCTTTTCATTCGGAGTCGTATCCTGCATTCGGGATTTATTCGTATAATGATAAAGCTATGCAGGTGACTCACGGAGATGGAAATATGTCATTAGACCTGGCGGTAGAATCTGTAAAACAGTATACGGTGGCTGAGGCTGAGATTACTGAAATCTTGTTGAAAGACAAAGTCTATCCTTTCTTTGTTAAGCAGTGTTATAAGGCTTATAAGAACAGTGATGTGATTGGTACTTGGGTTGAGGTGACCAATCAGGAGAAAAAGCCTGTAACCATGTATAAGTTTGCTTCTGCCTTTATTCCGGTACGTAGAGGCGACAACTGGCTAACGCATTTTCATGGAACTTGGGGAGCGGAAAATATGCTTCAGGAAGAGAGGCTGACAGACGGACAAAAGATTATTAAGAATGAAGACGGAGTTCGGAACACGACGAATGAGAATCCTTCTTTTATGTTGACTTTGGACGGAAAACCACAGGAGGAAACCGGACACGTTTTTGGTGCAAGCCTGGCTTGGAGCGGCAATTATACTTTGAAACTGGATGTTGATAATAACCGGATTATCAAGATCTATGCTGGTATTAATGAGGATGCCTCTTATTATACTCTGGATCCGAAAAAGACTTTTGTAACACCGGAGTTTGCCATGACTTACAGTACAACGGGCAAAGGCGGGGTGAGCCGTAATTTTCACCGATGGGCACGAATGTATAAGCTCAGTCATGCAGACGCTGATCGGGATATTTTATTAAATAGCTGGGAAGGTGTTTATTTTAAAGTAGACCAGGAAGTTATGGCCCAGATGATGAAGGATATGTCTCAATTGGGAGGAGAATTATTTGTGATGGACGACGGCTGGTTCGGTGATAAATATCCTCGTGACGGTGGAAGCACAAGTCTGGGTGACTGGGTGGTATGCAAGAAGAAACTGCCGCAGGGTATAGAAGGATTGATTGCTTCAGCTAAGAAATGCGGAATTAAGTTCGGCCTTTGGATTGAACCGGAAATGGTCAATAGTAAGAGTGAATTGTATGAGAAACATCCGGATTGGATTATTTGTCAGGACAATCGTACGCCTACTACCGGCAGAGGGGGGACACAGATGATTCTTGACCTTTCAAATCCCAAGGTGCAGGACTTCGTTTTTGGAGTGGTAGATAATCTGATGACTAATTATCCGGAGATTGCTTATATCAAGTGGGACGCCAATGCCAGTATCATGAACTATGGTTCTTATTACTTGCCGAAAGACAGACAATCACATCTTTATATAGAATATCATAAAGGTTTGAATAATGTGTTGGAACGTATCCGTACTAAATATCCCCACTTATTGATGCAGGCTTGTGCAAGCGGTGGCTCTCGTGTGAATTATGGACTA